>Ga0114931_10008979_pt1 | contig 12020 bp, 11 predicted proteins | sample 2SBtaG_FD_89579 | JGI IMG/M metagenome (GOLD analysis project Ga0114931, IMG submission 89579) | Deep subsurface microbial communities from Kolumbo volcano to uncover new lineages of life (NeLLi) - 2SBTROV14_V59a metaG | ecosystem: Environmental > Aquatic > Marine > Volcanic | place: Kolumbo...
CTTCGACACGCTCCAGGACGTCTTCGACCGCTTCGACCTGGTTCTCACGCCCACGCTCTCGGTGGCCGGCATCGACAACGCCGCCGACGGCACCACGCGCGGGCCCGAGGAGGTCGAGGGGCAGCACGTCGACCCCTTCATCGGCTGGTGCCTGACCTACCCGATCAACTTCACGGGCCACCCGGCGGCCTCGCTCCCCGCGGGGACCACCCCGGAGGGCCTGCCGGTGGGGCTGCAGGTCATCGGTCGCCGCTTCGAGGACGCCCGCGTGCTCGCCGCCAGCGCCGCCTTCGAGCGGGCGCGCCCCTGGTTGGGCGCGTACGATCGATGCGGTGCGGGGGACGGGTGAGCGGGGAGGAGGCGTAACGCATGGCGCGGCCGCGACTGCAAGGGAGCGGGAGCCACGGCAAGGTCGTCGACGTCGCCGCGGCGATGACGCTGTTCGCCGACGGCGCCACCGTGCTGTTCGGGGGCTTCGGGAGCATCGGCACCCCGCCCCTGCTGATCGACGGTCTGGTCGCTGCCGGGTTCGAGCGCCTGCGCCTCATCGGGAACGACGCCGGCTACCCCTCCCACGGGGTTGGCCGGCTGATCCGCACCGGGCAGGTGGAGAGCGCCGTGGTCTCGCACATCGGCTCCAACCCGATCGCCATCGACCAGATGAACGAGGGGCGCCTGCAGGTGACCTTCGTGCCGCAGGGCACGCTGGCCGAGCAGATCCGCGCCGGTGGTGCCGGCCTCGGCGGCGTCCTGGTCGACGTGGGGATCGGCACCGAGATGGAGCAGGGCAAGCGGGTGGTGGAGGTGGACGGGCGCCCCTACCTGCTCGAGCCCGACCTGCGCGCGCCGCTCGGCATCGTCCTGGCCGACGTCGCCGACGCCTACGGCAACCTGGTGTTCCGCGGCACCGCGCGCAACTTCAACCCGCTCGTCGCCATGGCGGCCGACGTGGTCATCGCCGAGGTCCGCACCCTGGTACCGGCCGGCGCGCTCGACCCCGACGCCGTTCACGTGCCGGGAGCCTTCGTCGACTACCTGGTGCCGGCCAGCCCCGTGCCCACCGGTGTCCCGGCGCCGAAGACGTGAGCGCGGGGAGCGGGGACGCCATGACCGTGAGCGCCATGACGGTGAGCGCCATGACCCGCACCGCCTCGACCCGGACGGCCGGGCGCGGGACCGCTCGGACCGTGTCCGCCGGCGCCCGCGGCGGGAAGGAGGTCCGTGGTGGACCCACGTGAGCTGATCGCGCGCCGCGCGGCCCTGCTGCTCGACGACGGCGAGGTGGTCGCCCTCGGCATCGGCTTGCCCACCCTGGTCGGCAACTACCTCCCGGCCGGGCGCCGGGTGATCCTGTTCGCCGAGGACGGGGTGGCCGGCATCGGGCCGCGCCCCCCCGCGGGCGAGGAGGACGTCGATCTCATCAACGCCGGCGGCGAGCCGATCTCGCGCGTGCCCGAGACCGCCACCTTCGACAGCGCGCTGGCCTTCGCGCTGGTGCGGGGCGGGCGCCTCGGCACGGCCGTGCTCGGCACCATGCAGGTCAGCGGGCGCGGCGACATCGCGAGCTGGAAGGCGCCGGGCGGACCCAGCCCCGGCATGGGCGGCAGCATGGAGCTCGCGGCCAAGGCGCGGCGCACCCTGGTGCTGACGCGGCACCGTACCCGGGACGGCGCACCGAAGATCGTCGAGCGCTGCGACCTCCCGCTCACGGCGCCGCGGGCGGCCGGCACGATCGTCACGGAGCTGGGCCTGTTCGAGGTCACGCGGGGCGGGCTGGTGCTCCGCGAGCGGGCGCGAGGGGTGGGGGTCGACGAGGTGCGCGCGGCCACGCCCGTCCAGGTGCGGGCGGACGGGCCGGTCGCGGTCATGGAGGACGTCATCGAGGCGGCCGCGCGCGAGGCGCAGGGCGGCACGGACGGCGGACCCCGGCGTGGGGACGCGGGAAGGCGGGCATGAGCACGAGCGACGTAGCAGCCACGGTGGAGAGCCACATCGATGCGGCCTGGGACGCGGAGGTCGCCTTCCTGCAGGAGCTGGTTCGGCGCCCCAGCACGCTCCACCACGAAGGGGACGCACAGCAGCGGGTGATCGAGGAGCTCCGCGTCATCGGCCTCGAGGCGACCACGCAGGAGGTCGACCACGGCGCCATCGCGCGGCTCCCCGGCTACTCGCCGGTGGACTGGGCCTACGAGGGCCGCCTCAACGTGGGCGCGCGCCTTCCCGGCCACGGCGGCGGACGCTCCCTGGTGCTCAACGGGCACATCGACGTGGTGCCGGCCACCCCCGAGCGGCTGTGGACGGTCGACCCCTGGGGGGCGGAGATCCGCGGCGACAGGATGTACGGCCGCGGCGCGGCCGACATGAAGGCGGGCATCGCGGCCATGCTCTACGCCGTCGCCGCGATCCGCCGTGCCGGCGTTGAGCTGGCCGGCGACGTGCTGCTGCAGGCCGTGATCGAGGAGGAGTGCACGGGCAACGGCAGCCTCGCGGCCGTCCACGCCCTCGCGGGCGCCGGCGGAGCGGACGCCGCCATCATCCCCGAGCCCTTCAACCAGACGCTGCTGAGCGCACAGATCGGCGTGCTGTGGGCGCGGGTCACGGTGCTCGGCGCGGGCGCCCACGCGCTCGGCGCCGACCGGGCGGTCAACGCCAACGAGAAGGCGGCCTTCCTCATGCGGGGGATCCGCGAGATGGAGGCCGCGGCCAACGAGCCCGGCGCCCGGCACGATGCCTACCGCGACGTCGTCCACCCGCTCAACTACAACGTGGGGGTGGTCCGCGGGGGCGACTGGCCCTCCTCGGTGCCCTCCGAGTGCGTCCTCGAGGTGCGCTTCTCGGCCTACCCGGGCGCCGATCTGGACGGCGTGCAGGCGCGCTTCCGCGACGATCTGCTGGCGTTCGCGGACCGCGAACCGTGGCTGGCCGAGCATCCTCCCGAGGTTGCGTTCTACGCCTTCAAGGCCGAGGGTTGCGTGGTGGACACGGCGACGCCCCTGTTCGACACGCTGCGCGGCGCCCACCATGCCGTGACGGGCGAAGAGGCCCGGCCCTACGTCAGCACCGCCACCACCGACGTGCGCTTCTTCGCCCATCACCACGGCATCCCGGCCACCTGCTACGGCCCCGTCGGGGCCAACTTGCACGCACCCGACGAGTGGGTGGACCTGCCCAGCGTGCGCAACGTCACCAAGGTGCTGGCGCGCACCGCGCTCGCCTGGTGCGGCGTGGCCGGCTAGGTCAGCGAAGCCCCGCCGCGGTCCGTATCCGTGTCCGTGTCCGTATCCGTGTCCGTGTCCGGGCACGGGCCCGTGGCGGGTCGGCCGGCCCGGTCAGTTCAGGCTGGCCCTGGCGACGACGCTGTTGCCCGTCGGACCGCTGACCTCCAGCTCGACGCCGTCCAGGCCGTCGGCGCGGAACACGATGAGGCGGCCGCGGGTGCGGCCCAGCTCCACCCGTCCGGCGCCCGTCATGCCGTAGAGCACGTAGGAGCGACCCGCCCTCGGCGCCTGCGGCTGCAGCACCATGGCGCGGCCGTCGGGCAGCACGCAGGCCACGCCGGGATGGGGGCCTCCCGGGACGGCGTCGAGGGACACGATGGTGAGCTCCGGATTGCGCATCCAGTACGCGACGACGGCCTCCTCGTGCGCCGCGAGGTCGGCGCGCCGCTGCTGCAGCGCGCCCCAGCCCGCGGTGCCCACGAGCAGCGCCAGGGCGGCGGCGAGGGCCACCGCCAGCACGGGGCGACGGGGCCAGGCGGCCGCGCCTGGCCGCGCGTCGTGGCCGGCGCCCTCGCGATCGGTGGCTGCGGCCCGTTCTGCGCCTGCGGAGCGCGCCTCGCGGACGCGGGCCCGCAGGGCCTCCCAGGACCCCGGCGCCGGCGGAGAAGGCTCGAGCGCTTCGGGGAGCGCGAACAACGCCGCGCGCAGGGCGTCCGCTTCGGCGCGAAGGTCCGCCGAGCGGGCCAGCGCCGCGTCGACGCGCGCCGCCTCGGCCGGCTCGAGCAGGCCGAGCAGGCGGTCGGCGAGCAGCTCGCGCTCGGGCGCGTCGTCGCGGAGTCCGCCGCTCACGCCGCTCCCCCCTCGAGGTGCGCGCGCAACTTCGCGAGCGCGCGCCGCAGCCTGCTCTTGACCGTTCCCAGCGGCAGGCCGGTCATGGCCGCCAGCTCGCTGTGGCTGTAGCCCTGGAAGAAGGCGGCCTCCAGCAGATCTCGCTCCTCGGTGTCGAGCCGGGCCAGCGCCCCGCGGACCACGATGCCCGGCACCGGGTCGTCGAACGTGCCCACGGCGGCCTGGAAGGCCACGTCGTGGGGATCGACCTCGGCCGCCTTGCGGGGCCGGCTCGAGCGGGCACGCAGCCGTGACAGGCACAAGTTTCGGGCGATGGCGAACAGGTAGGTGCGCAGCGCAGCGCGCTCGCCGTCGAAGCGCGGCGCGTTCTGGTGCAGCCTGAGGAAGGTGTCTTGAACGATCTCCTCCGCCTCCTGTCGATCTCCCAGCATGCGGTGGGCGAGCGCCGTCACGGCCCCGCCGTGACGGCGGAACAGCGCCCGCAGAGCCTCCTCCTCGCCGTGCGCGACCCGTCCGACCAGCTCGGCGTCGCTCGGTGCATCCTCCACCGTGTCGTACACCTACCCTCTCTTACGCGGCGGGCGCGCGATCGGATGCGGCGCCCGCCTCCGGGAAGATCGCGTTCCCTCGATGGCGCGACCACGCAGTCTACCCGCTGGCGGCGGACCGTCCGGCACCGTCCCCGACACGGTCCGTTGCCCCGGTCGTTGCCCCGGTCGTTGCCCCGGCCGTCGCCCCGGCCGGTGCCCGAGCCGGTGCCCAAGCCGGAGCCCAGGCCCCTGCCCAAGCCGTTCCGCGATCCGCTGCCCGGTGGCCGGTCGGCGCCCCGTCGCCCGTCGGTTCCGCACCCCCGTCCGGCCCGCGTCCCGGTACGGCCCGCGTCCCGGTCCTCCTCGCCGGCGGCCCAGTTCGTGCCGCCCTCGCGTCCGTTCCCCCTCGTCCGCACCCCCCGTCCATCCGCACACGCGAGGTCGCTCGGGCGACCCCCCGCGCCGTGGCGGCCGGTGGCCGGAGCCCTCGCGGTCCCCCCGTCCGGTGCCGTACACTGACGATCGCTCGCGCGGCGCCGGCGGCGCCCGGGCGGCACCGACCGCGCACGTGCCCGTCGATCCGACCCGCGCGGGCGCTCGCCGATGCCGGGCACCGTGCGGGGGACCGTGTCCTACGCCCGTCGTCGCACGCCCGCCCTCGGGTGATCGCGGCCCACGACCCTGACCGGCCCGTCCACGGCCGGCCTTTCCACGGCCGGCCCGTCCACGAGAACCCTGTCCACGAGAACCCCGGCCACGAGAACCCTGTCCACGAGAACCCCGGCCACGAGAACCCCGTCCAAGAGAACCCCGTCCACGACCAACATGATCGCGACCCCACCCGAACCCTCCCCCACGCCCCCCCAGCCCGACCCCACGATCGCCGAGCGCATCCGCCACACGATGCGGGTCTCGGTGGTGGAGGGCGGCGCCACGCAGGTCTTCCTCAACTGGACCTCCGGCGCCGTGCTGGTGGGGTTCATGCTCCACCTCGGCGCCAACGCGACCGACATCGCGCTGGTCGCCAGCGTGCCTCTGCTGGCCCAGGCCGCCAGCCCCCTGGCGGCGCTGGCGGCCGACCTGCTGGGGCGACGGCGCCTGTTGACGGCGGTCGTCGCGATCCTCGGCCGCGGCATCTGGGTGCTCGCCGCGCTGCTGCCGGGGTTGGGGTTGCCGGCCGCCGAGCTGCCCGGGCTGATGGTGCTCCTGGTGCTGGTGTCGTCGCTCTTCCAGGCGTCGAACGGCACCCTCTGGAGCGCCTGGATGGGCGACGTTGTGCCCCAGAAGCAGCGCGGCCGCTACTTCGGCTTCCGGGCCGGCGTGGTGGGCGTGGTGGGCATGCTGGCCAACCTGGCGGCGGGCTGGTTCCTCGACCGCGTGGCGGCACCGATCGGCTTCCAGGTGGTGATCTTGGTCGCGGTGCTGAGCGCCGGGGTGGGGGTCGCCCTCTACTTCCGGCAGTACGACCCGCCCAGCCCGCGCCGGCGCGCGGCCCTGCGCGACGTGCTGGTGACCCCCCTCAGGGACGCGAACTTCCGGCGCTTCCTGGTCTTCGTCGCCTACTGGCAGTTCGTGGTCCTGCTGGCCGCGCCCTTCGTGATCCCGTACTTCCTGCAGCAGCTCGAGCTCAGCTTCACCGAGATCGCGATCTGGAGCGGCATCGCGGCGGTGACGGCGCTGCTGACGAGCAGCCTGTGGGGCCGGGTCGCGGACCGGGTGGGGAACAAGTCGGTGCTGGCGCTCGGCGCCTTCCTGGCCGGGACGCTGCTCCCCGCGACCTGGATCCTGGCGGGCCTCACCGGCCACGTGTACTGGATCTGGATCGCCGGCGTCTGCGACGCGCTGGCGTGGGGCGCGGCCACGCCGGCGCTGTTCAACCTTGCGCTGGTGTCCGCGCCGAGCGAGGGGAGAGTGGCCTTCATCGCGATGTACTCGCTGGTCGCCGGCGTCGCCGGCTTCCTCGGCGGCGTCCTCTCGGGCCCGCTCCTGACCCTGCTGCAGGCCGCGCCGCTCCACCTGTTCGGGATGACGTGGACGGGTTACCACTCGCTGTTCCTGATCTCCGGTCTGGGGCGGAGCCAGGCGTGGCGGTTGCTGCGGCCGGTGCGCGAGGCCGAGGCGTGGCGCACCCGCGACCTGCTGCGCGAGATGCGGACCGGCTGGCGTCGCATCGGCTTCCCGTGGCGTTGACCGATGTCACCCGCCTGCGCCGTCGCGGCCGGCGCCGGCCTGGGGCCGCCTGCGCGCGTGCCTTGCACGTGCGCGAGCGCGGCAGCTTGGCGGCGCCCCCTTGACGGGCCCGGAGACCCGGCCTAGCCTTGATGCAACCGGTTCACCCCTCGGAGTCCGAGCGCCGTCCGCGGTGCGGCGGTGCGCGGGCGGAGGCGGATCCGAGCGCGCCCGTGCGCCGGTCGTCCGCGACGGGCGGCGTCGTGACCGGATCGGAGGGGCATGAGCTACCGTGATCTCGGCGTCATCGATTCCCACGTCCACTTCCCCGTGGAGAACACCATGGCCCCGCCGGCGGACAAGCGCCCACCGCCGCATCCCCTGCTGCAGGCCTACGCCCGGGAGCGGGGCGAGCGCACGGCCAAGGAGTGGAACACCGAGCCGGCCGAGCCGCCGGCGCGCACCGAGGCCGAGGCCACGCTCGAACGCTGGGTGGCCGAGGTCGAGCGCCACGGGCTTCGGCGCATGGTGTTCGTCAGCGCCAACGCCAACGACCGGCTGAACGCCATCGTGCGCCGCCGCCCCGACCGCTTCCTGGGACGCGGTCGAGGCGGGGCGTCGTGAGTCCGGCCCCCGCCCGGCCCGTCGGGGCCGGACGCCGGCCGCTGCGATGCGAGGAGGTGGGCCGTGCCGTGGCATCCCAGCTATCGCGGTAGGGTCCTGGAACCGGACTACCTGTTCGCCTCGCGGCACCTGGTGCCGCACTTCCTGCACGCGTTGTGCGCGCATCTGCAGGCGGTGGGGCGGCTGGAGGTGGCGCGCGGCCCCGAAGCGCAGGCCGAGATCGCGGCGCTGCGCCGGGCGCTCGAGGGGCTTCAGAGCGCGCCGCTGCCGGCGCAGGGCCCGGATGTGCCGGACGCCTACTTCGCGCTGCAGCGCGAGCTCGAAGGGAACCTGGGCGCCCACGTGGTGAGCTGGCTGCGCATCGGGCTCAGCCGCAACGACCTGGACATGACGGTGTACCGCATGCGCGCGCGCGAGCTGCTGCTGCGCTCGGGCGAGCAGCTCACCACGTTGCGGCGCGCGCTGCTCGCCAAGGCCGAGGCGCACCTGGAGACGGTGCTGATCGCGCAGACGCACCACCAGCCGGGGCAGCCCACCACGGTGGCGCACTACCTCTCGGCGGTGGAGTCGTTGCTGGCACGCGACGCGGAGCGCCTGCTGGGCGCCTACGGGCGCCTGAACCGGTGCCCGCTGGGCGCGGCGGCACTGGCGGGAAGCAGCTTCGAGCTCGACCGCGAGCTCACCGCTTCCCTGCTCGGGTTCGACGGGCCGGTGGAGAACACCTACGACGCGGTCGCCAGCAGCGACTGGGAGGTCGAGGTCGTGGGCGTGGCGCAGAGCGTGGCCCTGAACCTCAGCCGCTTCGTGTGCGACCTGCTGGCGTGGGCGGCCACGGGCTGGTTCCGCCTGCCCGACGGCCTGGTGCAGGGCAGCTCGATCATGCCGCAGAAGCGCAACCCGGTGGCGCTCGAGCACGCGAGAACGCGCTTCAGCCGCGCGCTTGGCGCGGCGTCCATGGTGCTGTACTCGAGTCACAACATCCCCTACGCCGACCTCAACGACTTCGGGCCCGACGTGCAGGGCGCGCTGCAGATGCAGCACGTGCAGCTCGAAGGCGGCATCGAGCTGCTGCTGGCGTGCCTGGAGGGCGGCGACTTCGACGTCGATCGCCTGCGTGCCGCGGCCGCAGCCACCGACACCACCGCGACCGAGCTCGCCGACGAGCTGGTGCGCGAGGGGCACCTGCCCTTCCCGGAGGCGCACGCGCTGGTCGCGCGGCTGGTGGCCAGGCTGCAGGGCGAGGCCCGGCCGCTGGCGCAGGCCGAGGTGCGCGACGTGACCGATCTGGGGGGGCCCGCGCTCGACCAAGCGGCGCTGCGAGCAGCCCTCGACCCCGAGGCGTTCGTCCGGCGGCGCGGAGGCGGCGGTCCCGCCCCGCACGCCATGGCGGAGCAGCTCCAGCGGGCCCGGAGGCGCGCCGAGCGCGACGCCTCCGCCCTGGAGGGAAGGAGGCAGGCGCTCTCGAGCGCGCGCGAGCAACGGCGCGCGCCCTGACACCCGAGCCCGCCGGGGCCCGAGAGCGGGCGCCGGCATCGTCGAAGGAGGAGAACACATGAGGAGAGCGATTCTCGGTCTGGCCCTGGTGGCCATGCTCGGGGTGGCCTTCGCGCAGAAGACCACCATCACGTACTGGCAGTACGCCTACGACACTCGCGTGAACGCGATGACCGAGCTCATCAAGCAGTTCGAGCAGGCCAACCCGGACATCATCGTCAAGCAGGAGACGTTCCCCTACGACGGCTATCAACAGCAGGTCGCCGCCTCGTTGCCGGCGGGGCAGGGCGCCGACGTGGTCCAGCTCTACTACGGCTGGCTGGATACCTGGATGAACGCGGGGTACGTCAAGCCGCTGCCGAGCCAGTACTTCGACACGGCTGCGCTCGACGAGGAGTTCATCCCCATGGTGCAGGCGGCCAAGCGGGGCGGCGAGTACTACGGCCTGCCGACCGCCGTGCGTAGCCTGGCGCTGTTCTACAACAAGGACATGTTCAAGGCCGCCGGCATCCAGGGCCCGCCCAAGACCTGGGACGAGTTCGTGCAGGACGCCAAGGCGCTCACCAAGACCAGCGGCTCGCGGATGACCCAGGAGGGCTACGGCATCGCTCCCGACGGCCAGGGGCACAACCTGCTGCGCGAGGTGCTGATCCGCCAGTACGGCGGCCAACCCTACTCTGCGGACGGCACCAAGGTGGCCTACGACAGTGAGGCCGGCCTGAAGGCTTTCGAGTTCTACACCGGCCTGGTGACCAAGGACAAGGTCGCCCAGCTGAACTTCGTGCCCGGCAACAACGGTTACCGCGACGGCTTCGACCAGATCGGCAACATCGCCATGATCGTGGACGGCAGCTTCGCCATCGGCTCGGTCAAGGCGGCGGCCAAGTTCGATTGGGGCGTCGCCGAGCTGCCGACGCTGGCCAACGGCGTCGAGTCGGATTTCGGCTCGTTCTGGATGAACGGCCTCACCCCCAACGCCTTCAAGGATCCCGCCAGGCTCGAGGCCGCCAGCAAGTTCCTCCAGTTCGTCACCAGCCCGGACGCCATGAAGCTGTGGCTCAGCGTGGTGGGCGAGCTGCCGGCCCGCGCCAGCCTGGTCGACGATCCCACGCTGTCCTCGGACCCGGTGTACGGGCCGTTCATCAAGTCGCTGGCGTACTCGCATGCCACCCAGTTCGTGGACGAGTCCGCTCAGCGCCAGGTCTTCATGGACGCGGTGAACCGCGTGATCCTGCAGAACCAGGATCCCGCAGCGTCGTGGTCGCAGGCCGCCAGGGAGGAGCAGGCCATCCTCGACAGGGCCCACGGCATGTAGACGACGCGAACGCAGGGGTGGGGGAGCCGTCAGGGACCCCTACCCCCCATCGCTCGTCCCATCGCTCGTCCCGTTCCTCGACCCGTCACCGCCGTCCCGTTCCTCGACCGCCCCTGGCCGCACCCGCTCCAGGGGCCCCTCCGGAGGCGCCATGCGACCGACCGCAAGCGACGTGAAGCCGGCCGAGACGCCCCGAGGCACGGGCCGGCGCCGGAACCTCAGCCTGGCCGCGCGCGAGGCCCTCTGGGCCTACGCCTTCCTGCTGATTCCGCTGGCGTTCTACGGCTTCCTGCGCATCTATCCGGCGATCCAGTCGTTCGAGCTGTCGCTGCACAAGTGGCACGTGGACCCGGCGCAGCGCACCTATCTCGGGCTCACCTATTACCGGCAGATGCTCACGGACGCCAAGCTCCACCAGGCGCTGAGGAACACCTTGCTCTACGCTGCCATCGTGGTGCCGGCGCAGCTGGTGCTGGGCCTCACCATCGCGGTGATGCTCAACGCGGTGCGTCGGCTCCGTCCCCTCTTCCGGGCCATCTACTTCTCGCCCTACGTCACACCGGCCGCCGCGGTGGCGTGGGTGTGGGGGTGGATGTACTCGGTGAACTTCGGGGTCTTCAACAGCGCCCTGCTCGCATGGAGCGACTTCGTGACCGGGCTCGGGCTGCCGTGGCTGTCCATCCCGGCGCAGCCGTTCCTCAGCGACCCGCGCCAGGCACTGCCGGCGGTGGCCGCGGTGGTGGTCTGGCAACAGCTCGGTTTCCAGGTCGTGATCTTCCTGGCGGGGTTGCAGGGGATCCCGCGCATGTTCTACGACGCTGCCGCCATCGACGGCGCCAGTGCGGCGCAGCGCTTCCGCTACGTGACCCTGCCGCTCCTGAACCCGGTGATGGTGTTCAGCGTGATCATCTCCACCATCGCCACGCTGCAGCTGTTCGATCAGGTGGTGAACATCAACTTCACGGACCAGGGGGGTCCGCTCGGGAGCACCCTGAGCATCGCCGTGTACATGTACCAGGTCGCCTTCTCCCGCTTCCAGATCGGCTACGCGTCGGCGGTGACGGTGTTGCTGTTCGTCCTCATCCTCATCGTCACGCTCGTGCAGCTCCGGGTGCTGCAACGCCGGGTGGAGTACTGAGGTGAGGGACCTCGAGACCTACAGCGAATCCCGCTCTCGCAACGGGGTCGGCACCGTGATCGCCTACGTGCTGCTCACGGTGGGCAGCGTGGCGATGTTCTTCCCCTTCGTGTGGATGATGCTGTCGGCGTTCAAGCCGCTGCGCGAGATCTTCCAGTTCAACCTTCTGCCGCACACCTGGACCCTCGCGAACATGCAACAGGTGCTCTTCCACACCGCCTTCCCGCGCTGGTTCCTCAACAGTCTGGTGGTGGCGGGCATCTCGACGGTGAGCGTGCTGTTCTTCTGCTCGCTGGTCGGCTACACCCTGACGCGCCTGCGCTTCCCCGGCCGGAACATCGTGTTCCTGGTCATCCTGTCGACGCTGATGGTGCCCACCGAGATGCTGGTCATCCCGTGGTACGTGATGTCGACCCAGTACGGCTGGGTGAACACCTTCTGGGGTCTGGCCTTCCCCGGGCTGATCCCGGCGTTCGGGGTGTTCCTGATGCGGCAGTTCTTCCAGACGTTGCCGCGCGATCTGTTCGACGCGGGGCGCGTCGACGGCGTCAGCGAGTTCGGCCTGTTCTGGCGCCTCGGTCTGCCGCTGGTGCGGCCCGGCCTCGCCGCCCTCGGGATCTTCAACTTCGTGGGGAACTGGAACGCCTTCCTGTGGCCGCTGATCATCGCCAAGTCCCCCAGCA
>Ga0114931_10008980_pt1 | contig 12019 bp, 7 predicted proteins | sample 2SBtaG_FD_89579 | JGI IMG/M metagenome (GOLD analysis project Ga0114931, IMG submission 89579) | Deep subsurface microbial communities from Kolumbo volcano to uncover new lineages of life (NeLLi) - 2SBTROV14_V59a metaG | ecosystem: Environmental > Aquatic > Marine > Volcanic | place: Kolumbo...
CCAGCCGGCGCAGCACCCGGAGGAGGTCTCTCCAGGGTGGGAGATCCGTCTCCCGGGCCAGCAGACGGCGAAAGACCACTCCGTAACGCATGAGCAGCGCCTGCGCGACTCGCGCCGTCGCCGCATCAGAATCGGTGTCGCGCTCGGGCCGTCCCGGGGCCGCGCCGCGGGGTCCGAGGATCGCCCAGCGGCCAGTTCCGTGCACCGGAGGCTCCGCTCGTCTCGACCCGATCTGGGACCGCGGTTCGAGGCGGGCCAGGCCCGGCCTCGAACCGCACGAGGGGCTGGTGAAGGAGGTGGCGCCGGGCTTCAGGTACCCTCTGCGGCGCGGCCGTGTCAGCCCGTCCCGATGACCGGCCATCAACCGCCTGACCCCCGTAAAGCTGTCCGCAGTCACCAGCCCTGCCCCCGCGAGCTCGCGGGGGGCAGCGTCGGCTTGAAACGGCATGAGCTCGCAGGCAGCGCGGACATCGTTTGCGAACAAGGCTCCCCGGGCCGTGAGAGCTTCGTGAACGCGTTGCGCGGCTGGCGAGCAGCGCCACAGACGCTCTTTCAGGTGGGTGTCCTCCCGCTGGTCGAGCCAGGCCGCGAGGACCGTCCGGGGGATGAGGCAGACCGGTGAGAGGCTCTGGAACTGTGGGGTGCTCGAGCCCACCTTCGGAGTGCTGCGTCGCAGCCACACGATCTCTCCCGATTGGATCAGGGCATCGAGCCATTCCGGTCGATAGCCACTCAGGCGAGCGGGCAGCAGGTGGCTTTCCCATCGGGAAGCCGGGGCTTCGAACCCCTCGAGCCGTTCCAGTACCGAGCGGAGGCCTTCGCTGCCGCACCTCTGATGCCCGGGCTCGACCCCTTGCCAGCGAAGCAGGAACCGCGTGAACGCGGCGAGCGGGACCGCCGCGATCTCGCGGCGTAGCCCGGCGAGTGTCTTTCGGTGAATCCGTGCGAGCATCCGCCGCTCGCACCACTGGAGCGACTGTTCGGCAGCGTGCTCCTCGCGCTCCGCGACGGGTCCCTGCAGGGGACTGCCAGGGTCACCCCGGAGTGGGAAGCGGGGGGGCTCGACGAACCGGCCCCGGATCGCGAAACCGGACCGTTCCAGCGTCATCAGAGCCGGCATTACGGCCTCTCCCTTCAGCCCCAGGGGGGCGGAGAGCTCGCCGGCCGTCATCGGGCCGAGGGCAGCAAGCCTTCCTCGCAGGAGGCGCGACAGCGCTTCGGTCGGCTCGAGGCTTTCCTCGTAGCCGGGCGGCGGTGAGAGCGAGGGCACCCGCGGAGCGTCGCCGAAAATGGCGACGAGCTCCGAAATACGTTCGGCCGCGCACCACACCGGGCCGGTCCCCCCGGAGGGGTCCCAGCGGGTGACGCGCCCCTGCTCGACGAGGACCTCGAGGTCCCGGCCGCTAAGCTCCTCTTGGGTCATGAAGCCCAGGGTAAGCAAGGCGTCGTGCAGCTCGTCAGCGTTTCGAAGAGGCGGCCAGCTTTCGGCCTCGACGGCGGCGACCGCCTCCGGGGAAAGCCAGCCGAGGTCACTGGCATCGCGCGGGTGGAGCCAGCGGCGGGCCGCGACCGCCCGGGTTCTGCGTTCCTCGAGCGGGGCATCGTCCAGGAACGCATAGGGCTTGGCGTTCAAGATCTCCTGTGCAAGCACAGAGGGCTCACGGGTGTCCTGGGCCTGGACCTTGATCCGGCCGCCGCCGATGTCCTCGAGGAGAGCGACGAGAGCGGGCAAGTCCATCGCGTCGTGAAAGGCGTCGTGGAGCGTTTGCTGTACCAGCGGATGTTCGGGGATCTCTCTTTCCCCGCCCAGGTTCTCGGCGCAGGCGAGCTGGTCGGGAAACACCACCGAAACGAGGTCTTCACACTGCATTCGCTGCAAGGCGGGAGGCACACGGCGTCCGTTGCGTACGCGGGGGACCGCGAGCGACACGTTGGCGTTCCACCGCCAGCGAATCGTGAATATCGGCGAGTCCAGAACCGCCTGCTCGAGCACTTTCTCCACGTTTTTTGGCGAGAGGTAGTCAGGTATTTCTTCGAGCGGGAAGCTGTGCGTCTCCCCGAGGGACAGGACGATGGCGTCATCGGTGGCGGCGCATTGGAGCTCGAAGTTGAAGCGGCGGCAGAGCCGCTTGCGGAGCGCGAGCCCCCACGCGCGGTTGATCCGGGCACCTAGTGGGGCGTGGAGGACGAGCTGCATACCGCCGCTCTCGTCGAAAAACCGCTCCAGTAATGGCGCATCTGCGGTGGGAAGGCACCCAAGGGTGAGAAAACCACTCGTGAGATAGTCGGAGATCTGGCGTGCGGCCGGGCGTTCCAGTGGATAGGAATGCTCCAGATGATCGGCGAGGGTGTCGGCGAGCTCCTCCCCCGAGGGCGTTTGGCCGCTGGTCTGGTGAATGCGTCGTTCCAACACGGCCGCGGCTTCCGCTCGCAGTGTGGACACTGCCTGAGACAGCTCCCGGGTCCGGGCACGCGCTTCTCCGAGCCAAAACGGGAGGGTGGGGGGCAGACCGGCGGCGTCCTCGACGTGCACCGCTTCACGGTCCACCCGAAGAAACCGCCAGGAATGCGCGCCGAGCTGAAAGATGTCTCCGGGCAAGCTCTCTATCGCGAAATCCTCGTTGAGCTTGCCGATTCGGACTCCTTCCGGCTCCAGATAGATGTCGTAGTCCGCGGTCTCCGGGATGGCGCCCCCGGCGGTGAGCGCGGTGAGCCGTGCGCCGGGACGCCCGCGGATCCTTCCGTTGACCGCGTCATGATGGATATAGGCCGCGCGTCTTCCCCGACTGGTCGCGAAACCGTCGTTGAGCATTCTCAGGATGCTCCGGAATCGTTGTCCAGTCAGCGCACGGTAAGGGTAGCTCCGGCGTATCAAGGACAGTACCTCACCTTCGTCCCATTCCTCGCAGGCGGCCATCGACACGATGTGCTGCGCCAGAACGTCGACGCTGCCCGGTCCAATTTCCAGGGTGTCCAGCGCCCCGCGGTCCGCTTCCCGTAACAGAGCCGCGCACTCCAGCAGGTCGTCCCGGCTCAGGGGAACCAGACGCCCCGCTGGCCGTCGATTCACCCCATGCCCGGAACGGCCAATCCGTTGCAGGAACGTCGAGATGGAACGCGGGGAACCGACCTGAACGACGAGATCGACCTCGCCGATGTCGAGGCCGAGCTCGAGAGAGGCGGTCGCGACCAGAAGTCGGAGCTTGCCGGCACGCAAAGCGTCTTCGGCGCGGCACCGGGCCTCCCGCGACAGGCTCCCATGATGGGCGCCGACCAGGGCCTCTCCGAGGCGTTCCCCCAGACGGGCCGCGAGCCGCTCGCACAGCCGTCGGGTGTTGACGAATACGAGGCTCGTTCGGTGGCGGCGGGCGAGGCCCGCAATCCGGTCGTAGAGCTCCTCCCACGCTTCGCCGGCCAGCACCGCTTCCAGTGGCGAAGCGGGGAGAACCAACCCCAGATCGCGTTCGCGGTGATGGCCGGCGTCGATGACCTCACAACGCGCGAGCGACCTCTCGTCGCCCATGAGGAACCGGGCCAGCAGAGACACTGGCTTTTGAGTGGCCGACAGGCCAATCCTCTGCAAAGTGCGGCCGGTCAGGTGCTCGAGGCGCGCCAGGGAGAGCGCCAGATGGGCGCCACGCTTCGAGCTCGCCACCGCGTGCACCTCGTCGACGATGACGGTGCCCACCCCGCGCAGCATCTGCCGGCCACTTTCCGACGTGAGCAGGATGAAGAGGGATTCCGGGGTGGTAACCAGCAGGTGCGCAGGAGAGCGGATCATCGCTCGTCGGGCCGCGGCCGACGTGTCCCCGGTGCGCACCGCACTCCTGATGGGGTGCCCACCTCCGAGCGTCGTCTGGATCCCCAGGAGCGGCCGCTCGAGGTTGCACTGGATATCATTGCTCAGTGCCTTGAGCGGGGAGATGTAGAGCACCCGAGTCTCGGCCGGGAGGCCTCCGCGGGTGGCGGCTTCGCGTACCAGTGCGTCGATGGCGTCGAAAAAGGCAGCGAACGTCTTGCCGGACCCGGTCGGAGCAGCCACCAGGACCGAGCGCCCGGCGTGAACGGCATACCAGACTCGATGCTGCGTGGGAGTGGGCGGACCCACATTGCGCACGAACCACTCGCTGGTCGCCGGATGAAACCATCGTGGCATGGCTGACTCGTTCGTCTTGGAGGGGAGGATGGCCGATCCAGCCTTCATCTCGACCTCTAGGCGGTCGGTCGGGCCGCCGCCTCCTGCCCGGATGGCAGGGCCGGGGCGCCGAGCACACGGAGCGCGGCGCAGGCCGCTCCGTATCCGTTCCCGATGTTGACCACTACCACTCCCGGCGCGCAGCTCGCGAGCACCGCGTTGAGCGCACTCGTGCCGTCCGCGGCCACTCCGTACCCGGTGGCGGTGGGGACGGCGACGACGACCCCGGGTACGAGGCCACCGATCACGCTTGGCAGTGCGGCGTCCATTCCCGCCACCACGACCACGACCTTCATCGTGCGCAGCCGTTCGAGCTTCTCGAGCACGCGCCAGAGCCCGGCCACCCCGCAATCGTAGGCCTCGAATACGGGCTCCCCGTAGTACTGCAGTGTTCGCACCGCTTCCCGCGCGACCGGTAGGTCGGAGGTGCCGGCGCTGATCACCGCGATCGCCGGGACCTCTCGTGCCCGCGGCTGGCCTCCGGCTCCGAGCACGGCGGTGGCGGACAGCGGGTCGTGGTCGAGCAGATCCCGGGTCGGCGGCGACAAGGCCGCGAACTGCTCCGGCGAGATCCGGGTAAACAGGGCCCCGGATCCCCGGGCAGACAGAACCCCGACGATCTCCTCGATCTGCGTGATGCTCTTTCCTGCCCCATACACCGCTTCGTCGAAGCCAATTCGAGCGGAGCGGCGCAGGTCGGGAGTCACCGCCTGCTCGTCGACGGTCGACGCGGGTCGTGTCCGTGCTGGCCGCCGTATTCCCGGGGGGGAGTCGCGTTCGCTCATCGACCCCGCTCCGAGAGCGACTTGCCCCGCCCCCTCACGCCGGCCGGGAGTTCCCGAACCCTGGGCTCGGCGAGGAATGCGCTGCCCATCGCGTAGCGCTCGAAGCGAATTCCAGCGATGAGGGCAGGCCGTCCGGTGCGGTTCCGGCCAAAAGCCGACGCGGCAATCTGGCGGAGGGTCGTTTCGAGCTCCGTGCTCAGCCTCGAGAGCGCTTGCTCGTCCAGCTCGATCACGATGCCGTTTCGTCGCACCCGGCAGCGTACCGTGTCGGCGGCCAGCGAGGCTCGGGCGGCCGACTCGACCTCGTGTACCGCCCTCAAGTCGCCGGGCTCGATCCGGATCCCGGTCTCGACCCGGCTCGAGAGGCAAGGTGCGGCGGGGAGATCGGCCAGATCGGTGAGCCCGAGCGAGCGCGCGAGGGTGCGGACATCGGATTTACGCAAGCCTGCCTCCACGTACGGATGCCGGACGGCGAATGTCCGGGCCGCGAGCAGTCCTGGGCGGAAGTCGCTGAGGTCGTCCAGATTCGTGCCGGAGCACAACACCCGGTTCTGGGCTCTGGCTTGCTCGCTCTGCAACGACATCGTCTCGTAGAGGTGCGACTTGCAGAAGTAGCACCGATTGACGGGGTTCTGGCGGTAGCGTTCATCGTCGAATTCTCCCGCGTCCAGCAATGACAGCTGCCAACCTTCCCGTGCCGCGTAGGCTTCGACTCGAGCGGTCGCGTTCGGGGGGACCGCGGGGGACAGGGCGTGATACATGACCACTGACGGGTGGCCTCGGCCGAGGACGACCGCCAGTGTCATGCTGTCGACCCCCCCGCTCACTGCAATGGCGAGTGCCGGCGCGTCACCGAGGGCGCTGCACAACCGGGCCGAGGCACCGCTCGTCATGATCCTTCCTGCTCCTCGTGTTCGCCAGAATGATGCACCGGCGCCGGTTCCAGGCCACCCGTCTTCGCTGTCTCGGCGCGGGTCCGAGCGGACATTCGACTTGCATAATCGGGGTACAGGGCGGCGATGTCGCGATGCTCGGCCTTCACCGTCGCCACTCCGCCGGGCCGTAGCGCCCGTTTGACGCGTACCACGCCCTCGGGTAGTGCCACCTCGTCCATCTCGCGCTCCAGGCAGAGCCGCTGCGCTCGTTGCCACCGGACCCCGAGGGTTGCGGTCTGGGTCAATGCTTCGGCCAGCACGCCGTGGAGCGAGCTCTCGTCGCAGAGGAGCTGGACGTGAGCCGCCAATCGGCCCCTCTTGCCGAGAGCCGGCACCTGAATGACATCTTTGACGCCCGGGTGTTCGCGCAGTCGATCGAGAGCGACGGCGAGATCCTCTCCGGTCTGATCGTCCACCTCGAAAGTGCACACGCAAAGCTCTTCGGCGCGTAGAGGCGTGCCGTCTCGAGTCTGGGTGACGTCGGGAGCCGGCCCGGGTAAGAGCGCCGAACTTTCGGCCCTCAGGGCGGTGATCCGGAGAATGTTGCTGAGCCCCTCGAGCTTCCGGTGGCCGAATCCGGTTCCAATGCCCGCCAGGCTCCAGATGCCGGGTCGAGGTCGGAACTCGGGGGCCAGATGGCTGAGGATGGCCGCACCGGTCGGGGTCACTCGCTCACCTTCGATCCCGTCCCGCACGACCGGCATCCCCTTCAACAGGAGCGCGACCGCGGGCGCAGGTATCGGCAGAAGTCCGTGAGCGGTGGCGACCCGCCCGGTGCCGAGGGGTAAGGGAGCGCTCGACCAGCTCCTCGCGCCGAGGGCCTCGATGAGCCAGGCCGCGCCGACTACGTCGGCGATGGAGTCCCAGGCGCCGACCTCGTGGAACTCCACGGTGTCGATCGAGATCCCGTGCACCGCGGCCTCGGCCTCGGCCAGTCGCTCGAAGATGTCGTGAGCCCGCGCTCGAACCCCTTTTTCGAGGGGCGCAGCGTCGAGCCACTCGCGAACGCCTCGATAAGAGCGATGCGGGTGAGCATCGTGGAGATCGCCCTCCGACGCCGGGGTCTCCCCGTGTGAGGGCCAAGTGTCGACCCGCGTGCCGGTCAGGATCCCGTCGGAATGAGCCGACGCCACGATCGTGACGATCTCGTTCAGGCCGGCCTTCCCGAAAGCCCGCTGGAGCGGCGACCGGAGCTCGGGGTGCAGATCGAGGAGGGCGGCGATGAACATGTCGCCGGCCACACCGCCGAGCGCATCGATGTGCAGCATCATCGCCTCAGAGGTCGTGAAAGAACGGCATGCCGTTGCGACAGGGGTGATGGGCGTTCCGGAGACGGCGGCGGCGGGGGGAGCATCTGGAAGCATACTGGAGTCCGTGAGCCGATGCCTTGGATCCGGGCAGCCGGGCCGGAGACGTCGGGCAACGGTCGGAGCAGTCGCGGATCTTTTTCACGCTCTCTCAACGGGTCTCTTTCATCAGAGCCGATTCCGCCAGCAACGCGCGGTACGCCTCGAGCTCTACAGGTGCCGGAACCGGGCGCAGACCCACCCGCCACCCGGCCCGTCGGCCTTGCGATCGCGGCTCGCGACTCCGGGCGCTCATGTCGCATGAGGATCAGTCTAGCATCGCTCGCCGGCCGGCAGGCAGCTTCGCACGGGTCGCGTCCCGGGGGACAGCGCGGCTCGAGAGTCAGATTACCCCGGCTCGCTCGAGCCGCTTTCCAAAGCCCCGGTGGCCTCGTGCTCGAGGGCTCGAAGCAGTGCTGCGATGAAGCTTTCCATTTGCGCAGTGCGGTCCGGATGGCCTCTTGCCTCGCCGACAAGGAGCCACAGAACCTCGTGGATCTCTCGAGGCTCGGGGCGCAGTGCCTGTGCGTCATCGAGCCGAGCCCGCCAACCCCAGAGCACGAGTGGCCGGTCCGGGAACTCGTAGCGCCAGAAGCTCTCGAGCGGGTCGACTTCGACCCCGAGTTCCTCGCGCATCTCCCGGCGCACCGCATCGAGCTGAATTTCCCCGGCCTCGAGTGCACCGCCCGGAAAAGCGACCTTGAGGGGCGCGCTCACATATCGCGACCTGCGAATGAGGAGCCAGCGCCCATCAGGCCGGGCGCATGCGACTGCCACCGCGTGCACGCGTCCGTCTTCGTGGATGTGCCGGTTCGGCCCGAGTGCCGGCAAGTTTCCACTCACGGCGTCGGGCGAGTACCGGCTTCACCGCCGGCCCGTAGCACCGCCGGTGCGAGCAAACAGAGGATCTCGAACATCATCGTCGCTCCGACCAGGGCGGTGTTGCCGCTCGGGTCGAAGGGAGGGGCCACCTCGACGACGTCTCCACCCACCAGATTGAGGCCGTCCAGTGCGCGCAGCATGATCAATGCCTCGAGGGTGGAGAATCCGCCGACTTCCGGTGTGCCGGTGCCGGGCGCAAATGCCGGGTCGAGACCATCGACATCGAAAGTGACGTAGGTGGGGCCGTCCCCTACTACCTTTCGAGCCAGGGCACCGATCTCCTTCGGACCGCGCTCGTAAAGCTCCTCCATGTAGACGACTCGCATACCGGAGTCGTGGCTGAACTGCCAGTGGTGCGCGTCGTTCAGCCCCCCGCGAATGCCGATCTGGATGGTTCGCGTCGGATCGACGAGCCCTTCCTCGACCGCTCGGCGAAACGGAGCGCCATGGTGAAACTTCGATCCGAGATAATCGTCGCCGGTGTCGCAATGCGCATCGAAGTGGACAAGACCTAGGGGTTTCGGCGGTGATGGATCTCAGGACGGGAAGAGTGACCGAATGATCTCCGCCCACCGAGAGAGGCGCCGCGCCCGCAACATGTAGCGCCTGGAAGAAATCAGCAATTTCTTCCAGGCTACCTTCCAGGGAGAACGGGCGCTTCACCCATGCGTCACCCGCGTCTGCAATCCGAAGTCCCAGGTCGAACGGAGCAGTACCCGTTGCCTGGTTGATGCGCCTCATCAGGCTCGATTGGTTGCGGACCTCTCTGGGACCGTGGTGCGCGCCGGTTCTGTTCGTCACCCCGCCATCGAACGGGATCCCCACCAGGGCGATATCGAGATCCTCGAAGTGCTCCTGAAAAGGACAACGCATGAAGGTCGGGAGCCCCGTGTAGCGGGGTCGCTGCATGGGGTCGGCGAGTTCCGGGTAATCAGTCATGGTGACCTCCCGTGGAGCGGCCGCGGCCGGACGTTCAAGGAGCGACGACCAAGGGGGACATGTAGCCTCGGGCAAGCACGGGCGAGGCGGACGGGGGCCTCGGGATGTTCATTGTCTGTCACCGTGCAGCGAGCTCGTTCCCGAACCTCCGGCTTCAACCGCAGAGAGGCTCCGCGGATCTGTGCGGTGCCCGATCGCCTGCAGTCGAAATCTTCCTGTCACCAGGGCCTCGAACAACCGCCGGTCTTGTTTCAGTTCTGCAGAAACAATCTCAAAGAAAAAAGCTATTTTTTTGAAAAACAGGAAAAAAGATAAGGCAGTCAAGGGTGATTCGCAAGTCCTGGCTAACCGGGGTAGTCATTCGGAGCGGCTGTTCGAATGGCAAGTGCGGGCATACGGGTGCGTTCGGAGATCGCGATTCGAGCACCGGAGTCCGACCGACTCCTAGTCACCGTGGAACACGGGCTTGCGTTTCTCCTTGAAGGCACGTCCTCCCTCTTGCTGGTCTTTGCTCCGCGATACGGTCAGCAGCTCTCGCCGGGCTTCCGCCATGCGCTCCGAGGGACCTCGCCGGACGACCGTATGGTCGACGAAGCGCTTGAGCATTCCCAGCACCAGCGGGGCACTCTGGCTCAGGATCTCGGCATACTCCATCGCCCCTTTGACGTGCTGGCCGGCCGGCACGACCTTGTTCACCATGCCGACCTCGTACGCCCGCTGTGCATCGAAGTGTTTTCCGGTCATCATGAACTCCATCGCGTGCTTGTGGGCCAGCCGTGCGGCTGCGCCCGCGATGAGCCCGCCGCAGAACCCGATCTGTGCCTCCGGGTAGAAGAAGTCAGCCGTCTCGCTCGCGACCGCGAGGTCGCAGAACTGCACGAGGACGTAGGCGCCGCCCACGCAATAGCCGGACACGGCGCCGATGATCGGCTTGTTTACCCTAAAGCCTACATTCGGCATGCATTCCCAGAGCTCGGGGTCACGAGGCGGGTCTCGCAGATCGGCGCCGACCGAGAACGCACGCTCGCCGCAGCCGGTGAGAACCGCGGTCCGGTCCGAGCTGGCTTCGAATCGGACGAAGGCCTCCCGCAAAGCGGCTACGACGGCGTTGCTGAGCGCATTGAGCTTGTCGGGGCGGTTGATGGTAATGAGCGCGATCTCGTCGCGTGATTCATACGTCACCAGGGAATCGTTCATCTCTCGAGAACCTCCGTGTCGGTAGCGAGTCGTGCATAAATCTCTGGCGTCTCTGGTCAATCAGGACGGGTGCGGAGTCAGTGCAAGCGGCGCGGGGAGGCTGGCCACGAACGCTTGGCAGCCGATCCGTTGACAAGCGCGCGGTCCGGACAGACCTCCACCCCTCACTTCAATGCGAACCCGCGGTCTTTCAAGTAACGGTTGAACTCCATTCGGTGGGGGGTCGAGTACTGCCGAGCCTTGTCCTCGGACCAGCCGTAAAGCTCCGCAAGACCGAATCGTCCGACTTCGCGCTGGCGATCGGGAGGGAGGCTGAAGCGCTCGTCCCGGCGCCGGTCGTACTCTGCGATCTTCCGGTCGAGATCGGTGTCGTCGTACGTGTCGCGATGCACCGTCAGACTCGGCGGGAGGCGCATGCTCACGTGTCCCCGCTGGGCCGGATAGCCGAGGCACAGCCCGCAGAGCGGGAACACCCAGTCGGGCAGCTCGAGGAGCTCGGACAGCGCAATGATGTGGCTGCGCACCTCGCTGATCGGACAGCATCCCAGTCCGGATGCTTCAGCGGCCAGGATGAACGACTGTAGGACGAGAGCGGCGTCGACGGCCGCGTTCATGAACATGTCGATGCTGTCGTTCGGAAATTCCCAGCCCCGGCCATGGAAAATCGTGCGGATCCGGCGGTGGTCGCCGCAGAAGACGAGAAAGCGTGGCGCCTGTCCGATCCACGGCATGGAAGGGATCCAGCTGGCGATTTCGGACCGCTTGGCGGGGTCTTCGACCAGGATGATAGAGGCTTGCTGGAGATCGGACTTCGCGCTTGCCGACAGGGCGCAGGTGAGCAACCGTTCCATGAGCGCCTCGTCGACCCGCCGGTCCTCGTAGCGCCGGTGGGTGCGCCGGGCCATGAAGCTGGCGAGCAGGTGGTCGCAAGGGTGCGGGTCGGGATGAGTCGGCTGGAGGCCGAATCGTTGCTCGTAGAGCTCCGGGAAAGACGGGGTGTTCAATTCGAAGACCTCTCGATTCGCTCGTCGAATGCAACCGAGCCGGCGCCGGTGAATGTTTCCCGGTCCGTCCAGGTCATGGGTGCTCTCGCTCGAAGCTTCACTGTCGCTCGGACCCTTCCCGTTCGCGCGCCTCGAGGATAAGGCGCATCTTGAGCTCGTGAAGTCCGAGCTCGAGCCCGGCCGGGTATCGGTGAGGGTTGACGAAGCGTCGAATGCCGGGGTGCAGGTTCCCGAGCTGTGCTTGGGTACGGGCCCGGGTGAGCTCCAGCGGGGGACATTCGTAGACCAGCTCTCCCGAGCGGAAAACGGGTACGAGGAGCTCCTAGAACGGTATCCCCTCTCCGATCCGGCGCCGGTGAGTCGGATCCGTGGGATCCACGATGATCGGAGCTTCGGGAACTCCGATCGCATCTTCGTACGTCATGTCGGCCACGAACGAGCCGAGCCGGGGGTCGCGGTAGCGGCGAGTCTGAAGCTTCCCGGGCGTCGAGATCTTCGATGTTTGCTCCGAGACCTTGACCTTGTACCGCCACTCCCGTCCGTCTTGGCGGATCGCACTCAGCTTGTACACCCCACCGAGGGCTGGCTGGTCGTAAGCGGTCGCGAGCTTGGTCACCACTCCCCACACTGCGATGGTCGCGCCCTGATCCTTCAGGCTCGCGATGATGTGCTCATCGAGCTCGTTGCTGGCCACGATAGCGGCGTTTTCGAACCCCGCCTCGTCGAGGAGCCTTCG
>Ga0114931_10008981_pt1 | contig 12019 bp, 6 predicted proteins | sample 2SBtaG_FD_89579 | JGI IMG/M metagenome (GOLD analysis project Ga0114931, IMG submission 89579) | Deep subsurface microbial communities from Kolumbo volcano to uncover new lineages of life (NeLLi) - 2SBTROV14_V59a metaG | ecosystem: Environmental > Aquatic > Marine > Volcanic | place: Kolumbo...
AAAATCAGGGGTGGTTATAAAAACCCTTCCGGCCTTCGGCCACCTTCCCTTTCCAAGGGAAGGAGTAATTGATCACGCTTAGGCATGCGGCCACCCCGTCCGAATGGCCTGGCCGGGCGGGCTTCCCTTGGAAAGGGAAGGAGTAATTGATCACACTTAGGCTTTCGGCCACCCCGTCCGAATGGCTTGACTGGGTGGGCTCTCCTTACCAGGGGAGAAATATTTTCAGAAATATTAATTTTATTTCTTAACAAGCACGTAGGTTTATTTTCTGAAGTCCTTCGGCTTGTTCAATGTAAAAGCCGGCTGATGTTAAACCTCTTTTTTCTTACCTGTATTTATATGAAAAGGCAAATACAAAGGGCAAAAGCTAACCAGGCTGGTTAAAATGAAAACAGCAGCAAGGATTAACAAAATGATGCCCCATGTCCCGGTTACGGTTCCTGTAAAATACAAGGCGGCAAATACGATAGCCAATAGTATTCGGATGATTTTATCCGCTGATCCCATATTATTTTTCATGATTGTAAACTTTTAATGAATAACTTTTGTGAATTGTACGGCAAAAGTATCTAATGAATAATTGTTTGTCAGTGACCTAAGTCACAGCAAAGTTAAACGATCTCTATGATCCCGCCTTCCTGCCGCACCTTTCCTTCTTTTTCAAGTTTTTTTAAAATCCGGGATACTACCTCTCTGGCAGTTCCCAGCTCATAGGCAATATGTTTGTGTTTTATTCTGAGCTTTTTAGTACCTTTCAAACGGCTTTTTTCCAGAAGATAATCATAAATACGTTTATCCAACTTAAAATAAAGCAAATACCTGATGGTTTCAAGCAATTCGCTATACCTTATATTATACTGGTTAAAAAACAGGGTGTTTATTTCCGGAAACTGTTTGATCCATGTATTTACTTTCTCTACCGGAAGCAGCATGGTCAATGTATCTTCTTCGGTTTCAGCATAAATTTTACTGGGTTCATTGGCCAGGGCAGATGAGAACGACATGATGCAGCTTTGGAAAGGTTCGATATAGTACAACAACAATTCTTTGTCTTCAAACCGGCTGTAAACTTTGATCAACCCGTCTATAACAATAGGAATGGCCCTGATGTATTGGCCTTCCCTGAGAATTTCAGTACCTTTCGGTATTTCTTTTATCAGGGCTGAACGGGTAATCTCTTCAAGTAAATCTTTCCCAAGAAAGGATAAATGTTCCCGTATTTTTTCATCTGCATTAATCATATTGATATAAATTGTTTCATAAATGGTTACTTTGTGAGATCTCTTTCAAGGAGCAGTAAAATTATATATATTTTTGTTTAAATGAACCAGACAAAACAGATAACGGTTATTAAGTCGGACGGCGCCCGTGTGTTTTACGACCGGGGGAAATTGATTGCCGCATTAAAGAACTCGGGCGTGGATGAAAACCGGAGTGGCGAAATAGCCCTGCAGGTTGAGAAACAGATTTATGATGGCATTACAGCACGTAAAATTTACAAGATAGCTTACAAGCTTTTAAAAAAAAGAAAATCGTACAGGGAAGCGGGGAGATACCGCCTGAAAAAAGCCATATTTGATTTGGGGCCTTCAGGGTTTCCTTTCGAATTGTTCGTGGCAAAGCTCTTCGAACATTTTGGCTACCAGGTTAAAACCGATCAGGTCATTCAGGGGAAATGTGTACAACATGAAGTGGATGTTGTGGCAACAAACGAAATGGAGCAGGTGATTGTTGAATGCAAATTCCACAGTGATTACCGCAACAAAACCAATGTGCAGGTTCCGTTATATATTAATTCCAGGTTCAGGGATATCAAGGAAAAATGGGAAGAAGAAAAACTATACATGGATAAAAAGGTCAGGGGTTATGTCATAACCAACGCCCGTTTTACCAAAGATGCCGTTCAATATGCAGAGTGTGCCGGACTGGGGTTGATTTCGTGGGATTATCCGGAAGATGGCAGCCTGAAGTATTTTACCGACCTTTCTGCCTTGCATCCGGTTACTTCTCTTTATACGTTGATAAAATCACAAAAAAAAGCCTTGCTTGACAAGGGTATTGTGCTGTGCAAAGAAATACCCGCCCATGTCAATTATTTGAGGGAATTAAACCTTTCCGATGCTCAGATAGCCAAAGTGCTGAATGAAGTTAAAGTGCTGACAGCTACGACCTGATTTTCTTTTGTTTTCCATAAAATGAGAATTAACCCCGGGATGAATCCCCGGGCGAATGACCAAATAAATTCCAATGAAAACAAAGCCCTTATCGAGATTTCCTGAATTTTATACATTTACTTCCAAAAAAGGGAATGTTAAGAAAAGCACTTATTTTATTTGTTTTCCTTTTTGTTATTTTACAACAGGTTTTTGCTCAGATTTCATTTGACAATCGCCAGGTGATCAACAAAAAATCAGGATTGCCCGGCGACAATGTGAACAATATCCTGAAAGATGATCTGGGGTTTATCTGGCTGGCTACCAACAACGGCTTATGCCGGTGGGATGGCATCTCCGTGAAAACTTTCAGCCATGCACCCGGCGACAGCACCTCCATCCCCGGAAATGTCATTCCAATAAATGCATTTGTTTTTGATCCGCTAACCAAACAGATTATCCTGGCCACGGAAAACGGATTGAGTTTTTTCAACCCGCACACACTGACTTTTCAAAACTTTGCCATTCAGGAACCCTCAACAAATGTTCCCCTTGAAATCCATTCCGTTTCTATTGACCGGCAGCGGGATATCTGGCTGGGAACCACTTCCGGTATCATCAAATTTAACACAGTTGATCATTCATCCCGGGTTTATGAGATACCGGAGAAATTCGGGGAACAAAAAACGGTTGACCGGCTGGCTTCCGGAAATGTTTTTGACATCAAACAAGACGTAGTAAACGACAGCATCCTGTGGCTTGGTACATTAAGGGGGCTGATTAAATTCAATAAATATTCCGGCCAGTTCGATCATTTTTATTTTGAAAGAAAAAAAATGAGAAGAGAACTGAACACTTTTCCGCGTGTCATAACCCATTCAAACCGGAAATTATATCTCGGCACCTGGAATGCCGGTATGGTTATCTTCAACACGGTGAATGAGGAATTTGAATCCAGTTACGGCCCCTATGCTTCAGAATCCCGAAATGTCCTTTCCTCACCGCTGGTTCCCTATTATCAGAAATCGGAAAACGAGCTTTGGGTCTCTTCCATGGACGGGGTAGGGATTTTAAATTCCGTAAACAACCGGGTAACCTTCCTGAAATCATTCGTGAACAGTGGCGGACGACCGTATGCACCGGCTGTCTGTTTAACCGACGGAAATGCAATCTGGTTAAGTTCAGAATACGGCGCCATCAGGATGCACCTGTCAAATAGTAATTTTGAAAATTATTTTTTCCCGCCCGTGGACAAAGACCACTGGTTTCTGACCAATTGTTTTTTTGAAGATACGCCCCGCCAGCGGCTTTACATCGGTTATGCCCGCGGACAGGGACTGCATTACTTCGACCTCAAAACCAATACTTTTCACCATCTTCCCTTTCCGAAAGGAAAACTGAAAGACTACATTATACGCCGGTTGCTGCCACTGGATCAAAATATGTTGCTCGTACTCACACCCGATGATATACTCCAATTCTCATTAACCGACCTGACATTTAACCCGTTGAACATCCGGTATGCAGATTATCCTTCCTTTACAGATATGGCTGCCGGCAATGGAAACATCATCTGGGTTTCAGGCAGATTTCCGGGAATGTATCGGCTGGATCTTCATTCAGGTGATTTACAGCCCGTTGAAGCATTCAAAAAGTTTTTTGACCAAAACAGGCTTCAGCCGGATGTAAAAAAGATCATTCTTGACAAATACGGAAAAATATGGTTTGCCACAACAGAAACGTATGGGATGTATGATCCTGATGAAGACACACTTTATGTTTTCAGCGGTCATCAGGCAAAGCAGGTGTTTTCGTTTTACAAGGACAACCCCGACACCCTGTGGGCAGCTATGAGCAACGGTCTGGGATATCTCCTCCCTGCTGAACCTGAAAAGGGAATTCAGGATTGTAATACGGAATTAAAAAAAAGTGTTTATGGAATTCAACGCGATGGGGCTAACAATTTTTATCTGCTTACCCCGGCAGGCATTGAAAAATTTATTTCCTGCCCGTCGGAAACCGTTGTTTTCAGTGAAAATGAAGGGTTAGTTAAATACAGCGCCTGGGAGAACCGTGATCCCACAATATTCGGCAAACTTTTCAAACTTTCAGATGGCCGGATGATTATTGGTTACCGCCGTGGTCTTGGTTTTTTCCAGCCCGACAGTTTGCACAAATCAGAAGAAACGTTCAGCCCTTACATCGCTTCATTGAAAATATCGGGCAAAGAATATCCGCTGGGGGAGACGTTGAATTCTTCAATAGACATTGTTTTAAATCATAATCAGAATGCTTTGACATTTGATTATTCGGCCCTGGCGTTGGAAAACGGGAAAAACATACGGTTTTATCACTGGCTCACAGATGTGGACAACGGCTGGATATCTTCGACCAGCCGGAATATAAATTATTCGGGCCTCCGGCCGGGGAATTACCGTTTTACCGTGAAAGCGGAGAGCAGCTCCTCGCCCGGAGTGTTCAGGGAAGCATCGCTGAATTTCATCATCCGGCCTCCCTGGTGGAACAGGTGGTGGGCTTATGCTCTTTTCGTCTTAATAATAGCATTCGCTGTTTATACTATTTATAATTATAATTTAAGTCGCACCCTGGAGCGCAAAGAATCGTCGCGGCTGAAAGAACTCAATACACTGAAGTCGCGTTTGTACGCAAATATTACACATGAATTCCGTACCCCGCTTACCGTCATCAAAGGGATGACCGATGATTTGATTGAAAACATGAGCGAGAAAGAGCAAAACCGATTTGCCAATAAGCTTAAAATGATTGAGCGCAACAGCAACAAACTTTTGCACCTGGTGAAACAAATGCTTGACATGACGAAAATTGAAAGTGGAAAGATGAAACTTGATCTGATACAAAACGATGTTATCTCCTACCTTCAGTATGTGCTTGAATCGTTTCAATCAATGGCCGATGTAAAAAACATCAAACTCGTGTTTTATCATGAAACCGATAAAGTACTGATGGATTACGACGAGGATAAAATTTTCATTATTACTTCTAACCTGCTTTCCAACGCCATTAAGTTTACCCCACGAGGGGGAAAGGTTATTTTTCATGTAAAAAAAGAAACAACAAGCGAAAAAAATTACCTGAAGATAAAAGTGCAGGATTCGGGAATTGGAATAGATGCACAGCACCTTCCCCACATTTTTGACAGGTTTTACCAAGTTGACAATTCCACGACCAGAAAAGGAGAAGGAACCGGGATTGGACTGGCCCTTACCAAAGAACTTGTTGAGCTGATGAAAGGAAGAATAAGTGTAAGAAGTATCCCGGATGAAAGCACAGAATTCTCTGTGCTATTGCCCATCACCAACCATGCCAGGCTGCAAAAACCAAAACCGGTTAAAACGCAATCGAATAACGAAGAAAATGAAACGGTTGAATTCGTAACCAACACAGGCAATGGAAACCTTCCGTTGTTATTGATTGTGGAAGATAACCCCGATGTGGCAAAATATATCATTTCGTGCCTTGCCGGAAAATATCGGGTAAAATGGTCGCCCGATGGCAAACACGGAATTGAAACTGCGATAAATTCGATTCCTGATATTATCATTTCAGATGTGATGATGCCCGAAAAGGATGGTTTTGAAGTTTGTGAAATACTCAAAACAGACGAACGCACCAGCCACATACCCATCATCCTGCTTACCGCCAAAGCCACCGAAACCGACCGCATCGAGGGCCTCTCGCACGGTGCCGATGCCTACCTTATTAAGCCGTTTAACAAAAAAGAACTCTTCGTCAGGTTGGAACAACTCATAAAAATCCGGAGGGCTTTGCAGGAAAAATACAGCAGGGTTGAAATCAGCCTTGCCCAAAAAGCGAAACCCACCGGCGAAGAACGGTTTTTAAAAAAAGCCGTTGAGATTATTAAGAAAAACCTTGACGAACCCGGTCTGAACGCTTTCATGCTGGCTGAAAACCTCAACATGAGCGAATCACAATTATACCGGAAACTCAAAGCCCTGGGGGGAAAATCAACCGCTTTATTCATTAGGGGAATACGCCTGTCGGCAGCAAAGGGCATGCTGAAAACAACCACTTTTAATATTTCTGAAATAGCCTACCAATGCGGCTTTAATGACCCTGCCTGGTTCAGCAAGGCTTTTAAGGAAGAGTTTGGGGTTTCTCCCAGCGGTTACAGGAAATAAAATTCACCTTTCCCTTTTACCCGTGATTGGTGTCCTCACCAAACGCAACACCACCCCGTTAGTGTCCCTTACCCGCAGTTGGTGTCCTCACCAAACGCAACGCACCCTGCTGGTGTCCTTATCAAAAACAACAAAACTAGCGCGGTTAGTAAGAATCCAACAATTGCACAAATAGTCCAAACATTTGAAGAAATGATACAAGCCGTTACGGAGATAACGGATTTTCTTTGTTGTATAGACAATGATTTATTCACTAAAAATTCAGGCGATGAAAACAATTACAATTTTTTTTGCAGTATTCTTTTTCTCAACCGGCCTCTTTGCCCAAAAATTTATCCAGGAATGGTATATTGAACTACCGGGGCTGGACTATTATTCACAAGCAACCGCAATTCTTTCAACGCAAAACGATCATCTGCTTATTGCCGGGCCAAATGTTTCCGCCACTGGTAGTATGTTTTTTATGAATACCGATACGGCAGGCAATGTGATGTGGATGACCTCTTCAGAAGAACAGTACAATAATACTGCACAACTGGCAAACAGGCTCATCGAGGATAGGGACAATAACTTTGTCATGGTTGGTAATTACGCGTCCGAAACCTATTTCACAAAACTCTCTCCTGAGGGGAATGTCATGAGCGCCCATGTTAGTGGTACTCAATATGGTTATCAGGCAGGGTATGATGTTGTGCAAACTGCTGATAGTGGTTACCTTGTTTCTGCCAGAAACGAGATTTACGGAACCGGGATATCTCTGGCCTTGAGAAAACTGGATTCTACTGGACAGTTTATTTGGGATACAACCCTTGTTCATCCAGGAGATTCCACTCCCATCGTAGGCAATTTTGCCCGTATGGATAAAATTGATGATTCAACATTTGTGATTACCGGTAAACGCAATTATGCACCCGGAAGTGGCGAGGACCTGGATGTACTACTAGCCAAAATAAGGGTTTGGGATGACTCTGTAAAGATGTTGGCCTTAACCATTTTTGAAAAAGAAGGAACTAACGAACAAGGTTCTGACATCCGTATTTTGCCTGATAACCAGGGGTATATTATTTGTGGTACCGGTGAAAATGAAGACGTCACAAATTATACCGATGGCATTATCATGAGAACCGACACGGCGGGAAACCTGGTTTGGAAAAAATCATACACCCGTGCTTTGTACTCAAATACGGTTTTCCTGAGGGTATTGCTTGATGATGAAGAAAATTTATTGGTTCTGGCGCAAACATCGGCCGCATCAGGTGATGTTTCTCTTTTAAAATATTCGTTGGATGGCGATCTTTTACAAAAACAACATTTTGACTACCTCGGCCTTAATGAAACAGCTTATGATATGGCTATTAGCCAGAATGGGAAAATCTTTATCAGTGCGGGAACATGGTCCCTGGGTGCCACCAGTTCACTTTTGTTAAAAGTAAAGGATATTTGCCCTGTAACCACTCCCGATGCAGCACTTGCCGATACCTTGCCAAACATGGGCGATGATGTTGTGGTAACTATTCAGAATTCGAATGATGCCTGGAACTACGCTTTGATACAAATTAAGGGAGAAAATACGCTGAGCACATTACAGGGAAATGGTGAAATACTAAATTTTACAATTAGCGGACTTACAAACGAAGAAATTTCGGAAGGGCTTGTTGTTTCGGTAGTTGAACCCGGCGTTGATTGCATTAAATATTCAGATACGCTACACCTCGAATTCATTTGTCCTTTGGAAACTCCGGAGGCATCCCTTGCTGATACAACACCTTTTATTGGTGAGGATGTTGTAGTAACCATAAAAAATACCAATGTGGCCTGGGAATACAAATTGATACAGATCAACGGGGAAGTTACGCTCGGGACAAGTATGGGAAACGGGGGAAACTATAACTTCACCGCGAGCGGGCTTTCCCCCGATGATGTTTCGCAAGGGCTTGTTGTTTCGGTCACACAGACGGGCGTAAATTGCATTAAATACTCCGACACCCTTCATCTGGAATTCGTTGACGGCATTGAAGACCGCTATCAAAAAAGTTTACAGATAGCCCCTAACCCTTTTCACAATTTCATCACCATCACCGACACTGAAAACAACAAACTCTCCGGGCTTGCTGTGTTCAATACAAAAGGACAATTGATCTTTAATAAAGCAATTGCTACAGATCACCAAAAAATCATTCTTTCCCATGTCCCCAAAGGCATTTACTTTATCAGGGTAACCTACCGGGAAGGAACGTCGGTTTTCAGGAAGATAGTGAAAAACTAATCATTTAACACTTCGAAGCCGAAAGGGGAAACCCTGACATAACAATATAATGTTTGGAAACAATCAATTACCGGCCATTTATGGCCGCGACTTAAAACCTGGAAATCATGAAAAAAATCATCATTCTATTGACAATCACACTACTTTCTGCCGCTGCTTTTAGCCAGGTAGCCGTCAACACCGACGGCTCTTCACCTGACCCATCGGCCATGTTGGATGTAAAATCCACCACCACAGGTATGCTCATCCCACGGATGAACACTACCCAACGGACAACTATTTCTTCTCCTGCCAACGGACTGCTGGTCTTCGATACCGGCACCAAAAGTTTCTGGTTTTACGAAGATGTTACTTCAGGTTGGAAAGAGCTCATTGCCACAAACAATAATTCTGCACTTTCCGATGCAAATGGTGATACAAAAATCCAGGTGGAAGCCTCACCCGATGAAGACATCATCCGGTTTTATTCCCTCAATGTCAATTCATTTTTCATGGATTCCATGCGCATGGTCCCGGCAAGGAACAGTGTTTTTATCGGAAATAACACAGGAGGTTTGTTTACCGACAGGTTTAATGTTGCAATAGGCGACCTGGCATTGAGTGCAAATGGTTCTGCATCAAGCGATATCAACGATTCCAAATTCAACACGGCCATTGGTTCAAATGCGCTTAAGGACAATACCAGGGGAATTTACAATACCGCCATAGGTTCAAAGGCCCTTGCCCACAACACCATCGCTTCATCGAATACAGCGACAGGTTTTGCGGCTCTCACTACTAACCTGGATGGAATTGGTAACACAGCAAACGGGTTTGAAGCGCTTTCGTACAATTCCGGGGGGAATATGAACATTGGTATTGGTTATCAGGCGCTGAACTCGAACACAAGCGGCAATTCGAATATTGGCATAGGAGCGGGAGCGTTAAATAACAACACCAACGCCTCAAACCTGGTGGCCATTGGTGATTCGGCGATGTTTAATAATGGGGTATCCGACGAAACCCATGCTGAGAAAAACACCGCTGTTGGCTCTAAAGCATTGTACGCTAATACAAGCGGATTTCTTAATACTGCAATTGGTTTTGAATCGTTAAAACAAAATTCGAGCGGAGACCACAATACTGCAGTGGGAGGAATTACTCTGAGCAGCAATACAAGTGGCACGTATAATACAAGTATCGGTACAGGAACCCTGGCATACAATACTACTGGATCATATAATTCAGTTCTAGGGGAGCGGGCTATGCATTATAACATATCCGGCGACAGCAATACCGCGGTTGGTTATTTAACTATGGGTTCAAATGCAAGTGGGAAATTTAATACCGCCATAGGAACTGGGGCGCTTTTTTCGAACACCACCGGAAACACAAATGTTGCTATTGGTACAGAGGCGTTATTCAAAAATACCACCCGCTCCAATCTCGTGGCCATTGGCGATTCGGCTTTGTATAACAACGGGACAGGGGCAACAATTTCTTATCAAGCTACCAATAATACTGCGGTTGGTTCCATGGCTTTATTTTCCAACACAACAGGATATAATAATACCGCAAATGGTAGGTCTTCTCTTTTTTCCAACATAACAGGCCAGTCCAATGTTGCCCTTGGGGTAAGTGCTGCTGCGCAAGGGGTGTTCGCTAATAATGTAGTTGCTATTGGCGATTCGGCCTTATTTAACAACGCGGTATCAGAAAATGTGGCGGTAGGTTCCAAAGCACTCTATTCCAATATAACCGGAGAATATAATACAGCAAATGGTTATAATGCACTTTCTTCCAATACAGTAGGATCATGGAATACAGCAAATGGAAATGCTGCTCTTTATAGCAACACAACAGGATATGGCAATACAGCAAATGGTTTTTATTCACTTTATTCTGACACAACAGGATATGCTAATACAGCAAATGGAACTTCTGCACTTTATGCCAACACGACTGGCTATTACAATACAGCAAGTGGATATGATGCGCTTTTATCTAACACAACAGGCTTCAAGAACACGGCAAATGGAGTTGCTGCACTTTCTGGCAACACGACTGGCTATGGCAATACAGTAAGTGGCATGCTAGCTCTCGCTTCCAACACAACAGGAAATTCCAACGTAGCGGTGGGTGTAAATGCCGCTTATTCAGGGCAAACCGCTAGTAATGTAGTTGCCATTGGTGATTCAGCACTGTTTAATAACGATGCATCCGAAAATGTGGGGGTGGGATCGAATTCATTGTTCAGCAATATAGGTGGTTATGGAAACACTGCTGTTGGTTATTATTCCATTTATTCCAATACTAGCGGCCAGCATAATACAGCTGTGGGATATAATAGTTTATACACGAATACAAGTGGATCTGAAAATTGTGCGTTTGGCGAAGAAAGCCTTTATAACAATACCGCATCAGCAAATACAGCAATGGGTTACAATGCGCTCATATTAAATAGTTCAGGAGGCGAAAACTGTGCGCTCGGTATATTTTCGCTTGCAAAGAATGAAACCGGGTCGAAAAGCGTTGCCGTGGGTTCATCTTCTCTTTATAACAATAAAGCAGGCAACAATGCCACCGCAATCGGCACACGGGCAATGCTGTACGCAAACAACACCACCACGCCCTTCACCAATGCCAACGTGGCCGTGGGTTACGAGGCATTGAAAGGCTCAACTACACCGGCAAACAACACCGGCAACAGCAATACAGCCATTGGATATCAATCCATTGCATCGGCTACAAGCGGAGGTTTCAACACTTCTGTAGGCGACAGGGCGATGTATTTACTTACGACAGGTAGCGGTAATGCCGCATTAGGTGAAAGGGCATTGTTTACACTTGCATCCGGAAACTACAACACCGCAACCGGCCAGCAGGCATTGACAAACAGTACCGGGAGCAACAATTCAGCCAGCGGTTACCATGCGCTGTACAATTTATCTGGCGGAGACGGGAATACCGGCATCGGAACCTATGCCCTTTCTAACCTTACAAGCGGCAACTACAACACGGGCATTGGTTACAATGTCTGGCCAACCGCAACCACTACTTACTCAAACTACACAGGTATCGGATATGCCGTAGGTACAGGTGTGGCCAATCCGTCAAACCGCGTGGAAATCGGAAACAGCAGTGTGAGCTGGATCGGTGGCCAGGTAGGCTGGAGTACCTACAGCGACGAACGCATCAAGGAAAACATCAGGCAGGATGTGCCGGGGCTGGAATTCGTAATGAAACTCAAACCGGTTACCTAACCTGAATATCCACCAGCAAAACCGCATGGCAAACAGCGAAAAAGGAACCGGGGACTGGCCCGGTAAATACGATATCGAGCAACAACGCATGACCGGCTTCCTGGCACAGGATGTGGCCAAAGCAGCCGAAGAATCAAATTTTGATTTCAGTGGCGTGGATGTCCCCGAAAATGA
>Ga0114931_10008982_pt1 | contig 12018 bp, 7 predicted proteins | sample 2SBtaG_FD_89579 | JGI IMG/M metagenome (GOLD analysis project Ga0114931, IMG submission 89579) | Deep subsurface microbial communities from Kolumbo volcano to uncover new lineages of life (NeLLi) - 2SBTROV14_V59a metaG | ecosystem: Environmental > Aquatic > Marine > Volcanic | place: Kolumbo...
CGAAATCGCGCGGGGACGGGATGCCGCGCTGGAACGACTCCCGCAGTTGGAGGCCCTGCTGAACGCCTGAACAGGATCGTCGGCCGATACCGCACTCGTCCCGCGGCCGGGGCCGCGGGACGGAGCGATCACTCTTCCGAGGTCAGCCTCGTCATGAGATCCCCGGGATCCAATGGGGCCAGGCCCAGTCGCGCCAGCTCCCGGTTCACGGCGACGAGGTCGGTGGCCCACACCGTTTCCAGCCGGTCGGTGTACCCCTTCAACTCTTCGACCATGATGTGGAACACGTCCTCCATGCCCTTGCCGGGGCGTCCGTCGCCCCGCTCGGACATGGAGAGGAGGTTGGCCAGGCGGTTGTTCACCCGGATGGGGAAGTTGAGCGGGTCCTGGTTGCTCCGGTTCTTCACCTGGTAGATGCTTGCTTCGACTTCGGACGCGTTGGTGCGCAGTCGCGCGGCGGCCTCGCCGAGTTGTGGATCATCTGACTGTTCGAGACGATCGTCGAGTTGCGTCTTGACCCGACGAATGGCGATCACCGCCCCGTTGGCCTCGTTGACCTTCTCCCGGATCTGTCGGCCGAACCGGTACTGGGCCACGAGATCCTCATCGGTGACGTCCGTAATCCACGGGTTGCGCCGCACCTCCACCTCAGTGCTCCGGGCTTCGCCGTCCGCGGTGAGGCGCACCGTGTAACGACCCGGGGGGACCACCGGCGCCATCGTCCGGACACCCCACAGGATCATGCCGGGGAAGGTGGCGGCTGGCGCAATCCGCAGGTCCCACTGCAGGTGGTTGAGGCCGGCCTCGGCGGGCAGCGAAGGCCCGGCCCACCGGTCCCGTTCCTCGGTCGAGTCGGCGGGTGTGTAGGTGCGAAGGACCTCTCCGCCGGCATCCAGGATTTCCAGTTTCGCCTCTTCCGGGGTATGAGCCAGCCACCAGGAGAGGGTCACCCCGTTGGCCGAACGGTAGGCCGCGGGTGGATCGAACAGCCGGACGTCGGCCGCAGTCAGGTTCGGCACCGCCTGACGCAACGGGCCCAGGTTGTCGAGCACCCAGAACCCGCGCCCGTGACTGGCAATGACCAGCTCGTTGTCCTCCACGATGAGGTCGACGACCGGGAGGTCGGGGAACGCCGGGTTCAGGGCCTGCCAGTTCGCGCCGTCGTCGTACGTGATGTAGACGCCGTGCTGGGTCGCAGCGTACAGGAGTCCCTGTCGAGTCGGATCCTCGCGCACCGCGTGGACGTAGGCGTCTTTCCGGATGCCGTTTACGATCCGCGTCCAGGTCCGGCCGTAGTCGTCGGTCATCCAGATGTACGGCGCAAAATCATTGAGCAGCGGGCGTCGGACCGACACATACGCACCGCCGGCGTTGAACGCCGAGGCGTCGATCTGGCTGACGCGCCCGAAATCCGGCATGTCGGGCGGAGTGACGTTGGTCCACGTCGTACCCCCGTCCCGGGTCACGTGCACGAGACCGTCGTCGGATCCGGTCCAGATCACATCGATGTCCACCTTGCCCGGTCCCACGGAGAAGATGGTGGCATACACCTCCGGGCCATTCATGTCCCGGGTGATGGGCCCGCCGGATGGTCCCAGGGTTTTGGGATCGTGACGGGTGAGGTCGCCGCTCAACGCCGTCCACGTCTTGCCGCCGTCCGTGGTGCGCCACAGCCGGTTGGATGACGCGTACAGCACGGTGGGGTCGAGGGGCGAGAAGATGATGGGGAACGTCCACTGCCATCGCTCCACCATGTCGCTGGCCGGTTCTCCCGAGTAGAACCACGGGTAGGGATTCACCTCCCGAGAGGTGCCGAGGCGCCGGTTGAACTTGTCGATGTAGCGCCCGTTGTTGGTTCCCGAGTAGAACTGATCCAGGTCGAGGGGGTCGGGCGCGATGTAGCCCGGTTCGCCACCACCCGCCCGATAGGCCACGTTCATGGAGCCCTCGGTATCGGTGCGCGGACGGCCGCGGCGGAAGAACGATCCGCCGGCCCCGAACCCGAACCGCCCGGCGTTCCAGTCGGAGGGCAGGCACAGGGTGCTGTTGTCCTGCTGGGAACCGCACACGTGGAACGGGATGTGGGCGGTGGTAATGACGTGATAGAACTGGGCCGTCGGGAACTCTTCGTCGGTCCAGCGCCCACCGGTATTGACGCTGACCGCGCCCCCGCCGTCGTTCCCCACCACCAGGTGGGTCGGATCGTCGGGGTCGATCCACAGGTCGTGGAAGTCGCCGTGGGTGCCGTTGTTGATCGCTTCGATCGTTTCGCCGCCGTCGGTGGATCGGAACAGGGACGTGTTTTCGATGTAGACGACGTTCTCGTCCTGGTGGTCGGCGAAGATGTGCGTGTAGTAGAACGCCCGCTGCCGGATGGATCGGGCGTCGTTGACCCGGGACCACGTGGCGCCGGCGTCGTCGCTCCGGAAGAGGCCGCCGTCGGCGTGCTCGAACAGGGCATACACCCGGTTGGAGTTCGCACTGGAGACCGCGAGCCCTATCCGGCCGACCACACCGTCCTGCGGCATGCCCGGGTTCCGGGTGATCTCGGTCCAGGTCTCACCCCCGTCGGTGCTCTTGAACATCCCGCTGCCGGGCCCGCCGGAGGACATCGTGTACTCTTTGCGGTACGCCTCCCACAGGGACGCATACAGGACGTCCGGGTTGTTCCGGTCGATGGCGATGTCGATCGCGCCGGTCCGGTCGTCCCGGTAGAGCACCCGGCGCCAGGTGTCTCCGCCGTCGGTACTCTTGAAGACGCCGCGTTCCTCGCTCGGGGCGCTGTACTTGCCGAACGATGCGACGAAGATGATGTCGGGGTTGGTCGGGTGAATCCGGATCTTGGAAATCCCGTGCGATTCGCGGAATCCCACGTGGTCCCAGGTCTTCCCGCCGTCCCGACTCCGGTACACTCCGTCGCCCGGCATGATGTTGCCCCGGATGCAGGTCTCGCCGGTCCCGAGGATGACCAGATCCGGGTTCGTCTCGCTCACCGCCACCGCGCCGACCGACGCCGACGTGAGCTGGAAATCGGTGACCGGCTTCCAGTTCTCACCCCCGTCGGTGGTCTTCCAGAGGCCCCCGCCCACGGCGCCGAAGTAGGCCTCGTTGGGCCGGCCCCGGACCCCGGAAACGCCCAGCGAGCGCCCTCCGCGATCGGGCCCGAGGTTGCGCCACCGATATCCCGCCAGGAAGGCGGAGTCGAGCGTCACCGTGGATCCCTGCCGGGCGGCCAGCCCGGCGGACGAAACCGGGAGCAGGGGGCTGGAGGCCAGGAGAATCAGCGAATGGGAGAAGAGCCGTCTGAAGGACATGGATCGATCTCGGACCACGGGGAGAAGGAAGTGACGGGATAATGTATGGTGTGGAGAGGGATGCCGCACGCCGATGGGCTGCCGGTGCTCGCATCGCCGGCACGGATCGGGGCGGGGAAGTCTCGTCGGCCGCCGCCCGACGCGCTACCTTGCAACCCGATCACCGGGGCGCGGCCCCGACCTGAATCCGCGAGGGGAGGGATGCTCAGGGATGGAGACCCACCAGGGCGAGGCGGGCGGCAAGCGACTGCTGGGGCTCTGCCTTGCCGCCGTCGGGGTTGTGTACGGCGACATCGGGACGAGCCCCATCTACGCCATTCGGGAGGCGTTCCACGCCTCGGAAGGGATGGTACCCGACCCGACCAACGTCCTGGGGGTCCTCTCGCTGATCTTCTGGTCCCTGATTCTCGTCATCTCGGTCAAGTACCTCTTTCTGGTGATGCGGGCGGACAACCGCGGCGAGGGAGGGATCATTGCCCTGACCGCCCTGGTGACCCCCCCCAACCGGCCGGCGGAGGGGCGGCGCAAACTCCTGGTTCTGGTCGGCCTCTTCGGGGCGGCGCTCCTCTACGGGGACAGCATGATCACCCCGGCCATCTCCGTCCTCAGTGCGGTCGAGGGCCTCGAGGTGGCCACGCCGTTTTTCCAGCCCTACGTCATCCCCGTGACCGTCGTCATCCTGATCGGCCTGTTCAGCACCCAGTTCCGCGGTACGGCCCGGGTGGGAGCGGTGTTCGGCCCCGTGATGCTGGTCTGGTTCTCCCTGCTGGCGGTGATGGGCCTCGCCGAAATCGTACGATACCCCGCCATTCTGGCGGCCCTGAGCCCCACCTACGCCGTGGGGTTCTTTGTCGTCAATCGGCTGGCGGCATTCCTCGTGCTGGGATCGGTCTTCCTCGTGGTGACCGGGGGGGAAGCCCTGTATGCGGACATGGGCCACTTTGGAAAGCGCCCCATCCGGCTCACGTGGTTTACGCTGGTGCTGCCCGCGCTCCTGCTCAACTACTTCGGGCAGGGGGCGCTCGTCATCCGGAGTCCCGAGGCGATCGAATCGCCGTTCTTCCTGATGGCACCAGGCTGGGCCCTCTATCCTCTGGTGGCGCTCACCACCATCGCCACCGTGATCGCCTCCCAGGCGGTGATCTCCGGCGCCTTCTCGCTCACCCGGCAGGCGGTGCAGCTCGGGTACCTGCCCCGACTCCGGATCGAACACACCTCGAGCCGGGAGATCGGGCAGATCTACCTGCCGGTCGTCAACTGGGGCCTGATGCTGGCCTGCGTCGGCCTCGTCCTCGGATTCCGCAGCAGTGGACGTCTGGCCGCGGCCTACGGCGTGGCCGTGACCACCGACATGGTGTTTACCACGCTCCTGTTCGCGGTGGTTGCCTGGCGGCGATGGAAGTGGAAGCCATGGATCGTGATCAGCATGGTGGTCGTCCTGCTCTCGATCGATCTGGCGTTCTGGGGAGCGAACCTGCACAAGATCCCGCACGGGGGCTGGTTTCCGCTCCTCATCGCCGGCGCGGTGTTCGTGGTCATGACTACCTGGAAGACGGGCCGGCAGATCCTGTTGCGCCGGCTCTTCGAGCGCACGATTCCGATCGAGACGTTTGTCGAGAACGTCAAGTCGCATCCGCCCACCCGCGTCCCCGGCACGGCGGTGTTCATGGATTCCAACCCCAAGGGGACCCCACCGGCCCTGCTGCACAACCTGAAGCACAACTGGGTGCTGCACGAACAGGTGATCTTCCTGACCGTGGTCCCCGAGGAGGTGCCCGTCGTCGCCGATGAGGATCGGTTCGAAGTGGTCGACTATGGCGCCGGCATGCACCGGGTCCGCATCCACGTGGGGTTTGCGGAGGAACCGGATATTCCGCAGTTCCTGGCCCAATGCGACATCGAGGGCGTGTCCTTTGCCCCGATGCGCACCAGCTTCTTCCTTGGTCGCGAGCGCCTGCTCTCCACCGCCCGGCCCGGCATGGCCCAGTGGCGCGAGCGGCTCTTTGCGTTCATGACGAGAAACGCAGAAGGGGTGACCACCTACTTCCACCTGCCGCCCAACCGGGTGGTGGAGTTGGGGATGCAAGTAGAGATCTGACGAGTCAGGTCGAAGGGGATGATGCGGCCGGTGCCGCCGCGGCCGAGGGGTCGACCTCGGCGATCAGTTCCATGACCGCGTCTCCACTCAACACTTCCTTCTCTTCCAGCCGGGAGGCGAGCGCATCCAGTACCGCCCGGCGCCGGGTGAGGATCTCGCGGGCCCGCTGGTGCTGGTCCTCGATCAACCGCCGGACCTCGGCATCGATCCGGCGGGCTGTCTCCTCGGAGAAGTTGCGTTCCTCGCCGTACTCCACGCCGAGATAGAGGGCCTGCTGCCGCTTGCCCCAGGTGAGCGGACCCAACTCGTCGCTCATGCCAAGCCGGCAGATCATGTTCCGCGCAATCTCCGACGCTTTTTCCAGGTCGTTCTGGGCCCCGGTCGAGATGTCGTCGAACACGATCTCCTCGGCGACCCGGCCGCCCAACAGAATTGCCACCTGGTCCTTCAACTCCTCCCGGGTGGAGAGGAAGTGTTCCTCCACCGGCAACTGCAGCGTGTAGCCCAGGGCGGCAACGCCCCGGGGAATGATCGACACCTTGTGGACCGGTTCGCCGGTCGGCACCGTCACCGCCACCAGGGTGTGTCCCGACTCGTGGAACGCGACCCGATGCTTCTCCTCGGGCGTGAGAGCCCGGTGCTTTTTCTCGGGGCCCGCGATCACCCGATCCACCGCCGCCTCGAAGTCGGCCATGGTGACCGTCTCGTGGTTCACGCGCACTGCGTGAATGGCCGCCTCGTTGGCGATGTTGGCGAGATCGGCCCCGACGAATCCCGGCGTTCGCTGCGCCACGACCCGCAGGTCCACGTCGTCGGCCAGGGTGAGTTTCCGGACGTGCAGCTTCAGGATGGCCACCCGGTCTTCGAGGTCGGGCTTGTCCACCACGATCTGCCGATCGAAACGCCCGGCCCGCAACAGCGCCTTGTCGAGGATCTCGGGACGATTCGTCGCCGCCATCACCACCACACCGACCGATGGGTCGAAACCGTCCATCTCGGTGAGCAGCTGGTTCAGCGTCTGTTCCCGCTCGTCGTGCCCGCCCATCACCACCGGCCCACCGCGGGCCCGGCCGATCGCGTCGAGTTCGTCGATAAAGATGATGCACGGCGCGTGCTGCCGGGCCTGTTCGAACAGGTCGCGGACCCGGGCGGCGCCGACCCCCACGAACATCTCGATGAACTCGGAGCCGCTGATGGTGAAGAACGGGACGCCGGCCTCCCCCGACACCGCCCGCGCCAGCAAGGTCTTGCCCGTGCCCGGCGGCCCGACCAGGAGAACGCCCTTCGGCATGCGACCGCCGAGCCGCTGAATCCGGGTGGGGTCCTTGAGAAACTGGATACTTTCCTGCAACTCCTCCTTCGCCTCTGCCACCCCGGCCACGTCGTCGAACGTCACCTTGGGACTCGTTTCGGCGTGAATGTGTACGCGGTTCCCCCCGATGTTCAACAGACCCCGGCTCGGATTCATCCGGCGCGACATCCAGATCCAGAACAGCGCCAGCGCCCCGATCGGAAGGACCCACCCCAGGAGGAAGTTGACGAGCCAGTCGTTGTTCGGTTTGACCACGAACCGGACCCCGTGCTCCTCCATGGTCCGCGCCAGCTCGGTGTCGGTCAGCGGGACGGTTACGAACCGGCGCGGTTTCCCGGTACCCTCATCGTTGACCGTCAGGATGCCCGTGATCTCCCGGGTTCCCACCACGGCTTCGGCGATCTGGTTGCTGTCCAGACGGGCCAGGAACTCGCTGTATGGGATCACCTCCCGGGGGGTGGCCACCATCGACCGGCCGATGAAGTAGAACCCGGCGGCCAACAGCAGGAAGGTGAGAAGGCTGTACCCCTGCTGTTGCCACCGTTTCCCGGAAGGGGGCTTGTTGATCTCGATCTCGGGCTTGCGTCCGGAGGGTCGGGTCGGCTGGGGCATCGGAACAGGCTCGGCGCTTGACGTGACGCCCGGCGGCGTGCCGGGATCCCCAATCTAACCGTTTGGTCCCGGGGCCCAACACCGACCTTCGTCCCCGTTCCGCAGCCCCGGAATCGTGCGCCGCGCCGCTGGGGTGTGCATTGCGGGAAACGGTCGGGCGTTCCCGGATATCCTCACCGAAATCTCCGGGGCACATCACCGGGTTGACCGGGTATCTTTGTTCCGACGATTCGCGAGGGAGGCAACCGATGATGCGGAAGATGTACGCGGTGCTGGCAGCGGGAGCCGCGATGGCGGCGTGTTCCCTCGGTAACGAAACCCCCGAGGAGATCGCCGCGCGCATGCGGGAACTGGAAACCCGCGCGGTGGACCTGATCGGGGAGGCACCGTGCGCCTCGGTCGATGAGTGTCGCTTCATTGGGTTCGGAGCCAAGGCGTGTGGGGGACCGACCCGGTACCTCGTCTACTCCGTGTCGTTCACGGACTCCACGGCGCTGCAGCAGGTGGTGGAGGAACACCGGGAGCTGAACCGCAGATACAACCGTATGACAGGGACGGTCTCCACCTGTGACGTGACACCGGAGCCCGTGTTGGGCAAAGTGGGTGGCCGGTGTGTCGACCTGGGGAGCGCCCCCGGTCCGGTCGAGTGACACCCACCGACGCTAGAGTCGTTTGTCCCGCCAGTCCGAGCGTTTGTCGCGCAGGATGACCGAGAACTGCTTGACCCATTCGTCGATCACGTCCTCCATCGCCTCCTCCGGGGGCCGCTGGGGTTGGGGCACGAGGGACCGGATGAAGTACCGCACGGTCACGCGCATCGCCGATTCGATTTCGGGCGCCAGGTAGTCGTTGAACTGCATGAGTCGCTCGGGATCTTCCTCCCGCCACTCCCGCCACACATTCTCCAGCGCCTCGCGGAGTTCACCACCGGGTTCGGATACACTCATGGACGGTCCTTCACGCCGAGGGGTATGCCAAGCTAGCACATCCCCCCGGCTCCTGAGAACGGGCGGACCGGTTGGGGCTGGGCCGGCGAGGTATGTTCCCACAGCCCGTTTCCGGTCACGGTGCCCCGACTCAGCATGACCGATCCCGACCCGAATCTGCCACCGCCGGTCGCCTCGCCGCGCTCATCCCGGGGTCCGGGCGTGAAGCGCCCGGCCGACGATTCACACCCCGCCGCTCCACCGCGGTGGCGGGAAGCGGTGGTGTGGATGGCGCTCGGCCTGACAACCTGGATCGTGGCCGGTCTCCTGGGACGGGCCCCGGGCCTGGTGGAACGGGTCTACGCCTCCGGGGTGGGCCCGATCGTGGCCGTGACGCTCTCCCGGTTGACCGGACTGCTCCCGCTGTCGGTGGCGGAGTGGCTGGTGGCGGGTTTCGCCGGCTGGACGGTGGCCGCGGCGGTGGGCGGGGTCAGGGATGCCCGGGCGGGCCGCCGATCGTGGGGTCGGGTCCTGGTCGCCGGGGCGCTCCGCCTCGGACGGGACGCCGGTGTCATCGTCACGCTGTTCTACCTGTTCTGGGGATTCAACTACGCCCGGGCCCCGCTCGACGTGAGGCTCGGATGGCCCGGGTGGGAAGGGATGTCCCCGGAACGGGTCGAAGCGGCCGCCGTGGAACTGATCGATGCGACCAACGATGCCTACCTCGCGATTCACGACACGGCCGATGCCGGCGTTCCCACCACCCTGCCCGTCGGACGGCGTCAACTGAGTCGCACGCTGGAGACCGGCTGGGAGCGGGCGCGGGTTGCCCTCGACCTGCCCGGGTCCGTCTCGTGGCGGTTCGGGCCGGTGAAGCCCCTCCTCTCATCTCCCGTCTTTGCCCGACTTGGCATCACCGGCATCTACTTCCCGTTCACCGGGGAAGCCAACGTCCGCACCGGCCTCCCCGCCGTGGCCGCCCCCCTCACCGCTGCCCACGAACAGGCCCACCAGCGCGGCATCGCCGTCGAGGCCGAGGCCAGCTTCCTCGGGTACCTGGCAGCGGCGCTCTCCGGTCAGCCTCACGCCCGGTACTCGGCCCTGGTTTTTGCCCAGACCGTGGTCCTGAACGGCCTGGCCCGGCGCGACCCCGAGCGGTGGCGCCGGCTGGTCGAGGGGCGCCTCCCCGGGGTCCGGCGGGACATCGAAGACCTGCGGGCCTACTACGCGCGGTTCCGCGGAGTCGGGACCCGGGTCGGTTCGGCGGTCAACGACCGCTTCCTCCGGGCCAACCGGATCGAGGAAGGGGTGTTGAACTACGGCCTGGCCGGCCGGCTGATCCTCACCTGGAGCGTAGTGAACGGCGGGTCGGTGGTTCCCGAACTGCCGGCCACCCGGTCGCCTGAGCCGGGGGTCGGGCGTTGAGGCGAAGCTGGTCGGGGACGCAGGATCGCACTACGTTGTCGCCGCCATCTTCCGGGTGCTGCGGATCCCCGTTGCCCCGCTTTCCCTGACGCTCATCCGTCGAGGCTCATGGAAACCATCGGCTGGCTCTCGATCGTCCCCCCCATCGTGGCCATCGGCCTGGCCATCCGCACCAAGCAGGTCTACGTGTCGCTCTGGCTCTTCGTCTGGATCGGCTGGACCATCATGAGCGGATGGAACCCCGTCACCGGCCTCATCCAGGCGGTGGATGTGTTCCTGCGGGCGGTCACCAGCCCCGGTAACGCCCGCACCCTCATGTTCAGCGCCCTGATCGGGGCGATCATCACCTTCACCCAGGTGTCGGGCGGGATGGAGGGGTTCGTCAACTGGGTGGAGAAGACCCGGATTGCCGTGACCCGGCGGGCGGTGAGCCTGGTGGCCGGTGCGGTCAGCATGGGGATCTTCCTCGAATCGAACTTCGGTCTCCTGGTGGCCGGTTCGGTGGCCCGACCCCTCTTCGACCGGGCCCGCATCTCCCGCGAGAAGCTGGCGTACATCATCGACGCGACCTGCGCACCCAAGCAGTTGCTGATCCCGATCAACGCGTGGGGTGCCTACATCGTCGGGCTCCTCGCCGCGCAACACGTCGCCAACCCGATCGGCCTGCTGCTCGCCTCGCTGCCGCTCAACTTCTACAGCGTGCTGGCCCTCGGTCTCGCGTTCTTCGTGATGATCACCGGATGGAATATCGGACCGATGCGGGACGCGGAACGTCGGGTAGCGGAAACGGGCCGGCTGCTGCGCGAGGGCGCCCAGCCGATGGTGTCGAACGAGGTGTCGATGCTGGAAGCGCCGGCCGGCGTACCGCGCCGCGCGGTGAACATGGTGGTGCCGATCGGCGCCATGGTGGCCACGGTGCCGTGGGTGTTGTGGCTGACCGGGGGCGGCAACCTCCTGAACGGGAGCGGCTCCGATGCGGTGTTGTGGGGGGTGATCGTGGGCCTCGGTGTGGCGTCGCTCATGTACCGGCTGCAGGGGATCATGACCCTCAAGGAACTCTCCGAGAACACGATCCGCGGGATCCAGGGTCTCACCCCCCTGGTGATCGTGCTGGCGCTGGCCTTTGCCATCGCGGAGACGCAGCGGGCCCTGGGGACCGGGGTGTTCCTGGCTCAGGCCGCGCAGGCGTCGGTGCATCCCGGCCTCGTGCCCGCCATTGTGTTCGTGCTCGCCTGCATCATGGCGTTCTCCACCGGTACGTCGTGGGGCACGTTTGCCATCATGATCCCCATCGTGATCCCGATGGTCGACCTCCTGCACCTGCACCCCGCGCTGACCCTCGCCGCCGCCCTGGGCGGCGGCATCTTCGGCGATCACTGCTCGCCGATCTCGGACAGTACCATCGTGGCCTCGATGGCCGCCGCCACCGATCACATCGATCACGTCCGCACCCAGCTCCCGTATGCGCTGGTGGCGGCAAGCGGGGCGTTGGTCCTGTTCCTGGTGGCGGGGTTCGTGCTCTGAGGCCTGGTCCCCAGCCCGCTTCCGGCCGATAGGGCGCATCCTCGGCGCAGGTGCCGTTCGCCCCTCAGGCCGGGGCCGATGCATCCCGGGAGGGGTTGCGACCGGGTGCTCCCGCCGGGCGAACCCACCACCGGTCGAGACGCCCCGGTCAGGACGCCGTCAGGTCGTGAACCGCCGACTCGAAAAACGACTGATGTCGTGTCGGGTGTGGCCGTCCACGGCGAGTTCCGCCAGGATCTCCCCGACCACGCTCGCGAACTTGAATCCGTGGCCCGAGAACCCCGCGGCCACCAGGACCTCGGGGTGGTCCGGGTGGGCCTCGATGATGAAGTGCTCGTCGGGAGTGTTGGTGAAGAGACACGTCTTGAGGGACAGGGTGGGGCCGGCCGCGTCCGGGAAGTACCGTTCGACGAACGTGCGGAGCACCGCTTCGTCCGAGGGATGACACTCCCGGTCCATGGTGTCGGGATCCACTGACTCCTCGAGGTGGTGGTAGCGTCCCAGCTTGAATCCCGGCACACCGTACACCGGAAACCCGTAGAAATGCCCCTCGTCGGTGGTGAGATTGAACACCGGGAGGTTGCCCACCTGGAACGGGGTGGGCCGGAGGGGTTGCAGCCAGGCCAGCACCTGCCGTTCGGGTTGCAGCCACTTGGCCAGGTAGTCGACGAGCGCCGCCCCCCCGGTCCACGCACCCCCGCACACGATCAGCCGGTCGGCTTGATACCGTCCCCGGTCGGTTTCGACCGCCACGCCGCCGTGGGCCGGTTCCCAGTGGAGCGTGCGTTCCCGCCCGTGCAGCTCGGC
>Ga0114931_10008983_pt1 | contig 12017 bp, 14 predicted proteins | sample 2SBtaG_FD_89579 | JGI IMG/M metagenome (GOLD analysis project Ga0114931, IMG submission 89579) | Deep subsurface microbial communities from Kolumbo volcano to uncover new lineages of life (NeLLi) - 2SBTROV14_V59a metaG | ecosystem: Environmental > Aquatic > Marine > Volcanic | place: Kolumbo...
AAGGACGCCCCCACCCCGTTACGATCGGTACTCCGGCGACGGGTGTGTTGGCATAGTCCCGTTTGGAGACCACTCGTTCAACGTTCACGGTAGGTAATCCGCCCCTTGGTCAAGTCATAGGGCGAAAGCTCGACGCGGACACGATCGCCGGGGACGATGCGAATGAAGTTCTTCCGCATCTTGCCCGCGACATGGGCAATGATTTCGTGACCACCATCGATCGAGACGCGGAATCGCGTGTTGGCCAAAGCCTGGGTAACGGTGCCTTCGACTTCGAGGGCCTCTTCTTTCTTCGCGGACACAAATTCCTCCTACAAGCGGATGGACGGGACGAGAGCCGGACTAAGATTGTACCCGAAAAGGGCTGCCCGTCAGGGGGAGATTGTTGTCCGGGGAATGAAAAACTAACGCTCCCATGTAAGGGTCCATGCGCTAGAGGACCGTTCCTGCGTGGCGTTCCGCGTCTCACGGTTGGTTCCGCACGTCGCGGAAGGTGCTCCCCGTGTCCATTTCGCCCCGAGATACTATTGTCGGGTGAATTGTTACAAAAACGCCAGACTGTTCGCCGCCGTAAGTCTTCACAGTTGAACCATTTTGGGCCTCCGGCGTAGGATGGAGAGATAGCGACGCAATGGCGTCCGACGTCGAGTGTTCGCGTCTCATGGGTCGTCTCTGATAGTGGTGGTAGGGAATGTCAGGTGATTCGGCAGCCGGAGCTTCGTCGGATCGCTCACCGAGCGAGATTGTTTCCCAATTGCTTCATTGCACCAACGATTCCGGCGGCGGCGCGATCGACGAGAACGATCGTATTGCCGTGCTGGAGCGGTTTCTAGGGATCACGGTCTGTCGCCGCTTGGGGATTTATCCGTTGCCCAAGGGTTTTCTGCTCTCGGTCGTGGTGCCGGTGTTCAATGAGCAATCGACCCTTGCCGAGGTGATTCGCCGTGTTCGTCACTGCAATATCCCCTGCGAGATCATTTTGGTCGATGACGGCAGTACCGATGGCACCCGCGATCTACTCACATCGTGGCAAGGTCAAAGCGATCTCAAAGTGCTGCTGCACGATGTGAACCAAGGAAAAGGGGCCGCCTTGAAAACGGGGTTTGCCAACGCCTCCGGCGATGTGGTCATTGTTCAGGACGCCGACTTGGAGTATGACCCCGCGGAATACCGAAAACTCATCCAGCCAATCGTGGAAGACCAAGCCGATGTGGTCTTCGGCAGCCGCTTCACGGGTGATAACCAGCGGGTGCTGTATTTCTGGCACTCTGTGGGAAATCGCATCTTAACGACGTTTTCCAACGCGATGACGAACCTGAATCTCAGTGACATGGAGACCTGCTACAAGGTCTTTCGTCGCGAAATCATCCAAAAAATTTCACCCACTCTGCGCGAAAAGCGGTTTGGGATTGAGCCAGAACTGACCGCCAAAGTCGCCAGCGTGCCAGGCGTGCGGATCTTCGAACGTCCGATTACGTATTCCGGACGGACTTACGATCAGGGTAAGAAAATCACCTGGCGAGACGGCTTTCGTGCCTTGTGGTGCATTGTGCGCTATCGCCGCGGTTTGCGGTCATGAGCGGGGTGGGGCGTCCCTGGCGACCGAACCAATGCGGCTACTCATCAGGGAGAGCCGGAGTCGCCGCGGGGGGCGCGATCGATTCGGGAACCGACTCCGTCGCCGGGACAGCAAGCGGATTTACGAGGTTGATCACTGGCGGGTAAGACGGGCGACGGCGATTGAGGTACCAAGGGTAGTCGAACTCAACCCGATAATCGTAGCCACTACCGGTGGCGTAGCCGCCGAATTTCGAGCACTGGCCACACGCACCGTAGCGGACCAGCGTTCGGGGACGCAAGTGCCGCTTCCACCATGCGATGTGGTCTCCGGGAGTGTCGCCCACGACCCCGACAGACACAACCACTGCGAGCAAGAGGGCAGACATGGTGGGATCGCTCCGGGGCATGACGATGACAAACGTGTTGGACGGTTATGACTAACATCGACTAATGAGCGCTTCCGAATCGAGCGCGAATCGTGTGGCCTCGGTTTTCCCGTCCGGTCTGGCTATGGTGCCAGCATTGAAATAGCCGATGGCAAACCAAGCCACTCGACTCCGTCGCGCGACGTCATGTGACGAGACGTCGTTCCCTGGCACCCCAAATCACGTGACCTTCCAACGAATCTCGCCGATGTCAGCGTCAACCCCGCCCAGCAACGACGATGCAACACGTCGCGTGGAGCTGGATCAATCGATACGTCGTGGAGGTCGCGCGGTTGCCGCCACGCATCTCGCTGGTCAATTGGTGTCACTGGCGGTGCTGACAGTCTTGCTGCGTTTGCTCGGACCGAATCCTTTTGGTCTGGTGGCCATGGTGATGCCGCTGCTGGTTCTCTCGCGTACGCTGACCGCTTTGGGGCTCAACGTCGCAACCGTTCAGCGAGAAACACTCAGTCGCGAAGAGGCTTCGACCGTGCTGTGGATCACGCTGGGCGTGGGAGCCACCACGACCGGCTTGCTACTTGCCTTGGCCTCCCCGGTGGCATGGTTGTATGGCAACAGTCAATTGCGGATCGTGACGCTGGTCCTGGCTGGAACATCGCTGGTCTTTGCCGCCGGCGTGCAACAGCAAGCATGGCTCGAGCGTCACTTGCGGCTAACGTCGTTGGCCATCACGCGACTGGCGGCGCAAACGTTAAGCGGGGTTCTCGCCGTTGGGTATGCCTTCTCGATGGGTGCCGAAGGCCGCTACGGTGGGGTGTGGACACTCGTTCTCCAGCAATACAGCGAGTTATTCATGCTGGCGGTGACGGCTTGGGTAATTGAACCATGGCGACCCAGCGCGCCTTGGCGGCGAATGCCCGTGGGCGATATGCTCCGCTTCGGGCGGCAGTACACCACCAGCGGTCTATTCTTCACTCTGGGGCAACATCTCGACAAGATTCTAATCGGGGCCCTACTAGGAGAACGAGCCTTGGGGCTCTATTCGCAGGCCTTCAATATCGTCATGAAGCCGGTTGTCGTGGTGAGTACCGCAATCACCGGTGTGATGTTGCCTGCCTTATCACGAGCCCGGGCCGATCACGTCGCCTACCAAGAGCTGCTGTTGGCTTTCAACAGGCTGGTGACGATCGTATTGTTTCCCGTGGGCGTTGGGCTGATGATCGTGGGGCCCGAGGTCATGACCGTGCTTGGCGGCGCGCGGTGGCAAGCTGCCGGCCCACTGTTTCGCACATTGGCGGCGGTGATTCTCGTACAAGGGTTTATCAATATCGCTGGCAGTGCGTTCGCCTCCGTTGGACAATCGCGGCGGCTGATGCGTGGCGCGGTGTGGCTCACGCTAGGCTCGCTCACGGGACTCCTGGTTGGTTTGGCGCTGGGCACGGCGATGGGCAGCCGTCTGATGGGCGTTACCGTTGGATACGCCGCCATGTTGGTTGGCGTCATGTTTCTGCCCTACCAGATTTATTGCCTGCGGACCGTTCATGTTGCTCTGAATGATTGGCGACGCACCGTATGGCGGCCGGCGATTTCAGCCGTGCTCATGGGCTTGGTGGTGTTGGCGGCAAGTGCGGCGATGACAGCCACCACATCGTTCGGAGACGCAACCCGGCTGGCGGTGCTCGTACCCCTGGGGGTGGCCTGCTACGCGTGTCTGGCCCGCGACGAAGTACGCTGGCTGGTGCGTCGCTGGCTGAAGGATTCCGAAGAGGCCGCAGTCGAGGGCACGGGTTAACCGCCGCCTGTGTCGGCCGGTGGTTCGTCGGTGGGGTTGCCGTTTAGATCCCAGTAAACCCACTCGCCGACCTTGCGGCCCTCTTCCCAGACTGATTCGGCTTTCTTGTGGCCGTTTTCATACCACAACGTAAGGTTGCCTTGCAGATGTCCTTGGACGTAATTCAATTCCTCCTGAACTTTTCCACTGTCGTAGTAGAGGGTCAAAGGACCGTCAGGGAGAAGCCGCCCCCCCGGGCCGGGTCGCAAGGTTTTTTTCTGATGGATGACACCGTTATCGTATCGGCGCACCTCGATAATCGTTCCGTCGCCATGGGCAACCCAGTAGACCCAACCGATCACTGAGACAAGAGCGATGCACAAAATCAGTACCAAGAACGCTACCCGAGAACCAGTTCCCGTGGTGGATGGATCCGCGATTGGTTCCGAGGTCTTTTGCATCAATCCGTCACGATGAAGATGAATCAGCGGAAACGCGTTTCGTCACTTTAACCTGGATTATTCATGACGATCCAGATTACATTAGCCAATTATATGCCCCAGCCGTGCCGGCGGACAACAGACTCAATCGGCGTTGCGGACAACCCGGTGGAAGTGCAATCGCACCTCGCGACTGACCACGCGGCGGACACCTTCGACCAGGCATCGCGGTTCATTGTCTTGCTCGCCGAGGCGAATGATGTCGTCGAGTTTCATGCCTGGGGGGACCGTGAACGTCGACTGATTGATGATCTGATTGCCTGCGTCGAGTTCCGGGATGATGAAATGGCACGTCGCTCCATAAGTCAGCATGCGACTGGCGAACGCCGCGTGGTAGGGCCGTAAGCCGGGAAATGAGGGCAGCAGACCGTGGTGCAGATTGATGATCCGTCCGCCTGCGTACTTCCAGCAACTACTCGGCGGCAAAATTCGCATGTACCGCGCCAGCACAATGTAGTCGACGTTGTAGGCATCGCAAATTTCGATCATGCGGTCGTTGTTGGCCGTGCCGGCGGCGCTGCCGATCAGGTGCCAATCGACGTTGAATTGTTCGGCCAGTGAGCGACACGCCGGGCGGTTTCCAATCATCACCGTCGCTTCGGCGTTGATGTGACCATCGCGTATGGCCCTCAGAACGGCCAACGGAGTCTCCTCGCGATAGGTGGTGCAGATTGCCAGTCGTGGCAACGTTGCACGTTGGCTCGGCGACCAGACGCGAACTCCCAACCCGGTCTGCTCGGCGATGCTCCGCATCTCCGCCTCCAGCGGTTCAAACTCATCGTCGGGGAGTTCGACCCGCATGAACATGGCGAAAACACGCTCTTCGTCGTGATCATACATTTGAATTTCGCAGATACTGGCTCCCAACCCAGTTACGTAATGCACGATCGGGTCGGCAAGCCCCCGGTTGTCGGGACCGACAGCGGTAATCACGGTTTCCATGGCGGAATCGGTACCTCGAAACTCGATGGTGAGAGAGTCTTTGGCATGCGGACGCGGCCCATCGGAGCGTCACTTGGAGGGATCTCGGGCCCCATCACGCAATTGAGAATAAGGGCAGAGGCTCGACCCCGCCATGGCCCGAGAGGCCAACAGCTCACTGGGGAATGCGTGCCCGCGGTTGGTGTAAAGCGAGAAGCGAACCGATCCGGGGAAATTTAGGAGATTATTCCGCCACTCAATCCGCTAGATCGCCGCTGGTGAACTCTCCGTCCTCGTCCGATGAATAGGGGGTATCGTCGGTGGGGCCCAACCATGACACCTGTGAGATCGTCATGTACGGTGCGGGAAGCGTGTCGACGCCGGAATCGAATCGCAGCCTTCGTCGAGCCCCTCGATGGTTGTTCCCCGCCACTTGACCTCGGGTGATTTACCGGAATCCATTCCAATGCCCTCTGTTTGGGGTTCCGTGATTAAGCTGGATGATTCATGACGATCGTCGCGAAAGGAAGACTTGTCCGCGCGGCGCATGGGTCAATCCGTGAGCAAAGGCAAGGCGTTCTTTGACGAAGTAGCCGACCGACTTAGGGCTCCGCGGCAGATCGCTCATGAAGAATCCTGGCCAGGCTATTTGTTCGAGTCGCTTCCCTTCAACACGCCCCAAGGGATGCAGCATAGCCAGGATGGCTTGTGGCAAGCAACGCGAGTTTGGTGACTGTTTGTAAAACCTTGGCATCGCTTCGGTAGTCAATCTCCCCGGGGTTTGCTAATGTGAGGCCCGGATGGACGAACGGACAGCAAACGAGGGAGTGTGGAAACATGGCTGCGCTGCGAACTCCGAAGGTAAAACGTGAGGATCTCGCACCGGGCGAATCACTTTGCGAGTATTGCACGGCCAAGTGCTGTCGTTATTTCGCACTCCCCATCGACGAGCCGACAAGCCGGGGGGAATTCGACTTCTTGCGGTGGTATTTGCTGCACGAGCACGCGACGATTTTCACCGAAGATGAAACCTGGTACCTGTTGGTCCATACAAAATGCAAGCATTTGCAGCCCGACCAGCGATGCGGCATTTACGAAACGCGCCCCCAGATTTGCCGCGACTACACAACGAAAGATTGCGAGTACGACGACACATGGACGTATGACCGCTACTTCGAGACACCGGAGCAGATCGAGGAATATGCCGAGGCGGTTGTACCCGCCAAGGGGGGGAATATTCGCGGTCCTGAACCCGAACTGCTTCCGGTCGTGGTGTAAGGTGATCGCGTGATCCAACCCCGTACACTGAAGGGATTCCGCGACTTTCTCCCGGAAGCGATGATGCCGCGTGAGTGGGTCATCGACACGGCGCGGCGTGTGTTTCGCTCCTTCGGGTTTTGTCCCATCGATACGCCGACGTTGGAGTACCTCGACATCCTCTCTGGCAAGGGGGGAACCGAGTCGGACAAGCAGCTCTATCATTTTGAAGATCACGGTGGTCGCCAAGTCGGAATGCGATTCGACCTCACCGTCCCTCTGGCGCGATTCGCCGCGCAACATATCGCGAAACTGGGCACGCCGTTCAAGCGGTATCACATCGCCACGGTTTGGCGCGGCGAGAACACGCAACGAGGGCGATACCGCGAGTTCATGCAGTGCGACTTCGACACGATCGGCACCACGTCGATCGCCGCCGATATCGAGACGGTACTCGTGATCCACGATTTGTTTCGCGCGCTGCGCCACGACGGGTTCACGATCCATGTCAACAACCGCAAAGTTCTCACCGGGTTGTTGGAAAACATCGGGATCGCCGATCGGGCCGCGCCAGTATTACGGGCGCTCGATAAGCTGACCAAAATCGGCCACGACAAAGTCGCCCAAGAGATGATTGAGAACGCCAATATCACGTCACGGCAGGCCAGGGACGTGTTGAAGCTGGCCGAGATTTCCGAATCCTTCTCGCCGCGGGATGCCGGCGCGGAAAACCAGCGGATCCTCGGCGCCGTCGAGCCGTTGGTCGAAGGTTCTGAAACAGGGCAAGCGGGCCTTGCCGCGCTGCGTGAACTGATCGAAGCGACCGATCGGGCGGGCATGCCACCGGAGCACCTGTGGATTGACGTCTCGATTGCCCGAGGTCTCGATTACTATACTTCAACGGTATACGAAACGTTTCTCGGCCAGCTCCCAGGTATCGGCAGCGTTTGCTCCGGGGGGCGCTATGACAATCTGGCGGGGCTGTACACCAAGCAACCGTTGCCGGGCGTCGGTGCCTCACTCGGGCTCGACCGGTTGTTGGCGGCCATGGATGAGCTCGGGATGCTGCCGCGAACAATCACCACGGCGCAGGTCTTTATTCCGTTTTTCGACAAGGATCGACTGGCCGACTATCTGGGTCTGGCCGCTTTGGTCCGAGGAGAAATGTTCCGCGATTCCGGTAGCCAAACGCCTGAGGAAGTGGCCGTCGACGTCGCGGCAACCCCGATCAATGTCGAAGTCTTTCCCGAGCCGAAACGCTTGGGCCAGCAACTCAAATACGCCGATCGCAAGGGGTTTCGTGTCGCTTTGATCGCCGGCAGCCGAGAACTCGATAACCGTGAGTGCCAGGTCAAGGATTTGGCCAGCGGCGGAACGATGGTCGTCTCGCTGGACGACAAAGAGCATCTCGTGGCGACTGTGCGCAAGGTGCTGGAAAGTAACGCCGTGGAACGAAACACGTAAGCGATCGATCGATGAAGCACGACCCCGTCACGGGGGTTTCGACCAATCGTCGTGTCGTGGTTCCGGCATGGTAGAATAAGAGCGTGCCTGTACGGCTTCACTTCTGTACGGCTTCACTGGAGCGGCGGCTCCAGTGGACGACAAGGAGGGCAGCGGCAGTGGCCAACCGTGACAACCATTATGAGGCGGCACTCGAGGCGTTCCTGCGCGACCGCCGCGTGGCGTACGTCGCCGTTGACGAGGCCAAGCGGTCGAGGCTGGGTTATGCGTCCCTCAAGAACGTCGACTTCATCGTCAGCGCCGCCGACGGGCGCAACTGGTTAATCGATGTCAAGGGCCGTCGCTTTCCGTCTGGCGGTCGCGGTAAACAGTATTGGCGCAACTGGTCCACCCAGGATGATGTCGACAGCCTCGCGCAATGGGAACGGGCCTTCGGCGGACGGTTTGCCTCGCTGTTGGTGTTCGCCTACGACGTGGTGGGGGATCGTGCGCCGCTGCCGCAAGATCAACTGTTCGCCTTTCGCGGCCACCTCTACGGCTTCGTGGCGGTTCGCGTGAACGAATACGCACATTTCGCGAGGACCATTTCGCCGAAGTGGGAAACCCTCGCGGTATCCGTGGCAACGTTTCGCCAATTGGCCGAACCGCTGGATCACCTCCTCTCCTCCAGCGGCGCACCAACCCACGCCGCGGATCCCGCGCTCACCGTTTGAGTGTGTCGAACATTGCGTTACGGTCGCCGACTATTGTAGCGGCGAAAAATCGGTCGCCTTCATGAAAACCGAATCGATCTTCTTGACCAGTTTCCCCTCGGCAATCGATTCGCGATAGACCTTCCGCCACTGAGGATCGGCGATGAACGCCTTCCACCCGGCGTCGCGGGCTTCGCGATTGGAGTAGGCCAGCACATAGACGAGCTTCTCTGGCTCGCCATCCTTGTGGATCGGCGTCCAATACGCCACGTTGGTCATCCCGTGCTTTTTGAAGATCCGCATGGTGTGGTCGCGAAAACGGCTCAACAGGGCTTCGATCTTGCCATCGTTGGTTGTGTAGGTCCGCATCTCGAACAGACGCGGCGCGGTGGCCGTCTCCTTCGCGGAAATAGAATCGGCTTGCATCGCCACGATACCTATGACGGCGGCCAGGGTTGTCAGGAGTGTTGCCGCGATCAGGCGATAACGTTGAGCGGGGATGGTAAGCATGGAGTTACTCCTCGGGATGGGGTTCATCAGTGCACTCGGAATTGTCTCCACGATACACAAAACCATCGCACGGTGTGGCGGCAGTCGTTTCAACGGGCCATTTGTTCGCGTGCGGCCGCGAGATTCGCTTCCGCCTCGCGAAAGCCGGGACGTAACTCCACCGCTCGGGCGAAATGCTCGATCGCCGGTTCCCAATCGGCCTGTTGAAAATAGACGGCCCCCAAGCTGTTGTGTAACTCAGCGCTGTGCGGCAAAAGTCGGAGAGCTTGTAGAAAATGTTCGATTGCCGCGGCGGGTTTCCCACGCGCGACCAACTCCAGCCCCAGATTATTCTGGGCGTTGACCATCCTCGGGTCCAGTTCGATGGCCCTGCGATATTCCGTCATCGCGGCGTCACTTTTTCCGGCTTGTCGTAGGGCTTCGCCAAGATTGTTATGCACGGTGGCCGAATCATGGCGAATCTCAAGTGCCGCGCGGAACACGAGAACGGCCTTCTCGAACCGCCCCTGTTTGGTTAGCGCCAGCCCAAGCCCGTTTTGAGCCGAAAGGTATCGCGGTTCGATGGCCAACGCCCGACGAAAAGCCTCCGCGGCAAGAATCGGCTTCGCATGGCTCAACAAGGCATACCCCAAGCGATCGTGAACCGCCGGCAACCCCGGCGCGAGTCGTGCTGCTTCAATAAAGTCTTGCAGGGCCAACGTCGATTGTCCTTCTCGGAGCCGCGCCTCGCCGCGAAGCATTTGCAGCAGATAGCTCCGCGGATTGAGCGCGAGGCCGTGCTTGGCCAACTGGGCGCTGTTTTGCCAGTGACGAGCTTGTTGGAAGCTCAACGCGGCCAACAAGAGCAATCCCCCGCTGACGATGCGCCACGCGTAGCGTGGCGTGGTCGGCTTGGCCAACCAGCAGGCGACCGCCAGGGCCGGTCCAAGCATCGCCAAGTAGACATAGCGGTCGGCCACGGTTGAGGTTTGTTGATAGCCAAAGGGCAACAATCCCAGCACCGGTGCGAGACCCGCCAGGAAAACCGCGACGGCGGCCCACCATTTTCGTCCCGCGCCGCCGGTCCACAGCGCTACCGCGATTCCCAAGGGCAAAACCCATGTGTAGTACAACCAGCCCTGCTCCACGACCCGCGCCGGAGCGCGGCTGTAATCGAGGCACAGTCCCAGCGGTAACAAGAGCTTGTAGGTGTAAAACGCAATCGCGTCGGTTGCCACCAGCGGACGCAGCCAAACCGGCGAGAGACCTATAATCTGACTGTCGGTTTGAATCGATTTGGCCACGTCCGCGGCCAGCGCGACGATTGCGAACCAGAGACCCAGGCCACCCCAGCCACTTCGCGGCGGACGTCCGAGCCAAGCGAACCGCAGCGCGACGGCCACCAGCGGAACCGCTGCCGCGGTGGGTTTGCAGAGTAGCGCCGCGATGAGCGCGAAGGTCGCCATCATGAACCGGATTCGCCGCGCGCGTCGGGGCGTGGATCCTTCCTCTTGTTCGCAATAGACGACGTATTGCCACAGAGCGAGCAGCGAGAAAGCGGCGGCCAGCAAGCCCGGGGTGATCGAAATCCAGGCCACGCTTTCAACTTGAAGCGGATGCAACGCGAATAACATGGCACCCGCTGCCGCTGCCGGGCGACGATGCACCAACTGAAACAGCAGCAGATACACCAGACAGGCACACACGATGTGCAGGATCAGGCCGCCGGCGTGAAACACAAAGGGATTGACCCGTGCCATCCCGTCGGCGGGTGTGTTGGAAAGGGTGAAGTACGATTCGACCGAGAAGAACGTGTAGGCCAACGGTACGTAAAGGCCGCGATACGGATTCCGCCAGAACCAGAGCACCCCTTGAACCGATGGCGGCAGGAGTCGGCGATTCGCCACCACATGCACGGAATCATCGCAGTCGACAAAGTCGAAGGTCACCACCGGCACGAAGACGACGAACACCGCCAACGCGATCGTCGCCAGTGGTCCGGCATGGCCTCCCTGGTCCAGTTCAGTCGCTAAAGACGCTCGGTCATTCACGGCGGCGGCAACGAAACAGAGCGATACATGATACGACTGGCTGGCAAAGCTACAATGACCAAGTCAAACAGGCGGACACTCTACCACGCCAAGTGACGCGAGCGAAACGGCTCGTCCAAGAGGATCGTGCGAATGGCAGCCGGCCACTGGCGATCACCATGCGAACGGATGAATTCCTTGTGTGTCGAGTTGTTGTGGTTTGACGCTTGCTCAGGCATCGACGACAACGGGGCGACAGGGAAGCCAGACGTACGTTCATTCTCCGAGGCGCATCATGGCAAGACACGCACGGGTGGCGGTTTTTCTAGGGGCGGGGCAGCCCTTGGAATTGCGCGATGTGTCGCTGCCCGATTTGGACGCTGGCGAGGTGTTGGTCAAAGTCGAATGTTGCACGCTGTGCGGAAGCGATTTGCATACGTATGGCGGACGACGCGAAACGCCGCTGCCGACCATTCTAGGACACGAAATCATGGGCCATGTGGCCGAACTGCCCGCGGGCGGCGCGGTGCTTGACGCCAGGGGAGAGCGATTGGTCGAAGGCGATCGTATCACGTGGTCGGTGGCGGTCCACTGTGGCGACTGTTTTTTCTGTCGACACGGCTTGCCACAAAAGTGCCAGCGGCTGTTCAAGTACGGACATGAGCAAATCAACGGTCGCCATCCGCTGAGCGGTGGACTTGCCGAACATTGTCACTTGAGCCGGGGAACGTCGATTTTCAAACTCGATAATACGTTGCCGCGTGAAGTCGCCTGTCCCGCGAATTGCGCCACGGCCACGGTTGCCGGCGCGCTGCGCGCGGCGGGAGACGTTTCCGGAGCGGTCGTCATCGTGCAGGGTGCCGGAATGTTGGGCCTCACGGCGTGCGCCATGTCGCGACATCAGGGGGCGGCGTAAGTAATCTTGTGCGATATCGATTCCGGGAGAC
>Ga0114931_10008984_pt1 | contig 12017 bp, 10 predicted proteins | sample 2SBtaG_FD_89579 | JGI IMG/M metagenome (GOLD analysis project Ga0114931, IMG submission 89579) | Deep subsurface microbial communities from Kolumbo volcano to uncover new lineages of life (NeLLi) - 2SBTROV14_V59a metaG | ecosystem: Environmental > Aquatic > Marine > Volcanic | place: Kolumbo...
AGGAGTCAGACAAATGGGATTCGCATTATCAGACATGGAGCTCTTGAGTCCGGCCTTCCGGCAACAAGGCAATATTCCCCGGAAATACACCGGCGAGGGTGACGACGTTTCTCCACCGTTAGCGTGGTCGAACGTACCTGATGGAACGCAATCCTTTGCTTTGATCTGTCACGACCCCGATGCGCCGCTCGTCACGCCGGGCGCATACGGCTTCGTGCACTGGGTGCTATACAATATCCCGGCTGCGGTGACACAGCTTGCCGAAGACGAAAAACAATACACCTGCGGTATGAACAACTTCGGACGTAGCGATTACGGTGGCCCCATGCCGCCGGAGGGTCACGGTATCCATCACTATTTCTTTTGGTTGCTGGCGCTGAATGCCGGGTCTGACCTGGCGCCGGGTTTATCGATGCAGGAGCTCTTAAAGGAAATTGAGCCCTCGGTAATCGCGATGAACCGCCTGGTGGGCACTTACTCCAGGTCTTAAGTACAGCTAATCGAGGTGCAGCGCCTTCATCTTGCGGGCCAGGGTATTTCTGCCCCAACCGAGTAGCTTCGCCGCCTTTTGCCGATGGCCGTTCGTTTGCGACATGGCGGTCTCGATAAGTGTCTTTTCAAACGCCGGCATCGCCTGGTCAAGCAGTGGCTCTTCACTGTTGTGAATTTGTCGATCCGCCCAGGCGGCCAACAGCCGCGTCCACTCTTTCGCTGCGCGTTGCGGTGATTCGTTGCCACCAAGGTCGCCAGGAATATCCTTTGCGGTGATCACGCTACCCGGGGCGGTAACAGTCAGTCTGCGCGTTGCGTTAACAAGCTGCCGCACATTTCCGGGCCAGGCGTAGGCTCGCAAGGCGTCCACCGCCTCGGCATCGATGGCCTTTTTGGGGGCACCCAGCTCGTCTGCTGCTTCGGCGAGATAGTGATTGAGCAACAGGGGAATGTCTTCGCTGCGCTGTCGCAGCGGCGGTGTGTCAATGCGAATCACATTGAGGCGGTGGAAAAGGTCTTCACGAAAACGTGACTCTTTTACGGCTCTTGCCAGATCCTGGTTGGTCGCGGCGATAACTCGCACGTCGACCGTTATCGGCGTCTGCCCACCGACGCGGTAAAATTCGCTTTCCGCAAGCACTCTTAGCAAGCGAGTTTGCAATGCCGGCGACATGTCGCCGATTTCATCGAGGAACAGGGTACCGCCATGCGCCTGTTCGAAGCGCCCGATACGGCGTGAGTCGGCACCGGTGAAAGAGCCCTTTTCGTGGCCGAATAATTCAGACTCAAGCAGCTCTGCTGCGATCGCAGATGTATTCAGCGCCACAAATTTTTGCTTCGACCGTGGGCTGTGATCATGCAAGGCGCGCGCGACAAGTTCTTTGCCGGTTCCTGATTCGCCGGTAATCAAGACCGTCATGCTGGAGCCCGCCAGCCGCCCGATCGAGCGAAACACATCCTGCATCGCCGGCGCCTGACCGATCATCGACGCCATGGATACGGCGGGTGCGGTGGCGTCGTGCTGTTCTATCCCCGCTGACCGCGCTGCCTTATGTACCAGCTCAACTGCCTCGTCGATATCAAACGGTTTCGGCAGGTATTCGAAGGCACCGCCTTTGTACGCGGCAACGGCGTTCTCGAGATCGGAATGCGCGGTAATAACAATAATCGGCAGGTCCGGGCGGCTTGTTCGCAGACGCTCGAGCAGCGCAAGGCCGCTCATTCCTGGCATGCGGACATCGGTAATCAGGACATCGGGTGAGTCTTCATGGATTGCTTCGAGCAGGTACTCCGCGCGCTCGAAGCTACGTGTTTCGATACCCGCCTGATTAAGGGCTTTTTCGAGCACCCAGCGAACGGATTGATCATCGTCAACAACCCATACTGTTAGTGCACGACTAGTCATCGCCGGGGTCGTCGGTCTGGTCAAGCGGTATGCGGACGATAAATACAGTACGTCCCGGCCGACTCTCGAATTCAATCAGGCCGCCGTGCCGGCTCAGCAACTCTTGTGCGGCGGGCAGGCCAAGGCCGGTTCCGTCCGGTCTGCTCGTTACCAGTGGGTAAAAAACAGAGTCCTGCATTTCCGCGGGAATCCCGGGGCCGTCATCTTCAATCTCTATCGATGCGATCACGCGGTGACGTGTGTCGCCGATAGTAAAGTTGCTGACCGCGCGGCTGCGCAGGGTCAGCGTACCCTGTCCATCGAGTGCGGCAGTAGCATTGCGCACAAGGTTGAGGAGGGCCTGCACCATCTGGTCGCGATCGAGGTCGATCACTGGCAGGCCCGGATCGTATTCGCGGCGTATGGTGAGGCTTCTTCGGTCCTCTGCCGCGATGATTTTCAGGACGTATTCGAGCAGCTCATGAATGTTGACGGGTTGTTTTTTCGGTGGTCCGCCGGGCCCGAGCAAGGTGTCAACGAGCGCGGCAAGCCGGTCTGTCTCGCTGATGATGACGTCGGTGTATTCTTTGAGCTCCGCATTATTGAGCTGCCGCTCGAGCAGCTGTGCCGCACCCCGGATTCCACCCAAGGGGTTTTTGATTTCGTGGGCAAGCTGCCGAATCATTTGCCGACCAGCACCGTGTTGAATCAGCAGCGCATTTTCGCGACTGATTTGAGTGCGTCTCGTTACATCGGCAATTTCAACCAGCAAACAGGCGTTGCCGATCGCTATTGGAGAAACGCGGCAATCAACGATTCGCTCTTCGCTATGCGTTTCGCTTGGTGCCAGGTGCATTTCATTGGCGTAATGATCGCCGCTTTCAATAACTCGCGTCAGGATGTCGCGCATCTCGGGCTCATCATCGAGCAATTGCAATAACGATTCGCCTTGTGCGCGTCGCTGGCTGATGCCGAGAATGTTTTCTGCGGCGGGATTTAGCGAGACGATGAGCAGGTGTTCATCAAGGAGGATGACGCCGGATCTCAGCGAAGCAAGAACGGTTTGGGGGGTTTGATGATCTCCGCCGCCGTTGCCGGAGCCGTGTCCGTGCTTTCTGTGGGACTTTTCTAGTTCACTGTATTCTGTTGCACGTAAAACCGATTGGGGCGGCTGCGGATTATCAGCTTGCCCGTCTCGTCGATGACCTCCGCCTGCAGGTTGTGCACGCCGCGGTACACTTTCTCTATCTGAAAGGTCGTTCCGCCGACCATTTGCGGCGTGCCGTCGAAATACACGCGAACCTGATGTCCTGGTTTCAGCGCTGGCGTTAGCGCGAGCGTCACGTTCAGTGTGGCCTCTATGTTCCACAGTGTTTCTTCTGCGGCAGGGCTTGCGATTTCGAGGCTTTCATATCCCGGTGCCGGCTGGGCTTCGGACTCATCCGTTGCTCCGGGCTGTACTGTAACGCCTGGCCTCGGTGTTGGCGGCCGCCTGACTGCAGTCGATGTGCCAAGATCGACAAGCGTCGCGCCCGGGTGTGGCCGGTCCGAATAATGCACGACGCCTTGGTCGTCCGTCCATGTATAGGCCTCGTCCGCAAAGGCCGCAGCGGCAACCAGCAAAGCCAGCAGGAAGAAAATGGGTCGTATTTGCATGCGTTTAGCATAGCAGTGTCATTGTGAGTTTTGGTAGTTACCGGGCGACAAAATGCCGCCCGGTTCACACTTTTGACCGTTAAAGGCTGTAATACATGTCAAATTCGACCGGATGAGTCGCCATTCGGAGCCGAACGACGTCTTCCATCTTCAGGTCGATATAGGCATCGATCAGGTCATCACTGAACACACCGCCCGCTTTCAGGAAGTCGCGGTCAGCGTCGAGTGCACCAAGTGCTTCGTCTAGAGAGAAGGCAACCAGCTTAAGTTCTTTTTCCTCCTCCGGTGGCAGATCGTAAAGATCCTTGTCCATGGCATCACCCGGGTGAATCTTGTTCTGTATGCCGTCGAGCCCTGCCAACATCAATGCTGCAAACGTGAGGTAGGGATTTGCGGTCGAGTCCGGAAAACGTACTTCAATACGGCGCCCTTTCGGGTTTGCGATGTACGGGATACGAATGGATGCAGAGCGGTTACGCGCCGAATAGGCGAGGATTGTCGGCGCCTCGAATCCCGGCACCAGTCGCTTGTAACTGTTGGTCGACGGGTTCGAAAAAGCGTTGATGGCCTTGGCATGTTTAATAACGCCGCCAATGTAATAAAGCGCCGTTTCAGACAGACCGCCGTAACCATCACCGGCAAACAGGTTCTCGCCATTCTTGAACAGCGACTGATGCACGTGCATGCCATTACCGTTGTCGCCGACAAGTGGCTTCGGCATGAAAGTCGCAGTCTTGCCATAGGCATGTGCAACATTATGTACGGCGTATTTCATCACCTGCACTTCGTCCGCCTTGCGAACCAGGGTGTTGAATTTCGTACCGATTTCGCACTGGCCCGCGGTACCGACCTCGTGGTGGTGAACCTCTGTTGTGACGCCCATTTCCTCAATTGCCAGGCACATCGATGAGCGCAGATCATGTAAAGAATCAACCGGTGGTACCGGAAAGTAGCCGCCCTTTACGCCCGGGCGATGACCGGTATTGCCGTCTTCATAATGGCTCTCGGAGCTCCATGCGCCCTCTTCGGAGCCGATCGTGTAGGACGCGCCGTTCATGTTGTCACTCCACTGCACGCTATCGAAGACAAAAAACTCGTTCTCGGGCCCGAAATACGCGGCATCGGCCACACCGGTCGACACGAGGTAGGCCTGGGCGCGATCGGCCAGCGATCGCGGGCAGCGATCGTAGCCCTGCATTGTCGCCGGCTCGACAACGGTGCATCGAATATTCAGGGTTGTTTCATCCGTAAAAATATCAAGCACAGCAGACTCGGGGTCGGGCATCAAAATCATGTCCGACTCGTTAATGCCTTTCCAGCCTGAGATCGACGAGCCGTCAAACATCTTGCCGTCCTCGAATACGTCATCATCAATGGTATGGGCGGGCACGGTTACGTGTTGTTCTTTGCCGATCGTATCGGTGAAACGAAAATCGACGAATTTGACCTCTGCATCTTTGATGAGGGCGAGTACCTCTGCGGGTGTCATGGTTCTTTCCTCCTGGTGACTTGTGCGCTAAACAAAAAAGGACCGCCAAACGCGATCTGTTGGCCTTGTTGGTTGCACGAAATGTGCCAAATTGGTGCGGCTCAGAAACTATTGTTTTTTATGGTTTTATTCTTGGGGACGCCCCGAGATTCGCACCAACATGGTGCGCATGCTGTGTCTGTGTGCACCATATTAGTGCAATTATTCGTCTCCTGCAGCTTTTTTGGCCGTCCCGTGCAAACAAAGGCGCTTGTCGCGCGCGCAGCGCGCTCCTGCTGACGTATTTTTTTGCTGAAGCCGTTATACTTCGCGCCTTTGAACGACCCTCGACAACGCAATGATCGCCAACCCTCCAACTGCCCCACAAAGCTTTCAGGACCTGATTCTGCGTTTGCAGGAGTACTGGGCCGCACGGGGCTGCGTAATCATGCAACCCTACGACATGCCAATGGGTGCCGGCACCTTTCATCCGGCCACGTTTTTGCGGGCCGTCGGCCCTGAGCCCTGGAGTGCAGCGTATGTGCAACCCAGCCGTCGCCCGACCGACGGCCGCTACGGCGAAAACCCGTTTCGCCTGCAGCACTATTATCAATACCAGGTGGTGCTGAAGCCGTCGCCTGATGACATCCAGGAAATGTACCTCGACTCTTTGCGGGCTATTGGCATCGATCCATTGGTGCACGATATTCGCTTTGTTGAGGATAACTGGGAGTCGCCGACGCTGGGCGCCTGGGGGCTTGGATGGGAGGTTTGGCTCAATGGCATGGAGGTGACGCAGTTCACCTACTTCCAACAGGTCGGTGGGCTCGAGTGCCGGCCGGTAACGGGCGAGATTACTTACGGCCTGGAGCGGCTCGCGATGTATTTGCAGGGCGTCGAGAGCATTTTCGACCTCGTATGGACTGACGGCCCCCTTGGCCGCATCACTTACGGCGACGTCTATCACCAGAATGAAGTCGAGCAATCCAGATACAACTTCGAAGAAGCCGACATCGACGCGCTGTTTGCTGCCTTCGACCATGCAGAGCATGAGGCAGAGCGGCTCATCAAGCTGAACCTTGCGCTGCCTGCCTATGAACAAATGCTCACGGCGTCGCACACCTTTAATTTGCTCGACGCACGCCAGGCAATTTCGGTAACAGAACGACAGCGATATATCTTGCGGGTGCGCTCCCTGTCACGCGCAATATGCGAGGCTTATTTTGCCAGTCGCGAGGCGCTCGGCTTCCCGATGGTTGCGTCGGTTACCCGGGGTGCATCGTCCCAATGAGCAAAGCAGACGACTTCCTCGTTGAGATTGGCACCGAAGAGCTGCCGCCCAAGGCCTTGCGCTCGCTGATGGCTGCTTTCGGGGACAAGCTGGGGGCCGGAATAGACGCGGTCCGCCTGGCCCACGGTGACATACAAACCTTCGCCAGCCCGCGTCGCCTGGCCGTACTGGTAGCCGGTCTTGCCGGCCGGCAGGAAGATCGAAGCGTCGGGCAAAAGGGCCCACCGGTAAAAATAGCCTTCGATGGCGATGGCAAGCCCACGCCGGCCGCTGAGGCTTTTGCCAGAAAGTGTGGTGTCCGCGTTGACGAGCTCGGCACGGCCAAAACAGACAAAGGTGAATGGCTGACGTTCGACAGCGTCGAGAAGGGCAAGACAGCCGATGAGCTTTTGCCCGGCTTGATCGAGAGCGCTTTGAATGCACTGCCCGTTCCGCGCCGTATGCGCTGGGGCGCTGGCGAGTTTGAGTTTGTGCGCCCCGTGCACTGGGTCATTTTGTTGCACGGCAAAAAGACCATCAGCGCAACGCTTATGGGTATTGATACCGGCAACAAAACCCGGGGTCACCGATTTCTCTCTTCTGGGCCCATTACGATCGAGTCAGCGGATACTTATCTCGATACGCTTGAAAAAGACGGCCACGTAATCGCCGACTTCGAGCGCCGCAGAGAAATGGTTCGCAGCGGTGTCGACGCCGCGGCAGCAAAAGCCGGCGGCCAGGTTGTTGACGGGGACGGCCTTTACGATGAGGTTGCTGCACTGGTCGAATGGCCGGTTCCCATAACGGGTGATTTCGACGATCAGTTTCTGGCGTTGCCGCGAGAGGTGATTATCTCGACGCTTACCGGTCATCAGCGGTACTTTCCAGTTGCCGCCAGAGATGGAAGCCTGTTATCGAAGTTCATCACGGTCGCGAACCTCGAAAGCAAAGAGCCGCGGCTGGTTAGAGAAGGAAACGAGCGCGTAATTCGGCCACGGCTCGCTGATGCCACTTTTTTCTGGGACAGTGACCGGCGCAACGCTCTCGCCAGTCGCGAGGACGGCCTTCGCGACGTTGTTTACCAGCAGGGCCTCGGCAGCCTGTACGAAAAAAGCCAGCGCATCGCGCACATAGCGAAATGGCTTGCTTCTGCGCTGCAGCTGGACGGCGGCAATGTCGGGCGCGCGGCAGCATTGGCAAAGTGCGATCTTCTAAGCGGTATGGTCGGCGAGTTTCCAGAGCTACAGGGAACGATGGGGGCTTACTACGCAGCCGCAAGCGGTGAGTCTTCCGAGGTGGCGGCCGCTATTGGCGAGCATTACCGGCCGCGCTTTGCCGGTGATGGCCTGCCGGGCTCATGCGATGGCCAGATACTGGCTGTTGCCGACAAGCTGGACTCGCTCGCCGGTATCTTTTCCATCGGCAAGAAACCCAGCGGAAACCGCGATCCTTTCGGCCTTCGCCGTGCAGCGCTCGGCGTTGTCCGGATATTGATTGAGACCGGCCTGGACGTCGACCTTAAAGCCCTGCTTGCCGAAGCGGTCAACGCGCAGCCAAAAGGCAGGCTCGACAACGACGAGATTGTGGCCGATTTGTATGCCTTTATTAGCGACCGCTTGCGCCATTATTTTCTTGCTCGGGACCCGGGGCTCAAGGTGGAGACGTTTGAGGCTGTCATGGTTCGACAACCGGCGTCGTTGCTCGACTTCGACCGGCGCCTCGCCGCCGTGCAGACGTTTGCGCGCCTCGAGCAGGCCGAGAGTCTCGCCGCGGCAAACAAACGCATCGCGAACATACTGCGCAAGGCCGGCGACCCGGTTGCGTTGAATGTCAAAAAGAAGTTGCTACAGGACGATGCGGAGCTGACGCTTTTCAATGCACTCAGGAATTCACAACACAAGGTCGAGCCGCTGCTTGCCGTGCGCAATTATGCGGGCGTTTTGAATGAGCTCGCAGACCTGCGCGATCCGGTTGATCGATTCTTCGACGACGTTATGGTGATGGCCGACGACGAGGCCATCAGAGATAATCGCCTCGCGCTGCTCGGCGAGCTCAGGGCCCTGTTTCTGGATGTCGCCGACATTTCGCGACTCTCAATTGGCCGCGAATGACCGGAAAGCTGGCTGAAAGGGGGCTGGTGATACTCGATCGCGATGGTGTCATCAATCAGGACTCTCGTGAATTCGTGAAGTCTGCTGACGAATGGTTGCCAATTAATGGCAGCATTAGGGCAATCGCCCGGCTCGCACGTGTCGGGTTCACGATCGCGGTAGCAAGCAATCAGTCCGGCCTTGCGCGGGGCTTACTTGATAACGACGCGCTTCTGGCCATGCATCAAAAGCTGCGCGGTCTTGTTGCCGCCGAGGGTGGCCGGGTTGATCGGATTGTCGTTTGCCCGCATGGCCCCGACGATGGCTGCACCTGCCGCAAACCCGCCCCCGGCTTGCTGCTGCAACTCGGTGAGTATTACGGCATCGGCCTGGAGGGTATACCTGTCATTGGCGACTCCCTGCGAGACCTTGCGGCGGCGGCGGCCGTTGGCGCCGAACCGATATTGGTCCGCACCGGCAACGGCGCCGAGACAGAGCGACAGCTAGCCGCCCGGTTTCGTGCCGTAGACGTCTACGATGACCTGGCCGCCGCTGCGGCCGCCCTCGCTTCGCGCTGACAGCGTGATTACCAGATCTTGACGCGATCTTCCGGCGCAAGATAAAGCGCATCGTCTTCGCTGACGTCAAACGCTTCGTAGAACTCCGGCACATTGCGTACTGTGCCATTCGCACGATACTTTGCCGGCGAGTGTGGGTCGGTTTCGATCTGCAGCCGCAATGCTTCGTCACGAGACTTGCTGCGCCAGTTCTGGCCGAAGCCCAGGAATACGCGCTGTATGCCGGTAAAGCCATCGATGACTGGCGGCTCCTCACCGTGCAACGATATTTGATACGCCAGCAAGCCGATGGTGATGCCGCCGAGGTCACCGATATTTTCGCCCAGCGTGTACTCGCCGTTCACATGCAGGTCGTCGAACGGTTTGAATGCGTTGTATTGCTCCACGAGCTTTCCTGTGCGCGCCTCGAACGCCGCCCGGTCTTCGTCGGTCCACCAGTTCCGCATGACGCCATCACCATCAAAGGTGCTGCCCTTGTCATCAAAGCCGTGGCCGATCTCATGCCCGATTACTGCGCCGATTGCGCCATAGTTCACGGCATCGTCGGCCTCAAGATCGAAAAACGGTGGCTGCAGGATCGCTGCCGGAAATACAATCTCATTAAGTGGCGGCATGTAATACGCATTGACCGTTTGTGGCGTCAGGCGCCATTCGTTGCGATCAACCGGCCCACCCTGGCGATCCATGTTGCGCTGATACTCGGCCAGCGCGGCTCGCTCTGCGTTGCCGTAGTAGTCATCCGCTTCGATAACGAGCGCTGAATAGTCGCGCCACTCATCCGGGTAACCGATTTTCGCGGTGAATTTTGACAGCTTGTCGAGCGCTTCCGCTTTCGTTGCATCAGACATCCAGTCGAGCTCTTTGATGCTTTTCTCGTACGCGTTGATGAGATTACCGACCAGCGCAAGCATCCGCTCTTTCGCCTCAGGCGGAAAATGCCGCTTGACATAAACCTTGCCAACGACCTCGCCCAGCATGCCGTTAACAGAGTTTACACCGCGCCGCCAAAGCGCTCGTTGTTCTTCGGTCCCTGCCAGGGCCTTCCCGTAGAACTCGAAATGCTCCTTGTCGATGGCCGAGTTCAGGCGGCTGGCGGTATTATTTAGTGCGCTCCAGTAGAGATAGGTTTTCCACGTGGGGATGTCGGTGTCGGTAATGATGCCGTCGAGCGCCTTCATGTAATCGGTCGTGAAGATGACGATCGAATCCAGGCCCTCCAGGCCGCCCGTTGCCAGATACGCCTGCCAGTTAAAATTCGGCATCACCGACGGTAGATCTGCAAGTGCCACCTTGTTGTAATTGGCGCTCCAGTCGCGGGAGTCTTCTTTCGTCATGTTTTGTTCGGCGAGGCGCGTCTCCAGGGCCATGATGGTCTCGGCCGCGGACGCGCCGCCCTCGAATCCCGCCAACGCGAACATCTTTTCGATGTGCTCGACATATTTTGCTCGAATCGTAGCCGACGCCTCATCATCTTTTAGGTAGTACTCGCGATCGGGAAGACCGAGCCCGCTCTGGCCGGCATAGATCATGTATTGCTTCGGATTCTTGAAGTCCGCAACCTGGCCAATGGCAAAGGGCGCATCCAGGTTGCGCTTCATGACGCTGGCGAAGTAGGCCGCCAGATCGTCGTAACTCGATATGGCATCGATTCGATCAAGCTCTGGCTGCAGCGGCTTGATGCCTCTGGCGTCACGCTTCTCCACGTTCATGAAGGAGCGGTAAAGATCACCCACTTTTTGTTCGTCCGTTCCCTTGGCAAAATCGCCCGACGCTGATTCCTCAATGATCACCTTGACGTTTTCCTGCGACTCGTCCCTCAGGATGTCGAAGGTTCCGTAGCTTGCCTTGTCGGCCGGGATTTGTGTTGCTGCGACCCACTTGCCATTAGCGTAGGAAAAGAAATCGTCTCCCGGTCGAATGTTCGTGTCCATTCCGTCAATCGCGATGCCGGAGTGTGGCGTCGCGCCGGGCGCCTCCGCAACCTGCTGCTCTGCAGCCTGCTGTCCGCACGCTGCGCCAAGCAATAGCGCTGCCGCGCCGATGAAGAGTTTTTTCACGTTGATCCCCTTTTGGTGTTCTATTTTCCCGGCTCTGCGCCGAGGCTTAAAATTTCTTGCGCCTGTCCGTCGCCAAGTGCGTAAAGCGTCTGAATGCGGCAGCCCCGATACGTTTCGAAGCGTGCACTTATCCTGCTCAGGTCGTGGCGCAGGTCCGGCGTAACCTCAGTATCATCAAGTTCGCGACAGCGTTGCCTGAAGACGGCCAAATAAGCGTTCTTCCGATCGCTGAGAATAATGTATTTTTCTGTTGCGACGGCCTGGTGAAGCTCACCCCACTTCCGAATTTCATCGACCTCTTTCAGTTCGGCCACCTTGATATAGTCATCGATAGCGTCGTTTTTCAGGATGACGCTCTCTTCCTCCGGCGCACTCGCGCACGCCGTTATCTGGAGCAGTGCAAGCATCGCGATGAAAGCGGCCGCGTTTTTGTTCATTGCCTCGTTACTCCGCTGTATATTCGATGCGTTTCGACCCGCGTTCGTTGCAAAAGTTTGCTGGCTCACGGGCGGCGTCAGCGGGCCTTCATGAACGGCGGCGATCGTCGAAAAAGTCGGGGGGTATTCGGCCGATCTTCGGCGATTGTGCTGCTGCCGGTTTTCAGATATCCAGGTTTTCGACCGTCAGGGCGTTCTTCTCGATAAACTCGCGGCGCGGCTCAACCTGATCGCCCATCAGGGTTGTGAATATTTCATCCGCTTTTACAGCGTCGTCAATTTTCACCTGCATGAGTCGCCGCGTCTCGGGGTTCACGGTTGTGTCCCACAGCTGGTCGGGATTCATTTCACCCAAGCCTTTGTAGCGCTGGATTGACTGGCCGCGTCGAGCTTCGCTCATCAACCATTCAACCGCTGCTGCAAATGAATCAATTGGCGCTTGCCGCTCACCACGCTTGATGAATGAGTCATCTGACAGCAGGTCGTTGGTTTTCGTCGCGAGCGCCATAATGTGTCTGTACTCATTGGTGCTGAAAAATTCGCGCGGTAGAAAGCGCGTCGTACCAATGCCGTGCTGCACCCGGG
>Ga0114931_10008985_pt1 | contig 12017 bp, 10 predicted proteins | sample 2SBtaG_FD_89579 | JGI IMG/M metagenome (GOLD analysis project Ga0114931, IMG submission 89579) | Deep subsurface microbial communities from Kolumbo volcano to uncover new lineages of life (NeLLi) - 2SBTROV14_V59a metaG | ecosystem: Environmental > Aquatic > Marine > Volcanic | place: Kolumbo...
GTGTCTCATTAGTATCCCATTAGAACCGCCAGCGCTTATTTTTTAATTGGACTGAACATGAAACAACCAAAATCCTTTAAAAAGCGGTCATCGCAATATAATGGAAGAGGATGAATTTTTAGGAAATACTCCCATTTTTTTTGATGGCAAGGATCGGTTTAATGTGCCTGCAAAATTTAAATCTATTCTTGAGAAAAAGTATAACTCCAATTTAATCATTTGTGTCAAAAAAGATCACATCAGGATTTTTCCCAATAAAGAATGGGAAGAGAGCAAAAAAGATTGGGAAAAACTGATCACATATGGTGATGACGATGAGCAAATTAAGATAAGAAGGAAAGCTCTGTCACATACTTCACGGTACAAAATGAAATCAGGGAAGATTTTGCTCACCGCCGATCAACGTAAAAAGGTGGGTTTAACAGCGAAAGAAGCCGTCCTGATAGGAATGTCAAATTTTTTTGAGGTTTGGCCCAAAGAGCTTTGGGAAAAGGAATACGGGTGATGAGTGGTCTGAGCGGACAGCTTTATTTGAGAAAATCGCCGCCAGCAAAACCCGGTTAAGCAATGACAAAATTCCACGAGCCGGTATTAAGGGAGAAAGTCTTTCAATACCTTATTGTAATGGAGGAGGGGTTGATCGTGGATGGAACTTTGGGTGACGGAGGTCACGCTGAATTCATTTTGCAAAACACCGGACCACGGTTGAAGGTTTTAGGAATCGACCGGGACGCCAACGCTTTGGTGAGAGCTAAAAAGCGGCTGGGCCCCTTCGGTGACAGAGTGACCTTTGCTCACGGCAATTACAGCGAAATTCAAAACCTCCTTGAAAAATTCCATATCAAAAAAATTGATGGATTACTGCTCGACCTCGGATTCTCCGGCCCTCAGATTGATAGCGCGGAACGTGGATTCTCTTTCATGCGAAACGGTCCTCTGGACATGCGGATGGACCTTTCCCAGGAAATCACCGCCGCAAAACTTCTGAAAACCCTTTCAGATAGAGAACTTGAAACCGTCATCCGGGATTACGGTGAAGAACGTCATTACAAAAAGATCGTGCGGGCGATCCGCAATGCTCAGGCAATCAGCCCCATCAGCACCACCTTCCAGTTATCCAAAATCCTCTCTGGCGCGCTGTATTCCAAGCGTCCCGCAAAGATCCACCCCGCAACCCGCACCTTCCAAGCCCTGCGCATTGCTGTAAACCGCGAGCTGACGCACCTCAAAACCGCGTTGCAGGATTCCCTGGGAGTTCTCAACGCGGGGGCTCGTCTGGTCACGATAACGTTCCATTCACTGGAAGATAGAATTGTGAAAAATTTCTTCCAGTATGAGGAGAAAAACTGTATCTGCCCGCCTCGCGTTCCCATTTGCGTTTGCGGCAAAAAATCCACCCTCAAAATAATAACAAAAAAAGTCATCACTCCAGACGAAGAAGAAGCGGCGCGAAATCCCCGTTCTTCTAGCGCAAAAATGCGGGTCGCGGAGAGGGTTTATGTTTGAGTTGATTCGCCGGGTCGCCAAAACCCGGGTCCATGTGTCTCCCAAAAAATTCGTGGTGATGCTCATTTTTTTCATTTTATTGATGGTCGGGGCAATGGCATTCGTTTGGCCCAATGTGAAAATGGTGAAAATGGCCTACGAGTATCAAAGCCTGGCCCAGGAGAAACGTCGGTTATTGCAGGAAAACAACCTGCTGACGGTAGAAAGGGAAAGTCTGAAATCGTTGGACCGTATCTATTTCCTGGCTGAAAAATACACCGATCTGCAATCCCCGAAAAAGGGACAAATTCTGACCGTTTTTTTGAAATAAAGTTTTAACATGAGGAAAACTCTAATAACTAATAATTTTGGGCCTTTGCAATCGCCAGTTCCTTATATTAAGGGATTGACCCAGAGACCTGTTTGGATTTTTAGAGACGCCCATGAGTAAAAAAAGTCCATCTCTTAAAAAGAAGGCCCGCGCCATATTGAAAGTGCGATTGATGGTGGTTGCATGCTTTTTTACCTTATTTGGAGCCGCGCTGGGAGCCCGTCTGTTTTTCCTGCAGGTGCTGGACCATGAGAAGCTGGTCGCCTTGTCCCAAAAACAATATGAGGCCACAAAAAAAATCGTTTACGGGCGGGGAACTATTTTCGACCGCAATCAAAATGCGCTGGCAATGAATGTTGAGGTGGAATCTGTTTTCATCACTCCTTCCAAGGTGGAAAACAAACTATATACAGCCGAGATGCTCGCTTCTCATCTCAAGAAGGTGAACCGGAAGGAAGTGTATCAAAAGCTCATTTCCAAAAATCATTTCGTCTGGGTCAAGCGTAAATGCAACCTGGAGGAAGTTGGAAGATTACGCCGTCTCAATTTACCTGGAGTCGGGTTCATTGCCGAGCAAAAGCGTTTTTATCCCAAGCGCGAGTTGGCCGCCAATATCACCGGGTTTGTCGGTGTTGACGATAAGGGTTGGGCTGGAGTGGAACATTATTACCACTCCACTCTTAAAGGAACCATCGTTAACAGGATCATCGAAAAAGACGCCCGGGGACGTAATATTCGGTCCATCAGCGATGCTGGAAAACCTAAGTCGAAAAGCCACGATGTTGTCTTGACTATCGATGAAGTGATCCAGTTCATTGCCGAGCGTCATTTAAAAAAACAGGTCGAAGAATACCGGGCGGATTCCGGCGTCGCCCTTGTCATGGAACCTTACACCGGGGAAGTTTATGCCATGGCCAACTTCCCCCAGTTCAACCCCAATACATACCGAGCCTATAGCGAAGAGAAAAGAAACAATCGCGCCATTTCCTATTCGTATGAACCGGGCTCTATTTTCAAACCCATCACTGCGGCGGCGGCTCTGGATTCCGGCGTGGTCGAAAAACCCAGCGACCTGTTCTTTTGCGAAAACGGGAAATTCCGAATTGGCAAAAAAGTGATCCGGGAAGCGGAAAACCACAAGTTTGGCTGGATGAGTTTACGGAATATCATCGCCAAATCCAGCAACATCGGCGCTATAAAAATTGCCCAACAACTGGGAGAACAAAATTTTTACACCTATATTCGAAAATTTGGTTTTGGCCAAAAAACCGGAATCGATCTTCCGGGTGAATCCTCCGGACAATTAAAAAATACTCCCTACTGGTCGAAGTTATCCCTCGCTTCGATTTCTTTTGGACAGGAAATAGCCGTCACCCCCATTCAAATGGCCACTGCCGTGAGCGCTATCGCCAATGGAGGAAACCTGATGTTGCCGCATATTACAAAAGCAATTTTAAAAAATGGCGTACTGGAAAAGACTTTCAAACCAAAAATAATCCGCAGGGTCATCTCCGAAAAAACCAGCCGGCAAATGATCGAAATATTGAAAAACACCGTCAAGAACGGAACCGGAGTTCCCGCCGCTGTTTCAGGATTTGAAACGGCGGGTAAAACGGGGACCGCTCAGATATATGACACGTCTTCCGGGTCCTATTCGAAAAACAAATACCTTTCTTCGTTTGTAGGGTTTCTACCGGCAGACGCGCCTAAAATAGTGGTTCTGGTGATGATTGAAAACCCTAGAGAAAGCCACTGGGGGGGCAAGGTGGCAGGGCCTGTGTTCCGGAAAATTTCCAGGGAAGTCTTGCGCTATCTCAACGAACCCGCAAAAGGCGAGCGGGTCTTTTTTCTGAATCACGCCTGATGCGAATAATTGAACATAAGAATTTTTTGACTTTTTCACAGAAAACTCCAGTGATCGTGAACAAGAAACGAATCAGTAAACTATCGCAATTGGTCAAAGGGTTTCCCATTCAAAATGTCATGGAAACATTGGAAAAGGAGATCTCATCCATCGCCTTTGATTCCAGAAAGGTGACGCCGGGAAGTTTGTTTGTCGCCATCCCCGGACTAAAGCAGGACGGCAGTCGGTTTATTCAGGACGCTATTCAACGGGGAGCCGTCGCGTTCATCACCGAATTGCCCATAGATCATTTACATGCATTGGGCCTGGTATCGAACGGCCTGACCGCTATTTGCGTTGATGACAGCCGCAAGGCTCTGGCCTGGGTCAGCGCCGCGCATTATGGACACCCATCGCGAAACATGAACCTTGTTGGCATTTCAGGAACCAACGGCAAAACCACGTTGACTTATATCCTGGAAACCCTATACCAAACGCGAGGTGTAGAAACCGGCGTCATCGGAACGATCAATTACCGCTATGGCAATTTTCAGGCGCCAGCCTCCGTGACCACTCCGGAATCCCTGGACATCAACCGTATGCTGGCGGATATGGACGAATATGGAATCAGGGATTGTTTCCTTGAAGTGTCGTCGCATTCTATTGCCTTGAAGCGCGTGGCCGAAATGCATTTTTCCCTGGGCGTCTTCACCAATTTAAGCAGGGACCATCTCGATTACCACGACAACATGGAAGATTATAAAAACATCAAGAAAAAATTGTTCCTGGATCATGTCATGGAACGGCAAGTCATCAACATTGATGACCCGGTAGGAAAAGAAATCGTCAGCGAAACCACCCGCCCCACCTTGACCACGGGAATCGATCAGGCCGCCGACATCCGGGCGGAACATTGCGTCCTTTCCGAGACCGGAAGCCGGTTCACTCTCAAAACGCCTTCGGGAATCCGGGAAATACGCACCCACCTTCTCGGCAGACACAACATTTACAATCTCCTCAGTGGCGCGGGCGCGGCGTATGCGCAGGAGTTCTCGCTGGATGAGATTCAACAGGGACTGCAGGCCATCAACCATATTCCAGGCAGGTTCGAACGCGTTGATTGCGGTCAGGATTTTTCGGTCGTAGTCGATTACGCGCACACTCACGAAGCCTTGGCCAATGCCCTGACCGCCGCCAGGGCGCTGACTTCAAGAAGCATCCTCGTCGTGTTCGGCTGTGGCGGGGACCGCGACCGGGGCAAGCGAAAAGAAATGGGCCGCGTGGCTCTGGAGCTGGGCGATTTCACTGTCATCACTTCCGACAACCCCAGAACCGAGGACCCTGAACAAATCATCGAAGACATCCTCAAGGGAGTTCCGGCTGAGTCTAAAAAATCCCAGGACTACATCGTCCTCGCCGACCGTAAACAGGCCATCGAATACGCAGTAGACAACGCCCATTCAGGCGATCTTGTTTTGATCGCCGGGAAAGGCCATGAAAATTATCAAATCCTCAATTCCGGGACCATTCATTTTGACGACCGGGAGATCGCGACCAACGCAATCGAACAAAGGATGAACCGTGATTGAAAGCAACGCACAGGAATGCCTGCGGGCCTTACGCGGAGACCTGCTTGTGGGACGTGAGTCGGGAGCCTTTAAAGGCGTGTCCATCGACTCTCGCTCCCTAAAAGCAGGGCAACTGTTTTTCTGCATCCAGGGCCCCACCTTCGACGGCCACGATTTCATCCGGCAGGTGGTGGAGAAAAAAGCCGCCGGGATTATTCTTTCGGACAAAGAACAGCTATCGCAGACTCTCTCCCCTCCGGATACTGGCGCCCCTTTTGTTATCCAGGTGGAGAACACCTTGTCCGCATTGCAGGACCTGGCCCGCTTTCACAGACAGCGGTTGCCCGTTCGCGTGGTCGGCGTCACGGGAACCAACGGAAAGTCCACCACCAAGGAAATGATCGCCTCCATTGCGGAAACAAATTTTAAAACCCTGAAGACCAGAGGCAACCTGAACAACCACATCGGCCTGCCCCTCAACGTATTGGAACTGGACGCTTCACATGAAGTGGCCGTGCTGGAGATGGGCATGAGCGCGGCGGGCGAAATCAAACTGCTGGCGGACATCGCCAAACCCGATATCGGGGTCATCACCAATATTTCCGAAGGCCATCTGGTCCAATTGAAAACCCTGAAAAACGTTCAAGCGGCGAAAGGGGAACTGTTCGATTCTCTGGATGATAAAGGAACCGCCATCATCAATGCGGATGACCCGCTGGTATTGGAACTGGCGACATCGCTGAGGAACGCTGTCAAACAATCTACTTTCGGCATCAACAACCCTGCTGATGTGAGGGCGAAAAACATTCAAGCAACGGGTAGGGGACACGATTTCACCATTTCCCTGTTGGGAAACGACTTTCCGGTGAAACTCCCTTTTCTTGGATTCTGCAATATCTACAACGCCCTGGCGGCGATGGCAACGGGCCACTCCCTGGGAATCGGGACCGCGGATATAAAAGCAGGTCTCGCCAATTGCAAACTGCTTTCCCAGCGACATGAAATTTTCCAGCACAATTCCATGACGATCATCAATGACGCTTATAACGCAAATCCAAAATCAATGCGGGAAGCCCTGGCCACGCTGGCTGAATACCCCTCTTCCGGGCGCAAGATTTTTGTGATCGGAGACATGCTGGAACTGGGCGACCTGGCACATTCCGCGCACACAAGTCTGGGAAAGGAAATCGCCCAACAAGCCATCGACATGCTGGTCGCTGTAGGTGAATTGACTACGCTGACCGCTCAGGGAGCCCGCACCGGCGGTATGAAGGGAGACCGCGTTGTCGTTTTCGACAAACGTGAGGAGGCTTCTGAATTTTTAAGAGAAAACACCCGGCAGGGAGACTGCCTGCTGTTCAAGGGTTCTCGCGGATCGGGAATGGAAAAGGTTTTGCAAGAATTGATTCACCCTGAGGCGTATTAGCGAAAGGAGCCCTCAGAAAATTCGATCTGTACTATGAGCCAACCCCATCAAAAAAGGGTTGGCGATTGCAACAGCCAAAGGGCATCTCTGAAAATGGTGTGTGGGCCATGAGCGGGTCCTATGAAATAAGGGCCTGCGAGTTGCCTGACACGGAAATATCGAATTATTATAGATACCCCAAAATATATAAATTTTTAGAAATCCTTTTTTAAAATCATGTTCTATCATTTTTTCTATCCACTCAGTTCAGACTACCCCATATTCAACGTATTCCGGTACATCACGTTCCGGGCGGCGTATTCGGGAGTGACCGCGCTCGTGCTCAGTCTGGTTCTTGGAACTTACATGATCCACTTCCTGCAAAAATACCAGATCGGTGAAAAAATACGCAAACACGGCCCACAGCAACACAACGTCAAATCGGGCACACCCACGATGGGAGGAGCGCTCATCCTTTTCACCTTTTTACTGTCCACCCTGCTTTGGGCCAATTTATCCAACAGCTACATCTGGATCATTATTTTTTCAGCGTTGGGATTCGGCGCGGTGGGTCTCTATGATGATATTTATAAACTCAAAAACGGCGATGGCTTGTCCGTCAAAACAAAACTAATATGCCAAACCCTGTTGGCCCTGGTCATCGGCATCTATCTGGTCTATTTTGATCCTTCCCGAATGGACTACGCCACAACGCTTTCGGTCCCCTTCTTCAAACAATTGAACCCGGACCTGGGAGTCGGCTATCTCTTCTTTATAGTCTTCATCATCGTTGGAACGTCAAACGCCGTCAACCTGACAGATGGATTGGACGGCCTGGCCATAGGCCCCATCATCGTCGCAACTCTCGCCTATACCGGGATTGCTTACCTGAGCGGGCATTTCAAGTTCGCCGATTATCTGGACATTCAATACATCCGCGAAGCGGGAGAGATTACCATTGTGGGCGCATCGGTGGTCGGGGCCAGCCTGGGTTTTCTCTGGTACAACTCCTACCCCGCGCAGGTGTTTATGGGCGATGTCGGTTCCTTGTCTCTCGGTGGCATTTTGGGAACCATCGCCGTCATTGCCAAACACGAACTGCTTTTAATCCTGGTGGGGGGAATTTTTGTGATCGAAGCGCTTTCCGTCATCATCCAGGTTGGCTATTTCAAATACAGCGGCGGCAAGCGCATCTTCAAAATGGCTCCCTTGCACCATCACTTTGAACAATCGGGCTGGGCCGAGCCCAAGGTCATCGTGCGTTTCTGGATCATCGCGGTCGTATTGGCGATGATCGGATTGAGCACTTTAAAATTACGCTGAACAATGGACCTGACTGACAAAAAAACAACGGTGATCGGAATGGGACGTTCGGGCGTCGCCTCGGCAAATTTTCTGGCAGGCAGGAAGGCTCGGGTGACTCTCATCGATCACAAGAAAAGAAAAACCCTGGAGGAGGTAATTCCACAGTTGAATCCATCGGTGAAAATAAAATTCGAGACGGACACTCTGCCGGGCGATGAGACGTTGGTCATCCTCAGTCCGGGAGTCGATATTCATTCTTCCTTTTTAGAACCGGCCCGACGACGGGGCATTCCCATTTGGAGTGAAGTCGAGTTGGCCTGCCGGTTCACCTCCATCCCCATCATCGCCATTACCGGGACCAATGGGAAAACAACCTGCGCGACGCTGATCGGAAAAATATTGCAGCGGGCCGGAAAAAAAGTTTTGGTCGGAGGCAACATCGGGATTCCGTTTATCTCTTTGGTCGGTCAACAGGAAATAGATTTTCTGGTTCTGGAAATCTCCAGCTTTCAACTCGAAGCAATTGAGAATTTTCATCCCAAAATCAGCATCGTGTTGAATATCACCCCGGATCATTTGGACCGGCACAAAACTTTAGAAACGTATATTACGCTCAAGGCAAGAATCATTGAAAACCAGACTGAAAACGATTATTGCCTTTTAAACATGGACGACGCCAACACAAAAAATCTCGGGCAAAACTCTTCGGCGCAAAAGTATTTTTTCAGCGCCAAAACAAAGGGTGATCGGGGGGCGTTTTTAATGGGAAACCATCTCACGCTCCGCAAGGATGAAACCGAAAATAAAATATGCGCCATTGAAGACTTGAATCAAGTCATGCAATGGCAGGTGGAAAATGTACTGGCCGCATCTCTCGCCTGTTCCCTTCTCGACATCCCTGCAGAATCTATCGCGGAATCTCTCAAACAATTTGACGGCATGGAACACCGCATGGAATGGGTACGGACTTTTCGTGGAATCGACTTTGTGAACGATTCCAAAGGCACCAACGTGGGTGCTGTCCAAAAATCCCTGGAATCTTTTAGCCGCCCGATCGTGTTGATTGCCGGGGGAAAAGACAAGAACTCCGATTTTCTGCCGTTAAAACAAATGCTCAGGCAAAGGGTAAAATATTTGATCCTGATAGGAGAAACCCGGCCCAAATTTCGGCGAATTCTCAACGGATCGTTCCCCTATGAAGAAGCAAACAGTATGGAAGAGGCCGTGCATCAGGCGGTGGACAATGCATCGTCGGGGGATGTGGTTCTCCTGTCACCAGCCTGCGCCAGTTTTGACATGTTCATTGATTATGCCGATCGTGGCAACCAGTTTAAAACCATTGTCCAACAGCTTTAAAAGGAATAAGGCATCTTGAGTCAATCGAACACAAAATATCAGGGCTGTGATTTACTTCTCTGCATCACCGTTGCGATTCTGGTGCTTTTCGGTCTTGTCATGGTTTTCAGTTCAAGCGGAGTCTATGCCCTGGAGAAACACCAGGACTCGCTTTATTTTCTCAAGCGGCAGTTTGTCTGGTTGGTTCTTGGAGGCGGTGTTCTCTGGTTCGCCCGAAAAACTAATTACCATCAATGGGAACGATTCACCTATCCGATCATGCTGGCGACCTTACTTCTCCTTTTAGCCGTGATGCTTCCAGGTTTGGGCATGGAAGGCGGAGGGGCGCGAAGGTGGCTCAATTTGGGATTATTTACATTTCAACCTTCCGAGCTTGCCAAGTTCGCCCTGGTTTTGTTCATGGCCAAATCCCTGGTCAAACGTGCGGACAAATTGCGCAACTTCGCGTACGGGTATCTGCCCAACCTGATCGTGTTGGGATTCTTCTTTGTGCCCATACTTTTCCAACCCGACCTGGGAACCGCAATAATCATAGCCGCCGTCGTATTTACGATGATGTTCGTGGGTGGCATTCGCAAAAAGTTCTTGATCCTTTCCGGGCTGGCGCTCGTCCCCTTCATAGCTTCGGCAATTTTCAGCGCGGAATACCGGATGCGGAGAATCCTGGCTTTCATCAATCCCTGGGACGACCCAAAAGATGCGGGTTTCCAGGTCATCCAATCCTTTTATGCCTTTGGAAGAGGCGGAACCTGGGGTCTGGGACTTGGAGACAGCAACCAGAAACTATTCTATCTGCCTGAAGCGCATACGGATTTCATTTTCTCCGTCATCGGGGAGGAACTGGGATTCATCGGAGCCACAGCGTTGATTCTGCTTTTTTTCGTTTTGATATGGAGAGGGCTGATGATCGCCTACCGGTCACGGGACATTTTTGGCGCCCATCTGGCCACCGGGATCACTCTGCTGATTGGATATCAGGCTTTCATCAATATGGGCGTTGCCGTGGGGCTCCTCCCTACCAAAGGTTTAACCCTGCCCTTCATCAGCATGGGCGGGTCCTAAATGGTGGTTTCACTCCTGTGCATAGGGGTTTTATTAAATATTTCGGATCAAAGGGTCCGAAGCTTATGAGCGGCACATGCAAAAACGAGTGGTCATAGCCGGAGGCGGCACCGGGGGTCATCTTTACCCCGGAATCGCGCTGGCCAGGGCGCTCAAAAAACACGACCAGGAAATGAACATTACTTTCGTCGGCACAAAACAGGGAATTGAAACAAAAGTCCTTCCCAAGGAAGGATTTCCTTTGAAGACCATTTATTCCGGCGGTCTTCTGGGTAAAAAAGGACTCAACCGGTTCCTCTCCCTGGTCAAGATTCCCATTGGAATCTTTCAATCCCTGGCATGGCTGATGCGGAAGAGACCGGGTCTGGTGGTTGGCGTCGGTGGCTATGTATCGGGACCGCTGGTGTTGTCGGCCTGGGCTTTGCGGATTCCCATATTGATTCACGAACAAAATTCCATCCCCGGAACCACCAACAAATGGCTGGGAAAAATCGCCGATAAAATCGCGGTGTCGTTTAAGGAATCTTTAAAATATTTTCCCGCCAACAAGGCAGTTGAAACGGGAAACATGATTCGCGATGAACTCTGCGTCTCCAAAAAAGAAGCAGACCCCCAGCCCTCTGGCAAATTCAATATCCTGGTATTGGGCGGCAGTCAGGGAGCGCATTCCATCAACGCGGGCATGGTGGAAGCCATTGACGTTTTATCGCAGAAGAAAGATCAACTGCATATCGTGCATCAAACCGGCGTGATGGATTGCGAGCCGGTCAAAGAACAATATGCCCAAAAAGGAGTATCCGCGGACGTGCGTCCCTTCATTCATGATATGGCAGAACAATACGGAAAAGCGGACCTGATAATTTGCCGGGCCGGGGCCACCACGTTAGCGGAAATCACCGCTTGCGGGAAAATGGCCGTCCTGATTCCGTACCCACACGCGACCCACAACCATCAGGAACACAACGCGCGGATTTTGGAATCGGCCCAGGCCGCTGAAATGATCCTCGATAAAGACGTGTCCGGGGCGCGGCTGGCGCAATCAATTGCAAACGCCATGGAACAACCGGAAAAAAGGCGGGCCATGGAAAATAATTGTTATGCGCTGGGAAAAAGAGACGCCACGGAAAAAGCGCTCCAACTATGCCTTGATTTGTTAGGCCAGACCAGCGGTCGAACAGGAAAAAATGAAAGTCAAAATGGGAAAAATGCTTTGTTATGTTTTTAGGAAAAACCAAACGCATCCACTTTATCGGGATCGGAGGTTCCGGCATGAGTGGCATCGCTGAAGTCCTTATCAACCAGGGATTCGAAGTCACCGGCTCGGATGTCGGTCAGTCCACCGTCACCGAACACCTGGAAAAAATCGGGGCTAAAATCATGTTCCGTCATCATGCGGATAACGTCGAAGAGGCTCAGGTCGTGGTCGCGTCCAGCGCAATTCAGCAGGACAATGTCGAGGTCGTCACCGCCAAAGAAAAAGCGATACCCGTCATTCCACGCGCGGAAATGCTGGCGGAATTGATGCGGATGAAATACGGAATCGCCATTGCCGGAACGCATGGGAAAACCACAACCACCTCCCTCGTGGCTACCGTGCTTGCAGGCGGCGGTTTGGACCCCACGGTGGTCATCGGCGGCAGAATTAAAAGTTTTAGCGGGTTA
>Ga0114931_10008986_pt1 | contig 12016 bp, 9 predicted proteins | sample 2SBtaG_FD_89579 | JGI IMG/M metagenome (GOLD analysis project Ga0114931, IMG submission 89579) | Deep subsurface microbial communities from Kolumbo volcano to uncover new lineages of life (NeLLi) - 2SBTROV14_V59a metaG | ecosystem: Environmental > Aquatic > Marine > Volcanic | place: Kolumbo...
CCCAACACCAAGCGCTGGGTCGTGCGCCGCAAGGCGGCGGTGGTCCAGGCGGTTCGCACGGGGTTGATCAGCCTCGAGGACGCCTGCCGGCGCTACACCCTGTCGGTCGAGGAATTCCTGTCCTGGGAGCGGGCCTTGCAGAAGCACGGTCTGCGCGGCCTCAGGGTCACCCGGTTGCAGGATTATCGCGGCATCGTCCAGCCCATGGAGTAGCTGTCGCCGATCGCCGGCGCGCGCCGCCCGAGGGCGGCAATTCCTTCCTAGCGCTAGGCAAAAATTGCTCCTCGTTAATCAAGCATTCACCGCGTCTTGCTAGCGTAAATCGCGACGCGGGCATGGTGCGCCCGCCGTGCGTGGTTCGTGACGGTGAGTGAGGAATATTACCAGTGAATGCGTTGACGCAGGTGCTTCGCGCTCTCGGCTCGGCGCGCCTAGTGGTGCTGTTGGTCGTGATCTCGTCGGTCATTGGCCTGCTCTTCTTTCTCGGCAATCGCTTGGTGGAAACGCCCATGGGGCTGCTCTACAGCGGCCTAGCGCCGGCCGATTCGGGCAAGATCGTGACGCGCCTGGAGGCCGCCAACGTTCCCTATGAGCTGCGCGCCGGCGGGACTCAGATCTTCGTGCCCGATGACACCGTTCTCAGACTGCGCATGACCATGGCCGAGGCCGGCCTGCCGCGCGGCGGCAGCGTCGGCTACGAGATCTTCGACAAGCCCGACAGCCTGGGGACCACGCGGTCGCTTCAAGACATCAATCTCCTGCGCGCGCTCGAGGGCGAACTGGCCCGGACGATCGACACCCTGGCCCCCATATCGGCCGCGCGGGTGCATCTGGTGATCCCCAAGCGCGAGCTCTTCACCCGCGATCGCGAGCCGCCGAGCGCCTCGGTCGTGGTCACGCTGGGCGGCGGCGAGCTGAGTCCCTCCCAGGTGGCGGCGGTCCGCCAACTGGTGGCGTCGGGGGTTTCCGGTCTCAAGCCCAGCCAGGTCTCGATCATCGACGATTCCGGCCGTCTGTTGGCGCGCGGCGGCAACAATCCAGGATCGCTCGCGGTCACCACCGGGGCCGCCCAGGAATACCGCGTCTCCTACGAAAAGCGCGTCAAGCGCATGGTCGAGGATATCCTCGAACGCTCGCTCGGCTTCGGCAAGGTGCGGGCCGAAGTCAGCGCCGAGATCGATTTCGACCGCATCACCACCAATAACGAAACCTTCGATCCCGACAGCCAGGTGGCGCGCTCGACCCAGGTGGTCGAGGAGCAGCTCAACAGCGCCGACGGCGTGAAGCCCGATACCGTCAGCGTCGCTACCGATCTTCCAGATGCCGGTAAGACCGATAAAGGTGGTACCGCGTCGACCAGCGCCACCCAGCGCACCGAGGAGACCACCAATTTCGAGATTTCCAAGACCGTGCGCAGCCAGGTCCGCGAGACGGGCCAGGTGCGCCGGTTGTCGGTGGCGGTGCTGGTCGACGGCACCTACACCACCGATGCCAACGGCCAGCGCGTCTACCAGCCGCGTGGCGCCGACGAGTTGAAGAAGATCGAGACCCTGGTGCGCTCGACCATCGGCTACAACGAGGACCGTGGCGACAAGGTCGAGGTCGTCAACCTGCCCTTCGCCCAGGTCGATGCGCCCAAACCAACCGATCAGCCGATGATCGCGCTCGGCAAGAGCGATTATTTCAAGATCGCCGAGATGGCGGTGTTGTTCGTCGTCGGGCTCCTGATTGTGCTGATGGTGCTGCGGCCGCTGGCCACCCATGCCCTGGTGCCGCAACCGGCGCGGCCCGAGGGCGGCGATACGCCGGCCCTGCCTGGCCCCGAGCAGACCGCTTCCGGTCAGCTCGCCGAGGTCGATGACGAGAACATGATCGACCTCGACCGGATCGAAGGGAAGGTCAAGGAATCGTCGCTCAAGAAAATCAGCGAGATCGTCGAGAACCACCCCGAGGAAGCGCTCGCGATCATCCGCAACTGGCTCTATCAGCAGGCTTGATCGATGGCCGGTAAAGTCGATCTACGCGCCATGAACGGACCCGAGCGGGCGGCCGCTTTCCTGCTCTCGCTGGGACCCGACCACGCGGCCAAGCTGTTCTCGATGATGGACGAGGAGGAGATCAAGGAGGTCTCCCAGAGCATGTCGCTCCTGGGCAGCGTCTCGAGCGAGGTGGTCGAGGGGCTGTTCATCCAGTTCGCCGAGCACATGACCTCGGCCGGCACCCTGGTCGGCAGCTACGAGACCGTCGAGCGCCTGCTCGGCAAGTCGCTCGGCGGCGACCAGGTCGAGCACATCATGGAGGAAATTCGCGGCCCCGCCGGCCGCACCATGTGGGACAAGCTGACCAACGTCAACGAACAGGTGCTGGCCAGCTATCTGAAGAACGAATACCCCCAGACCGTCGCCGTGGTGCTGTCGAAGATCACCTCCGACCACGCCGCCCGGGTGCTCGGCCAGTTGCCCGAGGATTTCGCCATGGAAGTGGTCATGCGGATGCTGCGCATGGAATCGGTGCAGAAGGAAATCCTGGCCGACGTCGAGCGCACGCTCCGGACCGAGTTCATGAGCAACCTGGCGCGCACCAACAAGCGCGACAGCTACGAGCGCATGGCCGAAATCTTCAACAGCTTCGACCGCTCCACCGAGAGCCGCTTCCTGACCACGCTCGAGAAGCGCAACAAGGATGCCGCCGAACGCATCCGCACCCTGATGTTCACCTTCGAGGACCTGATCAAGCTCGACCCCTCGGGCGTGCAAACGCTCTTGCGCCGGGTCGACAAGAGCAAGCTCGCGATCGCCCTAAAAGGCGCCTCGGAAACGCTCCGTAACCTGTTCTTCTCCAACATGTCCGAGCGCGCCTGCAAGATCCTGCGCGAGGACATGCAAGCGCTGGGTCCGGTGCGCCTGCGCGAAGTCGACGAGGCCCAGCAGATGATGGTGGTGACCTGCAAGGACCTCGCCGACAAGGGCGAAATCACGATCGCCGATCAGAAGGGCGAGGACGAGCTTGTCTATTGAGTTGACCGAGGAGCGCCAAATTTTGGCCGAGCCCGCGAAATTCCTGTTCGAGACCGAGTTCGATATCGGCGAGGGCGGCGTCATGCGCGCCGACGCCGAGCGTTTTACCCAAGACGATCTCGATGCGGCCCGCGGCGAAGGCCATCGGGCCGGCGCCGCCGAGGCCGAGCTGCGCGAACGCGAGGCCAGCGAACGTCGTCAGGCCGAGGCCCTGGAGGGGATCAAGGCCCACCTCGCGACCATGGCCGAGGCGCAGACGCGAATCCTCGACGAGACCATCCGCGATGCCACCAAACTGGCCCTGGCCATCGCCGGCAAGGTCGCGCCCGAACTGGTTCGGCGCCAGCCGATGGTCGAGATCGAGGCCTTGATCCGCGAGCATTTGCAGCGCCTGATCGACGAGCCACGGATCGTGGTCCGGGTCGCCGAGAGCCTTCTCGATCCTCTCAAGGCGCGGATCGACCAGCTCGCCCAGGGGTGCGGTTTTGGCGGCAAGGTGGTGCTCATCGCCGAGCCGACGTTGGCGTCCGGCGATTGCCGCCTGGAATGGGCCGATGGCGGGGTCGAGCGCGACACCGAGGCGGTCGCGCGGGAGATCATCGATCGGGTCATGGGCGTTATCGACGGCGACCACGATACCGCGACCGCGCCCGATCCGGGCGATCGGAACCCAGGCTAGGAGGCCGCAATGGCGGACAACGACGAACTCGATCTGGCCGAGATCGAAACCAAGGACGAGGCCCCCTCCGCGCCCGTGGCCCAGCCGCCGGCGCCCGAGGAGGCCCCCGAGGCCCAGCCGGATAACAGCGACAAGGAGAGCGTTCACACCGCCGCCGATCTCGAGGCGGTGTTCGACGTGCCGGTGCAGGTCTCGGCCGTGCTGGGCCGCGCCAGCATGCCCATCTCCCAGCTTCTCAAGCTCGGTCGCGGCGCCGTGGTCGAGCTCGACCGCAAGGTCGGCGAGGCGATCGACATTTACGTCAACGACCGCTTGGTCGCGCGCGGCGAGGTGGTCACGGTCGAGGATCGGCTGGGCGTGACCATGACCGAAATCGTCAAGTCCGAGCGCTGATCTTGCGCGGTACCATGGACATCGCCACCGTCGGTGGCCTGCTTTTCGGCTTCGCGCTACTCGGCACGGCGATCGTGCTCGGCGGCGACGCCGCCGCCTTCGTCGATGCGCCGGCGGTGCTGATCGTCGTCGGCGGGACCTTCGCGATGACCGTCATGTCCTATTCCCTGGGCGACGTGCTCCGTGCCCAGGGCGCCATCCGCATGGCTGTGGTCTCGCCCAGGATGACGCCCTCGGCGGCCGCTACCTTCGTCCTCGAACTAGCCGAGCTGGCCCGGGGCAAGGGGCCGCTGGCGCTGGAGAACGTCCAGGCCGACCTGGCCCCGCAACCGTTCTTGCGCGACGGCATCCAGATGGTCATCGACGGGACCGCCGGCGACGAGGTCGAAAAGGTGCTCAGCGGCAAGTCGCGCTCGCTCTCGCGCCGCCACGCGATCAGCGTCGGCGTGTTCCGCAAGGCGGCCGAGGTGGCGCCGGCGATGGGCCTGATCGGCACCCTGGTCGGCCTGGTGCAGATGCTCGGCAACCTCGACGATCCGGCGACGATCGGCCCCGGCATGGCGGTGGCGCTGCTGACCACCTTCTATGGCGCCATCCTCTCCAACATGGTGTTCGCGCCGCTGGCGGCGAAGATCGAGCGCAACGCCCGCGAAGAGGCGCTGCTGCACGAAATCTATCTCACCGGCACCACCTCGATCGGCCGACGCGAGAACCCGCGACGACTGGAGATGCTGCTCAACGCGCGCCTGCCGCCGAGCGAGCAGGTGAACTATTTCAACTAGCCGGGTTGGCGCCGAATGACGACGGCGGACGCCGAGCAGGATTTTTTGGGAGACTAAGGATGAGGCTATTGATTGTCGGCTCGTTGGGCGGCGAAATCGGCACCGCCAGTCGCATCGCGATCGAACGCGGGGCCAAGGTCGGACACGCCGCCGATGTCGACGCCGCGCTCGCCGCCTTGCGCTCGGGCCAGGGAGCCGAATTGGCGATGATCGACGTCAGGCTCGACGTCGGCCGCCTGGTCTCGGGGCTCGCCGCCGAGCGGATCAACGTGCCGGTGGTCGCCTGTGGGGTCGATACCGACCCGCAAACGGCGGTCCGGGCGATCAAGGCCGGGGCGCGCGAATTCATTCCCTTGCCGCCCCAGGCCGAGCTCATCGCCGCCGTTCTCGAGGCGGTGGCCGAGGAAAGCCACACCCTGATCCATCGCGATCCGGCGATGACCGAGGTCGTCCGCCTGGCCGAACGGGTTGCGGCCTCCGACGCCAGCATTTTGATCAGCGGTGAATCGGGCACCGGCAAGGAGCTGCTGGCGCGTCTCGTCCATCGGCGCAGCCGGCGCGCGGATGAAGCCTTCGTCTCGGTCAACTGTGCGGCGATCCCCGAGAACCTGCTCGAAAGCGAGCTGTTCGGTCATGAGAAGGGCGCCTTCACTGGCGCCGTCGCGCGCCGCGTCGGCAAGTTCGAGGAAGCCGACGGAGGCACCCTGCTGCTCGACGAAATCAGCGAGATGGATCCCAGACTCCAGGCAAAATTGCTGCGCGCCATCCAGGAACGCGAGATCGATCGGGTCGGCGGCACGGAGCCGGTCAAGGTCGATATCCGCATCCTCGCCACCAGCAACCGCGACCTTCAGGAAGTGGTCGCCAAGGGGGCCTTCCGCGAGGACCTTCTGTTCCGGCTCAACGTCGTCACCCTCGACATTCCGCCGCTGCGTGAGCGCCCGGCCGATATCCCGGTGTTGGCCAAGTATTTCGTCAAGAAGTATTCCGAGGCCAATGGTGTCGCCGAACGGCCCTTGACGCCGGCGGCGCTCGAGGCGCTGCGCCGCCATCACTGGCGCGGCAACGTGCGCGAGCTCGAAAACACGATCCACCGGGCGGTGCTGCTCGCCCAGGGCGATGTCATCGATCACGAGGCGATCACCCTTCGCGGCGCCCCGCCGGCGGCGGCGGCCGGGGTCGACGCCGGCGGCGACGAGCTGACCCGGGTGACCGCCGGCCTGGTCGGGCGCACGGTGGCCGACGTCGAGCGCGACCTGATCCTCGAGACCCTCACCCATTGTCTCGGCAACCGCACCCACGCGGCCAATATCCTCGGTATCTCGATCCGCACCCTGCGCAACAAGCTCAAGGCCTACGCCGAGGGCGGGGTCCGCGTGCCGCATCCCGGCGAAGCCCAGCGCGCGGCGCTCTAGGATCTCCGAATGAGCGATCAACCCACGGCCGCTCCGGCGACGGCGTCCGACACCTCGCTGGGCCGTCTCGGCGATCTCTTGCGCCAAGGCGACGTGATGCTGGCGGTCGGCGTCATGTTCATCCTCGTCATCCTCATCCTGCCGATGCCGAGCTGGCTGCTCGACATCATGCTGACGATCTCGCTCAGCTTTTCGGGTCTGGTGCTGATGACCGCGTTGTTCATCGCCAAGCCGCTCTATTTCAGCGCCTTTCCCACCGTGCTGCTGATCTCGACCATGCTCAGGCTGTCGCTCAACCTGGCCTCGACGCGGCTGATCCTGGCCAACGGGCACAAGGGGCCGGCGGCCGCCGGCGAGGTCATCCGCGCCTTCGGCAACTTCGTCATGGGCGGCAACTTCGTCATCGGCATCATCGTCTTCGCCATCCTGGTGATCGTGAACTTCATCGTCATCACCAAGGGGTCGGGGCGCATCGCCGAGGTCTCGGCCCGGTTCAGCCTCGACGCCATGCCGGGCAAGCAGATGGCCATCGACGCCGACCTCTCGGCCGGGCTGATCAACGAGAACGACGCCCGCGAACGGCGCAAGCGGCTGGAGGACGAGAGCAACTTCTTCGGCTCCATGGACGGCGCCGCCAAATTCGTGCGCGGCGATGCCATCGCCGGCCTCCTGATCACCTTCATCAATATCATCGGCGGCATCATCATCGGCGTCGCCCAGCAGGGGCTCTCGTTTGGCGACGCCGCCGCCGCCTACACCCTGCTCACGGTCGGCGACGGGCTGGTGACCCAGATTCCGGCGTTGGTGGTCTCGACCGCGGCCGGCCTGCTGGTCACCAAGGCGGGCATCGACGGGTCCACCGACAAGGCGCTGTTCGGCCAGCTCGGCCGCTTTCCCCGCGCCTTCGGCATGTCGAGCGCGATGCTGTTGGCGCTGGCGCTGTTGCCCGGCATTCCGATGTTTCCCTTCATGCTGATGGCCGGCGCCACCGGGGCCGCCGCCTGGCACCTGGCCCGGCGCGGACCGCTCGACGAGCACGGGATTGAAATCGGCGCCGCCGGCACGGCGCTGGTCGCCGGCGGGGCCGAGGCGCAAGCCCCGGCCGAGCCGACCGAGGAGCCGATCTCGACCGTGCTGCATATCGACCAGATCCGCTTGGAGCTCGGTTATGGCCTGCTGGCGCTGATCAACGACCAGCAAGGCTTCCGCCTGACCGAGCAGATCAAGGCGCTCAGACGCCAGATCGCCTCCGAGATGGGATTCGTCATGCCCTCGGTGCGGATCCAGGACAACATGCAGCTTGGCGCCAACAACTACATTATCCGCATCAAGGACATCGAGGCCGGCAGCGGCGAGGTGCGTCCGGCCATGCTGCTGGTCATGGACCCGCGCGGCGAACGGATCGCGCTGGCCGGCGAGGAGACCACCGAGCCGACCTTCGGCCTGCCGGCGATGTGGGTGCCCGAGGCCAATCGCGAGGAAGCCTCGTTCCGGGGCTATACCGTGGTCGACGCCCCGACCGTGATCACCACCCACCTGACCGAGGCCATCAAGGAGCAGATGTCCGAGCTCTTGTCCTATGGCGAGACCCAGACTCTGCTCGACGGCCTCGACAAGGAACACCAGAAGCTGGTCGCCGACCTGGTGCCGTCGCAAATCTCGGTCACCGCCATCCAGCGGGTGCTCCAAAGCCTGCTCGCCGAACGGATTTCGATCCGCGATCTGCCGACCATCCTCGAGGGCATCGCCGAGGCGGTCGGCTTCACCCAGAACATCACCCTGATCACCGAGCACGTGCGCTCGCGTCTGTCGCGCCAGCTCGGCGCCATGTACGTCAATGGCGAGGGCATCCTGCCGCTGGTCACCCTGTCGCCGGAGTGGGAGCAGGCCTTCGCCGAATCGATCGTCGGCTCGGGCGACGAGCGCCAGCTCTCGATGGCGCCGAGCAAGCTGCAGGAGTTCATCACCGCCGTGCGCCAGACCTTCGAGCGCCACGCGATGATGGGCGAATCCCCGGTGCTGCTGACCAGCCCCTCGATCCGCCCCTACGCGCGCTCGATCGTCGAGCGCTTCCGGCCGGCGACGCCGGTGATGTCGCAAAACGAAATCCACCCCAAGGCGAAGATTCGCACCGTGGATCAAATCTAAGCCGCCGCGAGGGAAGAAGCCGTGAGACTGAAATCGTTCACCGCCGCGTCGATGGCCGAGGCCATGACCGAGATCCGCGCGGTCTTCGGCGCCGACGCGGTGATCGTCTCGAGCCAGCGCATCAACGGCGGCGCCGGGGTGCGGGTGACGGCGGCGGTCGAGAACGACGACGATCTCGCCGCCGCCGATGGCCCGCTCGATCAAGCGCCGCTCGACCAGCCACCAAACGCCCAAGGGCCGTTGGACCGGGGACCCTTGGAAACGGCGCTGGCCTATCATGAGGTGCCGGCCGAGATCGTCGCCCGCCTGCGCGCGGCGTTGCCGACGGCGGGTATGAACGGCGCCGAACCCGAGGCGCTGCTGGCCGGCGCGATCGACGCCTGCTTCGACTTCCAGCCCTTGCCGGTCGGCGGCGCTCCGACCCCGATCGCGCTGGTCGGGCCGCCCGGCGCTGGCAAGACCGTGACGGTGGCCAAGCTGGCGGCGCGGGCGGTGATGGCCGGCGCGCCGGTGCGCCTGATCTCGACCGACAGCTTCCGCGCCGGAGGCGTCGAGCAGCTCGCCGCCTTCACCGGCATCCTCGGCGTCGAACTGTCCACCGCCGGCTCCCCGCGCGAACTGCAACGGGTCCTGGCCGAGGGCGATCCGCGCACCATGACGGTGATCGACACCGCCGGCGTCAATCCCTTCGCCATGGCCGACGTGGTGCGCCTGGCCGAGCTCGTCATCGGCGCCGCCGCCGCCCCGGTCCTCACCCTGCCGGCCGGTGGCAACGCCGCCGACGCGCGCGAGATCGGCGCCGTGTTCGCCGATCTGGGCGCGACCCGCCTGCTGGTCACCCGGGTCGACGTGGCGCGCCGTTTCGGCGCCGTGCTGGCGGCCGCCGAAGGCGGCAATCTCGCCTTTTCCGACATCAGCATCAGCCCCCATGTCTCGCGCGGGCTCGAACCCTTGAATGCCAGCGACCTCGCCCGACTGGTTCTCCGCGAACCCGATGCCGATCCCTTCACCTTTCCCTCCAACGAGGCGACGCCATGACCCCGACGACGACATCCACATCCGCGCTCAATCGCCCGTCCGTTCGGCCCCAGGGCGCCAATGTGATCACTATCGCCTCGGGCAAGGGGGGCGTGGGCAAGACCTGGCTCGCCATCACCCTCAGCCACGCCCTGGCCAAGGGCGGCCGCAAGGCGCTGCTGTTCGACGGCGACGTCGGCCTGGCCAATGTCGATATCCAGCTTGGCTTGACGCCCGGCCGCGACCTCGGCGCGGTCATCGCCGGCCGGCTCAAGCTGACCGACGCGATCACCGCCTATGGCGACGGCGGCTTCGACATCGTCGCCGGACGCTCGGGCTCGGGCAATCTCGCCACCCTCCACCCCGCGCGCCTGACCACCCTGCACAACGACTTGGTGTCCCTCGCCAGGCGCTACGACGACGTGGTGGTCGACCTCGGCGCCGGGGTCGAGCACGCGGTGCGGCAGTTGACCACCGGCAGCGGCCGTTGCCTGGTGGTCTGCACCGACGAGCCGACCTCGCTCACCGACGCCTACGCCTTCATCAAGATCATCCGCTTGGAGCGGCCGGCGCTCGACTTGCGGATCGTCGTCAACGGCGCGTCCAGCGTCCGCGAGGGCGAGCAGACCTACAAGACCCTGCGCAAGGCCTGCGAGAACTTTCTCAAGTTCGCGCCCCGCCTCGGGGTGATCGTGCCGCGCGATGGCCGGGTCAAGGATTCGATCCGCAACCAGACCCCGATCCTGGTTCGCCACCCCGGTTGTCCGGCCGCCGTCGCGATCGAGAAACTGGCGACCGCGCTGGCCGACGAAGGCTGATCCACGATGCTGTCGCCGACCGGGACGCCACCGGCGCGCACGCCCCCCTCGGCATCCACGTCGGCGGCGGCTTCGGCGCCCGCGTCCTCGGCGACCGTCCCGGCGGCCATCGCCCGGCTCGCCGCCGACAGCGTGATCGCCGCCACCGTCGTCGGCCGCGAGGGCGAGGCGGTCACCTTGCGCACCGATGCCGGGCCGATTACCCTGGTTACCCGCCTGGCGCTCAAGGTCGGGGCCGAGCTCGGCCTGCGCCTGCGCCCCGGGCCGAGCCTAAGCGTGGTCATCGAAACCGTCGACGGCGCGCCGCCCAAGGACCTCGCCCGGCCGCCGCTGGGCGTGATTCGCCCGGTCCCGGCGCCCATCGCGTCCGCCCAGTCCGCGCCCGCCCAATCTGCGGCCCCGCTACCGTCGACCGCGGCTCCTCCGCCGAACGCGCCACCGGCGACCCTGGCCGCCGGCGCGTCGCTGGTCGCCACCGTGATCGCCCTCGCGGCGCCGGACGCGACCGTCGCCACCACCTTCGGCGCCACCGCGTCCGGTGCGACCTTGGCTGGCGCGACCCTGGCCGGCGCGGCGGCCGTCGGGGTCATGTCGCTCGCCGTCGGCGACCGCGTCAGCTTCCGCTTGGCGCCGCTGGCGCCATCGGTCCCCACCGCCCCAGCGGGAACGCCGGCGTCGATACAATCCGGGTCGTCGCCCCTGTCTCCTCCACTGGCCGCGACGCCCCCGCTGGCCGCGACGCCCCCGCTGGCCGGCTCTGCAACACTGGCCGGGTCTCCCACACTGGCCGGGTCTCCCGTTCCGGTCGCGCCGATCGCGCCGGCAATCGCCACCGTCGGCTCAAATCCCGCCGCCGCCGCGCCGCCGCCCCACGGGAGCCCGGCGCCGCTGGCCGCGTCGGTCGGGTCGGCGCCGACACCCGGCACGACACGGCCGTCGCCGGTGACGCCGGGCGCCTTGTCGACACCCAAGCAGCCGGCGACGGCCGCGGTGCCCGATCGATCTCCAGGATCATCGCCGTCCGAGGCGGCATCGGTCCCGGCGAGCGCCCGGCCAGCGGCATCCGCCGCCGCCACCGCGCCTGTCGGAACCACCATGCCCCCGCCTCCATCGCCCATGTCGTCGCCGGCGGCTGGCGTTCCAGCGTCTCCGCTGGCGCCCCCGACCGCGCCCACGGCGCCAAGCCCCATGGCGGGCGGGGCTATGGCCACGATACAGGCCACGGTGCTGGCCACTGACGGGACAGGGCGGACGCTGCTGGCGACCCCGCTGGGCCTGTTGCGGGTCGAAAGTCCGGCGACGCTGGCGGTCGGCGAGTGGGTGGTCCTGGCCGAGCTGACGCCATCGGCGCGGCCGCCGGCACTGTCCGCGACCGGCGCGCCGCTTGCCGATATCGCCGGCGATTGGGTCGCGCTGCGGGCCGTGATCGAGGCCCTGGGCGGGACCGAGGCGGCCGCGCCGTTGTTGGACCGGGCGGTTCCGGCGCCCGGCCACAAGCTGGCGGCGACGGCGCTGTTCTTTCTCACCGCCCTGCGCGGCGGCGACCTCGGCGGCTGGCTCGGCCAACGGACGCTGGCGCGGCTGGAGCGGGCCGGGCATGGCGATGCCGTTGCCCGGCTGACGACCGATTTCGCCCAGCTCGCGCGGACGGCCGACGCCCCGGCGGCCGGCCAGTGGCAGGTCATGGTCATTCCAATTCTCGCCGAAGGCTTGGTTCGCCCGCTCCGTTTCCACGTCCGCCGTCACG
>Ga0114931_10008987_pt1 | contig 12016 bp, 14 predicted proteins | sample 2SBtaG_FD_89579 | JGI IMG/M metagenome (GOLD analysis project Ga0114931, IMG submission 89579) | Deep subsurface microbial communities from Kolumbo volcano to uncover new lineages of life (NeLLi) - 2SBTROV14_V59a metaG | ecosystem: Environmental > Aquatic > Marine > Volcanic | place: Kolumbo...
GGTTTTTCAAAATTGGTTTTTTGTCTAGTGTTTTGAGCTTGTTGCATCTTTTTATTTAAGTTTGATGTCGGTAATGGAATTTGTGGCTCAGATTTAATTGACCGTTGTTTTAAAATCTTACTTGTAGTTTTAGGTGCTGATTTTGATTCTGGAAAGTTTTGCATTACCTTGTTTTGGCTATTAGATGCATATTGCATACTAGCATCAATATCTGTCTGATAATCAGGATAATTTTGTTCCGAAGAGAGTTTTTGCGTAGAATAATCAGGCATTTGATTTGATTTTATTTGCATGCCATTATTTTTTAATAAATTAATCATTTGTTCATTCTGTTCAATAATTCTTTGTACCCTAATATTTGAAGAATTACCTTCTTTGTATTCATCTAAAAGGTCTTTTTCTACATTGTCAAAGAGGTCATATAGTTTATCAATAGCTTTGTGGAGTCTTTGTACAGCTTCTAATAGATGGTTCTGTGCTCCACTCTGAAGTATCTTATCACTTTTTAATCTATCAATTTCTGTTCTTAAGTACTCTATTTTGCCGTGTGGCAGAAGCTCATATTCCTCTTCTGAATCCATGCTCACCCCTCTTTACAAGAATTCTTTAATTAATAGTATATAAATGTTACTTCTTTTTAGTTCATGACAAAAGTAATTGATAATTGTATGTAACTCTCAGTATAACCAACAAATAACAATAACATACATTTGTCGTTGACTATTTTTTATGATGATTTGCAAAGCTTTATTTACTTATTCGCTATCAGGACTTTCTGGCATAAATGATGATTTCTTATCTGATAATATGACATCATCTATTCTAAGGATTAATGTTGCAACTTCAGCAGCACTTGATAACGCCTGCGTCTTTATTTTCAGCGGTTCTATTATCCCTTCTTTCCATGCATCAATGATTTTTCCTGTGAAAACATCTATTCCGGGCCACTCAAATTTGTCAGGGTTTGATTTTATTTCTGTTAGAACGTCTATTGGATCAATTCCTGCGTTTTCTGCAAGTGTCTTTGGTATGATTTCAAGTGCTGATGCGAATGCCTGAACTGCAAGCTGTTCTCGTCCACTTAACTTCTGAGAATAATCATGGAGTTCTTTTGAGAGTCGCATCTCAGTTGCTGCTGCTCCTGCAACAACTTTATTATTGGAAAGTGCTGCGCTTACATCACCTATTGCATCTTCAACTGCTCTTGCTACTTCATCAGTTACGTGATTAGTTGCACCCCTGATTAGTATTGTTACTGATGTTGGGTTCTCACAGTCCTTAATGTATGTCATAAAATCTTCGCCGACTTTGACTTCTTCTAATAAGCCTGCGCTACCAAGGTCTTCCTTTGATAGTTCGTTAAGGTCCGTTATTATTTTCGCACCGGTTGCTTTTGATAATCTTGCCATATCAGATTTTTTTAGTCTTCTGCACGCATATATACCCGCTTTGTAAAAGAAATGCTGTGCTAAATCCTCAATGCCTTTTTGGCAGAATACTGCTGTTGCTCCTGATTTTTTTATCTTTTCAACCATGTTTTTTATCATGGTCTCTTCCATATCTAAAAAGCTCTGAATTTTTTCAGGGTCTGTTATTGAAATTTTTGTGTCAGTTTCTGGCGATTTTATTTCAATTGCAGAATCAATCAGTGCAATCTTTGCATTCTTTATTTTTGGTGGCATTCCAGAATGAACCTTTTCTTTATCAAGGACAATGCCCTGTATTAACTCGCTATCATCTATTGATGCACCTGTTTTCTTCTCTATTTTTATGTTTTCTTTTATTGACTGTGAATCTTCATCTTTGACTTTTTTAATTGCAGTTATGATTAGTTCAGATAAATGTTCTTTAGAATCTTCCGCGCCTTTCCCAGTCATTGCAGTTTCACTTATTTTTTTCAGAATTGAATCATTATCTATTTTTTTTGCTATTATAGATAAGATTGATTTTGATTTTTCTGCTGCCATCCTATATCCTTTTGCAATAATTGTTGGATGAATATTTTTATCTAGAAGTTCCTCTGCTTGTTTTAGAAGTTCACCCGCAAGAACAACTGCTGTTGTTGTTCCATCGCCTACTTCGTCTTCTTGTGTTTTTTCAATTTCTATTATCATCTTTGCAGATGGATGATCTATTTCCATTTCTCGTAGAATTGTAACGCCATCATTCGTAACAATAACGTCTCCAAGTGAATCTACAAGCATTTTATCCATGCCCTTAGGTCCTAGTGTGGTTCTTACAGTTTCAGCAACAAGTCTTGCTGCTAGAATATTCATTCTCTGTGCACTTCTTCCTGTATTTCTTTGTGTTCCTTCAGGCATAATGTATAATGGCTGATTATTATCTTTAGTCATGATATTTCCCCCAAATCTTATCTATCTACTATGTATATGGTGTAAACAACTGGTTTTTATATGTTTTTCTAGATAGTGCCTATTCATGAAAGTTTAATTTCATAAAATAACTATTAAATTATAGAAATTTTTATAATAACTTCATATTGTTAATTAATATGATAATAACAATTGCAGGAACTCTTGGCAGTGGAAAAAGTACTGTTGCTAAAATTATTTCAAAGAAATTAGGTTATAAACATTACTCAACTGGTCACTATATGCGAGAAATGGCTAGGAAAAGAGGCATAACATTAATGGACTTATCAAAAATCGCACAAACTGATGAGTCAATAGATAAAGAACTTGATATGTATCAAAAACGATTGGGTGAAACAGAAGATAATTTCATTATTGATGCAAGATTGGCTTTCCATTTTATTCCACATAGCTTTAAGGTATATTTGAAATCAAGCGAAGATGTTTCAACCAAAAGAATATACAAAAGTATGAAAAATGATCCATCAAGATTTGATGAAGGTCTTATGCACCATCCAGAAAAGATACTTAAGTCAATGAGAAAAAGAAGAAAATCAGAAGACGAACGCTATAAAAAATATTATGGCGTTAATCAAGAAGACGAATCACATTATAACATAGTTATAGATACATCAAATATCACTCCTGAAAAAGCTGTTAAATTAATTTTAAATCAAATAAAACAAGTAAAACAACCATAAATTTTATATAATTTTCAAAATTACTTGTTTTTCGTGACTCATTTATGGCAAAAACAAGATATTCTAAACACGCACTCGTTGAGCAATTAGGTGAAAAAGCAGAAGAACTCAGGAATAAAACTGTTACAGTTGTAGAAATTGGTGGTGTTGGCTCAGTTATTGCTGAAATGCTTGTTAGAGCCGGTATAAGTATGAGATTAATTGATAAGGGAAGAATTCTTGAAGAAGACTTACAATATCAAAACTTGTTCTTAGAAGAGGATATAGGCAAGTTTAAAGCTAAACAGGCAAAAAAACGCCTTCAAGACATGAATCCAAATGTTCATGTAAAAGCATTCCATGAAGACCTTACGTTACAGAACATGTACTTAGTTGATGCAGACCTTGTTATTGATTGCTCAAATGACCTTAAAGTTTCCTTAATGATCGACAAATATTGCTTTAAGAAAGGAATTCCTATGATTTATTCATATATAGCAGGAACTCAGGGTCAAATTTTTGTTGTGGACAAAAAAGTATCCTTATCAAAAATTTCTGATTATGTAAAAAACAACAGAATCAGTGAAAAAGGCGTAATGGCTGCAACTATCCATGTTGGAGCAGGTTTAATTGCTTCAAAGGGTGCAAAAGTGCTCCTAGGCTATAGTCATCAGAACAATATGTTATCTTTTGATATCTGGGAGTTCACATTTGAGAAGAAATTCGTTAGAAAAAACAAGAAATAATAATATGTTTGTCTTAGATGCGCTAATTCAATTAAATTCGTGGTTCTAAAGCCCTATGATTTAATTTCAAAATATTTTTAAAACGGCCTAAAATCTGATAATTATGATACCTGAGGAAGAAATTATATACATAAGAAAACGAATTATAGAGTCTTTTAGACCATTATTCTTCTTTGATGATGATGCAGATGGCGTCACATCATTTATTCAGTTATACAAGCTTGCAGGAGAAGGAAAAGGTGTCTGTGTTAAGGGAAAACCAATTCTTGAAGAAAGCTACGTTCGAAAAGTTGAAGAATATTCTCCTGATTTAATAGTTATTCTTGACAAGCCAATGGTTTCTCAGGAATTCTTAGATAATGTTTCACAGGAAGTAATTTGGATTGACCATCATCCACTTCAAGATAACAAGAAAGTAAAATACTTTAATCCTAGAAAATTGGATCCTGAAGATAATAGGCCAACGAGTTACTGGGCTTATCAGATTGCAAAAGAAGATGTTCAAAACATTTTATGGATTGCTATGATTGGAATTGTTGGTGATTGGAATCTTCTTCTAGCTGATGAATTCAGAAAGGAATATCCTGATCTTCTTCCAGAAAATTTGAAAACACCTCCTGATGCACTTTTCAACAGTAAAGTCGGCAAGCTTGTAAAGGTTATAAACTGGAATTTAATGGGTACAACAAGTGATGTAAACAAATCCATAAAGATTCTTACAAGGATAAGTTCTCCAAAAGAAATTCTTGAACAAACTAGTTCACAGGGAAAGTTTATTTTCAGAAAGTATCAGAAAATGAATGCTTTATATGATGAATTGATGACAAGATTAAAGGTTCCTAAAGGAAAATTCTTGGTATTCAAATATCAGGACAATAAATTTGCATTCTCATCGCCTTTATCTAATGAGCTTCTTTACAAATTTCCTGAAAAGATTATAATGGTTGTTAGAGAGAAGCCAGATGAGTTAAGCATATCATTAAGGTCATCAAAAGAAGTCATTGTAAATAAGCTTAAAGAGGCACTTAAGGTAACAACTGGTTATGGTGGCGGTCATGACCATGCATGTGGTGCTAGCATGAAACGAGATGAATTTGACAGATTTATGATTGAATTCAAAAAGCAGTTCAAAAAACCTAAGTAAATCAAGAATCTGTTATTAGTCAGTTATAAAAACCTAAAATCATTTAAACAAAGCTCTTTGTCTATATTTCAATGAATTTTCAGGATATAAAGCAAATAAAAGACTCAAAAGCATACTTGGATGTGGCTTTTTCTAAAGCATCAAAAAAAGCTCAACTTACAAAGAAATCAAGTAGAATGCGTGGTCTTGATTTTACAAAGAATGTAGAAATTGCAAAGCTTGATGTAGTTTCAACTACTCTTGCAAAAAGTTTTAATGCAATTCTTGAAGATTTTCCTTCATTTTCTAAACTTAGCCCTTTTTATGTTGAAATCTGTGAGAATAATATTGATATGGATAGAATCAGAAAAGCACTTTCCACTCTTGGTTGGGCAATAGAAAAAATATCTGAAATAAGAGGCTTAACAAACAGAAAAATAATCAAATCAAATGATAAAAATGAAGTCTATACTGTTAGCAGAGGATTTTATGGTAGGGTGAGTTCAATTACAAGACGTCTTGAAAAACATCTTGATTTTCTGGAAAATTCAAGAAGATTATTAAGAGAACTTCCTGATGTCAAAGAAGAAATATTTACTATCTGTATTGCTGGTTTTCCAAATGTTGGAAAAAGCACATTACTATCAAAAATTACTACAAGCAAACCAGAGATTAGAAACTATTCATTCACAACAAAAAAACTTAACATTGGATATATGTCTGTTGGACTTAGAAAGGTACAATTAATTGACACTCCTGGTACTCTTGCAAGATTTGATAAGATGAATGCAATTGAAAAACAGGCATACCTTGCAATAAAACATCTTTCTAATGCAGTCGTTTATATTTATGATTTAACCGAGATGTATCCTTTAGCTGATCAGGAAACACTAGCAGGATTAATCGCTGATATGGGAAAACCAATGATTTATTATCTTAGCAAAACGGATATCCTTCCAAAAGATGTTGTTGTTGATTTTTTATCAAAGAATAATGATATTAAATTCTTAACTTCTGTAAAAGAACTTACTGATTCTTTAAAAGAATTAACTAAGAAAAACAGATAATTATTTTTGTTTCTTGCTTTTTATTTTGTTATATATTGTTCTTGTTGGAAAGGGTATTGTGATATTGTTCTTTCCTAGTTCTTTGTATATTTTCTCTGTCATTTCGCTCTTTATTGAGTATAAATTATTAAAGTTATTTATGAAGAACATAACACTAAAATCTAATGAATAATCGCCCATTTTTAAGAATAACATACCTGGTTTTGGGTATCTTAAGGAATATTTTTGTTTTGAAATAAGATCCATGATTACTTTTTTAAATTTATCAACATCTGAACCATATGCTATAGACACAGCAATTTTAACTCTCGTGACTCTTGATGGTTTTGCAAAATTTTTTATTTTACTGTTTGCTAAAGTTCCATTGGGTATTAGTACTTCCTGAGAATCAAAATTTTTTATTTTTGTTGACCTAAGATTTATTTCCATTATGTATCCTACTTCCCCATCAGGAAGTTCAATAAGGTCGCCTTTACTAAAACTATTATCTAGCATCATAGATATTCCGCCAAAAATATTTGCTAATGTGTCTTTGAATGCAAAGCTTAGGATTAAGCCTGCAATACCAAGACTTGCTACAAGTCCGCCTATTTGTACGCCCCATGTCTGAAGAATCATAAGTGTTGCAGCGATTACTAGTATGATGTTTGTGGCGCTTTTTGCAAGAGGCAATATTTCTTCATGTGTTGCTTCCCTTGCAGTGTGTTTTATACGTTTACTCCAATTATCAAGAACAATCGATGCAACTATCGTTAAAAGATATGTTAAGAATATTATTAGCAGAGTCCTTGTGATATTTAGTATTTGAATATCCACATTAAGGTAAACATTGATTATTTTTGTGACAACAATTTCTAATGCAAGAACTGATGCAATCAGGATTAAAGGAGTTTCTAAATGAGAAAGTTCATTTGTGTTGACGTGAGTTCGTTTACTTATTTTTTTTAGTATGTGTTTCCTAAAAAGATGTAGTAGAATTATTATAACTATTAGGCTACCTGCAACAATCATGGAAACGTAACCAGTATCCCATGAAAACATATCTGCTACCATATATTTTTTGCACTCAGGACACTATTTATAGATTTGTAACTATTTTGCAATAGTTCTTTCTTTAATTGTTATTGCAAAATCGCAAGGGAATTTTTTTCTTGCTCTGTTTAATGCATCTTTTGCAACTAATAACTTGTCTTTGTTTACCATTACTTCAAAGACTGTTTGTCCCTTTCTTACCTGAGCAGCAAGTCCAACAGCTTTTCCAAATGAGTATTTCATACCTGTGCTCATTCTATCTGCTCCTGCTCCTGAAGCTAATGGGTTATTTCTTAGAACGTGATGTGGATATATTCTTAATCTAAGCAAGTAATTTAGCGGTGCGCTGTTTTCAAGCAGCTTGTTAGTTGTTTTTCTAGCTGATTCTATTGCATTATGCCTTAATTGTATGTCTGCTTTTGATTTTAATTCAACTTTGTGGGTGAATTCCTTTGCTTCATTACCCATTACATACTTTACAATCTTATTTGTTGGAACTGCTCTAACGTAAGCTTTTTCCCTGAACTTTGATTTTCTGGTAAAAGGCCTTTCTAAGCGTCTCCAAGCCACTGCTCTAATTAATTTTGCCATAAGAGCAGAAAAAGTATTTGCTTTAAAAACCTTGCGGTATTCTAAATTATGGTTTGATGTTGTTTTTATGCAAAAAAGCTTTAATCCAAGAATACTTTGATATCTATGTGCTTTTATTCTTAAGGCCAACAAATATGGAACTGGGTTGTAAAAGTGAATCTTTTAAATATTTCAGAATACCAATTAAAATTAATATTCATGCATGGAGAAATAGAAAATAGTTCATATAATTTATCTTTAATTAAAACTTCTTATGGCTGCAGTTAAATATTTTCTCTATGCTTACGTCTTTTGGGGCCACATGATTTCTATCGATTGGCCGGTCAACAGGCGCTCTTTCATGCCTGTTGAACAATGCCTCTCGCGTCTTTTGAACAATTTCTTTGTCTTTTAGTTTAGTTAGGACTTCTGTTGCTTTTCTGAGCTCATCTCTAAGCTCAGACACCTCTTTTTCCAGGGAATAAATTTTGTTCTGGCTAATCTTCAGGATTCTTTCTGTGTTGTTCCTTTGATTATTTACCTGTTCCAGAATTTCTTGCACTTGGGTTAAAACTTCTGTTTGAGAATTATTTGGTCTTGAAAATTGTTGTATTCCTGATTGCACCATTCCTGTTCTTTGTATCTGTTGTAAGTAGTCCATTTTACTATTTTTTAGGTTAGTGGAACTATATAAACCTTTCTATGATTTGTATTTCAGTATATATATATCTATATTAGAATACGATTAGACTCCTTATTTTTTCTAAAAATATTAAGAAAAAGTCAGAATAAATAAGAAAAGAAATAAGAAAAGATTAGAATTATGATAATTCAACATAGATTCTTCTGTTGTTTTTACCTTTATTTTCAGCTTTGATAAGAGTGAGTTTTCCAAGTTCAGATGTGTTTTTAACATGGGTTCCGCCATCTGCCTGCATATCAATGTCGCCTATTTTTACAATTCTGAGAGTATCAATACTTGGAGGAAGTGCTCCTGCAAGTTTTACGATACCTGGAATCTTCATTGCTTCCTCTCTTTTAAGATAAGAAACCTCAACATCCACATTTTTTCCAATTTCTTCATTTGCCTTATCAACATAACTTTGTAATGCATCCTTATCAAAATCATCAAGGTTAAAATCAATTCTTAACTTGTATTCATAAATCTGGTTACCAGAAATCTTTGCACCTGTTTCTTTATGCAAAACTGCTGAGACAATATGTGCAGTTGTATGATATCTCATATGTGCATAACGCCTTTCCCAGTTAAGTACACCTTTAACTTTGTCGCCTTCTTTAAGACCAGGTTTATCAACTTCGTGGCTTATTTCACCGTTGAACTTACCAACAAATACAACTGAATATTCTTCTCTATCAGGTCCAATAAGTTTTCCTGTATCAAATGGCTGCCCACCGCCATTAGGATAAAAAGCAGTTTTGTCAAGAACCACAAATTTTTCATCCTTAACTGATTTAACTGTTGCCTCAAACTCTTTTAGATATGAATCATCCATATATAATGCATCTGTCATTTTATTTAAATTACAGCAAGACATTAAATACTTTATGCAAAAACTAAATAAACCCATATAAAAACTCATAAATATGAACAAAAAAGAGAAGCAAAAATACTTTCTTGAAATATTCACTAAATCGCATAATTACTACAAGAACAGCAAGAAACGACTTGCAGGAGAAGGCTGGAAACATAACTGGCAGACCTTGATTGTTACTATATTTTCTGCGCAGACTCGCGATGATGTTACAATACCTGTTTGTGAAAAGTTGTTTTCAAAATATCCCACACTAGAGAAATTTGCTGCAATGTCTCCTGAAGTTTTGATGATATACATAAGACCTCTTAATTATTATAAGAACAAAGCAAAGCACGCAATACAAACTGCAAATATTCTGCTTGAAAAATACGATGGAGAAATTCCTGATAATATTGATGAACTAATTAATTTACCAGGTGTTGGACGAAAGACGGCCAATCTTATCATTGGAGAAATTTTCAATAAACAAGGTATCTGTGTTGATACTCACGTTCACAGAATATCGAATGTCTTTGGATTTGTAAAAACAAAAACTCCAAAGCAAACTGAACAAGAACTTATGAAAATTACACCTAAAGAAATTTGGAATAAAATAAATCGTACATTTGTTCTTTGGGGCCAGGATGTTAAAGGATATGATAAAGAGAAGTTCCTTAAAAGAATAAACTGAACAGAATTATTTCTTCTTATCGCGAGCTAGAGTATAGGCTTTAATACCCACCATTTATCAGCATTATCTTTTCAGTCTTTTGTTTTGGCATGGATTCAAATTCGAGTAAATCATTGAGCTCTTTTATTCCAAAAACAGAGAGTATGTTCATGAATCTGTTGAATATTTCTGTTGTTGCTAAAACATCTGACATTGCTCTGTGTGCATTCTGATTTGTGATTTCAAAATATTCACAAATGGTTGAGAGTTTTTTGCTTGGCAATCCAGGAAGAATTCTATTTGCAAGTTTTTTAGTGCATATCTTTTTATTTGGTATTTCTCTTTCTAAATAAATAACCGCGTTGTAGTTTAGAAAACCATAATCAAAAGTTGCGTTATGTGCAACAATTGCGTGATCTTCTATGAATTTCAAGAATTCAGGAAGTATTTCGTCAATTGTTCTTGCATCTTTAACCATTTCATCATCTATTCCTGTTAAATGCGTAATGAATGAAGGAATATGTTCCTGTGGATTAACTAATGTTTCAAATATGTCAATAATTTCTCCTTCAAATATTTTAACTGCGGCAATTTCTGTTATCTTATGTTTGTATCTTGAAAGACCAGTAGTCTCAATATCTAGAATTACATATGTACTCATAAAGAAATAAAATTTTCTTTAATATAAAAGTCTTTCTTATTTTATTATCTTACCTGTCTTAAAGCTCCAAAGTGCTAAGTCAAGCTCATCAACATCATAATTATTTTCTTCAGCGAATTTTTTTATCTTCTTTTCAATCAAATAATATTCATTCTCATTTTTAGGTGGCTTGTTGTTTTTCAGAACGCCCAAATCATTCATCATATTAAGGATGTGTTTGTCAAGTATACAATAATTTGAGTATCCAACATTTCTAAGAAAATGAGATGATTCCTTTAAACCAAAACCTTTGAAATTATCTCTTAATAGAAGTCTGCGTTTATGAAAATCTGTTTCTTTTTTAATTAATAATTTTAAATCGTTTCCAAGCTCTTTTATTTTTTCTTTGTTAAAATAAAGGTACTCCGCCCTTTTATTGTAGAATCTGACTTTTTTGAAAACAGCACTTTTGTAATCTTCAAGCGAACCTTTATGAAGCACAGTTCTTAGCAAATCTACTGCAAGTAAACCCATCTTTGCAGAACTATTTGCAGCAAATACGTAAAAAGTCATTTCTTCAAAATATTTAATATGATTTGAATCTTTTATTTTTTTGAATTCGTTTAGTCGTTTTTTTATTTCAGGTCTTCTCTTGAGAAAATGTGCATGAAATTCTTCTTTCATAAGTGTGAGAAAATTAACTTGTATAAATATTATTTCATGACAAGTTTTATTAAGCCATTTATGAATTACACCAAAATGTCCATATTATCCATCATTGCAACAGCTTTTGGAACAATTATGGCAATAGGAAATATTCCCCAAGGAATAAAGATTCTAAAAAGAAAAAGCTCTAAGGACCTATCCCTAATAACTTTTAGTTTGGTAGAACTAGGAAGCATTGTATGGTTCTTTTATGGCTTTGAAATTATGAATGTTCCACTAATAATAGCTAATGGCATAGGAATAATTTCAGTTACTTTTGTATTGATTACTTGGTTTATGTATAAGTAATCATAGTTCCATATTCATTCTAAGAATAGAATGTCGCAGTATTTCTCTAAGAACCGTCTGTTCGCCAGGATTTAAGCTCTTACTTAGTTCCTTAACTTTTATGAAGAATGCATCATCTTTCTTATTTATCCAGATTTGAGTCTTATCTCCTTTGAAATCATGGAAGAAACTAACAGATGTTTTTCTTCCTTCAAGAACATTTAGTATTTCGCCAAGTTCATCATTATTCATCTTAACTTTCTTCCACGACCACGTGTCACCATTATTTGTTCCGAATTCAAAGTAAAAATCAGATTTCTCATTAAGACCAGCTTTAAGACAATTATTTTTTCCGAAGAATGCCTTGTTGATTATTTTTTTCATATGTTTATTAGGTAGAACTTATTTATATACTATGTTCTCATACTTGTCCAGTGAAAAATATTTAAATTGAAACATCTGAATAGGATATATGTATGTAACAGAAGAAAAAAATCTTGAAAAAACTCAGGAGAAACAGTATTTGCAAGCTTGGAAAAACAAAAGAATCTGGAGATATGCCTTGCAGCTGAATTCAGGTTTGTTCAC
>Ga0114931_10008988_pt1 | contig 12015 bp, 6 predicted proteins | sample 2SBtaG_FD_89579 | JGI IMG/M metagenome (GOLD analysis project Ga0114931, IMG submission 89579) | Deep subsurface microbial communities from Kolumbo volcano to uncover new lineages of life (NeLLi) - 2SBTROV14_V59a metaG | ecosystem: Environmental > Aquatic > Marine > Volcanic | place: Kolumbo...
AGCAATTGATGGATGCTTCCAGGCTTCATTTTTTTCCAGGCGGTATCCTTTCCCCCACTGGTCTAGGTCGGCTTAACCATCAAGATGCGCGGGCACGCCTGTCGACTCTGGAAAGCATGACCAATAGTGCCGGCGGACTGATCATCGCGAACCCGTCCGCGCTGCTCAAGACACTGCCTCACCCCAGCGAATTCTTGTCTCAAAAAATTTCTGTAACCGTAGGAGAGAATTTTGATTTTGACCGGCTTGTAAACGAATTGCTTTATCTCGGCTTTTCACGGGAAGACCGTGTTGAACACCCGGGTGAAATTTGTGTCCGGGGTGGTATTGTCGACGTTTTTCCTTTGTCAGCTCCACATCCATTCCGTCTGGAATTTTGGGATAATGAGGTCGAATCTATCCGGACTTTTGTTCCGGAAACACAACGTTCTCTCAATAGTGTGGACGACATTGAAATATTCTTACAAGATATTGTTTTTAAAGAAGATGAATCGATAGAAAAACATTCCAGTCTGCTGGATTATCTGAACGAAGAGGCAATTGTCGTTCTGGACGAGCCAGATCGAGTCGGGCGCTGTTTGTCGGAGATGTTGGGTGAAGGTCCCAATTCGAGGGGAACCACTCCTGAGTCCGGGTTCACTTGGGCAAGGTTTTTAGAGAGGCTTTCAAACTATAAGCGGTTAGATTTCATAAGCGTCGGGCAAGATTACGATAATTTAGTTGATTTCAGTAGCGGGTCACCGCGGCGCTTTAAGGGTAACATGAAGCAATTCAAATCGTTTGTCGACGGCAAGTCCGTTGACCCTTACGAGATTGGTGCGAGTCATCCGTTGATCGTATACTGCTGTGACAGTGATTCACAAGTCAGTCGCATCTCTGATATTTTCCAGGAGGAAAATATTTCGGCAGCCAATCTTCAGGTTGGGACTTTGGCTCTGCACAATGGCTTTAATTTTCCAGAAGCCAATCTCACGGTATTTACGGATCATGAATTCTTTGGAAGAGCCAAACGCCTTCGGCTTCACAAACAAAATTTTAAGGGGTTAACCCCGGGGCAACTCAAACGCCTGGACATCGGCGATTACGTCGTTCACGTGGACTTTGGAATTGCTGTTTACCGAGGGCTAAAGAAGATCGAAGTACGTGGTCACGAACGCGAATGCCTCAAACTTCAATATCGGGACAAAGATGTTGTGTATGTTCCCGTCGAGCGATTGGATAGGGTGAACAAATATTCCCCAAAAGATGGCGCGGAGCCACGGTTGAATAAACTCGGTTCACCTGAGTGGTCCCGCCTAAAAGCGAAAACCAAAAAGAAAATAAAGAATATCGCTAAAGACCTGATTGAAATCTATGCCAAGCGGAAGTCTCAACCCGGCTTCGCATTCAGTGAGGATGGTTTGTGGCAACGTGAATTGGAAGCTTCCTTTCCGTATGAAGACACCGAGGACCAGGCAACAGCGACGATCGAGGTCAAACGGGACATGGAAAGTCCACGGCCAATGGATAGACTTGTGTGCGGTGATGTTGGGTTTGGTAAAACTGAGATTGCCGTGCGGGCTTCATTTAAGAGTGTTTTGAGCGGGAAACAAGTCGGTATATTGGTACCGACAACGATTTTGGCATACCAGCACCTCAACACATTTAGAGAACGTTTCAAAAACTTCCCGGTCAATATTGAAATGCTTTCGCGATTTAGAACCCGCTTACAACAACAAGAGATTATTAAACAAGTCAGGGCCGGCGCAATCGATATTTTGATCGGAACGCATCGTATTTTGTCTAAGGATGTTACCTTTGCGGACCTGGGCCTTCTGGTTGTGGACGAGGAGCACCGTTTTGGAGTAACGCATAAGGAAAAACTAAAAACCTTGCGTGCGACCATCGACGTTCTGACTCTGACGGCAACGCCTATTCCCAGAACGTTGCAATTTTCTCTTCTGGGTGCTCGCGACTTAACTCATATTAATACACCACCAAAGAACAGGCTTCCAATCCTCACGGAGATATTGACTTATAATAAGACATATATAAAAGGAGTTATTTTACGTGAACTTGATAGAGATGGGCAGGTTTTTTTCGTTCACAATCGTGTGCGGTCTATAGAGCAGGTCGCGCGGATGGTTCGGGAACTTGTTCCTGAAGCCAAGGTTGTGGTGGCACACGGGCAATTGCCCGAAAAAAAGCTTGAAAAAATCATGGTTGATTTCATGGCTCACAAATACCAGATTCTGGTTTCCACCATGATCATCGAGTCTGGGCTTGATATGCCGAATGTAAACACCATCGTGGTTAATCGGGCTGATAAACTTGGCTTGGCACAACTCTACCAACTTAGAGGCCGCGTCGGCAGATCTTCCCAGAGAGCCTATGCCTATTTTATTATTCCGCCAATTGAAACGCTGACTGACGATGCTCTAAAAAGGTTGCGGGCGATAGAAGAATTCTCCGACATTGGCTCTGGCGGCCAATTGGCGTTGCGGGATCTTGAAATCAGGGGCGCTGGGAACCTGTTGGGCGCTGAACAGACTGGCTTTATAGATACATTGGGATTCGAGTTGTACAACAAAATACTGGAAGAGGGTGTACGGGAGTTGAAGAGTGACGCATTGGCCACTTCAGAAAAAACAAGTGAAATCGAACCAAAGGTAGAGATTTCCTGCGACGCCTTTCTTCCCGAGACCTATGTTAGCGCCAGTTCTGACCGTGTTGACGTCTATCGCCGCATGATGGATTCGATGGCGGTCGACGAATTGGACGAAATAGCTCTGGAGCTGCAGGACCGATTTGGGCGGTTGCCGCAACCGGTACGCAATTTGCTTGATTACGTCGCGATTCGGCTTATCAGCAAGCAAGCTGGTCTGGCTTCCATCTCTATCGATAAGGGCCAGGTTCTGGCACATTACTCGCCCGAGTTTTTGGAATTGCAAGGGGAACAAATTCAAAAATGGCTCGGTTCAATTGTGGCACAAGCATCTCAACCATTTGAATTTGTTCAAAATGAGGGCATTGCCATTCGGTTGCGGGTGCAAGCACAAGAGAACAAATCACTTTCGGAGGTGCGCACATTTTTGTCGAGCCTTCCGACACAGACTCGACAAACGGAGGGGCCCGCAATCAGATGATTTTATTTTCGAGGAGCCGGTAATCGCGTGCTGAAAAAAAACGGCTTCGCCTGCTTACTGTTTGCTCAGTTACTTTTCGGGTTAGGCTGCGGGAAAGCGGTTGAACCAGATGGGGAAATTATCGCCAGGGTGGGCGACGAATTTATGACCTTAGCAACGCTTAAGAATGATATTCCTGAGCATATACGGTCGGATTTAAGTCCAGCGGAGTTGCGAGAGTTTGTGTTGCGGTGGATCAATGACCAGGTCTTGTACCAGGAAGCGGTGGCGCGGCATGTGGACAAACTTACCGAAGTACAACACGAGATCAGCAGATTGAGAGCTCAAATACTTATCGGTAAGCTGGTTGAAGTTGCGTTGGCGGAAACATTACACGTAAGCGATGCCGAAATCCGCGAATATTATGACGCGAATCAAGAGTCCTTTGTCCTTTCCGGAGATCTCGTCCGGGCCTATCATGCGCTGGCGCATAACATGAAGGAGGCAAAGGAGATTCGGAAGAGATTAGTTGGCGGTGAACCGTTCGAGGAGGTTGTGAAAAGCATTAACCCTGACTCATCCCATTCCGCGCAATGGGATCTGGGCTATTTTTCGAAATCGGATGTGATACCAGAAATTGCAAGAGTCGTTTTTAAAATGAAAGTCAAGAGCTATTCAAGGCCGATCAAATCTGATTTTGGTTATCATATCATTCAGCTTCTGGATAAACAAAAAAAGGGAGACGTTAAGCCATTTCAGGCCGTCAAAGACGAAATTCGGCAAAAACTTCTCACCAGCAAGCGCCAGGAACGTTATGAAAGATTTCTGCTTCAAACGAAGAGCAAATTCGAAATCGAAACAAACTTTCAAATGCTCGGCTCAGCGCTCGATTCACTTATGTTAGCAGGAGAATAAGAGGTGAAGTTTAAACAATTCATTGTCCTTGCGGTAGTACTACTACTGACGGGGTTCAGGGTGTCGTCGGCACAAGATGTACTTGACAAAATCGTGGCGGTTGTAGATGACAATATTATTCTGCGGTCAGAGCTGCAACAATTCGCTTACACTTTCGCCATACAAAACGGCCTGGACCCGACCAAGGATCCTGGAAAGTTTGACCAAATCCTCAAACAAACGTTAGAAAACCTCATCACCCAGAAAGTTCTTTTGGTGAAGGCCAAGGAAGACAGTGTGACGGTTGGTGAGCAACAAGTTGACCAGGTTCTGGAAGAACAAATCCAGCAAATGGTAAAACAGCTTGGTTCGGAGGCGAAGCTGGAGGATTATTTCGGCAGCCCGTTGCGCCAGATACGCCGTGAATTTCGGGAGGAAGTAGAAGAGCGTTTGCTGGTTCAAAAACTTCAGGACACCAAGAAACAAGATACCCAGATTTCACGCAAGGAAGTTGAGGACTTTTATGCAACGTATCGCGACAGTCTTCCAGAATTGAAAGAGGGGGTTCGAATCCGCCATATATTGGTTAATGTAGAACCTAGCGAAGCAGCCATTAAACATGCCAGCGAAAGAGCACAAGAGGTTCTATCCCGCCTCAGTCAGGGAGAAAATTTTGCAGAACTGGCCAAACAATTTTCCGAGGATCCGGGGTCTGCCGCCAAGGGAGGTGATCTTGGTCTCGTGCAAAGAGGGGATATGGTAAAGGAATTTGAGCAGGCTGCCTTTGCTTTGGAGCCCGGCCAGATTTCCAAAATAGTCAGGTCACAATTTGGTCTTCATATTATCAAACTAGAGCGGAAGATTGGTGAAAAAATAAGAGCCCGCCACATTCTGTTCAGACTCGACACCTCTGTCGATGATGAGAATGCCACCATCGAGAGATTGAAAACCCTTCGCGGGCGCATTCTTGCTGGAGAATTAACATTCGAAGAGGCCGCGAAACAGTATTCAAAGGATGATGTCACCGCCGAAAAGGGGGGTGATTTGGGTTTTTTTGAGTTGGATGAATTTCAGGTTCCAGCCTTTAAGGCGGCCGTTGAAGGTCTGAATGCAGGTGAAATTTCCGCGCCCGTGAAAACGCGTTTCGGCTTTCATTTGATTAAAGTTGATGAACGCCGGGCCCGGCGTAAACTTAGTATTACCAACGATTGGGAGCAAATTGAGAGTTGGGCGCTAAATTTGAAACGGACAAAAGAGTTTGCGAAATATGTAACCGCGAGCAGGAACGACGTTTACATTGAGCATAAGACTCTGTGATTATACTTGAATTCTGTGGACAGGTCTTGTTTTGGATCATCATGTTGGTCGGAGTGCTTATCATCCCTTTCGGTTTGCCCGGCACCTTTTTGATCGTGGCTAACACATTTGTCTATGGTTGGCTAACCGGATTTGCTGAAATCACCTGGTCAATCGTCGGCCTTCTGTTGCTGATCGCCGTGTTGGCCGAAGGGATTGAATTCTGGGTTGGCATGGCGACCGCCGGTAAGTATGGTGCCTCCCGACAAGGGATGGCCGGCGCGATCATGGGGGGTTTTGCCGGCGCCATTTGGGGCACCCCAATGCTACCTCTGGTAGGGACCGTAGTGGGTGCTTTCGTAGGGACTTTTGTTGGGGCAGCCGTGTTTGAATTTTTTGCTTCCAGGGATCTGGATAAATCTTTCCGTGTCGGTTTCGGGGCCTTTCTCGGCGCGTTGGGAGGCAAGCTCGCCAAGATCTCCGCGGCAACAGCCATGGTAGTAACCGTCGTCCTTAGTATTGTTCGCTGATGAAAAATATCAAAATCTTTCTCTTTATCGGTGTGTTGATGTCTGCTTCCGTAGGGTGGACGCAGGAAAATCCCGGCAGCGAATTTGTCGTCGCCCGGTTGAAATATTCAGGGGGTGGCGACTGGTACAATGATCCCTCTATTCTGCCCAATCTGCTGGACTTCATGGCGGAACGAACGAATATGTCTCTAGGGAAATCCGAGGCAATTGTTGAGATTATGGATGAAGACCTGTTTTTGTATCCCGTCGTTTTCATGACCGGCCATGGACGCATCCACTTGTCGCGACCGGAGGCCGCGAGATTGCGTCTCTACCTTACCTCCGGTGGTTTCCTCTACGCGGATGACGATTATGGCATGGATGCTTCTTTTCGAACGGAAATAAAGAAAATTTTTCCGGATCACGAGTTGAAGGAGATTCCGTTTTCTCACCCTATATTTCATAGTCATTTCTCCTTTGCAAAGGGGGCACCTAAAATTCACGAGCACGATGGTGGTCCGCCAAAGAGTTATGGTATTTTCCACGAGGGACGGATGGTCATTTTCTACACATTTGATACAAACATCTCGGACGGGTGGGCCGACCCCAACATCCACAATGATCCACCGGAGGTGAGGCAAAAGGCGTTCGAGATGGGTACCAACATCATGGTCTATGCACTGACGAATTGAGGTGAATTATGGGAGTCGCCAGCACCTACCAGACGCTACTCGGACGACTTAACAGGCTCCGGAACCGTTCAAAAAATCTTGACCTGGTGCGGGGTTTTTTGATCTTTCTTCTCCTCACACTATGCCTTGCCTGGTCGGCTCTTTCGCTTGAAGCCATATTTCGGTTCAACTCCGTTTTTAGATATAGCTTGCTCATTTTTACAATATCGGGTTTGACCGGCGCATTGTCCTGGTTCGTCATCCGGCCGCTTTATTGCCGTTTTTTTAGACCCGGATTTCCGGACGACATCACGCTTTCGGTCGCGATCGGGAGGTATTTTCACGACATTCGCGACAAGTTGGCGGATGCCATCGAAGTCTACGACAATCAGAAGAAAAATGTGGAGAGATATTCGAGTGACCTGGGCAATGAATCCCTCATACGGGTCTTGAATGAAACGAAATCATTCAACTTTGAAGAAGTCGCCGCCACCACCCCCGTGACGCGTCTCCTTCGAATTTTGGGTGCAAGTACCGTCGCCGCTACCCTTTTCTTTGTTCTCTTTTCAACGCAGCTAACATCCGCTTCGAATCGGCTTCTCAATCCGGCCATCGATTTTTCCGAGCCCTCCCGGTTTTTTTTTGAAATTTCTCCGGGCAGCGCGGAGGTGATTAAGGGAGCATCGCAATTGATTTCAGTCAGGGTTCGTGGGGAAGAGCCGGCACGGGTAGATTTGTTCGTAAAGAATGTGGAAACTGAGGCGTTCGAAGGTTACGAAATGAATGCCGGTGACGACGCTCGCTTTACCGTGGAATTGAGCGATATTTACTCAGACAAAATCTACTATGTGAAGGCCGAAAACAAGAAGAGCGCCGAGTTCACCCTCTCCGCTGTTGAGCGACCCTTTGTGCGAACCCTGCACACGCAATTGACTTACCCGGCATATTCTAAATTGGGCACACAGGTGCTCGATGAAAATATCGGTGACATTGTTGCTTTGAAGGGAACACGGGTCGATTTGACCATTGCGACAAATAAAACCACTGCCGAAGCTCAACTCATTTTCGATGATAAAACCCGGAAGCCGGTTTCAATTTCCGGCAAACAGGTAACCGGCGGCTTCCGGGTCAGGAAAGCTGGAACGTACCACATTTTTTTGAAAGATAAGCAGGGTTTGATCAACCCGAACCCCATTGAATATCGTGTTTCTGTATTAGAGGACAGATTTCCGCTTGTCCAGATAACGTTCCCCGGTCAGGACGTCGACTTGAACAAAGACAGGCTCCTGCCGTTGACGATCGACGCTCAGGATGATTTTGGGATTTCAAAGTTGCGATTGGGTTTTCACATATCGCATGGTGGGACGGATGAAGGTGAGTTGCGGTACCTGCCTCTTGCCTTGCAGGAACCCAATTCCGACAAGGTGCTTGCCAATCAGACCTGGGATATGACCGAACTGAACCTCCAGCCAGAGGACATCGTCTCTTACTACGCCGAGGTTTTTGACAACGATTCCGTCTCGGGTCCCAAGTCCGCCAGAAGCACCACGTTTCAGGTACGCTTTCCCTCAATCTATGAACAATACGATGAAGTGCAAGCGAATCATGAAGATGCAGTGGATGAACTACAAAATCTTTTCGAGGAGAGCAAAGCACTGAAGGAAACGCTGGACGACGTGGTACAAGAGATGAAGAGAGACCCCGACCTGAACTGGGAGCAGAAACAAGAGGTCCGGGACGCCGCTCAAAGCCAGTCGGAAATGATGCAAAAACTTGAGCAATTGCAGGAATCCCTGGACAATATGGTTGAGCGGATGGAGCAGAACGAGCTTGTTTCTCCGGAAACACTCCGGAAATATCAGGAGTTGCAGGCTCTGATTGAGAAGATGATGACGCCGGAAATGCGCAAGACTCTGGAAGAGCTACAACGCTCCATGGATGAACTTGATCCCGAAGAGATGAAAGACGCGATGGAAAAATTCGCCGCTTCGCAGGAAGACTTTCTAAAAGGAATGGAGCGAACCCTGAACCTTTTGAAAAAACTGCAAGTCGAACAACAGTTGGATGAATCACTGAACAAGGCACGGGAACTAGCCCGACGCCAGGAAGAACTGAATCAGGATAGTTCTTCCCCACAAGGGCAGCAGGACCCGAAGAAATATGCGGAAGAACAGCAGGACATTCGGAAAGACACCGAAGATCTGGCCAAAGAACTAAATCAGTTGTCCGAGTCGATGAATGAGTTTTCACGGATGCCGCAAAAACAGGTAGACTCGGCGCAGAAGCAACTGCAGTCGGATGCGTCTCAACAAATGCAGCAAGCAGCCAGCCAATTTCAATCGGGTCAAATGCAATCCGGAAATCAGACGGGTCAGCGGATTTCGCAATCGTTGCAGCAGAGTGTCCAACAACTTCAGGAGGCCCGCGACCAATTAACGGAGCAGGAAAAAAAGAAAATCATGCAAGCGTTGAGACGATCTTCGCACGACCTTCTGGGCCTCTCAAAGCGCCAGGAAGAGCTGATGAAAAAAACCAAGCGCGCCGATCGTAATACGCCTGGGATTAATGATATGGCGGACTCGCAACAGGATCTCCGGTCCGGGTTGAACCGGGTGGGAGCACAGCTATATGATTTGTCTCAAAATACATTTTTCGTGACCCCGGATATTGGCAAGGCGCTTGGGAAAGCCTCAAAGGGAATGCAGGAATCTCTCGATGGCCTCGAAGGCCGCGCTCCCGGCAAAGCCTCCAAGAATCAGAATAACGCGATGTCCGGTTTGAACGAGGCCATTTCAAGTTTGAGGAGTTCGATGCAGAGCCTCAGCGGCGCTCAGTCAGGCATCGGATTCGAAGAGATGATGCAACGCATGCTCAGCATGTCCAATAAACAGCAGGGAATCAACCAACAAACATCACAACTCGGTGGGCAAGGTGGGCTTTCTCCAGAACAAAAAGCCCAGGCCGCCAGGCTGGCCGCTGAACAGGGGGCGGTCCGAAAATCTCTCGAGCAGTTGATGAAGGAAGCAGGCAGCAACTCTGGTTTGCAGGGGGATTTGAAACAGGTGAGTCAGGATATGGAAGATGTGGTCAAAGAGTTGGCGAAAAACAACATCGATCGCCCCACGCTGAATCGCCAGAAGCAAATCCTGTCACGACTTCTGGATGCACAACGCTCAGTGCATAACCGGGATTATAGCAAGAAGCGCCAGGCCGAAGTCGCTAAATCTTATGAAACGATCTCTCCAACATCGTTGAGTCTGGACAAAGACAGAAGAAAGGAAAGGCTGAAAAACGACCTGCTAAGAGCTTTAAAGGAAAACTATTCAAGAGATTATGAAGATCTTATCCAAAAATATTTTGAGGCGCTTTCACGGAGTGAGACCACGAAAGGGATTGAAAACTGAAACAGATGAACGCTTTTCCTCCCATGAAAGACTTGTGCCAGATTACGGTTTACATTCTTCTCGGCATTCAGCTTGCCGGGGCGGTGACGTCGGTAAACGCCCAAACAATTCGCCCAGGAAGTGGTCGTAATCGAATCCGGATGGCGCAGGATTATGAACGACGCGGACATTATGACGCCGCTCTAAAAATATACAAAGAATTGTATGATGTCGTTCCCAAGAATCAGGTTTACTACGAAGGGGTCAAGCGCAACATGCTTCGTCTCAAGCGCTTTGACCAGTTAAAGCAAATCGTTCAAGCGCAAATTCGCCTGACGGATGGCGTCAAGTATCATGCGGATCTGGGACAGGTGCTTTATCAGGACGGTGATCGTGAGGGTGCCATGCGACTATGGCAGGGTTTGTTGAGTCGGTTCGCCGACCAGAAAGCGGCCTACACCTATGTCGCCAACGCCATGATTTCTAACCGTCTTTACGACGAGGCCATCGACGTCTATCTCAACGGTCGCCACCACTTCGACTCAGATGGGGTGTTTGTCTTTGAGCTGGCGAATCTCTATGTCATCCGGTTAAAACTCAAAGAGGCCACCCAGGAATATCTGAAGCAACTCGCGAAGAATCCCAACCAATTTTCTTACGTCGAAAGCCGTCTCGTCAATTATACAAAGGATCCTGACCAGGCGCGGCAAGTCGTTGCTGTGTTGCAAGAATATCTTTCTAAACACAAGGAAAGTTTTCTTGGGAGAAAATTGTTGGCCAATCTCTATTTGAGAATGCAGGATTTTGACGGCGCATTGCGGCAATTCAAACTGCTGGAAGGTCAAAAAGCGATCAGGCAAAAACAAAAGGACGTTTCAGGACAACACCTCTATTTTTTCGCGGAGAAGGCGTTGAACGCCAAGAAGTTTGCCTATGCCGAGGATGCCTATGAACTGATCTTAGAGAATTACCCAAAGTCACCGTATCGTCCCAGGGCCCTTTTCGGACTCGCGTTAGCCAAACAACAACGTGGCAAACCGACGGAGGCGCTGCAACGTTTTCAACAGGTGCTTCAAATCGATGACAAAAGTTCCTGGGCACGGGAGGCGTTGTTTCACATCGGCGATATTTATTTTAAAGATCTCTTTGAAATTGACAAAGCGCTGGATACATACAATCTTCTTCTAAACAGGTATCCGCGAGAAAAAAAAACACCGGAGACTCTTTTCCGAATCGGCGACTGTTATGCCGCGAAAGGAGATCTGGGTAATGCGGAATATGCATTCAAACGGGCTGTGGCGGCAGCGGTTCCCAAGTCACCATACATAGATCAAGGGCGCTTCAAGATGGCTTATTTGCAGTTTCTGCAAGCCGAATACGATTCCGCTCTGACCTCATTGAACAAAATAACGCAAGAACTTGACTCGCCCAATGTCGATCAAAGTTTCGTTAACGATGCGTTCGAATTGTCCTTCTTGATCGAAGAGAACCAAGCTGACTCCTCGGGTGCACTTGCTGCCTATGCGGAAGCCCGTAAGCTCCGTATGCAGCACAGGGACCAAGAGGCTATCGCCGCCCTTAAGCATATCATTCTGGCTTTTCCCCAGGCTGAAATTGTCGACGAAACGCTGGTTGAGTTGGGAAATATCGAGGCGGAAAGGGGTGAGTACCTCGCGGCCATCGATTATTTTAAAACACTGCTCACCGAACATGGAGAAAGTGTTTACAATGCCCAGGCTCAAAAACGCATTGCTGAGATTTATGAAACCGGCCTCGGGGATAACGACAAGGCGTTTGCCGCCTACGAAAACGTTCTGATCAATTACCCCGGCAGCTTGTACGTCGAAGAAGTGCGCCGAAAGCTGCGGGAATTACAGACGACGCGGCTCAACAATTGACAGGCAACTCAATGAACAAATCATTCCGGGCCATATTGTTTTGTTTCCTTGCCAGCTCTTTGCTGCAGGCCATCCCGCAACCTGTTTCGGCACAAAAAATTCTTATTAATATGGACCTGAAACAAACGGACCACTTGAAGGCGTATGGCGTCGCGTATTGGGCGTTGGAGAGATCCATTCCGGTTGAGTGGCTCCTGAACTATCGTGGTGGTTCGTTCTTATTAGATTATTATCCAGCCGTTGAGCGCGAGTTGCGGTTG
>Ga0114931_10008989_pt1 | contig 12014 bp, 10 predicted proteins | sample 2SBtaG_FD_89579 | JGI IMG/M metagenome (GOLD analysis project Ga0114931, IMG submission 89579) | Deep subsurface microbial communities from Kolumbo volcano to uncover new lineages of life (NeLLi) - 2SBTROV14_V59a metaG | ecosystem: Environmental > Aquatic > Marine > Volcanic | place: Kolumbo...
AAAAAAACGGCCTTGCGCCAACGGCCGTCCAGGTGGTCCCTTTCACCGATCGCGCAGCGGTGACCGCGCTGCTCGCACAGGAAGAAAACATCGATCTGATCATTCCCCGCGGTGGTGAAGGCCTGATCCGGTTCGTGGTGCAGCATTCAAAAATTCCGGTATTGAAGCACTACAAAGGCGTGTGCCACGTCTACGTGGACTGCGGCGCCGATTTGGAAATGGCCGCTGAAATCTGTTTAAACGCCAAGGTTCAGCGGCCCGGCGTGTGCAATGCCATGGAAACCCTGCTGGTGCACCAGGACGAGGCGGCGGCTTTCCTGACGGCTGTCGGTCCGCGCCTGATGGCTGCAGGCGTCGAGCTGCGGGGCTGCGCGCGCACACTGGCCCTGCTGCCGGACGCAACCCCGGCCGGCGAAGAGGACTGGCCGGCCGAATACCTGGACCTGATCCTGGCCGTCAAGGTCGTCGACGACATGGATGCGGCCCTGGCGCACATCGCCGCTTTCGGCTCCGGCCACACCGAGGCCATCGTCACCTCGAACTACGAGCGGGCGCGGCGTTTTCTACGCGAAGCCGACGCTTCGGTGGTGCTGGTCAACGCCTCGACGCGCTTCAACGACGGCGGGCAGCTCGGGCTGGGTGCCGAAATCGGCATCAGCACCTCCAAGCTGCACGCCTTCGGGCCCATGGGCCTTACCGAGCTGACGACCACCAAGTTCGTGGTGCTGGGCAACGGCCAGGTGCGGACGTCTTGAAAAACGGCGCGGCATCCGGCGCAGCTGCGCCTTTTATCCCCAAAAAATCAGGCAATTGATGCGCATCGGATTATTCGGCGGCACATTCAATCCCATCCACATCGGACACCTGCGGGCGGCCGTGGAGGTCCAGGAGGCATACCAGCTGGATGAAATCCGGCTCATCCCGGCCGCCGTTCCACCTCACAAGACCAGCGAACAGCTGGCGCCGGCCGAAGACCGCCTGGAAATGGTACGCACCGCCGCCGGCCCCGCCGGTTTTCGGGTCTCGGACATTGAACTGCGGCGCAGCGGGCCGTCTTACAGCGTGGATACCGTCCGGGATCTCAAGCAGACACTTCCCGCCCAAAAGGAGCTTTTTCTGATCATCGGCGCTGACGCCTTTCTCGAGATCCACACCTGGAAATCCTACCGGCGCATTTTCTCGCTCCTGCCGCTGATCGTCATGGTGCGCCCGGGGACGGGCCCGTCACACCCGGCGGACGCCGCCACCGTGGGCCGCTGCCTTGCCGAAAAGGTCGCGCCAGGCTATGTGTATCGATCGGCACGCAGCGTCTTTGAACACCCCCGCCTGCAGCCGGTTTTTATCACCGCGGTAACACAACTGCAGATTTCGGCCACCCGCATCCGTGAACTGGTGGCCGCCGGACGTTCGATCCAGTTTCTGGTTCCCGACCCGGTGGCAGCGCTCATCGCACGTAAAGGACTGTACCGATGAACCCCACTTTGCGCCCATTGCCTGATCCCACGCTGGATCTTTACGTCCAGGCCGCTTTGAATAAAAAAGTCACCGATCTCGTAATCCTGGATGTCCGCCCTTTGACGTCGGTGGCCGACTTTTTCATGATCTGCAGCGGACGCTCCAACCGCCAGGTGACCGCCATTGCCGAGCACATCGAAAGCCGGCTGAAGAAAAAAGGCATCCGGCCCCTGAGCGTGGAAGGTAAAAAAGAAGGCCACTGGGTGCTGATTGATTATGGTCACATCATCATGCACGTATTTTACGATCCGGTGCGCAGCTTCTACGACCTCGAAGGTTTGTGGGCCGATGCCCGCCGCATCACGACACCCGCCATGGCGCAATACCAGCGCTTACAAAACGAGGACAACGGCAATGACAATGGCTAAAAAAAATTACATGCTGATTATTCTGGACGGCTGGGGCCTCCGCGACGACCGCAGGGCCAATGCCATCCTGCAGGCCAACACCCCGTTTATGGACGACCTCCTGAAGCGCTATGCGCACACCCGCCTGCTCTGCTCCGGAGAGGCCGTGGGGCTTCCCGCCGGTGTGATGGGAAACTCGGAAGTCGGCCACATGAACATCGGTGCGGGCCGCATCGTTTACCAGGACCTGATGCGCATCAATGCGGCCATCGAAAACGGCGAATTCGCCCAAAATCCGGAATTCACCCGCCTGATGGACCGGCTGGCGGCTTCCGGCCGCAACCTGCACCTCCTCGGACTGTTGTCGGACGGCGGTGTTCACAGCCACATCGAGCATCTCAAGGCGCTCGTGAACCTGGCCCGCGGGCGGGGCGTACCGCAAACCCTGGTGCACGCCATCCTGGACGGCCGTGACACCCCACCCCACAGCGGTGCGGACTACATCCGGCAGCTGCAGGCCCATCTGGAAAGTATCGGCTACGGCCGCATTGCCAGCCTCTGCGGCCGGTTTTACGCCATGGACCGCGACACGCGCTGGCAACGGGTCGAAGCCGCCTACCGCCTCTATACCCACGGCCAGGGTGTTTCCGAAAACGACCCGCTTGCGGCGGTGCAAAAGGCCTATGCACGGCAGGAAACCGACGAATTCGTCAAGCCCATCGTCATCGAACCGGCTGCTTTGGTGCAAAATGTCGACGGCATCATCTGCTTCAACTTCCGCGCCGACCGCGTGCGGGAAATCACGCGCGCCTTCACGGAAACCGGTTTTGACCGGTTCGACACCGGCCCGCGCCCGGAACTCGCCGGGTATGTCTGCATGACGCGCTACGACGAGGATTTCGACCTGCCGGTGGCTTTCGGGCCGGTCCATCTCGAAAAAATCCTGGGGGAGCAGGTCAGCGCGGCCGGTCTGCACCAGCTCAGAATCGCAGAGACCGAAAAATACGCCCACGTAACCTATTTTTTCAACGGCGGCGAAGAAGCCCCTTTCCCGAACGAAGACCGCTGTCTGATCCCTTCCCCGCGCGATATTCCGACCTACGATTACAAGCCCCAGATGAGCGCGCCGCTGGTTACCGAAGAGGTGCTCAAACGCCTGCAAAGCGGGAAGTACGACCTAGTGGTGCTGAACTTTGCCAACGGGGACATGGTGGGCCATACCGGCATCCTCAAAGCCGCCGTCAAAGCCTGCGAGACAGTGGACCACTGCCTGTCACAAATCGTGGATCGGGTGCTGTCTCGCGGCGGCAGCGTGATCATCACGGCCGATCACGGCAATGCCGAAACCATGGCCGACGCGGAAGGCAACCCCTATACGTCTCACACCTTGAACCCGGTGCCGCTGATCCTGGTGGATGACGCCCGCAGCAACGTGCGCCTGCGGGAAGGTATCCTGGGCGACATCGCCCCCACGCTGCTGGAGATCATGGGACTCGACCAGCCGCCGCAGATGACGGGAGAATCGCTGATTTTGCATTGACCGGCAAAACGGGAGAAACCGCATGGTGCAATCGGACAAACCCCACGACACGCTTACCGACTACCTGAGCGGCCGCCCGGTGCCCGACATCGGCGCCGAAGCCAACCGCCAGGCCGTGGCGCGCTTTCTGGTGGAAGAGAAGGGCTACGCCAAGGAAGAGATCCTGCCGGATTTTCACTTTACGCTGAACATCGCGCAGGAGCGCTACGCAGGGTTTATCGATCTGGTGGCGGTCTGCGACGGTCGGATGGTCATGGCCATCAAGTGCTGCGCCGGCTCACTGGGCTCCAGGGAGCGCGAGATCCTGGCTGCCGCGCGCCTGGCGACAGACTACCAGATTCCCCTGGCCGTGGTGTCCGACGGCCGTGATGCCACCGTCCTTGAGACCCCGACCGGGAAACTTGCGGGCCGCGGCCTGAACGCCATTTTGCACCGGCGGCGCATCCCGGACATGCTTGCAGCATATGCCTTCCCGCCCCTGGCGCCGGAGCGCCGCGAGCGCGAAAAGCTCATCTTCCGCTCTTACGACTCCATGAACGTCAACGTCCGGCGGCGGCCGAACAATTGAACGTTTGCTAGCCATCCCCCTATTTTGCAGCGTAGACGCCACGCTGCACTCGCTGGATGCGATTCTGTTTCGACAAGCGAAAGACGGCATTGCGCACTTGAATTTCTGCAAGTCCCGTCTTTTCTTGCAGTTGCGCAACATTCAGACCCTTGCGGGAACGACGGAGGGCCTCGTAAACAACGTCAGAAAGCCTGTGCCTGCCGCCGACACTTGATTTTTTGGCGTAGCGCCCCCGGGCGATTCTGCGAATCTTTCCCTGGGCAAGGGCACGCGAGACAATGTAACGGACGCGCGCATCGGGGATACCGGTTTTCGCCTTGATGACGGCGATCGCAACGTCTGTTTGCGACGCGTTGATCAGGGATAAGACAGCGCCCGCTGCTTCTGCCGGAGTCGGTTTTGCGGCCCTTTGGCGATAAAGACCACGCGCAACTCTTTCGATGATCCCCTTTTTGTGGGCCGCGGCGATGATGTTGCGGATTTTAACCTTATCAATCCCCGTTTTTGCCTGCAGCCGGGAGACATCAATACCCTTTTTTGATCGGCCAATCATGGCCAGTACCCGTTTCCGGGAATCGGCGGACGGAATCTTTTTACGATTTTTACCTGCCGCCGGAGAGCGCTTGGGTACTTTCGGAGCCGGCGGCGTCTCTTTTGCAAAATCGACCGGATCCTCCATGACGATGCCAAACACGTCGCCGATGTCGGCATCATCGATCACGCGCTCTTTTTTCCGGTTTGCCCGTTGGAGGAGCTGCTGGGCGGTCTCGGTAACCGCTTCGGCAACCAGGTCCTCCATTTTCACCTTGCGAAGCTTGAAAAAAAGTCCTGGATCTTTATCTAACCGTGCCCCGATACCGTACAGGGCCGCTGCCACATGTTTACACATGACCGCCCAGTCCGGGCAGCTGCAGCTCAGTTGGATCTCTGCAGGTGACGGAAACAGCCCTTTTCCCCGGGCGGTGAAGGCCGTTTCCAGAGCCTTGGGAAACTTTCCGGCCAGAAGATCGGACAGGGAATCAAACTTTCCGGCACAGGCGGCCTTCATCTCCCGCCACCTCTTGCGGCCCAGGGGCTTGATGCGGATCTCGACACGATACGGTCTGGCCGCCGATCCCTGCACCAGGGCCGTTACCTTTCCCGAAACGATTTGAAGGTCTAAAACCGCCAGGTGGCGCACATAACTGCGACCCCGGCCAATGCGGTTGGCGTAATCGGCATACCGCTCCAGATTCTGGTTCCAGGCTTTTCCCCACCATGTCGTGGCAAGGGTGCGGCCTTCGAGGATGACCGGCTGAATGTTCGGTTTCTTTTTCTGGAGTTTTTTGAGTTTACGTTCGGCCCGCTCTCGTTTTTCAGCCACCGTTACATACCGCGGAAAATGCCAATACGCCATTTTTCAACCTGTCCTGTTGCGTGCTGTTAATTTATCCCTCTGATCCGTTACAGGGAAAAGCTCACCAGATCAACAAGTTCGTCGTCACTCATCTCGGTAATCAGGGATTCGCCAGTGCCGGGGATCACGTCATCGGACAACTTCATTTTTTTTTCCAGCATGAGGTCGATCTTCTCCTCCACCGTTCCTCTGGTGACGAATTTATGAACCACCACTTTCTTGTCCTGGCCGATGCGAAAGGCCCGGTCAGTGGCCTGGTTCTCCACGGCCGGGTTCCACCAGCGGTCAAAATGGATCACATGGTTGGCACGGGTCAGATTCAATCCGACGCCACCGACCTTCAGGGAAAGCACCATGAAGGGGACATAGGCGGCCTGTTGAAATTTGTCGATGATTTTTTTGCGTCTGGCCACCGGGATGCTTCCGTGGAGAACGCAGCCCTCGTGTTGAAAGATCGACTGCAGAAAATGGCAAAGCGGCGCGGTAATTTCTTTAAATTGCGTAAAAACGAGCACGCGTTCGCGTTTTTCATAAATGACTTCGCAGATCTCTCGCAGCCGCGCAAACTTGCCGGACGATTTTTCATCATAGCCCCCGGTGCCGAGGTACTGGTCCGGATGGTTGCAGATCTGCTTGAACTTCATCAGGGACGACAGGATCAGCCCCTTTCTTTCAATCCCCGCTTTTTCGGACAGCATCGCTTTGATTTCTCTGACGAGCTGTTGATACAAGACGGCCTGTTTTTTCGATAAAGCGGCGTAAGTTTTCATCTCCACTTTATCGGGAAGATCCGAAATGACGGTTTTATCCGTCTTTAGGCGCCTGAGGATATAGGGACGGATCAGCTTGCGCAGCCGCGTGTATCCCGATGGGTCGTTGTCCAGGTTTTTGGCAAACTTTTTAAATTCGGTAGTATTTCCGAGCAACCCCGGGTTGACGAAATCAAAAAGCGACCAGAGATCGGAGAGGCGGTTCTCGATGGGCGTGCCGGTCATGATGATTATGTTTTGGGCCCTGGTTTTTTTGACGGCGCGGGTCTGGCGCGTACCCGGGTTCTTAATGGCCTGGGCTTCATCCAGAATGACATAGTGCCACTTGTGGCGCTGCAGCCACAGGTAGCGGCCGGCCAGGGCATAAGTGGTGATCACCAGATCATGGTCATCTATGGATTTGAGGTAAACCGCTTCGGGATTTTTGACCCCGGTGAGGCTGGGATGCAGGAACAGCACATCCAGTTGGGGGGCAAAGCGGGCAATTTCCTTTTCCCAGTTGGACAAAAGAGAGGCGGGGATAATGAGCAAGCTGGCCGGAACTTTTCCCTTCCGCCGTTTGGCGTCGCTTTTGAGGCGGTTTAAAAAGGCCAGGATCTGCACGGTCTTTCCCAACCCCATGTCGTCGGCCAGACAGGCCCCGAACCCCAGCGTGTGAAGAAAGTAAAGCCAGTTCAGGCCTTTTTTCTGGTAGTCCCGCAACCTGGCCTTGAAGTCCGTGCCCGGCGTTACCGATGCGACCCGGTCGGGGGTTTTCAATTTTTCCATGATTTCCGCCAGCCATTTTCCATGGGAGACGCCCATGGTCACGTGGTCTGCCGACGTGCCGAGGACTTTGTGGGGATTGAGCTGCAGGTGCAGCGCGTCCCTGATGTTGAGTCCTTCCCTGGCAGTGATCTTGCGGGCTTTTTGGTAGGCCTCGATGGCGGCTTTTAATTTTTCGGGGTCAACGGCCACCCATCTGTTTTTGATAAAAGAGAGTCCCCGGGTCTCTTCCAGCAGAGCTTTGGCTTCGGTCAGACTGATCGGAGTACCGTCGATGGAAAGGCGTATATCAAATTTTAAAATCGTGTCCATTCCCAGCAGGGATGGTTTTTTCTCCCCCAGATGCAGGGTCAGGGCCGGGCCGTCGCTTTTTTTCTTCCACCAGTCCGGAATCCGACACAAAATCCCGGCAGCTTCATAGATGGGAATCTCCTTTAAGAATCGGTAGGCATCTTGCGCCGACCAGGCCAGTGGGTGAAAAATATCCCCACTTTCGACGAGTTCGGCCACCAGAGCCGAATCCCCGGCCGCCCGGTAGACGGTGGAAAGCAGCGCGAGAAGTTCTTTTTTACGTCCCGCATATTCCGTAAGCGCATGTTTTAACGGCAGGTGCCGGGATGCGCCGTCCCGGGCAATCCGGGTGGAATAGGTTGCCAGAAAAGCAAAAGGAGAACTTCCGCTTTTGTTTTCCACCATGTGAAAAAAAACGCGCCCGACAAGGTGTACCCCGGGACTGTAAGCGCGAATAAATTCGGCCACCGATCCGCTGTGGCCACGGATCTGCGCTGCAAAATCGTCGTGGAGGGTCTTCCACCAATTCGTCAGGATGGCAGAAGTCAGGTACTCCGCCCCTGTCATCATCGGGGCGCACGCGAGCTGTTCGCTGAGCTCCGCTGCCGACAGAGGAACGGTCACCCGGTGGCGCAGCGCCTCAATGTCCGGTGTGCGGGCGAGTTTTTCCGTAAAACGACCGGCGAACCGACGCCAGAAGTCAAGTGAAGGGGAAAGAGGTATCGTACGGTCAGCAAAACCGAGAAAAAGGCGCCAAGATCTCGAACCATCGGCAAACCGCCGGTAAATCTCCTCCTGGAGCAATTGGCGGCTTTTATCGGTGATTTTCTCGGCAGCGCGCCATTCGAGAGAAATAGCGCCGTCCGGCATCAGAACGGCAACGAGATCCTGCTCAGCCATGGGTGGTCTTAATGCCTGTTGTCAAGCAAAACCGACGGGGCGCTTGCTCATCGTCTTGAACCCGGGATGGTCGTTATACGCCTACAGGCCGGCGACTTCCTTGCCGCAGTGTTTGCAGACCTTGGCGCGTTTCTTGATGATCTCGGCACAAAAAGGGCACTCGCGTGTAAAGAAGCGCGCGTGTATCTTGCCCACCGCCGCATCCACCGTCTCCTGCAGCTTCACGTTGCCGAACTTGGCGTTGCGAATGGGCTCGACGGCCTCCAGTTCCCCGAAATCACCGATCATCTCGGCCGCCTTGACCCGCACCCTGACGGGTTCGGCGCCGTCCAGCAGAAGCTGCATCACCGTGGGCATATCCTTGGAAACGTAGCATTCGGCGAGGATTGAAAACCCTTTTTTAATGTTCTCTTCCAGGGCCTTGCGGGCAGCCAGCACCTCGTCGTCGATGATCTGGCCGGTGCCGCCCGCCGGGCTGAAAACCGGTATGGCTTCGAACTGCTCGGTGCCGGGATAGTTCATGCAGCGGTAGGAGCAGTTGTGCGCGTAGTTTTCCCGCATGCTCTCCCAGCCCCGCTTGTAAAACGGGCAGTCATCGTTGAAGCACATAAAAAGATAGGGCGCGCCCCATCCCAGACCGTCGCTGAAATTAACCGGCGGTACCTCCCACAGGCTCATTTCCTGATCACAGTGTGGGCAATGCGGTTTGGGCATGCTCATCACTTTTTCAAGCACCTGCTCCTTGGTTTCAAATGCCATGGACCTTCTCCTTTGCACATGAAGAGCCAGCTCAACAGAGCCGGCCCTGTAATTGTATGGGCAACTCCCGTAACTTCGACCGCAACTCGGCGGCTTCCGCGACGCATGCCGGAATGCCGCCCCTTGACAGTGCCGCCGGGCGGCCGCTGCCCCAGGCTGTGCTGTGCAGGCTGTCTGACTATGCCGCCTGCGGTTCGACCGGAACCGTCACTACGGGTACGCCCGCGTTTTTGACGACCTTGTCGGCGACACCCCCAAAGCGGAAATTGCCCTTTTCGCCATGGCTGGCCATCACCACCATGTCGATATCCTCTTTTTCGATCGTTTTCAGGATCTGGACGGCGGGGTCACCCACAGCGATGTGTTTGATGTACAGCGGACACCCGTTCAGGTACTTCTCGCAGATCTGGCTCAACCTCTTCTGGCCGGTTTCGCTGGACCACTGCATGAGCTTATCCACGCGTGCCCGGTCGAAATCACCATACCAAGACTCGTGGTCCGCCAGGTCCTCGACCACGTGCAGCACGTGAATCTCGGCCTGGTAGCGCTCGGACAGGGAACTTACCGTCGCCAGGGCATGCTGGCTGTTGGCCGAAAAATCCGTGGGCCAGAGAATTTTTTTGATTTCCATTTCGAACACCTCCAGTATGCCGGGACCCGGCATCGTGCGGCACAGCCCCATAACCACCTGGTTGCTGCGCTGGACAGTCTTATCAAAACACAAAAACCTGCCAATGGATACCACTTACTATAAGGAGCAAGCCGGATTTGTAAAGTGAAAGCCTGCGGCCTGTTGATGTCCGGCCGGCGATCTGCTATAAACGAACGCCGGAAAAAGGGGCATCGGGCCGCCACCGGCGCCATCCGGAATCATGGAAAAAATAAAGGGGGTCTCATGGCAGATGAGCGATTGTCTCGGTTTATTGAAATAGCGATCAAACGTGAAGAAAATGCCTATGCCTTTTACATGGATCTGCATGACCGTGTGAAGGAAACCAGCGCCAGGGAGACGCTGAAGTGGATTGCCGGCGAAGAAGAGAAGCATCGCCGTTTCCTGGTCGACTACCGCGACGGCAAACTTTCGTCACAGGCGCTGAAGATGAGTGATGTGGCGTACTACAAGATCGCCGAATATCAGAAAGAACCCGAGGTCGAAGAGGATATGAGCAGCACGGACATCTTTCTGCTGGCGGCCCACCGCGAACTGAAATCCCACCAGTTTTACAGTGAGCTGGCCGCGCTGTACCCGGCCGGTGAAATCAGGGAGATGCTGCTCAAGATGGCCAACGAAGAACTGAAGCACAAGGAAAAAATGGAGTATCTTTACAGCAACGCCAGTTTTGTGCAGACCGCCGGCGGCTGATGGCATCGCGTCCAACCGCACGGCAACCTGGTATGTATGTATGCATGTATGGACGGAACGAATAAGCCGGGCACTTGATGCCCTGAAACAGCTATGGACATTCAACCAATCGCCAAAACGGATAGAAACTTAGGCGGACTGGACTACTTTATCCTGTGGGCCGGTGTCGCCATCTCACTGGCCGAAATCTGGGCCGGCGGCTTCCTGGCGCCCATGGGCTTCGCACTGGGCTTTGCGGCCATCCTCCTGGGCCATGTCATCGGCAACACCGTCATGGGCCTGGGAGGCATCATGGGGTCGGACTACGGCATCATGTCCATGGTGTCGGTGCGGCCCGCTTTCGGCATCCGGGGTTCGAACCTGGCGGCGGTGCTGAACATCGTGCAGCTCATCGGCTGGGCATCCATCATGCTGATCATCGGCGGCCAGGCCGGCGCCATGCTGGGAAAGTCCGTCGGTGGCCTGCTGGCTGAAAACCGATTCTGGATCGTGCTCATCGGCGCCGGCACCCTGGTGTGGGCGCTCTTTACGGGCAGTTCGATCTGGAAACTGCTGCAGAAAGCCGCCATGATCGCGCTCACCGTCGTCATCGTGACAATGACCTGGGTGTCATGGCGTGAATACGGCAGCGGCATGCTGTCCGCCGCGCCCACGCAGCAGATGCCGTTCATGATCGGCCTGGACCTGGTGATTGCCATGCCCATCTCCTGGCTGCCGCTGGTGGCCGACTACGCACGCTTTGCCCGCAAAACCGTCCCGGCCTTCTGGAACACCTGGTGGGGCTACTTCATCGTCTCTTGCTGGATGTATCTGCTGGGCCTGATGGCCACCCTGGTCACCGGCGCAAGCGATCCGGGTGGATTGATCCTGAAGACCATGGGACAGTTCGGCCTGGCCATACCGGCACTGGTCATGGTGGTTTTTTCCACGATCACCTCCGATTTCCCGGATGTCTATTCGGCCACCTGCTCGATGCTGAACATTTCGGGCCGCATCGGGGCCAAAACGCTCATGTGGATGGCCGGTGTGCTGTCCATCCTGGTGGCCCTGGTCTTTCCCATGGACCAGTACGAAAACTTTCTGCTGTTTATCGGGGCCATGTTCGTACCGCTGTTCGGTGTCGTGCTGAGCGACTACTTCATCGTACGCCGGCGTCGCATCGAGCCTCGTCAGCTGTATCTTCCGGGTGGAATATACTGGTATACCGGGGGGTTCAACATCACTGCGCTGGTCGCCTGGGCGGCCGGATTCGCCACCTTCCAGTTGATCGCCGTCAAACAGTATGCGGTGGGCAGCTCGATCCCCTCCATGCTGGTGTCCGGCCTGATTTACATTCTCTTCACGAAGAAGCCAGCTGCGCCATCAGACGGCTGAACTCGCTTTCAGTCCGCTCCCTGCGCTGGTAGAGGTCTTCGAGCCGTTCGTAGAGCTCGTCGCGTTGGCCGCTGCTTTTGTGGATCTGCTGCGAAAGGCTGCCGATGCGATCGCCGTCCTGCGCGAGGGAAGCCTGGTTGACCTCTTTGCTCAAGGTTTCCAGCCGCGCCTCCAGACTTTCGATCCGCTGTTCGACACTGTGGATTTCATCGCAAAGCGGCTTCAGCGCACGGCCGCGCCGGGCGATGAGTTCGGAGCGCCGGCGGCGCATTTCCTTTCTATTCGCTTTAGAAACTTTCCGGCCCCGGGGGTCTTCCGGCCGCTGCAGACGTCCGTCGCGCGCCGGTGCGGCAGCCCCTGCGTCATCAAAACCGCCGGCATCCAGGAAGCGCTGGTAGCTGCCGTCAAACACCACGGGGCCGCCGC
>Ga0114931_10008990_pt1 | contig 12014 bp, 9 predicted proteins | sample 2SBtaG_FD_89579 | JGI IMG/M metagenome (GOLD analysis project Ga0114931, IMG submission 89579) | Deep subsurface microbial communities from Kolumbo volcano to uncover new lineages of life (NeLLi) - 2SBTROV14_V59a metaG | ecosystem: Environmental > Aquatic > Marine > Volcanic | place: Kolumbo...
ATGTCATGAAAGCCGGCGACTGCTACGGCTTCAAGGCGGGAAGCGGGGTAGCCTCCCAGTTGGTCAATCGATCCGCTATGAGCGCCACCTATATCGAGATTGGTGATCGCAGCGAAGGTGACGAGGTGGTATACCCGAACGATGATCTCATGGCCATCCAGTTACCGGAAGGCAAATGGCGGTTCACACACAAAAATGGCCGATCCTGGTAATGTGCCAGGACCGCTGTCCCCTGGGAAGGGTAGGCATTCTAGCGGGGCGAGGTCTGTTGCTGAAATATGCCTGCGCTTGAGTTTACCCGCCATCCTCGATCTTTCTCAAAAGGTCAGGGATATGCTGCCGGCAATTTTCATCCCAGGCTTCTACCGTGAACCGTAACACGCGCTCAACTTTTGCGTAGCAGGGGTGGGCGCGTATGTCCGGCATCAGGGTGTCGACGTTTTCAATAATTTCAGCCCGGCCCCAGAGTTTTATTCTGCGGGGTAATGCGTAGTCCATGAAAAAGATAAAGGCCTGGTCATTTTCAGAGAGGTTGCCGGCAGTTACGCTGAATGCGTTTGACAAAATGAAATGATGTATCGACATGCTTTAACCAAATTGGAATAATATAACCCTAAAAAGGGGTATACCGCCTCATGAAGACAGCTTATTTCTGTAGACCAGTAGCCTGGTTGATCGTGCTCATGTTACTTGGACTGGCCGGATGCGTTGTGGCGACTCCCAAATCGGATCGGCAAACCACGGCTACTGTCGAGTCAGCTGACGGCAGCCTGATTGTGTATGGTGCGCGTGGACAGGGTGATCCGGTAATCGTTTTTGTTCATTGTTGGACCTGCAGCCATCGCTTCTGGGATGCGCAGATTGGCTATTTCTCCAAGCATTACCAGGTCGTCTGGCTGGATCTAGCCGGCCACGGTGAGTCGGGCAGCCATCGGCAACGTTATACCATGCAAGCCTTCGGGCAGGACGTGGCGGCCGTCGTCAACCAAGTTGGTGCCCGCAAAGTCATTCTGGTTGGTCATTCCATGGGCGGGCCAGTAGTGGTTGAGGCTGCTAAACTACTGGGGGATCGCGTAGTCGGGGTCGTGGGTGTTGATACCTTCTATACCCCTTTTGAATATCCAACCAGCCAGGAAGCGATCGCGGCCTTCGTAAAGCCGTTTGAAGCGAATTTCCGTGAGACCAGCGGCAAAATGCTGCGCTCCATGTTTACACCGCAGGCCGATCCGGCTGTCATCGATGCAATCGTCAGCAAATTTTCAGCCGCTGATCCAAAAGTCGGGATCAGCGCCATGTATGAGTTGTTCGACTGGAACGCCCATCAGGCGCCCGCAGACCTGCAGCGTTTTTCCGACATGCTCTATAATATCAACGCTGCACCCACGGGTAAGGAATCACCACCCAATCCGCATGTCGTTATGGTGCCTGGAGTTGGGCATTTCATCGCGCAGGTGAAACCCGCGGCCTTCAATCAGGCGCTTGAGGGTATTATCACCAAACTGACCAAAAAGACTGACTGATTTGGAGAAAGTAATGTCGCAAATGACGTTTACCGGGAGCTGCCTGTGCGGCAGTGTTCAATACAAAGTAAGTGGTGAGGCGCTACGGTTTTACCATTGTCATTGCGGCCGGTGCCGGAAAATGACCGGCACCGGGCACGCGACCAATATCATGATCAAGGCGGAGACGGTAGACTGGCTCAAAGGAGCATCACTACTGGGTTACTACAAGATCCCGGAGGCCGAACGCTTCTTTAATCAATTCTGCAAACAGTGCGGGAGCGCTCTACCAAGATGGGTGCCGGCGCGAGGCATGGTCGTTATCCCCGCCGGTTCATTGGACAGCGGCTTGGATATCAAACCCGAGGCGCGGATATTCTGGAATTCTCGTGCTGAGTGGTCGTGTGAAGCAAGTGAGTTGCCGGCCTTTTCAGAGTATCCAGAGACAGGATAGCCCGTATGGGAACCTGCATTCAAATCCAACATATGTGGTAGCGATGTCGAGGAGATAAGGAAATGGGCCAGCGCTATAGCGAGCTATCCGACAAGCTGAAAAAGTTCATCGAGGAGCAGAAAATATTCTTTGTCGGCACCGCTGCAGCGGAAGGCCGGGTGAATATATCGCCGAAAGGCATGGATACCTTAAGAGTGCTTGGCAAGGGCAGAATCGTGTGGTTGAACGTGACAGGCAGCGGCAATGAAACATCTGCCCATATCCAGGAAAATTCACGGATGACGCTCATGTTTGCTGCGTTTGAAGGAAAGCCTAGGATCCTGCGTCTCTACGGTGATGCAAAGCTTATCCACAGAAGAGATCCCGAGTGGAAAGAACTCTTTAGTTTGTTCGATCCACTGCCCGGTGCAAGGCAGATCTTCGACCTTTCCATCAGCCTGGTTCAAACCTCTTGTGGTATGGCGGTGCCATTTTTTGAATATGGGGGCGAGAGAGCGCAGCTGAACGACTGGGCGACAAAAAAAGGGGAGCAAGGGATAAGGGAGTACTGGAATGATAAAAACAAAATCAGTCTTGACGGGAAACCTACCCATATTATGGAGAGAAACGGCTAAAGCGCTGCTCACTTACGCTTGACCGCAAGAGCTAAAAATATTTTTCAGCTCTACAACATGGTGTGTGCTTTAAAAATGAACACCCTGTTTTTATCCGCTGGTTCAACGGGGGCTGGAATCTTCAATAATCGATTTTCATGGCTTTCATCAATGCAGTGGTGTCAAAAGGCTTTTGCAGGCAGGTTTCTGCTCCTGTTGCAAGTATGCGGTCGATATTCTTTTTGCTGGGATAGCCTGTCATTGCAATGATTCGAATGGCCTTAGTGGCAGGGTTCTCTTTCAATTGCTTGCATACTTCAAACCCATCAAGCTTGGGCATCATGAGATCAAGTAATATTATGTGTGGCTTAAAACTCTGAATCAGTTGACTGGCGCTGAGGCCTTCATGGGTAATTTCTATCATGATTATGCGGTCCAGAGTCTCCAGAAAACTCTGAAGATAAACAGATACCGCAGGATTGTCATCGGCGATTAGAACTCTAAGCGCATCTGTGTCTGTAGGCATGGATGTAGGCTCGTGCTTCCTAGCAAAAAGTTAGATGCCATGTTTTTTAAAATACCGAGGTTCGTCAGATGAAATCTGTGCCTTCAGCGGCCCTTGCTGAAGTCCAGAATCTAACTGTAATCGGTGGCATCATTAACAGCTTGGTCACTTCACCTGGCATCAAATAATTCGTTGCCCTTCCCTTGTTCTTAGATGGAGTAGCCATTGCTGGGCTAATTATTCCTTATGTACTGCGATGCTCCTAATTCTATTGCTACACTAATTGTACCGATACCTTTGAAGAGAAAACAATATTTTTCGCTTCGCCAGGATGTTGTATTTGGAAAGCAACTTTCTGACCTATTATCTATATAAGAGTTATCTATATAAGAGATAAGCTTAGCTGATTTGGAATGGATAGTGCCTATGACCACGCACATCTATTATGTCAGCCAAATTGCATCGCTCATTTAAAGTGACCAGGTGGGGTGGATGTTGTGCAAGGCTGAAAATGCCGGCTGATGGAAGTTTCGTCAGATTTCTGACGGCTTGGTGATTCAGCTAAGTAGGAAGGAGCCTGTTTAGTATTTCGCGCGGGCCTGAATCGCGTTAAAGTGAGCAACAAGGAATCATGGTCTATAGCTAATGATGAAGAGCCGCAGAATATTTCGTGATGCGGTGCTTAATGGAGCACGCCAGAGTTTCCTGTCAATCTTAATTTGGGTAGCCGAAGTTTCTATTGTTGTTGTGCAGACTTTACAGACGAAACTGAACGGGGTCATCCAAGTTGCTTTGCCCACCCCGGCGACCATCCATTAGTTTTTCTGATGAGGACATGTTTGTGGATGAATCCATAGATCATATTAATGATGAAGCTATCTCTCCTTACCGAATATTGTTGGTTGACGACGAAGATGCACATCTTCGTCTGGAAAAAGATATTTTGTCCGGCGTGCAATACAATGTGACCGAGGCCAGGGATGGAGAAACAGCATTGCAACTTCTCCGTGAGCAATCATTTGACGTAGTATTACTGGACAAGAACATGCCCATCATGGATGGCGACGAGGTCTGTCGTCGTATTCGCAAAGAACTAGGGTTGGAATTGTTGCCGATTATTATGGTCACTGCGCAATCCTCAAGGGAAGACTTTCTGAAAAGTATGCAGTCGGGCGCGAATGATTTTATTCGTAAACCATACAACCCCCTGGAATTATCAGCACGTACACAGAATTTTGCCCGGTTTAAAGAGCTAACCGATAAACTCGAAAGCGCAGAGACCCTGCTATTTACACTGGCCAGAATGGTTGAAGCCCGTGACGGAGACACGGGCAACCACTGCTCACGGCTTAGCTATATGGGCACGGTGTTCGGAAAAAGACTTGGTCTGGGTGACAAGGATATTGAGGCTTTAAGGCTCGGTGGCGTGCTTCATGATCTGGGTAAGCTGGGTATTCCTGATTGTATCTTACTGAAACCAGGAAGCTTGAATGATGACGAATGGGTGATGATGAGACAGCACACGGTTATTGGTGATCAGTTGCTCTCCAGTTTGAAAACTATGCAAGCTGTGCGGCCAATTGTTCGCCATCATCATGAACGTTGGGATGGCGGTGGCTATCCAGATGGGCTTGCTGCTAAAGATATCCCTTTGATCGCCCGTGTTTTTCAGCTATTAGACATATATGATGCCCTGGCTTTCGCTCGACCATATAAACCGGCACTACCCATGGAAAAAATTATCCATATTTTTGAAGAGGAAAATGCCAAAGGTTGGCATGATCCTGAACTCGCCAGGATATTTATTGATATCTTGAAGGATGAACCATTGCGGTTTGTAATGCCTTCGGAAGTAGATGAGGATACTAGTGCATTGCTGCTCAAACAGATTGAAGGAACCGGTGCATTGGGATGGGATATGCGCTCACAATGAGAGATAAAACCGAAAATGTTCCAATAGATAGTACCCAGGAGCTATTTCAACAATATGCATCTCAATTTAGTTCCATATTGGATCAACATGCCATTATTTTTTCTTTAGATCTGGCGGGTAATAATATCTATGCCAATGCCAAATATTCAGAGATTAGCGGTTATGAACCTCAGGAACTGATCGCTAATATTGGTCATATGCTCCCAATGGGAATACATGCCAATGATTCATGTCCAGAGATGTGGGAAACAATAAGCTGTGGGAGGACTTGGAAAGGTATTATTCAGGACAAAAAGAAAGGTGGTGAGGCCTATTGGCTCAAGTCTACCGTCAGTCCGTTAAAGGGGGAAGATAATATAATCAAGGGCTATATTTTGATAGGCACTGATATTACTGATCTTGAATTATCCAGGATTGAACATGATAAATCTCTGCGTGCACTGAAAGCCTTGAGCGCTGTCAACCGCCTACTTACACACAGTGAAGTGGAGAAACAGCTGCTAATTGATCTTTGTAATGCGCTTGTACAGAGTGCGAAATATCGTCTGGCCTGCATAGGGTACAAGCGGAGAGATTCAGGAGAAACCTTTGATCTTGTAGCATCATCTGGATTTGATGAAGAGTACAGCCAGAAAATTACTTTTCATGGGATTTGTGGTGAGCAAGATGATTCACTTCAAGTTGTGAATGATGTCTTGGCTGATCCAGTATGTATTCAATGGAGAGATGCTGCACTCAGACACGGTTGTCGCTCGATTATTGCTTTGCCCTTGAAAGATGATAATAACGATAGCTATGGCGTATTACTTTGTTATGCGGTGGAGCCAAACGATTTTGGTGTCCGCGAAATTGAAATCATGGGAGAGGTTGCTGAGGATCTTTCATTTGGGCTTCGCCACCTTAGAACTATGAATGATAAGCGCCGCATAGAACGTCAGTTGCGGCAAGCACAAAAAATGGAAGCCATAGGACAACTTACGTCAGGTATTGCGCATGATTTTAATAATATCCTCGTTGGTATTATGGGATATACAGATCTTGCGATCAATAAGTTGGAGCCTGAGCAGGAAAAATTGCACCGTTTTCTGAGCGAGGTATATCAAGCCGGGGAGCGGGCTCGTGACCTGATCAGCCAAATGCTGCTATTCACTCGCACTGATAGTCTGACGGATTTAGATGACAATACTATTGAGGTTGTGACCGCAAGTAATTCTATTCTCAAGATAGTGCACGGTAGCTTGCCTTCAAGCATGGAAATACATGTGCAAAAACCACCGGATAATAAGCCTCTCTTTTGTTATATGGACTTAGTGTCATTGCAAAAGGTCCTAACCAATCTATTGATTAATGCCAGAGATGCCGCCAACGGTGAAGGCGAAGTTATAGTGAATCTTTATCCCAAAACTATTCATAGCGCCCAGTGCGATAGCTGCCGCGAGTCATTCAGTGGTGAATACGCAGTGATCGAAATAATCACTCAAGGTGCCGGTATTGATGAGGGACTATTGAATTCCTCGTCGGATTCGCTTTTTACCACTAACGAAAGTAGCAAAGACAGCGGCTTGGGTTTGGTGACGGTGTATAGGCTTGTGCATCAAGCAATTGGGCACATCAAAGTATCAAGTGGGCCGCAGCAGGGTGCCAGGGTTTCTGTTTACTTACGCAGGGCGGAAGAAACTATAGTCTCACCAGAAGAGAACATTAAGAAAATAAATAATGGGGATATATTTAACGGGTTGCGAGTGATGGTGGTGGATGATGAGGCCAGCTTGGCGGGTTTCCTGGAATACTTGTTAAGTATGTGGGGTATGGAAGTGATCAGCTTTGTTTCCAGTGAGGAAGCTTGGCAACATATGGAGGCGGAATCTGAGCGCTTTGACTTAATCATTACCGATCAGACTATGACAAAAATTACAGGTTTGGAGTTAGCCCAAAGGATACAACGACTACAACCTGATGTCGCAATTCTGGTTACCAGTGGCTACAGCGACAAAGTCAACTCAGAAATCGCCGCACAGAAAAACATTGGCTTTATCAGAAAACCATTTACTCCTCATGAATTGCAAGATACCTTAATCGCTATTCTGCGCTAATTAGGATGACTAAATCACAAATCAGCATGGCTCATGGCAGAGAAAAGACCTGCAGGATGCTGCTGTTTTCAGCATTGCTATGTTTTTTTCTTGTCGTGCTATGGATGGGGCCAGGTACTCTTAGGATCGTGCAAGCGGAAGGCATGGATGCACACCCGGACGACCCAATAATAATAGGGCTTCTGCCCTATATAGATAGTAGGCGGCTGATCGCTCAATATGCACCATTAGTGAATTTCATACAACAGCGAATAGCAGTACAGGTTCGCCTGATTTCTGCGCCGGATTTTCCGCGTTTTCTCAAACGTAGCCTGGCCGGAAAATATGATATATATCTAACAGCCCCGCATTTTGCTGCGCAGAATATCCAGAAGGGGGACTTGCTGTTATTGAAATTCAATAGTCTCTTGTCAGGAGAGATTTACGTTCAAAAAACTAGCGCCTACCGCACTATCTCTGATCTTAAAGGTATGGTGATGGCTACACCGCCGGCATCGGCCATTATCAGTCTATTAGCTAAAGAGTACCTGGCTCAATCCGACCTTATACCAGAAAAGGATATTCAATTACTGCCAACCCCAGGTCATGACAATGCATTAAGATCCGTAATCGATGGTCGGGCCGCAGCCGCCATAGCGGCGCAGGGTGTATATGAAAATTTTTCCATGAACGATAAAGAACAGCTACGCATAATTGCTAGAACACGGAAAATCCCACATGCAGTTTTGATGATGAGCCATACAATCAATATTCACAGACAACAGCAACTAAGGATGATTCTGGAAAGCTTTGTTCATTCCAGAGGCAATTCATTATTAGCCATGCAGACAGGTTTTAATAAATTTATCCCTATCAACAATGAAGATCGAGATCGTATCCTATCCTTATTATCATTGACGCAGGTTTATAAGAAGCCGTGAGCAAAATAAACAATCTGTTTCATAGTATTCGTTTTCGTATGACTATGCTGACGGCATTATTCCTGGTGCTGTCATTGTTGGTGCTAGAGTATTATTCATTGCGGTGGGATGAGCAAGTTCTAATTAATCAGATTCAGCATCACATGAAAATTGACCAATACCTGATTAAGAATATGCTCAATTACGCAGTTTTTGAGGAGGATATTGAGCGGCTGGATAATATTTCTTCAAACATATTAGTTTCTCAGGAATACAGTTATCTTGCAGTAAAGAATATATCTGGTGAGATTTTACTGCAGAGAGGGACATTGCCCGAAAATGTTGCTGCTAATACATACAGAGGAATGCTTTCCCCAGAGATTTTACGTAAACACCTCAAGACAAGTGTAAATCATCTTTTGCTTGTTGAATCAACTCTTGAGTTATCCGGACAGTCTGTCGGCTCAATGTTAATTGCCGTTGATTTAAGTCGCCATATCAGGAGTCTGACCGAAAAGAGAAATAATTTTCTTTCCCTAAGTTTCCTTATTATTCTGATCAGTGTCGTGGTGATGATTCTCTTGACCAGGTATATCAGTCAGCCATTGGGCCGATTACAACAGCTTGCAAATAATATAATCCGAGGAAAAATGGATGTGCGCTTGCAAGAAACATCCACTGCTGAACTGCAAGCTGTTTCGCAATCCATTAATCATATGCTTGACCATCTGCGTGAGCGGGAAATTCTACTTTCTCTGACTTTGGATAGCATCGGTGACGCCCTGCTGGTAACTGATGCTGATGGTCGTCTAGTACTCATGAATCCGGTTGCCGAGAAATTAACTGGCTGGACTATCGACGAGGTTAGGGGCAAGGCCATATCTACAGTGATGATTATGGGTAATGATCTCACCAATGAAACGGTAGATAATCCGGTTTATCAGGTATTGGCTAGCGGTGACGTAAAGAAGCTGGCCAACCATACCGTCTTAAACAGTAGATACGGAAAACAATACAATATTGCCGATACAGCGGCGCCTATATTCAACGAACAAGGGGAGGTTTTCGGAGCAGTTATTGTCGTATCGGATGTATCGGAAACCTATGCCATGCGCCGTACCATAGAGCAGCACAGGAAAAGGCTTCAAGGCATACTTGACGATATGCAAACATGGATTATTGGTTTGGATGTTCTGGGGCATATCCAGTTCATCAATAACACAGCACGGAAAAGCACCCACTTGACAGAACAACAGGCGCTAGGGAAGTATTTATGGGAATTACCGTTATTTTCCGGGGCGGAAGGCTTGTCTGAACGGATACGGAAGGCATGTAGCCTTACGGCAAAAGGTCAAAATACACGTAATGATATACAAATAGCTACTGTTAACGGTGAGCAATGGATCGACTTTGGCCTGCATCCGGTGTGCGATGAGACGGGTGGGGTAGTGATGATTGTTGCAGAGGGCAGCGAAATCACCGGCCGCTATAAGATCATGCAGCGCGAGAAATTACGTAGCAAGGTGCTAGAAATGATCGCCGACAATTATTCTTTGTGCGATACATTGACAGTGCTGGTTACAGAAATGGAAGACCAGATGTCTAACAGACTCTGTAGTATTTTATTGCTAGACGATGATGGCAAGCACTTGCTGACAGGGGCTGGGCCAAGTTTACCAGAATTTTATATGGATGCGCTAAATGGTGTAGCAATAGGGCCAGAAGTCGGCTCTTGCGGGACGGCGGCCTTTAAAAACGAAAGAGTTATCGTCGAAGATATTCAGACGCATCCTTACTGGGAACATTACAAAGATCTTGCTGCACAGGCAGGTTTAGCGGCCTGTTGGTCAGAACCGATCAGGAATCCACAAGGCAAGGTGCTAGGCACATTTGCTGTATATAATCGTCATTGTGATGACTTTATTGGCGCAGATATCAAGCTTGTTGAGCATGTTTCTTCGCTTGCGAGTATGGCTATTGAACACAATCAGCTTGCAGAGTCTTTATGGCTGGAGCAGCAACTTAACAAGCAGATATTGTGCGCTATGGTGGATGCGACGATCACCATTAATCACCTGGGTGAGATCACAAGCTTTAACCCTGCATCTGAGCAGCTGTTTGGTTACACAAAAGAAGAAATTGTCGGGAAGAATATTTCCATTCTTATGCCGGAGCCCCATAGTGGTCATCATTTCCAGTATCTCTGCAATTACTATGAAACTGGAGAAGCTAAAATTATTGGTAAGGGCAGAGAATTGGAAGGTTTACATAAAAATGGAAGGACTTTTCCAATATGGTTAAGTGTGGCGGAGATTTCTGATCCTAAGACCAAGGAACGCTGTTTCGTAGGAACATGTCACGATCTGACGCGTTTAAAAGAACAGGAACTTCAATTGCGACGTTCACAAAAAATGGACGCCCTCGGTGAGCTGACGGGCGGAATAGCGCACGACTACAACAATATGTTAGGTGTGATTCTGGGCTATGCCCAGATTCTTGCCATGAAACTTCCTGAGGGCAGTGATGAGGCTGCACATGTTCGAGCAATATCTCAGGCAGCAGAGCGTAGCCGTGATCTGACAAAGAAATTGCTTAGTTTTTCCCGTTTTCAGCCTCAAGAACCCGAATTGATTAATGTTAATGAGCTGATTCTAGACTTACAGGGCCTGTTACAAAAATCCCTGACGCCATCCCATACCCTGCGGTTAAATCTTGTGGATGAAGTGCTCAGTGTCAGAGTGAACAAAGGCGAATTAGAAGATACCTTATTAAATTTTGCTATCAATGCCAAATATGCCATGCCGAATGGTGGTGCCTTTGTGATCGAATCTGAACTTTGTGTCATTGATGCGATAACTGCGGCATTCTTGTCGGTCACTGAAGGGCGGTACTTGAAATTGACCATTGTTGACAATGGTGTTGGTATGGATGAGGCCACCCAGAGCAAAATATTTGATCCTTTTTTTACCACTAAGGGGGAGGATGGGACCGGGTTAGGTTTAAGTCAGGTCTATGGTTTTATTCAGCGTAGTCAGGGTGCGATCAAGGTTTATTCTGAACCGGGAAAGGGAACGAAATTCGATATTTATATCCCTTTGGTGAGGGAGCAGGTTGCGACTGCGCACATCAAAACTAATGGAACGAAACAGGATATTCTTGGTGGACAGTGTCAAGTGATATTGGTGGTGGACGATGAACCTGCATTGACACAGCTGGCATGCGATATTCTGGGTGCTAAGGGTTATCGAGTCATTTCAGCTGAGAATGGTGAAGAGGCATTGCAGATTTTGGCAAAAGAAAAAGTTGATTTGGTGCTCAGTGATATCTTGATGCCAAAAATGGATGGTTATGAACTGCTTGAAGCCATCGATAAGCTATACCCCGGTTTGCCTGTTCAATTGACCAGCGGTTTTGCTGAACCACATAAACACGAAGAAGGTTTATCCATACTGTTGAAGCCTTATGAGGTCAATACTTTGTTGGCATGTGTTCATGATTTACTAGACTAGAATGTTAACAATAACAGGCCCTAAGCAAAGTATGACGGAATGGAAGGTGTTGCTCCGTTTGTCCGCTCAGCCCGAAGGTTCTGGTAGGGGGTATCCTTGGGCCTGTCAGGCCGTGACCTAAATTAGCCCAGAGTATTCTTCAGGAACGTAGCATCCGTAGCCCGCTGGTGATCACCACAAATTCACTGAACTCGTGGGCGAGCACGGCAACCGGTAACGAGAACACCCCGCTCACGGCGCCGATAACAAGGACGGTGATCACTGCCACCGACAAAGCCAGATTCTGGCGGATCACGTCCCGGTTGCGGTGGCTGAAGCGCATCAGGTAGGGTAGCCTGGTGAGGTCGTCGGCCATCAGTGCTACATCCGCCGTCTCCAGGGCGACGTCGGTACCCGCTGCGCCCATGGCGATGCCGACGTGGGCGGCGGCCAGGGCCGGGGCGTCATTGACGCCATCGCCCACCATGGCGATACGACCGTATGCTTTCTCCAGTTCCGCTATCTTGTCCGTCTTGTCCGCGGGTGTGAG
>Ga0114931_10008991_pt1 | contig 12014 bp, 6 predicted proteins | sample 2SBtaG_FD_89579 | JGI IMG/M metagenome (GOLD analysis project Ga0114931, IMG submission 89579) | Deep subsurface microbial communities from Kolumbo volcano to uncover new lineages of life (NeLLi) - 2SBTROV14_V59a metaG | ecosystem: Environmental > Aquatic > Marine > Volcanic | place: Kolumbo...
ATCCGGTGCACGATGCCCTCGGTCTCGAGACGGGTGACGACCCGGGAGAGGGTCTCGGGACTCATCCCCAATCCCTCCGCGAAAACACGCCGGGAGGTCGGGAACTCGACCGTGATCAGGCCCTTTCCCGTCCCTCCTCGAGCCGCGAGCCCGATCAGCGCGGAGGCCACCCGAGCCAGGGCGCCGGGACGGGACAGTTCGTCGATCCTTCGGATGGACTCGCGGAGACGCCGTCCCAGAACCCGCAGCAGCGCGATCGCCAGCCGGGGATGAGTCTCCAGCAGGCCGGGAAGGTCCTCCCCCGGAAGCACCCAGACCACGACTTCATCCAGGGCTTCTGCGGTCACGGGAAAGGCCGTGCCGTCCAGGAGGGGCAGGAATCCGAAGATGTCCCCGGGACCGAAGTGGAGCACATGGATTCGGGTGCCCGCCGGGGCCTTGCGATAGGTCTGGACTCGCCCCCGCTCGAGAATCGTCAGGGTTCCCTCGTGCTCCCCTTCCCGCCAGAGCAGGGTCCCTTTGGGGATTTCGCGACGCGTCAGGAGCGGGGCCACGGCCAGGAGAACCTTCCGGTCCTGGTCCGGGAGTTCCCGCATCACCTCACCTTCCAGAAAGGCAGACAGCGGCTTTGAAACCGAGGGTGGATCCTCATCGCAGCGCATGGGGACAGAGACTACTCCGAAATCTCCTCCGGCCCAAGCCGGGGCGCGGTTTCCCCGGCCTTCGCTTCGGGGCATCCTGCCGCCGGTGATCATTCACCGAAGCCCCAGGAACGACCGACTCGATCTCTTCGATCCCGGCGACGGCCACTGGGAAGACTCCGCCGTCACCGCCAACAGCACCGGGCAGGATCCTCTCCGTGCTCGCCGACAACCTCCCCACCCGGAATCTCTTCCGGAAATGCGCTGAAAAGCTCGCCCGGGCCGCCCAAGTCTTGACGGATTAAGGATAATTATTCCGGTATCCCGACACAAATTCCGCGCCTTGTTGTGATACGCGCCGAGGTTGTGTTGCGTTTCTTGAATTATTCTATTGTTCAGAACGGATCGTTTATGTACGTTCGGCTTGATTCTCTTCCGGACTGCAACGGTGTCGCTTGTGCTTCTTCCCGGGACCCACACTCCGGACGAACGACATGACCCTCAACGGCCTCCACCTCCTTCTCACCTATACCTGCATTCTGGATTGTGACCACTGTTTTCTCTGGGGCAACCCCATGCAGAGCGGGGCCATGACCGCAACCCAGGTCGAATCGATTCTCCGTCAGGCGAGGGAGGTGGGGTCGATCCGGCGGATCGACTTCGAGGGAGGAGAACCGTTTCTCTACTACCCGCTCCTGGTCGGCGGCGTGCGCGAGGCGCGACGGCTGGGGTTCCGGGTGGGCGCGGTTACCAACGCCTACTGGGCGACCTCCGAGAACGACGCGGTGGAGTGGCTGAAGCCGTTCACCGGGATCCTGGCCGACCTGAGCATCAGCCATGACGCGTATCACGATCCCGACGAGTGGGGGCTACGGGCCGCCAACGCCCGCTCCGCCGCTGAGCGGCTTGGGATTCGCCTGGAGACGATCTCGATCGCCCCGCCCGAGGAGGCCGGGGCCGGAGAGACGTCCGGCGTGACTTCCTCCGGCACGTCGCCGGTGCGGTTCCGGGGACGGGCGGCCCGTCGGCTCGCCGCACGCGCGCCGCACCGGTATCCGGCCGCGACCTTCGACTCGTGTCCCTGGGAAGACCTGCGCGAACCCGGACGGCTCCACGTCGACGCCCTCGGGAACCTCCAGGTCTGCCAGGGAATCACAATCGGGAACCTGTTCCGGAAGTCTCTCAAGGAGATCCTCGACGGCTACGATCCGCGGGCGAACCCGGTCGTGGACGCTCTCCTCGAAGGGGGACCCGCGGCCCTGGCGACTCGCTTCGGTATCGCGACCGCCGGCGAGACGTACGCCGATGCGTGCCATCTCTGCTACGAGACGCGGGACCGGCTCCGTTCCCGGTTCCCGGACATCCTGACGCCGGATCAGGCTTACGGTGTCGTTGGATCCGACGGCAACGGGAACGCAGCGTCAGCCGCCGATGCGGACTAGCTTTCGCACCTGAATCCCTCCCACCCCCTTGGGACCGCGGGTCTCGAGGCGATAGAAGTACACCCCGGGGGCCGTGACCCTCCCCCGGGAATCGGCGCCGTCCCAGCCCGCCACATGCTCGCCCGCGGGAAGACGGCCGTCGAGAAGCGTGCGGACCCGGCGCCCCTGGAGATCGAAAATCCCCAGGCGCACCGCGGCGGGGCGGGTCAGGGTGAAGCGGACGCTGGTCGCCCCGGCGAAGGGGTTCGGGAACGGCGGCCCGAGACGCGCCGTGAAGGGCTCCGGAATCCCCGGGGGGCGCACCGGGGTCGTCTCGTCCTCGACGATCGTCAGCACCGTCCCGGCGGCGGGGGCGCGCAGGATGTTGAATGCTCCCGAGGGCCAGTCGACGCGCACCGAATCGACGGTGCCTTCCCCCGGAATCCCGAAGAGCTCCGGCAGCCGGCTCTTGGCCGCCCACCCGGCCCCGGTGCCCACCTCCCGCACCTGGACCGTGCCGTCGGCGAAGAGGCTGATCCGGGCCCCGATCCCGTCCCGGTTCGAGACGAGCCCCCGGAGCTTGACCTTGAGCCAGCTCCCCGTTTCGGCCCCATCGTTGCGCTGGTTTCGCAGGAGCAGGTTCTCCTGAAGCTGGCGCGCACTAAAAAGATCCGGATCGCCGTCACCGTCGACGTCCGCCCAGGTGCAGGAATGACCGAAACCGAAGCCGGCTCCGGAGCCGGGGACGCGGAGCATGGAATTGCCGAGGTTCTCGTACAGAACGTCGGTGCCGTTGAAGTTGACCACGTAGAGGTCCGGGTCCCCGTCCAGATCGTAGTCGGCGGTCGAGGCGCCGCGGGAGGCGCCGGCGTCGTTGACACCGTAACGTGAGGCCTCGTCGCTGAAGGTGCCGTCACCCCGATTGAGGTAGAGCTTGTTTCGGGAGGTGGAGCAGATGTAGATGTCGAGACGCCCGTCCCCGTTGAAATCGGCCCAGAGTCCGCCCACCGAGGCGTCGGCGGCGGTCAGCCCGGCTTCGGCGGTAACCTCGGCGAAACGATTCTCGCCGAGGTTGCGGAAGAGCGCCTGGCCGCGCGGGCCGAGGAAGGTCACGAGCAGGTCCTCGAGACCGTCGCCGTTGTAGTCCCCGAAGGCGCAGCTATAGGTCTCGTCCCCGGACTCCGAGAACGTGAACCCCGCCTGGGGGGCGACATCGGTGAAGGTGCCGTCCGCGTTCTGGTGCCAAAGCGCCGAAGGGCGGTCCCTGAGGGCAACGAAGAGGTCCAGACGGCCGTCGCGGTCCACGTCGGCCCAGGCGGCGTCGAATTCCCGTCCCAGATCGAGGATCCCGCTCGCGTCGGTGATGTCGGTGAAGGTGCCGTCCCCGTCGTTCCGGAAGAACCCGTGGTCGGTGACGAAGACGTCCGGGTCTCCGTCGTTGTCCGCATCGGCCCAAGCGGCGGCGATTCCCCCCTCCCGGGTTCCCAGGCCCGCCGCTCCGGTGCTGACCACGAACGTGCCGTTGCCCGCGTTGCGATAGAGCAAATCCTTGTCACCGCCCGAGGACGCTCCGGCGGCGTTGTTGACCACGTAGAGATCCGGCCGGCCGTCGCTGTCGTAGTCGGCGAAGGCCGCTCCCACCCCGAACCCGGTGTTGGCGAGGCCGGCCGCGCCGGCGGTCGAGGTCAGGACGATGCCGTTCGGAATACCCCGCACGGCCCGGATGTCGTAGGATCCGAACTCGGTCCGGGAGGCCACGCCGGAAAACCCCCGGCGCACGTGCGCGCCGTAGACGCCCCCCACCGCGGCGGTAAAGGAAACGATGGAGGAGAAGTCCCCGGCGCCCTGGTCGTCGCTGGTCCCGACCACCGTCAGGTCCGGCGCCAGGATCTCGAGGATCGTATCGGTGGCGCCCATGAGGTTCAGTGTCTCGACCGTCACCCGGTCCCCCGCTCGCAGTTCGAACCGGTGCCAGTCTTCGTCGGCGGCGGGATAGAACGTGTGGTGCACCGGCGTTCCGTCGAGGGGAAGCATCCCGGCTCGGGACAGAGGCTCGTCCGGTTCCGAGGCGTCCGGAAACAATTCCACCTGAAGGGCGGCGAAGGTTTCGCGCATTTCGGGCTCGAAGCCGTTGGCGACCGAGGGGTCGAACCATCCTTCCCAGAAGTCCTCCAGGGTGATGTTGGTCGCGGTCTTCATCGGGCCGGTGACCGTCTTCCAGACCGCGACCGGATTCACCTCCAGAGGGTCGTCGTCGGTTCCGGGAAAGGGATCCGGGGTCGAGGGGCCGTCGCCGATGTCCCAGAGCAGCGCCTGCACCGCGACCTCGCTCGCGCTTCCGGCCACCGCGAGGCTCGGCCCCTCGCAGTCATAGGAGATCAGGAGCACTTCCGAGCCGGAGGCGGCGTCGAACTCCACGTCCACATACCAGGAAGGGAAGGCGTCGCCGGAGAGGTCCCGGGTCAGGGCTTGCCAGTAGGACGCCCACCCCTCGCTCCAGGAAAGGCGCGGATCCTGGCTGGAGTCGTCGATGAAGTGGAGCCCGCCGGGGGATTCGTCCTTCGAGTACTGGTGCATGACGTAGTGGCCGTACTCGTGGATGATGACCGTATCGTCGTAGGCGTCGTAGGCGAGGAGATTGATTGCCCGGTCCGAACGACTGTAGAAAGTGCCGACCGTCGAGGCGGCGTTCCAGAACACCCTGACCGAGGACGCCGGCGGCGCCCCGTCGAGGATCGCCACCATGTCGGCCCCTCGGAGGCAGGCATCGAGGATGTTGAACGCCTCGCCGCCGGCTCCGATTTCGACCACACGATCCCCGAAATCGATCCGCCCGCCCGCTCCCGGACTCGACGCCCCGTCGGTGATGGCCGTGTAGAGGGTCGGGCTGGCCTTGGAAGCGAGCACTTGGAGTCCGGCGGAGACCTCCGCCGAGAGGCGGCTCTTCACCCGGACCTGGTAGTCTCCGGATCCCTGTTCGGTGATGGAGAAGCTGAAGCTCCCGTCGTCGGCGGTCCGGCCGGAGGCGCCCAGGGGAACGCCTCCCCGGAGCAATTCCACCTCGGCGCGACGAACGGGAAGAATCGGATTCTCTCCGGGAACCGCGTGGGTGAAGCCGTCGGGATCGAAACTGCGGTCCCGGTAAAAGAACCGCCCGGTGACGGTCACCTCCTGGGCGGGGCCCGAAGTCCGAGACGGGGCGGGGGCGTTCCCGGCCGGGAGCGGCGCGGATCCGAGGCGGTCTTCGGGACGGCGCCGGGTCGTCGGGAACTCGAGGGAGACGCCGTCGCGCCCGCGAACCCGCGTGGGAGGGGGGACCGCCCGCTCCGGCCGTCTCGGGCCGAGGGGGAGGGTCGCCCCCACCCGGTAGGCGCCTCGTTTTCCCGCGCCCACCCGGACCAACGCGCGAAGCGGCGGCAACGGCTCCTTCGGAACACGCACACGAAAAGCGCGGTCGATGCGCCGCCCCGGCTCCAGAATGCCGCGATAGGAAGGAAGCGGGTCCAGGATCGAGAGACCTTCGGGCACGCGCACCTCGAGTCGGACCAACCGTCCCGGGACCCGTGTCTCGAGGTGGAGACGCGCGGTCACGATCGTGCCCGGCGTCGCGACAGGCAAGGGCTCCCAGCGCACGCTCACGCCGGCTCGCGGCTTGGCGACGGCCGTCACCCCGGCCCCGGAGCCAAGGGCGAGAACCGCAGCGACGAGAACGGGAACGAGAGAACGCAGTCGAAGCACGCGGGGAGCAACTGGGAACATGGGGGTCGGTGTCCTTGGATTGAATCGTTGGGGGGGGAAATCGGTCCGCGCTTCAGTCTAGCCGGTTCGAACGATTCAGCCAAAGCCATTGTATCGGGTCACCTATCCGGTCATGGAGCCGCCCCGGCCTGCCAGGTTGGCAGCAGATCATCGTTCAAACGACCCCGAATGTAGCAAAATAGAACACAATTTGTCATATGGGCAAGATTCCCGAACTGATCGTGGGGTTGTTCCAAATTGGAACATGCGGTAAGAATCTAGTAACAGAATACACATCTACGATTTATGCGTTCTTAACCCGATTCTTGGGAATATCTGGCACCCTCATTGCGTTTTACTGTTGGCAGGTGTGGGGGACCTCACCAGGTTTTTGCCCATTTGGCATCGACGGTTTGGGGCGCATCGGCCCCGGCCGGCAAATCACGTCCCCGATTCATTTGAACCGTAGTCACAGCAAAAGGAGTTCAGACCCATGAAGGTCATCCCTCTTTCCGATCGTGTTCTCGTGCAACGTCTCGAGGCCAAGGAGACCAAGAAGGGCGGCATTATCATTCCGGATACCGCCAAGGAGAAGCCCCAGGAGGGCAAGGTGGTCGCCGTCGGCCCCGGCCGCTTGGGCGATGACGGCAAGCGCATCACCCCCGAGGTGAAGAAGGGCCAGCGGGTCCTGATCGGCAAGTACTCGGGTACCGAGGTGAAGCTCGAAGGCGACGAGTTTATCATTCTCCGTGAGGACGACATCCTCGGGATCGTCGAATAACCGGAGTCTCACCAGTTTCAACGGATGGGCCGGCGTATGGACCGAGCCCACAACAGCGTCAAATCATAAGAAGGAGATAAGCCCATGGCTGCCAAGCAGCTTTTGTTCAAGGAAGAGGCCCGCGCCAAGATCCTCGAAGGGGTCGAGATGCTCGCCAAGGCCGTCAAGGTCACCATGGGACCGCGGGGTCGCAACGTGGTCATCGACAAGAAGTGGGGATCCCCCACCATCACCAAGGACGGCGTCAGCGTCGCCAAGGAGATCGAACTCAAGGAGCCCTACCAGAACATGGGCGCCCAGATGGTGCGTGAAGTCGCCTCCAAGACCAGCGACGTGGCCGGCGACGGCACCACCACCGCCACCGTTCTCGCCGAAGCCATCTTCCGCCAGGGTCTGAAGAACGTCACCGCCGGGGCCAACCCCATGGACCTCAAGCGCGGCATCGACGAGGCGGTCGAGATCGTGGTGGGCGAGCTTCGCAAGCTCTCCAAGGGCGTGAAGGAGAACACCGAGATCAAGCAGGTCGCCACCATTTCCGCCAACGGCGACCACGAGGTCGGCGGCATCATCGCCGAGGCCTTCGACAAGGTCGGCAAGGACGGCACCATCACCGTCGAGGAAGCAAAGTCCATGGACACCACCCTCGAGGTGGTCGAGGGAATGCAGTTCGACAACGGCTACATTTCCCCGTACTTCATCAACGACAAGGACGGGATGGAGTGCAACCTGGAGGACGCCTACATTCTTCTCACCGAGAAGAAGATCTCCAACATGAAAGACCTGCTCCCGGTGTTGGAGAAGATCGCCCAGTCCGGCAAGCCCCTGCTCGCGATCTCCGAGGACGTCGAGGGCGAGGCTCTTGCCACGTTGGTGGTCAACAAGCTGCGCGGCACGCTCAACGTGTGTGCGGTCAAGGCCCCCGGCTTCGGCGATCGGCGCAAGGCCATGCTCCAGGACATCGCCATCCTCACCGGCGGCCAGGTCGTGAGCGAGGATCTCGGCATCAAGCTCGAGAACATCACCATGGCGGACCTCGGCCAGGCCAAGTCCATCAGCATCACCAAGGATGAGACCACCATCATCAAGGGCGCCGGGAAGGGCACCGAGATCAAGGCCCGGATCAACCAGATCAAGCGCCAGATCGAGGAGACCACCTCGGACTACGATCGCGAGAAGCTCCAGGAGCGCCTCGCGAAGCTCGCCGGCGGCGTGGCCGTCATCAACGTCGGCGCCGCCACCGAGACCGAGATGAAGGAGAAGAAGGCCCGCGTCGAGGACGCGCTCCACGCCACCCGCGCGGCGGTGGAAGAGGGCATCGTCCCCGGCGGCGGCACCGCGCTGCTCCGGGCGGTGGCCATCCTCCGCAAGCACTCCAAGACCATGGACGACGGCGACCGGAAGATCGGCGTCGCCATCCTGACCCGCGCCATCACCGAACCCCTCCGCTGCCTGGCGAACAACGCCGGTCTCGAAGGCTCGGTGATCGTGGAGAAGGTCATGGGCGAGAAGCGGACCGTCGGCTTCGACTGCGACAAGGAGAAGTACGTGGACATGTTCCAGGCCGGGATCATCGACCCGACCAAGGTCACGCGTACCGCGCTCCAGAACGCCTCCTCGATCGCCGGCCTGCTCCTCACCACCGAGGCGCTGGTCACCGAGATCCCGGAGAAGAAGCCCGCAGCTCCGGCCGGCGGCGGCGCTCCGGACATGGGCGGCATGGGCGGCATGGACTTCTAAGTCCGTTTCGCCGGATTCGTTCGGGAAGCCCCGGAGGCGCGAGCCTTCGGGGCTTTTCCTTGCTCGGCGCGGCGGGGGAATCACCCCGGGGGTCCGATTCGCCTCGGGACGGACACCCCACCGGACAGGACGGCCCCCTTCCGCTACACTCTCCCGGCGGCGACCCGAAGCCTCGACCCTGCCGCGTCCGGTCACCGAAGGACCGCGCGGTACGGAGCATTCAACCCGGCGGAGATCCCATGACCCGTTCCCAGAATCCCTCCTATCGCCTTTCGTTTCCCGAACCGGAACATCATCTGGTCGAGGTCGACCTCGAGATCCCCGCTCCCGGCACAACCCTCGAACTCTGGATGCCGGTCTGGACGCCCGGCTCCTACCTGATCCGCGAGTACGCCCGCAACCTGGAAGGGTTCCGGGCGACCTCGGCGGACGGAGAGGCGCTCCCCTGGGAAAAGACCGCAAAGAACACCTGGCGGGTTGAGACCCGCGGCGCGGCGGCGGCACGAATCGCCTACCGAATCTACGGGAGGGAGAAGTCGGTTCGCACCGACTGGATCGACGACGCCTTCGCGCTCATCAACGGCGCGCCTACGTTTCTGTTCGTCCGCGGGCGAGAATCGCTGCCTCACGAGATCACGGTGGAACCCGCCGTGGGCTGGACGCGGGTGCTGACCGCCCTGGACGCCGATCCCTCCGAGCCCTTCCGGTTCATCGCCGCGAACCTCGACGAGTTGGTCGATTCCCCCATCGTCGCCGGCACTCCGGCCGTCTACGACTTCACCGTCGACGACTGCCGCCTTACCCTGGTGAACCAGGGAGAATCGGGACTCTGGGACGGCGAGCGTGCCGCCGCCGACCTGAAGACGATCGTCGAGGCCTACCGGGATCTCTACGGATCGCTGCCGACGCGCCGCTATCTCTTCCACAACCTGCTGGTGGAGGCAGGCGGCGGCCTGGAGCACAAGAATTCCTGCGTGCTCATGGCCTCCCGTTTCGCCTTCCGGGACCGCAAGAGCTACGTCGGGTGGCTCGGGCTCGCGAGCCACGAGTTTCTACACGTCTGGAACGTCAAGCGCAGCCGCCCGGTGGAGCTCGGCCCCTTCGACTACGAACGCGAGGTGTACACCCGAAGTCTCTGGGTGGCCGAGGGGTTCACCGCCTACTACACCGACCTCATGCCCCGACGGGCCGGACTCACGACCGACGAGGAATACCTGGAGCGGCTCTCCGGAAAGTTGAACCTCCTGCAGTCCACCCCGGGACGGCGGATGCAATCCCTGGAGGAGTCCAGCTTCGATGCCTGGATCAAGCTCTATCGTCCCGACGAGAACACCGGCAACAGCACGGTGAGCTATTACTTGAAAGGGTGTGTGGTGAGCTGGCTCCTGGACGTGGAGCTCCGGCGGCGAAGCAGCGACGAACGCTCCCTGGACGACCTGATGCGCCTTCTCTACGCCCGCTACTCGGACGCGACCGGATTCACCCCCGCCGACATCCGGGAAGCGGCCGAAACGATCGCGGGCGAATCCTTGGAATCCTTCTTCACCGCCGCGGTGCGTGGCACGGCGGAGCTGGACTACGAACCGGCCCTGGAGTGGCTGGGACTCCGCTTCCGCGAGGAACCGGGGCGGGACGGGGCCTGGTTGGGGATCACCACCGCCGGCCGCGAGGGGCGTCTCGAGATCACGAGCGTGCGCCGGGACGGACCGGCCTACACGGCGGGGCTGGACGCCGAGGACGAACTGCTGGCCCTGGGCGGGTTCCGCGTCACCGGCAAGACCCTCGCCGATCGACTGCGCCAGTACCGACCCGGCGACCGGCTGGAGGTGTTGGTGGCGCGGGCCGGGGCCGTGCGCGCCCTGACGGTGACCCTCGGAACGAACCCCGCCCCCGCAAAGCAACTGGAGTTCGACCCCGAGGCGGGAGCGGGAGCGGTGGCGCGGCGGCGGCAGTGGCTTTGGGACGACGTTCGTTCGTGATTCATTCGATCCTTTTGTCGGTAATGTCGCTTCGGGGATCGCCCCGCGACGTTCAAAACGGATTGGTCGCGAACACCGCGAGTTCCGGGACGAACCCCCGCTCGTTGACCTCCAGGGCGCCGATGACCGCGGCGGCGATATCCTCGGGGAGGAGCTTTCGGGGGTTGATCTCGTCCAGGGTGCGTCCGCCCCACTCGGTCTGAACCTCGCTCGGGTTGACCAGCACCACGCGAATGTTGTGGCGGCGGAGTTCGTCCCGCCAGCACTCGGTCATGCCCCGCAAGGCGAACTTGGAGGCGCAGTAGGCGGTGCCCCGGGCCATGCCCTTGAGCCCGGCGGTGGAGGAGATATTCACGATGGCGCCGCTCTCCTGGGCCACGAAGTGCCGCGCCGCTTCGCGTCCCACCAACATCGCGCCCAAGACGTTGATCGCCATCACCTGGTGGAGAATCTCCTTGGTCATCTCGACCAGCGGGGCGCCCTTGCCGATCCCCGCGTTGTTGATGAGGATGTCCAGACCGCCCAGTTCCTCGATCGCGGTCTTCACCAGGCGAACGCAGTCCTCCTCGCGGGAGACGTCGGCTTGGATCGGCACCGCTTTCAGCTCCGCCGCGGTTTTCTTCAGAACGGCTTCGTCCCGCCCGTTCACTGCCACCGCCGCTCCCCGCGCGGCCAGCGCGGCCGCGATGGCCTTGCCGATCCCCCGGCTGCCGCCGGTCACCAACGCTTTCTTGCCTTGAAAATTCATGTTCGGTTCCTTTCCTCCGTGGGAGGGTTGCCGTCACTCACAGAATTCCTTCGCGGCACCGCCCGGGATCGCCGCCGGTCGCTCCGGGCGGCGTTCCTCCCTCCCGGCGCCCGTGCTAGGATGCTCTAATGGCCCCCCGCCCGTCGATCGACGTCCTGATCCACCCCGACACCCTTCGTCTGGAACGGGAACTCACCCACCGGGTGCGGGAGTGTCGCGAGCACGCCCGGGAGCGGGGGCGCTTTCCCCGAATCCTCGTTCTTGCCGCTTCCCGACGCCAAGTCCGACGCCTGCGCCGGGTGCTGGCCGAGATCCCCGCCGCCGCGGCCGGGGTGGAGATCATCAACCACCTCGCCTTCGCCCGCAAGCTCGCCGAGAACCGGCATCTTCCCGCGCCCGCTCCCGCCGGGCGGCTCGTGCGGGAGGCGCTGGTCGAAGCCCTGCTGCACCGCCACCCCGAACTTCGGCTCTCCCGGTACGCGGCCCGTCACGCGTCGGTGCCGGCGGCGCTCACGGGACTCCTGGGGGAGTTGCGGGAGGCGGGCATTCGCCCCGTCGACCTCCGGGACACCGACGCCGGGACACGTGCGGAAGACGTCGCGACCCTCCTCGAGGCTTACGAGAACGCGCTGGACGCCCTCACCGCACCGGACGCCGCGGGTCGGGCCTTCGGTGACCGGGCGGGCCTCGTCGCCTCGGCCGTCGCCGCCGCTCCGGATGAGCCGCCGTACGATCTGGTCTTCCAATACGGCGCCTACGACCTGGTGGGAATGAACCTGGACCTCTTGAACGCCCTCGCCCGTCGCTCGCCGCTGGTATACCTGATCCCCGCCGATCCCGAGGCTCCGGCCTGGCGATTCGCCCGCGCGTTCATCGAACGCGACCGGGGGGGGTCCGCCCGGGGATTGGAGGACGACGCCCCCCGCCCCTTCGTGGAAGCGGCGCGCTCCTATCGACGGCGATCCCGGG
>Ga0114931_10008992_pt1 | contig 12013 bp, 7 predicted proteins | sample 2SBtaG_FD_89579 | JGI IMG/M metagenome (GOLD analysis project Ga0114931, IMG submission 89579) | Deep subsurface microbial communities from Kolumbo volcano to uncover new lineages of life (NeLLi) - 2SBTROV14_V59a metaG | ecosystem: Environmental > Aquatic > Marine > Volcanic | place: Kolumbo...
ATATGAAGCCATTCCTTTATTTGTTCAAGTTGTGAAAAATGAAATCTTTTTCAGAAGACGCTGTACAATCTATTCATCCAATGAATTAAATCCATTCACAGCGTGAATAGATTACATATTTTACCGGTATCATTAAAGAACGAGTATCCTTCAAATTGAAAAAACAAGCGTCTGAAAATCCCGGTTTCACCCTTCGCGCAGCGATTGTTGCCGTGCTGCTTTCGCTGGTTTTGCTGGCCAGCTCAACCTATATCGCCATTAAAATCGGGGCGCTGCCCTGGCCGATTGTATTCTCCGTAATTGCCGCCGGCGGAATTATCAAATTATTGAGCCGCGGCAAGGCAGTGAGCGTTCACGAAATCAACGTGGCGCAGGCCGGCGCGAGCATTGGCGGGCTGGTGGCTGCTGGCATCGCCTTCACCGTGCCGGGCATTCTCTATTTGAATCAAACGCAAGGGCTGGAAATTCCCTGGCCAAATCCCTGGCTGCTGGGATTGCTAACCGCGCTGGCCGGTTTGTTGGGCGTGCTGCTTTCCGTGCCGCTCAAACAAACCTTTGTGGATCGCGAGCAATTGCCCTATCCCGCGGGGACGGCCGGCGCGGAATTGCTGAAGCTTGGCAAAACCGGGGGGAAATTGCTGGCGTTTGTGGTGATTTGGGGCGCGATTGCCGGCATCTTTGCACTGGCGCGCGACTTGTATTTTCCGGCGGGATTCACGCTTTCCGCGCTCACCGCGTTCGGCATTTATTTGACCCTTTTACCCATGCCGCTGGCCATTGGCGGCGGCTATATTTTGGGACCGAAAGCCAGCTTTTCCTGGCTGGGCGGCGCGATGGTCGGCTGGCTGCTGATTGTGCCGCTGATGGTGCAGAGCGGCTGGGAATTTTCCGCGGCGCGCGGTTTTATCCAAAACCTGGGGATGGGCCTGGTTTTAGGCTCAGGTGTCGGTTTTTTCATCAGTTACGTGCTGCCCCGGCTGCGTGAAATTTTCCGCCCGATGTTCACTTCGCTAAAAGGATTCGCCAAACTTTACCCACTCATTTCCGTGTTGGGCATGTTCGCCATGATAGCCGCGGGCGTGCCGTTTTTCGCGGCGGCGATCGCGGTGCTGGGCGTGTGGATTATGGTGACCGTCGCCGGGCGAATGACCGGTGAAACCAATATCGACCCGCTGGAACAATTCGGCATTTTCGTGGGGCTGATCGTCGCATTTATTTATGATGCCGCGGGTCTGAAACTGGACGTCCACGCCGCGTTTATGATCGTGACCTTCGTCAGCGTGGCCTGCGCCATTGCCGGGGACGCCGGGCACGATTTCAAATCCGCCGCCATTATCGGGACAAAATTTAGCGACATTGTAAAAGTAGATTTGATCACCGTGATTTTTGCCGGAGCGGCGGCGCCATTTGTGCTGGAAACGATCCGCACCGGTTTTGCCGCGGAATTGTTCACGCCCATCATGCCGGCCCCGCAAGCGCAACTGGTCGCCGGAAGCATTTCCGGATTTGCGTATCCACAGGCGTTTTGGGGCGGCTTTGCGCTCGCCCTGGCCGTGGAAATCATCAACAGCTTTTTGCCGGATCGCTACAAAAACCGTGTGTTGATGATGCCTTTTGGTATTGGCCTGTTTTTGGGAATGGGCTTTGCCCTGCCCATCGCCGTGGGCGCGGCCATTCGCGCCTGGATCGATAAAAATCGTCCGGCGCTTTACCAAAGCGGACTGCTGATTGCCGCCGGCGTGATGGGCGGCGAAGGCATTGCCGGATTCAGCAGCGGCGCGTTTAAAACGCTGGGAATTGCCCAGGGAGCAGCCGCAAATATTTTGATTGCCGTGATGACGCTGGTGATGTTTTCAGCCCTGCTTGCATATCGCAAACAACGTGAAAATTGATATTCCTGAAAAAAGGCCGTAGATTAGCGGTAAAGTTTAGTCGAATGATGAGACTTTCACGATGCATTTTTTAACAACAAAATTTAAACCGCTCCTCCTGTCACTATGCTATTTGCTTTTGTGCTCGCCGCCCCAATTTGCTCAAAGCAGCAACATCAAATTTGAACATTTTTCAGTGGAAGACGGGCTGTCGCACACCAACATTCGAAAGATTGTGCAGGATCACCAGGGATTTATCTGGTTTGCCACGCCGGACGGTTTAAACAAATACGACGGTTACGAATTTACATCCTATCGCCATGAGCCGTATGATGAAACGTCGCTGGCGGCAAATTCAATCAATGATATTTTTGTCGATCAGTTTGGCGTTTTTTGGGTCGGTTCGTTTGACGGACTAAATCGCTACAACCCAGCCACGGATCGTTTCATCCGCTATCAGAATAACCCGGATGATTCCACCAGCCTGCCCGTCAACTATGTTTCGGCAATTGGAGAAGATAGCGAAGGCACGTTGTGGGTCGCCTCTTATGCCGGGTTGGCTGCGCTGCGAAAAGAAGATCGCTCCAAAGGAGCCACTGTTCGTGGCGCGGCTGGCAAATTTACGCACTACCGGGCAATCCGCGGTGTTCCCAATGGATTGGGAAATAATACCATCCGCTGTCTTTCCCGCGATATTCGTCCCGGCAGCAAAGCAGTATGGATCGGCACCGTCCAGGGCGGCGTCAACAGGTTTGATCCGCAAACTGGAAAGTTTACCTACCTGTTTGGCGTAAATGCGAAGATTCAGCCACTTTACACGCGCTATTCTCCGGAAACGCTAAAATTTTTAGATCGGCTGCTCGAAAAAAAATCACCGGTTGGATCCATTTTTAGTACAGCGAATGATGCGCATCTAACCCGCGAAATAAATGTGGAAAACGAGGGTTTTTTTTTGGTGATCAGCTTGGGAGAAGTATGGGATAACGGTTTATACGATTACGGCTGGCTGGAAAACGCCGAAAGCGGCAAAGTGGTTTGGAAGATGGATCCGGCCAAAACGCTGTGCGCCGGTGGTCATCCCAAAAATCGCTGGCAGATTGAGGCGTTGCGTCTCAAGCCCGGTCGTTATCTGCTGCATTATCAAACCGATGATAGCCATTCCTATCCGAACTGGAATGCCCAGCCGCCCAAATATGAATCTTTTTGGGGCATTCAGCTTCTCGAAATATCCGCTGAAGACGCCCGCAAATGGCAAATGCTCACGCGAGAAACGGTGACGCCGGATTTTTTGAGCGGGAATAATATTTCAGCCATTTACCCGGATGTTGACGCCGCCACCGGCGAGTATTTGCTGTGGGTAGGAACCTACGGCACCGGGTTAAACCGGGTGGTTTTACCGGCAACCGGCGATAGCGCCCTGCAAACAAATCCCCTGTACCATGATTTTGAAAATGCCGAAATCACCCATTTTTATAATCAGGAAAACAATCCCCACAGCCTGCCCGGCAATTATATAAATGCGATCATCAAAACCCGCCGCGGCAGCGCCGGGAATTTATGGATTGGCCTGCCCGGCGGCGGTTTGGCGCGAATGGAAAAATTTGCGGGATCGGGCGGCGCCGGTTTTGCAGACCGATTTGTAAATTACACCCATGACGCTTCCAATCTCTACAGCTTGCTGAGTAACAATATTTCCACTTTGCACGAGGATCCATCCGGCACTTTGTGGATCGGCACAACGCAAGGGGCCAACAAACTCAGCCCGCGCAAACTGCGTTTTGAGCATTACACCAACAGTCTCGATCCGAAGCGAGCGGAGAACACGCTGCCGGGCGCGCGGGTTTCCTGCATTTTTGAAGATAACGTCGGCGAGGTGTGGGTCGGCACAACCCGGGGCAGCCTCAGCCGGTTTGATCCCAAAACAGGCCGGTTTGCCCATGACCATCATTTTGCGAAAAACGCCCTCGATTCCGGGCGATTTTACGTGGAATCCATCACCGAAACCGTTGATAAAAACGGGCGGGCGCTGTGGCTCGGAACCAGCGGTAACGGCTTGATTGAATACCGTCCTCAAATCGGAAAAATAATTCGCCATGACGGAGATTTCGAAGACCTTGAAAAACTGTCATCCAATGTCATCAATGTGGTTTATGCGGATAGCAAAGGGATGCTTTGGGTCGGCACCCGGGGCGGCGGTCTGAACAAATTCAACCCGCGCAGCGGCGAAGTAAAGCGATACCTGCCTGCGCCGGGCGTGGATATCGGAATTCCCAACGCGAATTACCCGATGGCCTGGGAAATCTGGGCAATCTGTGAAGATCATTTCCAGGGCAAACCGGCGCTCTGGATCGGTACGGTGGGCGGCTATCTTAGCCGGTTGGATGCTGAAAGCGATACATTTACCCATTTTATCGAAGACGTCAACGATCAAACCACCATCAATAATAAATCGATCACGAATATTTTCGTCGATAAAACCAGCGCCGTTTGGGTGGGCACATACAGCGGCGGGTTGAACAAATTCGACCGAAAAACCGAATCCTTTCGCCATTTCACCGTGAAAAACGGGCTGGCCAACAACATGATTTGGGGGATTTTGGAAGATGATCGCGGCAATTTATGGATCAGCACCAATGGCGGGCTATCGCGGTTTGATCCGCTAAAGGAGCAGTTTCAGAATTACGACGTGAACGACGGCTTGCAAAGCAATTTGTTCACCCAAAATGCTTTTGCCAAAAGCCGTTCGGGAAAAATGTTTTTTGGCGGGGTCAACGGGTTTACCTGTTTTTATCCCGACAGCATCACCCGCAATTTGCACCGGCCGCCCATTGTGCTGACGAATTTCAAAAAATTCGATAAAAGCGTTTCGTTTGATAAACCGCTCGCGGAGATTGAACGGATCGAACTGGATTACAATGACAACTTCTTTTCTTTTGAATTTGTGGCCCTGGATTACACAAATTCGTTAAAAAACCAGTACGCCTATCGGTTGGAGGGATTTGATTCGGATTGGATTTATTGCGGCGCGCGGCGTTACGCCAGCTACACCAATCTCGATCCGGGCGAATACAATTTTCGTGTAAAGGGCGCTAACAGCGATGGCGTTTGGAATGAAGAAGGCGTTTCACTAAAAATAAAAATTACCCCGCCGTTTTGGAAAACCGGGTGGTTTTATGTGCTGGCTGTAGTGACGCTGATCGCGGCGGCATGGGCGTTTCATGCCTATCGTTTGCGGGTAAAGGTGGAACAGGTCCGGCAGGTTGAGCGGGTGCGCAAAAAAGCCGCGGCGGATTTTCACGATGAATTAGGTCATAAGCTGACCAAAATTTCCCTGTTCAGTGAGATTATAAAACGCCGTTTGAGCGGCGCGTCATCGGAAAATGTTGAATACCTCGCCCGTATCAACGATATTTCCGGCGGGCTGTATAACGGCATGAGAGATTTTCTCTGGACATTGGACCCTGAAAAAGATTCGCTGTTTGAAATCGCCATTCGTTTGAAAGATTTCGGCGACGAATTTTTTGATAAAACCGGAATTTCTTTCCACGTCGAAGGCATCGACGAGGCGTTGAAGCACCAAACCCTTTCGATGGATTGGAAACGTCATTTGCTGTTGATTTTTAAAGAAGGCATGAACAATATCCTCAAACACGCCGGATGCAAAAATGTCACCCTGGCATTTTCATTGAACGGCAAGCTGCTAAAAATCATTTTGTCTGATGATGGGATCGGCTATCTAAACGGGAATGGGAAACCGGCAAATGGCAGCGGCGAGGGCATCCGCAACATGCGGCAGCGCGCGGAAAAATTGGGCAGCGAACTACGCATTCACGAAAAAGGCGGTGGGTGTGGAACCGTCGTGGAGTTTCATGGGGAAATTATTTAGCTGTCATTCATGCTCCGCAAGGAGCGCGGCGCGGATGCAGGAATCCCCCGATTCGCAGTGCCAGCATTACCTTAAATAATATCCTTGATTTTCCAATTGCGTTGCTGGAAACGCCAAAAATTTAATAGCAAACGAAATGTCTCATCCAGCCCTTGCATCAGCCAAATGCCGATGAGTGTAAAATTAAAAACGACGGCGACAAAATAAGAGCCGACGATTTCAAAGACGATGACACTAATAATGGCCAGCCACATCAGCCAGGCCAAATCGCCGCCGCCGCGCAGATTTCCGGTAAAGACGATGTTCATGGCTTTGGGCAATTGAATAATTGCCAGCACGATGATAGCATGTGTTCCGAACGTGACGACTTCCTGGTTTTGGGTAAAAATAGAAAACCAGAAATCTTGCAATAAAAACAATAATGTTGCCACAACCACGGCGCTTCCCAGTGCTACCCAGCCGGTTTGCCAGCCGGTTTTGATGGCTCGGCGCTCATCGTCGGCGCCGATGTTTTTTCCGACAAGGGTCATCGAAGCCAAACCAAAGCCCTGGTAGGCCATGGTCAGCACCGATTGCACGCGGACAAAAACCTGGTGCGCCGCCAGCACGACGATTCCCAGCAACCCGGCATAAAAACTGAGCACCAATTGCCCGACCGCCCAGACAAGCTGTTCGATGGTTGTGGGTAATCCCAGTTTATACAGACGTTTAAAGGTTTCAAGGTTGGGCGTTGTATATTCTTTAAAAGAAAAATACAGCGCGGCTTTGCGGCTGCGCAAAAAATAGAGTGTGATAAAAAACGCTGTGGAATGGGCAATGCCGACGGCCAGTGTGGCGCCCTGTGCTTCCATCCGCGGGAATCCCAAATAACCGAAGATAAAAATAGGCGCAAGCGTTAAATGCAGGGCATTGGTAAATAAATTTATTTTCATGGTGATGAAGGTGTCGCCCACCATCCGCATAATGCCCAACGCCATAAAATTGATGATGACCAGCGGGCCGAAATATGAAATGATTTTCAGATATTGAACGCCGTAGATGCGTGCAGCCGGTTCATCTTCGCGAATGGCTAAAAATATCAGCGTGCCGCCAAAATACCACACCAGGGAGAGAATGATTGCTAATAGTGTGCCGACCATCAATGCCTGGCCGAGGACGTGATTGGCATTCCAGGTGTCTTTTGCGCCTAAGTATTGATTGATAATGATGGAAGCGCCGACGACGAATGTCAGAACAACCGTGAATGTTAAAATGACGATTTGCAACGCCAGCCCCACGCCGGCCAGGGCGGCGGCGGAAATGTTGCCGATCAAAATTGCTTCAATCAGCCAGGCGACGGTTTGCGAAGATAAATCAATAACAGCCGGGAGCGAAGTTTTGAGAATATCCTTTAATGGAGATTTCTGAGAAGCGGTCAAAATCATTCACCTGCGTTTCACCCAACACCCGTAGCAAGTAAGAAATAAGAAGTAAACGACGATAATACAAACACTTGTTTTTTATCTTGCTTCCTACTTTATACTTCTAAAGCAGGCTTGCCCCGCGTCGCGAAGACACAGGGCAAGCCAAGCAATTCTAAAATGTAGCTATTTGTAGTATTCGTAATAATCAGCGCCTAAGTGAGTGATCTGATCTTCATTCATCATAAAACGCAGCGTGTTTTTCAACTTCATGTGTTGGATAAAAATATCATGTTCGGGATACAGACCCGGCTTGGCCATGGGGCTTTTGAAGTAAAACGACAGCCATTCCTGAATGCCCTGGAAACCGGCGCGTTTGCCCAAATCCATGAACAAAGCTAAATCCAGCACGATGGGCGCGGCAAGGATGCTATCGCGGCACAGGAAGTCGATTTTGATCTGCATGGGATAATTCAGCCAGCCGAAGATGTCGATATTATCCCAACCTTCTTTGTTGTCGCCGCGGGGCGGGTAGTAATTGATGCGCACTTTGTGGTAAAAATCTTTGTAAAGATCCGGGTAAACATCCGGCTGCAGAATTTGTTCCAGCACCGAAAGCTTGCTTTCTTCTTTTGTTTTGAACGATTCGGGGTCGTCCAACACTTCGCCGTCGCGATTGCCCAAAATGTTTGTCGAAAACCAGCCGTTCAAGCCCAGCAGACGGGTTTTGAAGCCCGGGGCAAGAATGGTTTTCATTAGCGTTTGACCGGTTTTGAAATCTTTTCCGCACATTGGCGTGCGGGTTTCCTTGGCTAATTCGTAAAAAGCGGGGATATCGCAGGTCAGGTTTGGAGCGCCATTGGCGAAGGGAATTCCCATTTTGACAGCGGCATACGCGTAAACCATGCTCGGTGCAATCGCCGGATGATTTTCTTTCATCGCCTTTTCAAATGATTCGATGGTTTTGTGAACCTCATGCTGCTTTAGAAAAATTTCCGTGCTGCCGCACCAAACCATTACGATACGATCGAGCTTGTTGTCTTCTTTGAATTTTTGGATGTCTTCCATCAGCATTTGGGCATAGTCCCATTTGCTGCCGCCGATTTTTACAAAATTGCCATCCAGTTTTTTCACATAATCCCTGTTGAAAACGCCTTTCATGGGTTTTACGGTTTCCAGTTCCGGGCGTAGTTGATCCAGTAGCTCTTTTTTCAATACGCCGGCGTTCAGGGCTGATTGATAGGCGTCTTCGTTAAAAATATCCCACCCGCCGAAACAGATATCGTTCAGATCTGCCAGCGGAACAAAATCCTTGATCATGGGAACGCGGTTTTCGGTGCGTTTTCCCAGGCGAATCGTTCCCATTTGCGTGAGAGAGCCGATCGGTTTGCCCAACCCTTTTCGGACGGCCATAACGCCGGCCATAAATGTGGTTGACACCGCCCCCATTCCGGGCGTCAATATTCCCAGCCGTCCTTCGACCGGTTTAATCGTAACTTTGGGTGTATCACTCATTGTTCCTGCTCCTTAATCCTTTTCCCTAAAATATTGTTTATTTTGTAGTGAATCTAAATTTATTATTGCCTTCTATCTGATCCGTTCTATGCTTTGCACGGGTTAAAACTTTACTTTTGTCTTGTCATTTCCGCAATCTTTAAGCGGGAATCTATTTGGGGTATGTATGGATTCCCGATAAAAGCATTCCCCAAAGGGGCAGGCTGGGAATGACAACCGGTAAATTTCAAAGCAAAAGTTAAATTATTACCCATTTTCAGTATATCAGCCGGGTTTAGCGTTCGGCTTTTTCGGTTTTCCAAACGTGATGAATGCGTTGGATGGCCGTCACATTCGCAAAAAATGCCACGATCCACACCACGCCGATCAGGGCGTATTCGTGAATCAACGAGGCGATGCCGATCAACACAATTCGTTCCGCGCGCTGCATCATCCCGACGTTTCCATCCAGGCCCAGGCCTTCCGCACGGGCCCGCACATAGCTCACCAGAATGGAACCCATCAGCGCCAAAAAAGCCACGATGACGGTCAGTTGATATAGCGGTGATTGAAATTTATTCAGGTATGCCATGATGCCAAAGAACATGAAAAATTCGGCATAACGATCCAGGCTGGAATCCAACACCGCCCCAAATTTTGAAGCGATGCCACGGCTTCGGGCAATTTTTCCGTCAAATGTATCGCTGATGCCACCTAATAAAATGGCCACGCCGCCCAACCGCAACATGCCAAACCCATAAAAAAATGCCCCAATTCCAGAGAGGATGAGGCCTAAAATCGTAAAAAAATTAGGGTTAACGTTTAGTCGAATAAAAAAATCAACCGGTTTTTCGATTGATTTCACAAATATTTCCTTGACCAACGGTGTGATCAGTCGAAATTCCTTTTTAGCCATTCAAGACTTCTTTCACTCATCAATCGGTTTAAAATCGTTACCGGCAATCAGCAAAACGATTTCTCCCTTCAGCGTTCGTTTGTCGATGATACCGAGTACATCCTGCGCATGACCCCGAATAAACTCCTCAAATTTCTTGGTCAATTCACGCGAAATAATAATATAACGATTTCCCAAATGCTTTACAATATCTTCTATAGTTTTTTGGATGCGATGGGGTGATTCGTACAAAATGATGGTTCCCGGTTCTTCGGCTAATTGACGGAATTTGGTTTGCCGGCCTTTTTTACGCGGCAGAAACCCTTCAAAAACAAAGCGGTTGGTCGGCAGTCCGGAAGCCACCAGCGCCGTAATTGCAGCGGTTGCGCCCGGCACCGGCACAATCGGAAGCTGCGCCCGTATGGCTGCTTTGACGAGCTTGTGCCCCGGATCGGAAATGCCCGGCGTGCCCGCATCCGTCACCAAAGCAACTTGCTGCCCTTCCCGCAAATAACCGATGATTTGCGGAATTCGCCCGGCTTCATTGTGGGCGTGATAGCTCATCATGCGATTTTTGATGTCGTAATGCGCCAGCAGACGCCCGGTCACACGGGTATCTTCCGCGAAAATGAAATCCACTTCCCGCAAAATGCGCAATGCCCGCAGGGTAATGTCTTCCAAATTGCCAATCGGCGTGCTGACGAGGTAAAGGGTGGCGGTGTTCAAAATTTTCCTTTCGTTTGATACTGTCGGATATTTCTCGTTCCCAAGCTCCTGCTTGGGAACGTTTGCCCCGAAGCTCCTGCTTCAGGTAAGGCTGTCACCAATCCGTGCAAACCGGCAGCAAGCCCGACATTTCCAAATAATTCCGCGCGCTTGAGTATCGCCAATGCTCGGGTTTGTCCACATACCCCCGCTTAATTGGATTATTATGAATGTATTCGATTTTTTGCTGCATCATTTCCCGGTGCCGAATCAACGTTGGCAGCGAACCCTCTTGCCAAAATTGATATTTTCCGTGTTTATGTTTCGGCTTCATAAATGCCATTTGGTTTAAAAAATGGATATTACCCTGCTCCTGAAAATAATCCAAAATTTTCCGCGCGGTAAACGATTTGAAATTCTTCAATTCAGCCGGGAGATCGTTGGATGATACAATTAAGTGGAGATGCGTTTCCATGATGACATAAGCGTAAACGTCCAGCCGAGCATTTTTTTGGAGAAAATGAAGCGAATCAAGAATGATTTCTTTTGGCGTAAGCGGCGCAAGCGCAGGCAGCCATCTCACCACAGAGCATGTGAGAAAATGGATGCCGGTTTTTTCGAGGATGTGATATCGTGTTCGACTCATCTTATTTGATGTATTCCGCCATTTTACCTGAAGCCGGAGCTTCGGGGCATGCGTGGCAAAGCGGGAGCTTTGCCACGAGGAGAAGCAACGAGTGACGCTAAATACCGCTTCAGATCGACTTCAGGGGGGATTAGAGAATATCATTGATCTTTTTAAAATCGCGATCCATCGTTGCTAACTTGCAACCGCGATGTTTACAAAAACTATACAGAGGTAGGCGTCATTAAAAATGCCAATCCAATGCATTGTGTTGTATTTCCACAGCGCGATATTGGTCTTTCAATTCGGATAAATCACCTTCCCAGTCAAATTTAAACCCGTTTTTTTTGTCATTGTTTTTTAAATCATTGCCCTCGTATTTATTTAACAAAAAGTCGATGTAATCAATGACTTCCGGTATCAAGTGGCCTGGTAATTTTTTGATTTTGCAGTTATTTCAGTGGTTTGCATAGTAAAGCCCGGTTTTTTTTCTAATTCACAACCAAACAAAGTTATCATTCTGTTGATTTTATTCCAACGTATTTTTTTGATGTTTTTTGTTTGTTTCTCGTTCCTAATACTACAACGAGACTTACTCTCGTAGGTTTAAATTTTTGATGCGTCTTTTTCGATGCGATAAGTAAGCCGCATGATTTCGTTTAACTCTATTTAATATGTTTAACACATTGGGTTCTTCAAATACCGGTTTAGGCAGCACCGCTCTGAGTATCAATTGGATTTGGGGAAGCGTAATTTGCGGTACTTTTTTTTAAACGCTGTTCTAATCGAACTAAAAAATGATGTGCTAAAATAGCCAGGGTTATATGGTGATGCCAGCCTTTCCAACTTCGGACTTCATAGTCACGGTTCGCTCATTTTTTAGCCGGGTTTCAGAAATTCACCGGCCAGTTTTGAATAGATGCTGATAGAAAGATTCAGTAATCCTTGGGCAAGGGGCACAAATAATAATTCTGTTGTTTTACCACAAATGCCCGCGTGGCCAGCGCCGCCATTACCCGACGGTTCAATTCGCGCTCAAACTCGTCCCAGGGATCATCCTTACTCAGGCGATTAAGAATGAGGCCCAAACGGTCATCGCTAAAATCCAACCCGCGAACGGCTGTTCCTATACAACGA
>Ga0114931_10008993_pt1 | contig 12013 bp, 12 predicted proteins | sample 2SBtaG_FD_89579 | JGI IMG/M metagenome (GOLD analysis project Ga0114931, IMG submission 89579) | Deep subsurface microbial communities from Kolumbo volcano to uncover new lineages of life (NeLLi) - 2SBTROV14_V59a metaG | ecosystem: Environmental > Aquatic > Marine > Volcanic | place: Kolumbo...
CGCGTGCTGATCAGTTCCGGCTTCACCGCGGAGGGCGGTGCCCAGGAGCTTCTGGACGAGGGCGCGGCGGGTTTCCTGCAGAAGCCGTTCGACCTGGAACAGCTCTCCGATGCGATCCACGACGCGCATGCGCGTGTCGGCTAGCGGTTCCCGTCAGAGCTTCTCGACCGACTTGAACATCTCCATCACGAACGATGCGCGCGGGCGGATCAGCAGGCTCCGCGCCGCGGGCGTGTGGATCTCGAGCACCCAGCCGGTTGCAGCGGCACCTTGCGCTGCCAGTGGGTCGTCGATGAACCTGTAGATGTAGCCGCGGTCCACCTTCTGCGCGCTCCTCGTCTGGGCGCGTGCGCGTGGTGTTGCGGAGAGAGCGGTCAGTGCGACGAGGGATGCGGGCACGACAACGTGGAGCTTCATGGGATCTCCTCCTTTGTCGCGTACGACCCAGGCGCAACACGGGTTCTTGGGTTCCCGGTCGCTGGCTCCGCGGAAGCGATCCGCCCGGCTGGCTGTGCGGGTTTGGGGCCGCGGGCGATCCAGTCTATTGTCCCCCGCCATGGCGAACGTGGTGGGGCTCACCGTCCAGGAGCTCGAGCAGATCAAGGCGCAGGAGCGCTTCAACGAGGATCTGGCTCCCGTGGCGCCGGAAAAGCGCACCTGGGGCCGTTGGAACATCGCCGCGCTCTGGGTCGGGATGTGCGTGTGCATCCCGACCTACATGCTCGCATCGAGCCTCATCCAGCAGGGCATGAGCTGGTGGCAGGCGAACCTCACGGTCCTGCTCGGCAACCTGATCGTGCTGGTGCCGATGATCCTCAACGCCCACGCCGGCACCAAGTACGGCATTCCATTCCCGGTGCTGGCCCGCTCGTCGTTCGGTGTGCTCGGCTCGAACGTTGCCGCGCTCCTGCGCGCGTTCGTCGCCTGCGGTTGGTTCGGCATCCAGACCTGGATCGGCGGCTGGGCGATCTTCCAGCTGATGACCGCGCTCATCCCGGGCCTGCCCGCCGGCCATCCGAATGCGTTGTGGCCCGGCACCGTCCCGTTCGCGTGCTTCATCGCCTTCTGGCTGATCAACGTGTACTTCATCTGGCGCGGCACCGAGAGCATCAAGTGGCTGGAGACACTAGCCGCGCCGTTCCTGATCCTGTGCGGGCTCGCGCTGCTCTTGTGGGCGTACCTGCGCGCGGGCGGCTTCGGCCCGATCCTCGAGCAGGGCGACAAGTTCAAGACATCGGGACAGTTCTGGGCGGTGTTCTTCCCGGGGCTGACCGCCATGGTGGGCTACTGGGCGACGCTCAGCCTGAACATCCCCGACTTCACGCGCTACGCGAAGAGCCAGAAGGACCAGATCGTCGGCCAGGCGATAGGGCTTCCGCCGACGATGACGCTGTTCGCGTTTATCGGTTCGGCCGTGACCAGCGCGACCGTGATCATCTTCGGCAAGGCCATCTGGGATCCGGTGCTGCTCATCGGCAAGCTGGGCGGGGCGCTGATGGTGACGCTGGCGATGATCGCGCTCAGCGTGGCGACGCTGTCGACCAACATCGCCGCCAACGTCGTCTCGCCCGCCAACGACCTGGCGAATCTCGCGCCGAAGCGTATCTCGTTCAAGACCGGCGGCTTGATCACCGCCGTGGTCGGCATCCTGATCATGCCCTGGCGGCTGTACTCCGATCCGAGCGGCTACATCTTCACCTGGCTTATCGGCTACTCGGCGTTGCTCGGCCCCATCGGTGGCATCCTGATCGCCGACTACTTCGTCGTGCGCCGCATGAAGCTCCACGTGCCCGACCTGTACAGGAACGAGGGCCGCTACCACTACTCGGGCGGCTACAACCCGAAGGGACTGATAGCCCTGGTGCTCGGTGTTGCGCCGAACGTGCCGGGTTTCATCGGCGCCATCACCGGCAAGAACTTCGGCTTCTGGAGCCACCTGTACGACTACGCCTGGTTCATCGGCTTCATCATCGCTGGCTCTGTGTATCTCATCTTGATGTGGGGGGAGCGGGCGCGTCTCGCCCGGGCCGATGGCTGAGCGGCTGCTCGAACGCGCCTTTGCCGAGGTCGACGCTGCGCGCGACGAGCTCGTGGATTTCTGCGCACGGCTGGTGCGCGTGCCGAGCGTGAATCCGCCGGGTGAGGGCTATCGGGAGTGCGCGGAGGTGCTCGGCGCGGAGCTTTCGCGTTTCGGCTTCGAGGTCGCCTACCACGAAGCGGCAGGGCGACCCGAGCACACGAAACAGCACCCGCGCGTCAACGTGATAGGCAGGCTGCGCGGCGAGCGAGATAGGCCGCGCGTGCATCTGAACGGGCACATCGACATGGTGCCGCCGGGGACCGGGTGGAGCGTCGATCCGTTTGCTGCAGTGCTGCGGGGCGGTAGGCTCCACGGCCGCGGCACGGCGGACATGAAGGGTGGCATCGCCGCGGCCGTGTACGCCGTGGAAGCGCTCAGACGCGCGGGCGCCACGTTCGGCGGCAGCATCGACCTGAGCGGCACCGTCGATGAGGAGAGCGGCGGCGAAGCGGGAGTGGCGTGGCTCTGCGAACAGGGGCTCGTCTCGGCCGACAACACCGATTACGCCATCATCCCCGAGCCGCTGAACCCCGATCGCGTCTGCATCGGACATCGTGGCGTGTACTGGTCCCGCGTCGTGGCGCACGGGCGCATCGCGCACGGCTCGATGCCGTTCCTCGGGTCGAGCGCCATCGAGCACATCGCGCATTTCGTCGAGCGGGTGCACTCGGAGCTGGTGCCGTCGCTCTCCGGACGCACCACATCGATGCCCGTGATGCCGCCGGATGCGCGCCGCGCCACGCTCAACGTCAACAGCATCCAGGGCGGACAGGCCGGGCAGTGGCCGCAGACGCCCTGCGTCGCCGACCGCGCCGAAGCGATCGTCGAACGGCGTTTCCTCCTGGAAGAGGGCTTCGAGCAGGCGAAGGGCGAGATCATTGCGCTGCTCGAGCGGGCACACAGCGAGAACGCGGAGCGCCGCTACGACCTGGAGGACCTGCTCGTCGTGCATCCCGTGCAGACGCCCGAGGGCTCGGAGCTAGTGCGTGCTCTCGATGGCGCGGTGCAGAGCGTGTTCGGCCGGGCTGCGCAGCTGATCGCGAGCCCCGGTACCTACGACCAGAAACACTTCGCGCGTCTCGGCGGCATCGAGCACACCGTCGCCTACGGCCCCGGCATCCTCGAGCTCGCCCATCAGGTCGACGAGTACGTCGCAGTCGACGACCTCGTCGCGTCGACCAAGGTGCTGGCCGCGGCGCTTTTGGATCTGCTCGACGCGCGCTGAAAGGACGCGCGGTCGCTGCGCGTCGCGCCACGCTCCAGCGCTCCTCCTCAGACTTTCGCTCGTCCCGCGTACGTCTGGCGCAGCTCGCCGAGATGCGCCTTGTTCGGCACGCGTAGGGCCACGGCTGGCTCGGCGCCGAGCTGCAGGACGGCCGAGACGCCGAGCCACAGTTTCCAGCCCTTCATGATCTCGAAGCGCGTCAGCTGCGCGACAGGGAAGACGCAGCGGGTCTGCCACTCAGGCAGGCCCTGTACGAGCGCAGCTTCGATGGCGGCGACCGGCTGGTTCGCGTCCGCGACCATGGCGGCGATGTCGTCCACCGTCGCGCCGCCCTGGATCTTCTGCGTCCGCAAGGTGAAGCCCTCGGTTTCGGCGCCGGAGCGCGGCAGCAACAGAATCGTCGTCGGTGTTCCCACCAGTGCGCCGTAGCTCACCGCATTGGGGGCGTTGTTGGCTGTCCAGCTGACCTTGGGAACGAAGACGGCATCGGCGCGAGGAAACGGCATGCACACGAGGCTAGCGGATTTCGCTATCATTCCGGTCTTTTCCGACGAGCGCGGGCCCCTCGGCCATGCCTGACGACAAGCCGACGCCCGAGGAGGCCTGCGCGGCCCTGCACGAACAGATGGTCGCAGACGGCTTCTCCGGCACGTTCATTCCCGCGCGCCTTTACTCCGGGCTCGACAGGGCCTAGGAGAGGCTCACTCGATCGCCGGCCACAGGGGTCGTCGATTGAGCACGCGCCGAGTTGGCGCTTCGAAAGAAATGTGAAAAAAATGGCTGAAGGTACAATCAAGCGTCTCACCGACAAGGGCTTCGGATTCATCTCGACTGGCAATGGAGACGACGTGTTCTTCCACCAGTCGTCCGTCGAAGGCACGTCGTTCGACCAGCTGCGAGAGGGACAGAAAGTGTCGTTCGATGTAGGGCAGGGCCCGAAGGGTCCCCGCGCCGAGAGCGTCCGCGTCATCTGACCCGACGTGGTCGTTGACTTTTGAGCGCATTGGACTCCGGTCCAATGCGCTCTTCCTATTGGTGCGCCGAGAGGCCTGAGCAGCGGTCGCGCAGCCAGGCACGTGCGCTCGCGCCACCGGCGGGCCTAGCCGATTTCCTATGTGTCGTCGGCGGCCCGGCGCGACGGACGGCATGGGCAAGGTAGCAACCAAGGAGCTCGCCCGTCGCGGCGCAGAACGAGCGTCGCTACAGCAAGCGCTTCGCGATCGGTAAATGGTCGACGCTCGACGAGCTCTTGACCCTGGAACAGGCGCGTCAGCAGTCGACCTGGGCGCAGTCCCAGCTCCGCTCGGTAGTCGGGCCGGGCAATGACTGGAAGGCGACGCGTGCTCGATCACCTGGGTGGGTCCGGCGCGGTATCGTCGCGAGAGGCATGGATTCGCGTCGAGGGATCGAATCTGGGGGTGGCCGGGGCGGGTCCGGAGGCGGCGACTGGGACGGTGGCAGCGTCCGCGACCGCGCCGGTGGCAGCGACGGGGACGGCATGGCGTGACGCAGCCAGGGCGCGACGCAGGCCATCGTGCCGCTGGTCCACCGCGTCCAGCGCCACGATCGCAAGCTGGCACAGCAGCTGAAGGACGCGACCAACAGCTTCGTGCTCAATCTCGGGGAGGGTGCCTACTCCGATCCCGGCACGCGCCGCAGTCGGGGCCAGAGCTCCGCCGGCAGCGCCGGTGAGGTCCGGATGGGTCTGCACGCGGCAGTGGGCTGGCGCTATAGCCCCTACCCGAGCTTGTCGAGGATCTCCGCCGGCTCGGGGAAGCGATGCTCGCCGTGCTTGGAGAAGATGACCTCGCCGTCCACCACGACGTCGAACTGCCCCACCTTGCCCACGGCAATCTGCGCGTCCACGCCCTTCGCCTTCTTGATTTCCGCCGCGAGACCCGCGGCGCGAGGACGATAGTTTCAGGCCTGGCAGTAGAGGATCTCGATCTTCATGCCCCAAGCCTGCCACATCCGGCGCCTGGCGCGAAGCTCGCGCCTCCGCGTCCGGCGCAGTCTCGTCCGCAGTCATCATCGTTGGCGTCGATTCCGGCGTGTACACGGACGCGTACACCTCACCAACCAGCCTGTGGGCGGCTGACTAGGCGCCGAACTCGGCCAGGTTCGCGTCCAGCGTGTCGCGGATGTGCTGGATCGTTCTACCGCGCAGGCCGCGCTTGCTGGCGGCGAAGGGCGTTCCCGAAAGCTGGGCCAGACGCGCGGCGCGCTCCATTGCGGCGGGCAGGACCTTCGCGGGCTCGAGCGCTTCGTCGAGGTAGCCCGTCGCCACTGCGTCGACCGGAGTGTACTGTCGCGCCGTCAACGTGGCCTCGGTGAGCTTCCGGGGATCCAGGCGATCGCGCGTCATCTCCAGCGCCAGGATTGGCAGCGGCATGCCGATGGCGACTTCGTTCAGCCCGATCTTGAACTCGCCCAGCGTGCCGATACGCACGTCGCCGGTCAGCACCAGGAGCGCGCCGCCCGCCAGCGCGTGCCCCGTGCACGCCGCGACCAGAGGTTGCGGATGTCCGTAGGCCTTCATCAGCACGTCCGCGCCTCGCGTGAGGAGCGCCCGCGCTTCGGCCGGGCCGGCCATCATGTGCCGGAGATCGAAGCCGGCCGAGAAGCGCCCTTCGCGCCCGACCAGGACCGTTGCCTTGGCCTCCTTCGTCGCCCGCCCGAACGCTTCGTCGAGGCCGTCCAGCATCGCAGGGCTCAGCGCGTTGGCCTTGCCGTCGTCCATGCGCACGACGGCGACGTCGCCGGACAGTTCGAAGCTCACCGGGTTTTCGCTCATGGCCGGGGCGTAACAGAACGCCGTCGGCGCGCAAAGCGTGAGCCCGCAGGGCGCGTGCGGTCCGCTAGTACGGTCGGCCGTGCTTGTGGGTGAAACGCCACTTGCCGTCTCGGCGGTGCGGTTCAGCAGGCAATGGGCGTTGCCCGTTCCGGCCTTGAATCCCGCGCACACCGCCGCGGCGCCGGCTGGCGCCGCGGCGCAGCTACGCGCGCACTAGAGGAACGACGCGCCGAAGCTGATGTAGCCCCAGGGGATGACGCCGATCTTCTCCGGATCCGCATTGGAGGAGAAGGAGAAGCCCTTGCCGACCAGGGCCATGGCGCCGACGCGGAACATGAAGCCGGCTTTGCCGCCTACGGGTTGCAGGCGATAGCCCAGCAGGACGTCGCCGTACGGGATGAGACCCGAGCTGGAAGCGTGCGCGCCGAGAAAGCTGCCGCTGCCGCTCACCGACAGGAGCGTCGCGCCGCCACCCACCTCGAGGCTGTGCTTGCCGGAGCGGAGGCCGATGTAGCTGGCCGTGACCGGAAAGAAGAGATACGTGACGCTGCTCGAGGCAGTGCCCGTCGATGTGGTCACGGACGAGGATGAGGAAAAGTAGCCGAAGCCCACCCGGATTCCGAGGTCGGGAATCACCATGCGTTCGTAGTTGACCGAGCCGATCATCGCCGAGCCCAGAAGCTCGGCGTAGACCGAGTTCTTCGATGGGTTGGTGGCTTCTTCGTCGTCGGCCGGCGCTGGAGCCGCAGCGGGGGCAGCGGCTGGAGCCGCAGCCGGGGCGGCGGCGGGTGCGGCAGCGGGGGCAGCGGCGGGTGCGGCAGCGGGGGCAGCGGCGGGTGCGGGGGCAGCCGGCGCTGGCGCGTCTGATGAGGGTTCCGGTTGAGCGCTAGCGAGCGCCGGGAGCAACGTACAGCCAACGGCAGCGAGGGTGGTTGCAGCAAGACGTAGAGTGGTCAAATGGGGTCTCCTTACAGCAAGACTACGCATCGTAGCCCGAACCCTTCCCTTATCCGCATTTCCGGCGACGCCGCTTGAGCCACATCAACGCGGACGAGAGCGCCGCGCGACTCGTGTCGCTCTTTGTTGCGTGTCCGAGCCCCGGCTCTGCGATCGCGAGGATCCCATGCGGTGATCCGCCAGCGCTGTGACGCGGTGCGCCGCGACGGCCGTCGACCTGCGCGCGGCCAGGACGGGGCATTTTGCAGGAGCGGCCCCTGGGCCGTTCCCCTGCTCGGATGGTCGGCTCTAGTCATCGCGGACAGGTCGCGTATGCTGCGTCTCCTTTTCTGAAACGTCGCGCGGCCCGCCCGTCCCTTGATGGGCCCTGCGCCGCGCCGAGGGAGCGTGAGCGATGAGCCAGATCGTGCGTTGCGGAATGATCCAGTGTTCCAATCCCATCAATGACGAGAAGGTGCCCGTCAAGGACATCCAGAAGGCAATGCTCGACAAGCACATGCCGTTCATCGAAGACGCCGCGAAGAAGGGCGTGCAGATCCTCGGCCTTCAGGAGATCTTCAACGGCCCCTACTTCTGCCCGAGCCAGGACAAGCGCTGGTACGAGGCCGCCGAGAGCATCCCGGGGCCCACGACGGAGCTGATGCAGGGCATCGCGCGCAAGCACGACATGGTGATGGTCGTGCCGCTGTACGAGCAGGAGATGCGCGGCGTCTTCTACAACACCGCCGCGGTCATCGACGCCGACGGCACGTACCTCGGCAAGTACAGAAAGCAGCACATCCCGCAGGTGGCCGGCTTCTGGGAGAAGTACTTCTTCCGTCCCGGCAACGGCGGCTACCCGGTGTTCGACACCAAGTACGCCAAGGTCGGCGTGTACATCTGCTACGACCGCCACTTCCCCGAGGGCGCTCGCTGCCTCGGCCTGAACGGCGCCGAGATCGTGTTCAACCCGAGCGCGACCGTCGCGGGGCTGTCGCAGTACCTGTGGAAGCTCGAGCAGCCCGCCCACGCCGCGGCCAACGGCTACTACATGGCGGCGTCCAATCGAGTCGGCACGGAGGCGCCGTGGAACATCGGCAAGTTCTACGGCACGAGCTACTTCGTCAATCCGCGCGGCCAGATCATCACCGAGGCGTCCGAGGACAACGACGAGCTGATCGTTTCGGACCTCGACCTGTCGATGATCGACGAGGTGCGGCAGACCTGGCAATTCTACCGCGACCGTCGTCCCGACGCGTACGACGAGCTGGTCCGCAGGTAGGCAGAGGAGACGATCATGTCAGACAAGCAATTCCCCCCGGCCTTTCCGGCCAAGAACGAGGATTTCGTCGAGTACGTCCCGGCCCGCAACTGGATCGGCGGCGAGTGGCGTGACGCTACGACGGGCAAGACGTTGCCCGTCGACAACCCCCGCTGGGCCAAGGACTTCTCCAGCGTACCGCTCTCCGGAGCGGAAGACGTGGATCTCGCCGTCCAGGCCGCGCAACGCGCCTTCACCACCTGGTCGCGCCGGCCGATGCGCGAGCGCGCGCAGATCTTCTTCAAGCTCAGGGAGCTGATGGAGCGCGACGTCGAGGAGCTCTCCTGGCTCGTCGTGCACGAGAACGGCAAGACCTACGGCGAGGCGAAAGCCAGCGTGCTCAAGGGCATCGAGTGCGTGGAGTTCGGCGCTTCGCTACCCAACTCCGGCGGCAGCGGCGAGGAGCTCGAGGTGAGCCGTGGCGTGGTGTGCAAGGAGATCCACGAGCCGCTCGGCGTCGTGGCGGGCGTCACGCCGTTCAACTTCCCGGTGATGGTGCCGCTGTGGATGCTGCCGCAGGCGATCGTCGGCGGGAACACCTTCGTGCTCAAGCCCAGCGAGCGCGTACCGCTCGGTGCCATGAAGCTGGCGGCGCTCTTTTCGGAAGCCGGGCTGCCCGACGGCGTGTTCAACATCGTCAACGGCGCCGCCGACGTGGTCAACGCCCTGTGCGATCACCCGAAGATCCGCGCCATGGCCTTCGTGGGCTCGACCAAGGTGGCCAAGCACGTCTACGGGCGCGGCGCGGCGACCGGCAAGACCATGCTCTGTCTGGGCGGCGCGAAGAACCACCTGATCCTGGTGCCCGACGCCGACGTGAAGGTAACGGCCGAGAATGTCGCTGCTTCTTTCACGGGCTGCGCCGGACAGCGCTGCATGGCCGCTTCGGTGCTGGTGGCCGTCGGTGACGTGAGCCACGTGATGGATGCGGTGGTCGCGAAGGCCAAGACGCTCCGGACCGGCAAGGACATCGGTCCCATCATCACCAAGCAGGCTTCGGACCGCATCCGTCGCTACATCGACGAGGCAGAGAAGGCCGGCGCCAAGGTGATCGTCGACGGGCGCCAGCAGAAGGGCAACGACGAGGGTCACTGGGTTGGCCCGACCATCATCGACGGCGTCACGCCGGAGATGGGGGCGTGGAAGGACGAGATCTTCGGCCCTGTGCTGAGCGTGGTGCACGTCAAGAACCTCGACGAAGCCATCGCGCTCGAGAACAGCAACCCCTACGGCAACGCTTCGTGCATCTACACGACCAGCGGCGCCGTGGCCGACTACGTCACGCGTCGCGTGGAGGCCGGCATGGTCGGCGTCAACGTTGGCGTGCCGGTACCGCGCGAGCCGTTCGGCTTCGGCGGCTGGAACGACAGCAAGTTCGGCCACGGCAACCTGACGGGCATCGATGGCTTCCACTTCTGGACGCGGCCGCGCAAGGTGACCGTGAAGTGGGAGCTGCAGCAGGACGCCAACTGGATGTCCTGAAGCGGACATCGGAACGAGCACGCGGCGTCCCGGAAGGGGCGCCGCGCGCATTTGACGAGGGATCATGGACAGTCGCGAGATGATCGAGCTCTGCAAGCGGCACACTATGTACACGTGGGCGGCCGGCGAGCAGGTGAACCCCATTCCGGTCGCGCGCGCCGAGGGCGTGTACTTCTACACGCCGGACGGCAAGCGCATCCTCGACTTCAACAGCCAGCTGATGAGCGTGCCCATCGGCCACAGCCACCCGAAGGTGGTCGCGGCGATGAAGAAGGCCTGCGACGGGCTCCTGTACATCTACCCTGGAACGGCAACAGAACCGCGAGCGCGCCTTTCGAAGCGCCTCGCGGAGCTGGTGCCCGACGACATCAACACCTTCTTCTTCACGCTGGGCGGAGCCGAAGCGAACGAGAACGCCATCCGCGCCGCCAAGCTGTACACCGGGCGCCAGAAGATCATCGCGCGCTACCGCAGCTACCACGGCGCCACCAACGCGACGATGCAGCTCACCGGCGACCCGCGCCGCTGGGCGAACGAGCCCGGCATGCCAGGCGTGCTCCACGTCCTTGATCCGAAGCCGTACAATTACTCCTTCGGCGAGAGCGACGAGGAAATCACGAAGAACAACCTCCAGTACCTGGAGGAGGTCATCCAGGCCGAGGGCCCGCAAACGATCGCTGCGGTGATCATCGAGTCGGTGACGGGCACGAACGGCATCCTGGCGCCGCCGGCGGGATACCTGAAGGGTCTACGCGAGCTCACGAAGAAGCATGGCATCCTGCTCATCTGCGACGAGGTGATGGCGGGCTTCGGACGCACCGGCAAGCTGTTCGCATTCGAACACGGCGACATCGTTCCGGACATCGTGACGATGGCGAAGGGCCTGACATCGAGCTACGTGCCGCTCGGCGCCATGGGCGTCAGCGACGCCATCGCCGCTCACTTCCAGAAGAACGTGTTCTGGGGCGGGCTCACCTACAACTCGCACCCGTTCGCGCTGGCCACCGCCGAGGCCGTCCTCGACGTGCTGATCGGCGAGGGCCTGGTGGAAAACGCGGCGCGCCTCGGCGAGGTGATGCGCGGCGAGATGCAGCGCCTGAAGGCCAAGCACCGCTCCGTCCGCGACGGCCGCAACATCGGTCTGTTCGGCATCATGGAAACCCAGAAGAACTCGAAGGGCGAGTTCCTCGCACCGTTCAATGGCACGCACCCCGCCATGGGCAAGCTCGCGAAGTTCTTCACCGAAAACGGCATGTTCACGTTCGTGCGCTGGAGCGGCTTCATGTGCAATCCGCCGCTGTGCATCACCGAAGAGCAGCTCCGCGAGGGCTTCGATATCATCGACCGCGGCCTCGACATCACCGACGAGGCATTCGAGGGCTGAGGCCCGAGCAGAGGACAGAGTCTCTGGGGTGGGACGGCGCGGACCGCCTTGGGCCTGCGAAGCACGTCTGCTTCAGGCGGGGGGGGGCCGGTCGCATGTGCATGGAACAACCGGGAGCCAAGCGGCTTCCCGAATCCATGGGGCTCGTCCCCGACGTCAGATCGATCGCTTGCACCTCACACTTCATGCGTCAGGCGAAGGGATCGTTGAGGTTGAGATGATGAAGAAGGCGGAACCTGTCACCGCTGATGGGGCCACACGCTCCTGACGCGACAACGCCAACCGCCAGCACCAGTGCACACACGATGCGACCCAGCCGCGTTGTGATGCAGGAGCCTCCTGCCAAGCATGGTCCAGACAGCAAGAGCGCCGCGGCGCGCTTCATGGCGTGGGAACTCCGAGCGAAGCGAGCGGAATGCGCGTGATCGTGTTCGGTATGCCGAGGCCAGCGTCGCGCGGAGTGTGCACCAATGTCCAGATCTCGCCGTTCACGACGCCCCATGGATTCATCCAGCCGTGTCCAGGCGGCGCCGGGATGTCGACGTGGCGCGTAGGCATCATGAACGCCCTCTGCACCTTGCTCCTGGCACTCCTCCGGCCTCGTCTGGACAGTCTACGCTTCGATCGAGCCCCGAGGAAGGCGCGCCGGCGCGGCATCAGTCGTGATCGGTGCTCGCCGGCGCGAGCACCGTCCTCCGGGCCGAGGTGACCGTGGCAGGGTCAGCGTCAGGGCTGGCGACGGCGGCGGTGACCGGGTCCGGTGGGCGCCCGGGGCGGGATGTTGTCAAGGA
>Ga0114931_10008994_pt1 | contig 12012 bp, 8 predicted proteins | sample 2SBtaG_FD_89579 | JGI IMG/M metagenome (GOLD analysis project Ga0114931, IMG submission 89579) | Deep subsurface microbial communities from Kolumbo volcano to uncover new lineages of life (NeLLi) - 2SBTROV14_V59a metaG | ecosystem: Environmental > Aquatic > Marine > Volcanic | place: Kolumbo...
CCAGCCTTATTATAGATATATGCATATAAGTCTGACCCTGTACTTCCGCTGGTATTGTTGTAGTTAAGATATAGCTTAAGGGTGCCATCATCGGGGAGAACACTGAAGAAATAATCGTCATTATCAACTGCTACTGATCTGTATCCTACCCTTCCTTTGACGGTATCGGGGTAGGTAAAACTATTAGCAGAAGCAAATTCATCATTAGGTTCAGCATCTCCTTTACCTGATATTATGGTGTTATAAGTAAAGGTATAGTCGATTTTCCCGTTTGCTGAAACCTTGAAATAAATCGAATCTTGCTTTCTGCAATATACACGTATCGTGTCTATACCCGATCCAAGTGGGCGATTGGCAAGATTACTTCTGATGATTTCAACTTTGTTCTTATTATATATGTAATAGTACAAATCAGTTCCTGTAGAGCCACTGACATTGTTATAATTGAATAGAACCACTATGCTGCCATCAGCATCGGGAACGGATAGAAAATAATCATCATTATCAAGTCCTGAACCAACGGTGCCGACCACTGAATTGCCTTCATTTATGATGTTGGCAAAAGCAAAACTGTTGTTCGGTTCAGTTTCGTTGGTGATTTGGCTCCTCATGCTTACAGGGAAAAGACATAGAAGTGCAAGGACGCGTAGAATGGGTCTCATAATTATGGTTTTTGAAGATTAATCATATTTACCTTTAGAATATAATGCGTAAATAGTGGATGAATTGGCTCATCACGATGGGAAATAATCTTGGATAAAGGCTGGAAGTACCTATGCGCAAGGATTAGCGAACAGATTTTGAATCTGTCGGAGTTTGGTATTGAATGGCCAGGTCAGGTCGATTCATTTGGCTATAAAGCTGGAACATTACTTGTTTTACTTCTTGTACATGCATACTTGCTGCACCGGCAGTTTCTATCAGAATAGGAAAGTTTTTCTCCAATAAGACTTTAGCTTGATCATAGTTTTCGGCCAACAGGTAAGATCGGCCCATTTCACAGCTTGTGCGACTCAATAAAAATTCATTTCGATTGCCTGCCTTTAGTCGGATTTTTAATGATTTCTTCAGAAAATTCAACGCTTCTTCCGGTTTGTCCTGCGCATTTTTCATTTTTCCTTTCCAGAAGTAGGCATTGCCATAAAGTGGATGATCGGGTTCAAGGCTATTTTTCCAGATGGACATGGCAGAATCTATCAAAACCAATCCACGGTCATATTGCCGTAAGTAATAGAGACAGCACCCAGCATTGAAGGTAGCCAGTGCATAATCGGGGTGAATCGGTCCCTGTATTGACCTTCTCAATTTTCGAGATTCTTCAAAATGAGAAAAAGCTTCTTTATATTCTTTTTTAGCCAGAAAAATAAAAGCCAGGTTGTTTAGCACGCGGGTTACTTCTATGGATTGATAACCCAGTAGTTTTATATCCATTTCTATCGCTTTCTTATAATAAAATTCAGCACTGTCAAGCATATTATAATAATCATAGGTCATGGCGAGGTTATTCATAACTGCAGCTACTTGCCGGTGCTCGGGTCCATGGATATTACGATAAAGGGCCAGGGCCATGCTAAAATTTTGCAGCGATTTTTCATATTCGCCCAAATCCATAAACAAGGTGCCATAATCGTTTAGCAGCTCGGCAAAATATTCCTCCGTAGTATCGCCCAGGGAACGAAAACCCCATTCGGCTTTTTTATAGAGTTTTCCCGCGGTGGCATAGTCACCGGTAAAGTGATAAGCCAATGCTAAATTTTTTATACTCTGAATCGAACGTGAATCTTTGTCTCCAAATAGTTCCTGGTTCAGATTCAGTGCAAGTTGAAATTGTTGTACGGCCTTGTTATAAAGGCCAAGACTTTGATAGGTGATACCCAGCGTATTGTGCAATGAAGCCCGAATGGCAGGTTCCTCGTTCAATTCTGATCGCAGCTTCTCGGCCGCTTGATCGAGCACCTCCACGACTTTTACATCCTGGCCTATGTTACTGGGATCTGCCGAAGATAACATTTCCCCTAAAAAGGAATTGATTCGTTCTGCTTTCTTGGTCTCCAATTGGGCCTTAATTCTTTCGTTATTAGCCAAATGAGCCTGCCAACTCACGCCAATTATCCCTGCTATTAATACCAACACCACCAAAATGGATGTCGCCACGCCCACCCGATGTCGATTTATGAATTTAGTCATACGATAGCCTAGTGTATCATTGCGAGCAATGACGGGCAAGCCATTGAGATGCCGCTCGATATCTTCCGACAATTGCTCTACAGAACCATAACGCTTACGCGGATCCTGGTGCATTGCTTTCAAGACTATATTGTCCAGATCACCCTTTAACTTATTGGAGAGTTTGCCCTCGGATATTTTTCTGCAATTGGCTATTGCCTCCGGGCTTTCCACTTTTTTATTAGCCGGCTTGTAACCCTCCATTTCCATAGCTCTGCGACTGGGGCGCATGATTTTTTCCTCACATACTTGATGGATAATTTCTGCCGGACTGCCATTCCTTAAAAAGTAGGGATGCCGACCGCAAAGTAGACCATACAGCAGGGCACCCAGGGAATAAATGTCAGTGGCAGTGGTAATTGGCTTCTTTTGCAATTGCTCCGGGCTGGCAAAATCAGGTGTCAGATTCCATTGTTTGGTAATGGTAATTCGACTATTGGATGATTCGCCTTCCTCCAAAATTTTTGCAATACCGAAATCAAGTAGTTTGGGAATGCCTTCTTTGCTTACCAGAATATTGGAAGGTTTGATATCGCGATGAACCACCAGGTTGGAATGTACAAAATGAACAGCCGAACATATTTTTTGGAAAAGCCGGAGTCGCTCGCGGATAGATAGCCGGTGCTCATCACAATATTCTTCCACCGGTATCCCATCTACATATTCCATAATGAAATAGGGGACCCCATCCCTAGTGGTTCCTCCACCTAGCAATTGAGCAATATAGGGATGATTGAGTGCAGAGAGCATCTGACGCTCATTATGAAAACGCAGCAGCAAATAATCGGAATTGAAACTATATCGCACCAGTTTGATGGCTACCGTCTGAGAAAATTGGTCATCCATGCGTTTAGCTAAATAAACGCGTCCCATGCCACCTTCGGCAATGAGTGATATTATTTTAAATGACTCAATCTTTTTACCTAAATATGGATCCCTGGAGGCCTCACGCAAGAGTAAAACATCTTCTTCAGGTTGATCCATGAAATTCCCGGAGTCTTCATAAGATTTAAGCAATGAGTTTAGCTCATCTAACAGGGCTATATCACCTTCACACGTCTTGTCAAGAAAAATAGATCTCTCCTCTTTAGACAGATCAATCGCCTCATTAAAAATGGATTTGATTCTTTGCCATTGCTTCTTGTCCATGATTTCTTATTAAGTGCGGGGACCAATCTTTGCTGAAAAGTAGGAATGAGTTTTCAAGAATTTGTGGAGTTATTATTATACTTTAATTCCCTGTAAAGCCAGGCTTTGGCTATATTCCAATCCCGCTTCACCGTAGCCGGTGAACAATTGATGGCTACCGCAGTCTCTTTAATAGTCATACCGGAGAAATAACGCAATTCTACAATACGTCCAAGTCGCTCATCAAAGCCCTCGAGTTTATTGAGTGCCTCGTGCAGATCCAGTATTTTATCATCCTTTTCGTCCAAGACCATTATCCCTTCATTGAGTGAGACTTTCATCAAATCGCCACCGCGTTTTTGTGCTTTTCGTTTGCGTGCCAGATCTATCAAAATCTGACGCATTGACCGGGCTGCCAATCCAAAGAAATGGGCTTTATCCTCCAAGGTAATGGTTGCCCCACCAGCCAGCTTAATATATGTTTCATGCACCAGATCTGTAGTACGCAAGGTCACTTGTTTATTCTCTGCATGGAGATATTTGGAGGCCATCCGTTTAAGCTCATTGTAAACCATCGGGAAGGAGCTATCCAGAGTCTGAGCATCTACCAGGCTCCACTCATGCAGCATTTTCATATTTCCCGAAGAATTATTTGTCATAGATCATTCGCAAATTACTTCCTACTATTGAATATATAGTATAATTGCCTTAAATAAGTATATGACCGTCCATATTATGAAGGTAGTAAAATGACCGTTTTAGAAAAAATAATCTTCCGTTTAGAGACGATTTAATCACGGGAAAGGGAGTATCTGCGAATAGGGAACCCTCGATGAGGATAATTGTCTACGACAGGTTACTTATTCTTCTATTTCCACACCGCGCCAGAAGGCTACCCGGCCTTCGATCATCTTTGCCATTTCTTTCGGTTCAGGGTAGTACCATGCCGCGTTTTCGTTGCGTTTCCCATCTACTTCGATATGGTAATACGATGCCTGACCTTTCCAGGGGCAGCGGGTCCGAAAGTTACTCTGTCTGAAGTATTCATTCCGAAGGCTCTCAGCCGGGAAGTAATTATTGGCTTCCACAATGATGGTATCATCGCTTTCGGCCAGTATTTGATTGTTCCAAATTGCTTTTGCCATTTTTGCTTCTTTTTATTGCAAAAAAAACTAGAAAATAATACGAAATGGTTGAATAATGAAAGATTGTCGTCTGCACGCCACAAATAGGTTACGCCCGGCCTCTATTATCTTTGCAGCAAACCGGATAAGAGCATGAGCACCATTCGCTTTATACATACGGCCGATCTGCACCTCGATTCGCCTTTCGGCAAGTTAAGCCGCCTGGATGAAGATCTGGCTTCGCGCCTGCGGGATGCGGGATTTCGAACATTTGCACGAATGGTAGACACCGCCCTGTCGGAGCAAGTCGATTTCGTACTGATTGCCGGTGATATTTTCGATGGTGAAGAGCGCAGTCTGGCCGCCCAGCTCGAATTTATAAAACAGCTGAAGCGGCTTTCTACGGCCCGTATTCCCGTATATTTCAATTGTGGCAATCACGATCCCCTTTCCTCATGGATGAAAAATTTAACATTTCCCACGGGCGTGCATCGCTTTGGCAGCGAGGAAGTCGAAACGCTGCTGTATGAAAAAAACGGGGAGCCTCTGGCTGCAATCGCAGGTATCAGCTATGAAGAACAGGAAGTGAAAGAAAATCTGGCTCTCCGATTTCCACCTGCCCGCGAGGAAATTCCTTTTTCTATTGCATTGCTGCACGGCAGCTATGGCAATGCAGTAGGGCACGTCCCCTATGCTCCTTTTCAGCTTAGCGATGTGCAAGACAAGGGCTACGACTATTGGGCACTCGGACATATCCACAAGCCCTCTCTGCCGCACAAAAGCAATCCCGTTATTGCTTATCCGGGCATTCCGCAGGGTCGTGATTTCGGAGAATCGGGATCACGGGGCTTTTATCTGGTGGAATTAAGAAAAGGGGAGGAGGTGCATATGGAGTTTCGGGAAGCCGCGGAATTCTTCTTCCTTGAAAAAAAAGTGGAACTGAAGGAGCCCGGACGCGAGATTGAGCAGATAAGAGAGAAACTGACGGAAGCCCTCCCTCAGGCTCCAGGAGGGGTAATTATTCGACTGAGGCTCAGCGGACATACACCCATGCATAGTGCCTTTGCCGCTGACCCCGAGGGGCTGCGCGAACACCTCAACAGCGAATGGGAGGACACAAACACCTTAATACAGGTTGATCGTATAGACGTGCATACACAACCCGACATCGACCTCGATGAATTGCGTGGCAGGGATGATTTTACGGCATCGTTGCTGGCTGTTTTTGATAAGTTGGATATGAACAAGGGGGAAAGAAAAAAGCAAATCGAGGCATTGCAGGAAGATTTTTATAAACATAAAATTATGCGCAGAATGGAGGGATTAAGTGATGAAGAAATGCAAGTTATTGTAGAACGGGCCCGCTGGCTGCTGCTTGACAAATTGATGAAAGGAGAGATATGATCATCAAGGAGATTCATATTTACGGTTTTGGCAAATTTCATGATTTCCACTTAGGTCCATTGCCAAAAGGCGTACAGATTATGGAAGGCGAAAATGAGGCTGGGAAATCGACTCTCCTCCATTTTTTGCGCTATACCCTTTTTGGCTATCCATCGCGCAAATCAAAAAGGCCACAATACGAGCCGCTGAATGGAGGCAAACACGGTGGACGTATCCTGGTGGAGTTTCAAGACGGCCGTCAAATATCAATAGAACGTCTGGCCGGCACTAAAAATGGGGTGCTCCGGATCTTTGAAGGAGAAAGAGTCATCGAAAATCCGGAGTACTGGCAACATCTGACTTCCACAGCCGATCTCGACCTGTATGAAAACATCTATGCCTTCTCGCTCGAGGAATTGAGTGGTCTTGCCTCGCTCGACCGTTCGGGTATGCAAGACCGCATCTCCAATGCCCTACTTGGACTTAAAAATGTTTCGCTGCTTGAAATCGAAAGGGATTTGTCTGAACGGGCATCCAAAATACATGAAAAGAGAAAACGCAAGAGTGAAATCATCGCACTTATTAAACAATATGAAGGGCTGGAACAAGCAATAGAAAGATTGCGCAGCGGACTGCCCCGATATGAAGAACTAAGCAACGAGATAGCCCGAATCGAGGAAGAAAGTGAAAAGAAAGAGAAAGAGCAAAGGAAGCTGAGGGAAAAGATTGCATTTCTTGAGCGTGCTATTCGCAGCAGAAAGCACCTCAACAAGGTACGAGAAGCGGAAGAACAACTGGCGACACTGCCACCCTACCGGGCTTTTCCCGAGAAATATGCCGAAGAGATGAAACGCCTTGAGACGAAGATTGAGGATGCAATAGCAAATGAAGAAAAGCTGAAAAGCCGAATTTTAAAACTCGAAGAAGATCGAAACAGAATATTAGTGGATGTTGATCTACTCAAGAAAGAAGATGCCCTCCAACTTTTGCAGCGAGAAAGCGGGAAATATGAGATTATACGAAAAGAACAGGCTGCCTTCGATCGGCAGATAAATGAGAGACGCCTGCACATCGAAGCTTTTATTCGCGACAATGATCTGAATATGGATGCCGGGGATTTACTCTCCATCGAAGGGATTGAGACATTGAAAAGCCGCATCCGTTCGCTGGAGTCGGCTATCCGCGAACGGGAACTGCAGGATGCGGCCTCAGCCGTTCGGAAGCCTTCGCCTATCTCGGGTAAGGCAGGTCTGCTGCTGATCCTTGCTCTGTTTTTTATGACAGGTGGTTTGGCCATTATCGTAAGTACCGACTACGACCTGGCCGGTGTGGCTCTGACCGGAATCAGTGCCTTTTTCTTTATTCTCTATTCGCAGGCCTTGCAAGCCGGTAGAATTTCGGGCAAGAATCGCAGTGCTGACGAAAAGGAAAGGCTCAGGAAGGAACTCTCGGACCTCCTTGCTGCGACTGGACTGCCCGCAAAAATAGAGGCCCACGATGCCCTCGACTTAATCAACCGCCTTGAGAAAGAAAGAGACCATCAGCTGACACTTTTGAGTAGAAGCAAGGAAATGGAGGAGAAAATCCGCTTTGCCTCCCGCTTTAAAGAAAAAGTAAGAGAGCTTGCCGCAGAAGGCATGACCGATGATCCACTGGCCCGGCTCGAGATCCAGGCCGGAAAACTGGCAGTAGCGAAGGAAGCGCTGAAAGAAAGGGAAGACCTGGAAAAGGAGATGAACCTGGCCCGAAAAGAGCTCCAGATTTTGAAAGAAAAAATGGAAGAACTCAGCCGGAAGGAAAAAGAGATTATGGATACTTGTGGAGCTGCTTCGCGGATGGATTTTTGGGCCATCCTGAGAAAGGACCAGGAAGCAGGACACTGGCTAAACGAACTAAAAAGCGCCCGGTTAGCCCTCCGTGACGAAGTGGGAGATCAAAACCTTGAGAAAGTGAGGGAATACCTCGAAAAAAATGCACCCGGCCTTATCGAAAACCGCCTGCGCGAAACAAACGAGCGGCTGGAGAGTCTGGAAAAAGAGATTAAAGACCTGAATACCCAAAAAGGATACAAAGAAAGTGAGCGGGCTCGCTTGGCTTCAGAGAAAAGCCTGAACGAGGCACTGAGTAAGCGGAATAACCTGGAAACGCGTATTAGGGAATTGCGAACAGAATGGCTAAGCTACCAACTGGCACTGAAGATGCTGGAACGGGTGAAAGAAAAATATGAAAAAGAAAAGCAACCTAAAGTAATTCGCCTGGCCTCTGAATATTTTAGAAAGATAACGGAAGGAGCCTATCCACAGATAGCGGTTCCTATCGGGTCATCAGAATTTATGCTTATCGATAGCGGGGGCACGCGCAAGTCTATCGGCCAATTAAGTCGAGGGACCCGCGAGCAACTGCTCGTAAGTATTCGCCTGGCACTGATAGAAGAATATGAAGAACACAATGAACCACTGCCGGTGGTGATGGATGATGTGATGGTCAATTTTGATCCTAAACGGGCCCGCCAGACTGCCACCGTGCTACAGGATTTTGCGGCCGGCCGCCAACTGCTCTATTTTAGCTGCCATCCTGCTACGCGCAGCCTTTTTCCTCACGCTGGGGCACATGTCTTACCTGCGGACATGTAGATTATTGCGCTTGCCTATAAACAGCTCCTGGTTTTGGCGCTATTGAGATATAACTCGGTGTAAGGATTCATAGGCGGTGCCAGGTTGAGCCTTCAGGAAGTATTTTTAGCCGGGCTCAGGCGGATTTGCCAACCAAAGCTTTATCATCCGAATGTCCTGAGGCATCGTTTTGCAAAACACCTCATGGAGCAGCGTGTAAATCTACGTTATGTACAAGAGCTACCTGTGCACTGTGCAGCACGTGTACAGAGATAGATACGTAAGTAGCACAGTAAGATATTCAGGCAATAACAGCTACATTTGATAAACTTCAACTTAAATATATTATAAAAAAATATGTTTAATATAAGGCTCAAACACTTTAAATTGGGGTCTTATTGCAATACAAGTAATTAGATGTTTCAACACGGTATTGATAGCAAAAAGGTATGCGTCATTGTACAAAGAATGAAATAAAATTACACATATAGTTACCAAAATAGAAATCCAAGTGGAGGCCGGAAACCACCCTTTTATAAATGGAGCGATATTGAAAAAGCCATGCAAGTAGTACAATTAAAAACAAAAAAATGGAAGAAAAGTGGTTCTACAACTGGAGGAGCAATAAAGATGGAAATTGGCTTTATTGGAACGGGTACAATTTCGGTAGATTACAGGAACCAATAAATTCAAAAACTTCCCTGTTGAATTAAACAAAAATGGGTAACTCCACAAATCAATCAGTCTAGTTCATAGCGGTCTTTCGGGGCTGCCATACACCCTTGCTCTAGATATTGTAAATAATTAAATAAATATATGAAAACTCCGAAATATATACTCCCGGTAATAGTCATTTCACAATTCTTGTGTACCTCGCTTTGGTTTGCTGGGAATGGAGTAATGCTTGAATTGAAAATGCACTTTAAACTAGGGGAAAATGCATTGGGATTTCTAACATCTAGTGTTCAGCTTGGATTTATAGTGGGAACATTGGTATTCGCATTGCTATCCATCGCAGACCGATTCTCACCATCTAAAGTGTTTTTTATAAGTGCCATATTGGGTGCAGCCTTTAATCTGAGTGTGGTTCTGAATGTAAATACATATCTCAGTATTCTGGCCTTTCGATTTTTGACCGGCTTTTTTCTTGCAGGTATTTATCCTGTTGGAATGAAAATAGCAGCGGACTATTTTGATAAAGGACTTGGTAAATCCCTTGGATATTTAGTTGGTGCGCTGGTTGTTGGAACGGCACTACCTCATTTATTAACTGATATCAAGGGAGAACTCCCATGGGAATTTGTATTGCTTAGTACTTCTTTTCTAGCGGTTATAGGAGGCATATTAATTCTGAGTTTTGTTCCTGATGGCCCAAAAAGAAAGGAAAGTCAAAAAATTAGTTTATCGGCCATTCCAAAAATCTTTAAAGGGCAAGATTTTCGAGCTGCTTCAATGGGTTACTTTGGACATATGTGGGAGTTATATGCATTCTGGGCATTTGTACCTTACATGCTTCATGTTTATCTAAAAGAACACACTGAAGCCAACTTTAATATCCCTTTGCTTTCTTTTTATATTATAGGCATTGGTGGATTGTCGTGTATATTAGGAGGTTATTTAGCACTTAAGTTCTCAGTCAGAAAAATAGCTTTTTCATCCCTATTTTTATCATGTATCTGCTGCCTCGTTTCACCTCTTATGTTTTTCATTGTAACACCAGAAGTATTTATTACCTTCCTTCTTTTTTGGGGAATGGTTGTAATTGCGGATTCACCTCTATTCTCAACACTGATTGCTCATAATGCACCTGTAGAATTAACAGGTACTGCTCTCACAATTGTAAACTCCATAGGATTTGCAATTACTATTATAAGTATTCAGCTTTTAAATGAACTGACAATAATTACTAATTCACCTACAGTATTATTGATTCTGGCCCTAGGTCCTATATTTGGCTTAATAATTCTTTTTAATAGAAACAAACTACGCACAACAAAAGCTATAAGTCATACCGTTACACGGCAGATTTCATAGACGATTGTTGCCACTAAGTTTAAAAATGAATAGAATCATCCAAATATTAATAGCTTTTTTGATCTTTGTTTCTTGTAATAAAGAGGATTTAAATGTGCCTATTCCAGCGAATGGAAATCTTGAATTCATTAATGCTGTTGACATTTCAAGATATCCTGAAATATCACACACAAATCCAATCTTTTATGATTTGGATGGATACCAAAAGGACTTCTTAATAATACTTAAAGAAAACGGAGTAAACATTGTTAGATTAAGAATTTGTGTAAATCCACTTGATGAGTACTCTGGATTTAAAGAGGTAAGGCAGTTTTCTCAAACCCTAAAAGATGATGGATTTAAAATTTGGCAACCCTTCATTATTCCGATACCTGGGCAGACCCAGAACATCAAGAAACTCCATTACAATGGCAAGGAATAAGTTTCACTGCTTTGAAAGACAGCGTTTACTACTATACTAAAAAAGTAGTGTGCGAAATACAACCTGACTTTATCCAAATTGGAAATGAAATAAACTCCGGAATACTTCATCCTTATGGAAACATAGGGAAAAATTATAATAATTTCATTGGCCTAATACGTGAAGGTTGTTCATCAGTTAGAGAAAATTCAAAAGATTGTAAAAATATTTTGCATTTTGCTGGAATTGAAAACTCAGATTTATTTTTTAGTCAGGTCAATACAATAGATTATGATATAATTGGTTTGTCTTATTATCCCATCTGGCATGGTAAATCATTAACTCACCTCAAAAAATCGATGAACGAATTGAGCAATACTTATAATAAAAAAATCGTAATTGCTGAAACAGCATACCCATTTACACTTGAATGGAATGATAGGACAAATAACATTGTAGGTTTGGAGGAACAACTGATTTTACCTGACTATCCTACAACAAAGGAAGGGCAGAGGAAATTTGTTAAACAAATCAAATTAGTGACGAAAGAAGTAGAAAATGAAATTGGATTTTGTTATTGGTGTGCTGAATTAATTGCTTGGAAAGGAAAGGAGTCTGCAGAGGGCTCCTCATGAGAAAATCAAGCCTTGTTTGACTTTGATAATAAAGCTTTGCCCGTTTTAAGAGTATTCAAAAATGACTAAAAAATACTGAGAAGAATAGATAGAAGTAATAGGCTTGTATCTCGCCAACTGCTTATAATTAATAAGGAATATAAGCTAAATTAAATTTAATAAAATACTATAAAAAGAAAGTACAATGACAAAAACAATGTTCCTTTTAGCAATTCTGATATGTTTTCTGAGTAGTTGTAGAGAAGGTGATAATATGAACAAATCAGAGTCTTGCTATTCAAATATTAATGCACGGACTCTGGTTCATAAGGGTAATAAAAGAGAGTATGTATTGTATATACCTAACTCATATAATGGAACATCAGCTGCCCCATTAATCTTAAATTTTCATGGGTTTGGTGGTAATGCTAGTGATTATATGCAAGAAGCAGATATGAGCTCATTGGCAGAAGCTGATACTTTTGTTTTAG
>Ga0114931_10008995_pt1 | contig 12011 bp, 8 predicted proteins | sample 2SBtaG_FD_89579 | JGI IMG/M metagenome (GOLD analysis project Ga0114931, IMG submission 89579) | Deep subsurface microbial communities from Kolumbo volcano to uncover new lineages of life (NeLLi) - 2SBTROV14_V59a metaG | ecosystem: Environmental > Aquatic > Marine > Volcanic | place: Kolumbo...
AGGTTTAACAGCCCGCCAAAAAGTGCCATCTCGACCGATTGCGCTGAGTGCCTGCCGCGAAACTCAGTGCGAGAGGGGGGACTCGAACCCCCATGGGCTATGCCCACTGGATCCTAAATCCAGCGCGTCTGCCAATTCCGCCACTCTCGCAAGCGTGCCTCAAGCTGGGGCGGGACGTATTCTATCGTCTAACTCACGCATCGTCATAGACCCGTATTTCATAGACGCGGGCCATCGCCGTTCCGTTCGTGGCGAGCACGTTGAGCCGCAGGCGGCGTGCCCGCACCGGCTCGAAGCGGTGGACGCGGCGGCGGACGTAATTGCCGTGTATCTCGGCCAACGGCCGCCAGGCGCCACCGGCGTGAATCTCGAGGGTGTAGTCTTTGACACAGTCGGGATAACGAAACAGCGGCAGCGTCACGCGACGATTCTGGTCCGTGTCGAACGTGATTTGGACCGTATTGAATTTTATGGCGCGGGGCCACTCAAGCTGTAGCCACGCCGGCAGGCTCGGCTTCGCGTCCGAGACCCAGAGGTTGGTCCAACCGTCGGGCCGGTTGGTTCCGGTCACCACGTTGCGCGGCGCGTAAGGATGGCACTCGGGCTCGAGTCGCATCGTCAGACAGCGTCCACCGAGAATGGGTTTCCAGTACTGGCCCGGCCGAGCGGCCATCGCCACGCCGGCGGGAATCTGGTTCGGCTGGCCGTCGGTTTCACGAAACATTTTCCAGTGCACCCCGGGCTTACGCTCGGTGTGAACATAGTAGAGCCGACCGGGTTCGAGCCGCGCGCCCAGCGCGAATCGAACCCAGGACGTGCCGCGTGGAATTTCGGCCGTTGCCGTGGAAAGATCGTCCAGAGCACGAAAATCCCACACATGCCGCGCCGGGCGCACTCCGATCGTCAGCCGGGTCGACGTTTGAAGATTCGAGTAAAGCATCAAGGCGACCGCGTCGAGACGCTCGCCCGAGACGGGAAAAATCTGGGCCAGTGGATTGCTCATGGCGATCGAATGAACGTTCGGCTCGGGGAATCGCAGCTTGGCCGCGCTGCTTGCCGTGACGTTGGCCTTGCGGGCCAGGTCACGCGGGTCTTCGTTGACGACCCCGGGAATGTGGCCGTCGTTGCGAAGGATCAACTGTTGGCACCGCCGGGCATGTTTGCGGGCGACTTCTCGCGGCGGCACTCTCAGTTGCCTGCACAAAGCCGCCGCAACGCCGACTGCCTGGCCAACGATGCTGCCGGTGGAAAGCACGCGAGACGAAGCAAAGGCGACATACGAAGCGCTGATCGGCCGCCCGGCCATCATCAGGTTGTTCACGTTGCGCGAGTACAATGCTCGCAACGGGATGCCGTAAGGCATGGTCCTGAGACGGTCCCAATTTTCCGGTTTGCCCGGCGGTTCGTAGGGAATTTCATGACGGGCGAGAATACCCCCTTGGGTGTGGATGTCGATTCCCCAAGCGCCGTAGGCCACGCCATCTTCGAGCGGCGTGGGATTCTGAATATGATCTTGGGTCAAAACGAAATCGCCAAGCATGCGGCGACATTCGCGCTTGTAAGGCCAGAAGCCAACAAACTCGAGACCGTAATTGGCGGCCCGGTCGCGATGCTCGCATCGGTTTTTGATGTGATCCCATACGCCGAGCAGTTGCCGGAGCGCTTCGTGCGTAATCTTGTCGTTGTCGGCGATTGGGTGGTACGGCGCGCCGACTTCGATCCACCAGTAGCCGCCGTCGATGTACGAGTGGCCTCGAGCCACGAGATCCGCTTCGGTGTCGAACTCAGCCGCCCACTCGGGGCGACGAAAGGGAACCGGCTTGCCCGTGTCGATCGCCGTGAACATCAGCGTGTTGCCCATCACCTTTTCATCGGCCCGTGGCGGGGCTTCCGCTTCGTGATATTCATCGCGTCCCTCGCGTCCGAAGCGAAAATCGGCGCCGGCGACTTTGCCCAGGTATCCGTCTCCGGTGGCGTCGACAAACAGCGGCGCCTAAGAGAAACGTCTTTTCCGTACCCAATTGAAAGCAGAACACCGCGGCGATATGCGCGGGTTCCCGCATCACGGCGTGTTGCATGTGCGTGTTTAGATACAGTTCAACGTTCGGCTCACCAGCGGCCCATTCGTAAAGCACCAGATCCCAGTGGCAATTCATGGTGCCTTCTCTATAAGGGCGGTGGTTTCGCACGCGCTCTTCGGTGTGAAACTCTTCGTGAATGCCCCCTTCCTTGATCCAGGGCTGTTGCCCGGAATTATTTTCGGGAAAGAGCTTTACCTCGCTCGATGAATTCCCGCCGAGCATCGACCGGTTGTGCACCAGCGCCACGCGAAGCCCATGTCGCGCGGCACTGATGGCCGCCGACGTTCCCGAAATTCCGCCGCCGACGACCACCAGATCGTACTGCCGCCGAATCGGTGCCGGACCGCCCTCCAGCATGGCGACCGGGCGTTGGCGTTGGGCTCGCGGCGAATGGCTGATTTCCGGGGACGTGTGTTTCCGAGTCTCGGTTTGGCCGACATCGTCGCCAGCCGAACCGACGACCCCACCGCTAAACAACAGCCCCAACCAGCGAAAGAAACTGCGCCGTGTTTCCGCCATGGCTCGTTTTTCCTTGATGTGATCCGTAAACCGAGATGCGTCGAACCGACCCGCTCGTTGAACCCTCCTCCTGCACCGGACCATTAGAATCACGCCATGCCGACCGGACAACGTCGCCGAAGCGGTGCGATCGATCCTTGCCAAACACTCGACGCGAAACTCCGTGGCCCGGTCAATGTTGCCTGAACCGGAAAGGGGAACGGGTATTCTAAAGCTTCTGAATTCGCCGCTAACAAAAATCTCATCGAAAATGTTTGACAAGTTCTTCCTTTGCCGCCATTTTGACCTCTTGCGCATTTCTATATTTCAATTCATTTCCACCATGATGCGATGAAAACTTGGCACGATGCGTGGTCGTTTTTATCCGCACGGCCGCAGCGAGTGCTCGCGGGCTATTTGATTCCGTATGGCCTTTTCTCAGCCGCCTGTGCCGTCTTTTATCCGACATATGGATTCCCCGCCGGTGATGAAGCAACGTACTACAGTTACGCCATGCACCCTTTCTCGCTGATCAGCGAGTTCTTCCAGGGTTATGGGCCGAAGGAGATGGTCAATCCGTTCAACTTCCGTCTGTTTCTCACACCGTTCAGTCTGGTGTTCGCCATTTTTGGATTTACTTACGTAGGCGCACGCTGGGTACTGCTTGCCTACGGGCTCGCACTGTTGTGGCTAACTTATCGAATTGGCGCCCGCGTGGCCTCGCCCTGGATCATGGTCGCGCTGGTCGTCCTGTTTTCATGGTCGCCGCTTTTCCTGTTCCTAACGCATAGCGCGCGGCCTGAAGGCCTGATGGCGTTATGGATCATGCTGGGTACGTGGCTGATCCTCCGCAAAGCAGAGCCCGTCTCGGTGGCTTCCTATGGCTGGGTCGGTCTGGTCGCAGCCAGCGCGCTGTGGATTCACTACAACGGCATCGTGCTCTATCCACTGTTCTTTGTATTGCTGATGTTCTATGACCGGTCGCATGTCAACCTTCGCAAAATCGCCGTGTATGCGGTTAGCGGCATCGCATTCTTTGCCGTCTATGCCTTGATCAATCTGCTTCCGGCATGGAGCACCATCGAGACCTACGGTTGGTTCCCCGAGACGTATATTTCAGACAATCGTGTCCCGCTGCTGGAATTGGCCTCGGGCAACCGTTCCTGGGGTGTCTTGCGACAGCCACTCAGCTACTACGGTCGCGTACTGATCGGTCGCATAGGGCCGGACAAAGCGGTTATCGGCTACAGTCTGTAGCTGCTTCTGCCGGCGCTGGCCGCATTGGTACTTTCTCGCAAGCGGGACTTGCGGCTATTGGCCGCACTTGGGCTGTTTCTGGTTCTGGCGATGGTGTTCGTATTCCCCGTGCAACATTGGCAGTATTTACTCTACGGATGGCCGCTCATGGTGATCTTTGCAGCTTCCGGGTTCACGCTTTTCGCGCGACACCAGTCATCGCGCTCCGCGATTGCCATCTGGATTTCGGTGGTGCTGTGCGGGTTCGTTTTCGATGCCGCGGGGACGTTTCGCATCTGCTGGCAAAATCACCGACGAAACCAAGCCATCGGTCCGGCACTTCAACGTGCGCTCCACATGGCCGAGGCGCCCTCGGGGGCAACGATCATTGGACCGCAGGAGTTCCACATCTTCGCGCCGAATCAGCATTTCCGCACGTTCCACTCGTTGATTGAAACCGGCGGTCTCCGGCAAACGCTTCGGCTGATCAAACCGGATGTGATCGTGGTCACTTATCGCGCGATTCGCTTGATCGCAACACTCGAACATCACGATCTTGTCAGGCAAGCGCGCCGCGGGAGGAGAGGGCCCGATTTCCAGCGGCGCGTGCAGCGGCTTATTGATGCCGGGCTGGCGGTGCGCGCCGGTCCGCCGCGTGGTTTTGAATTCGTCACGAACGCCGTGGGGCAGGCGGTGCAGGCCGAACTTGCCCAGTCGAACTATTATCGTATCGCAACGCCCGGCGCCACCTGGAATGGTCAGCCCGTCTACTTCTACATTCGCCTGTCCGCCGAGCGAATCGAGCGTTTGCGAGCCGGTTCGACACAGATGCCGTAGGTTGCTTGCGATTCAGCAAGACAAGAGAACCATCGCTGTGGTCTTGATCTGCCGTGTGTCAGGGCGTCACGGTCGTTGCGTTCTCTTGGATTCCGATATAATGAAGAGGGTGCCTTGCTGATTTTGCATGATGCGGGCACGATGCGGCATGGTCCACCGCTGCGTTGTGGTTGATGTGCTTCAACCGATCGGCTCCTATCATTCCATTTCAGCGAAGCCACGTGCGATGCACTGCGGACAACACCGTCGAATTGCATGTCTGCTGACAAGCATCATGATGTCCGGTTTCGTGGTTGGCGGATGTCGCCGTTCGCCGGAGGTCCCTCGCCCCGATGCCGTCGAGAAAGCGACACCCAACCACACCGCCGAGCGGCGGAAAGTGGCGATTGTCACGCGACTCGAAGAGGCCACTCTGGCGCTGACGCCGAAACTGGCGTGGCTGGGGGCGGATGTGAGAAATCTCAAGCTGCCCGGCTTTCGCGGTCGCAAGCTGCTGGCGGACGAAGTTCACGTGGTGGATGTTGCCGAGAGGGGCGAGCCGGAAACGGTTGCCGAAGTGCCGCGCACGGGGCTCAAGGTGCGGCGCTGGTCGCGAAGCGGGCCATCCGACCGGGCGGGCAAGGATTTGCAGCTTTTGCGGCCGGTGCTGTCTTCCGTTGATTACTTCGACGAGGCAAAGTTCTATTTCATCGCCAGCGACTTTGCCGAGAACGCCTCGGACCGGTTGAATTCAAACGTCGGCTTCGAGGCGCTGGGGCACGTTGCCGAGGGCGACTTGCGATGGTTCAAGGGGCGATTCAAGGTTGCCTGGCGCAATCGCGCCAAGCCTGGCGATGAGGCCGACTGGCGGATCGTCGCTTGGGAGCTGGTCAAGCTGACGTCTTACGTAAGTCGCCGCGCGATGTTTCGCGAGGTTCTCGACCGCGCGATTCCCGACAAGTCAACCTTGACGCGGGCGCGAGAGTCGATTCAGCAGCAGATCATCCGGCGCGTAGTAGCCGACGAGACGTATCAGCCGCCGCACCGGTTTTGGAGCTGGGAATCGCAGGACCGGCATCCGGGCGTTGCCGTGGTGGATCTTGATCGCGACGGCTTTGACGACGTTTATGTGATGGACGAGTTCGGCCGCAACTTGTTCCTGCGAAATCGTGGCGACGGCACGTTCGAGGACATTGCCGAACAGCTCGGGCTCGACTTTGAAAACAACTGTTCCTGCGCGGTTTTTGCCGACTTTGATAATGACGGTGACGCCGACCTGTTTCTGGGTCGCACGATGCAGCCGAGTCTATATCTGACCAACAAAGACGGTCGCTTCGTCGACCGCTCGGAGTGGCTGCTCAGCGAGCCGCTGCCGGCGCTGGTTTCGTCGATCTCCGCGGCGGACTACAACCAGGATGGCCTGCTAGACGTGTACTTCTCGACCTATGCCGGAAAGATGATCGATCAGTTGGTTGCCGAGGGAGTCGAGGCTCAGCGGCTGCTCGAAGGTTTTCTTCCGCGACCGCCGGCGCCCGAATTTTTGCGGCTTGTCGCGCACTACGACGCGACACGGGCCCGGCCCGGTCCGCCCAACGTGTTGCTGGTCAACCGTGGTCATGGGCGTTTCGAGCGGGCGCCGAAGACCGCGAATCTCGAGGTTTGGCGGAACACGTTTCAATCGATCTGGGCGGACTACGACGACGATGGCGACGTGGACCTTTACGTGGTGAATGACTTCAGCCCCAGCAAGCTTTTCCGTAACGAGGGCAACGGGACGTTTGTCGACGCCACGCGCGAAACGGGCACGGCGGACATCGGCTTCGGCATGGGCGCCACATGGGGCGATTACGACAACGACGGTCGCCAGGATCTGTACAAGTCGAACATGTTCAGCAAGGCGGGGCGGCGCATCGCCGGACGGATGGGGTCGCTGATCAGCCCCGAATTCCTCAAGATGGCGGCCGGCAACACGCTGTTTCACAACGTCGCTGGACGCATGGAAAAAGTCTCCGGGCTCGAACCGCCGGCGATGCTCGTGGAGAAGGCGGGTTGGTCCTGGGGCGGACAGTTCGTCGACGTCGACAACAGCGGCTATCTGGACATTTACGTCGTGAGCGGCTACTACACGCCTCCGCCCGAGGTTGCCGTGGCGTTCGACTTGTGAAGTGTCTTCTGGCGCTCGGTCGTGCGCGATGACTCGGAACTGGCGCCCAGCGTGCGCCACGATGAACAGCTTTGGTCGGCCCCGTTCCAGAATTGGCAGCAGAGCGACGACCCCGTGAAGCGGGCTGCCGTGGCGGCGATCACGAAAGAACGCCAGCGAGCCCGGCTGCCGCTGAGCGGAAGCGAACGGAACCACTTGTTCCTGAATCGCCGCGGGGAGCAGTTTCTGGATGTCTCCGGCGTTTCCGCCTTGGATTCGCCTGCCGATGGTCGCGCTTTCGCCGTGTTGGACTATGACCGTGACGGATGGCCGGACATCGCCGTGGTGAACTCCAATGCTCCGTGGTGCAATCTTTACCACAACGACCTTGGCCAGTTCGGCAGGCCGGGCAGCTTCATCGCGGTTCGTTTCGTGGGCGGAAACGAGCAAGCGAAACCATCCTCTAAGTTTTCCGCCCGCGATGGCTATGGAGCCAAGGTTTCGCTCAAGCTGAACGACCTGGCGCTTCGCCGTGAACACCGCTGTGGTGAAGGTCTGGCAGCGCAGAACAGCGCGACGATGCTGATCGGCATCGGCTCGGCAACCGCCGCCGAGTCGGTTTCCATCGAGTGGCCCTCGGGCCGCAAGCAGCCCTGTGGAGCGATCACCGCCGGCATGCTGCTGACGGTGTATGAAAACGCGGCTGAGTCGCCGGACGATCGGGGATTCACGACGCAGCCGTATCGTCGCCCGGTGACGCCTCCGGTTGCGAAGATCGACGCCGCCAAGCCGCCGCGGCTTTCGTGGGTTGCGGAGCGTGGCGCTTTGTCGACGGCCGGCGCGGCCCCTCACGCGGCGCTTGACGCCTATGTCACGATGGCCACGTGGTGCGTTGCTTGCCGGCGTGAGTTGCCGTTGCTGCGGCGATTAAAGGAAGCTTTCAGCGACGACGAATTGGCGATTCACGGCGTTCCGATTGATCCGCGCGACGATGCCGATGCACTAAGCCAGTTTGTCGCCTCGAACCGGCCGCCTTATAAGTTGCTGATGAATCTCAAATCGGGCGACGCCGAGGAAACTAGCGAGTTGATCAAACAGCGGCTGCATCAAGAAGTGCTTCCGGCTACGGTGGTGACCGACGCCGTCGGCAATGTGCGGCTCATTGTGGCGGGAGTCCCCACGGTTTCCGACCTGCGGCGACTGTTAGCTCGGCCCGCTTCAGCCGGCCCGTGATTCTCGCTGGCGGTCGCGGAGAGATTCACTTTTTCGCGCTGCTCGCCACTCCAGCATGCCCCAAACGGCCAACACGCCCACGCTGGCGATCATCAGCAAGACCCCGATCTGAAACGGCCGGGAAACATATTGAAACACCAGGCGGCCCGTACCAGCGGGGACAAGCACCCCACGCAGCGCGTGATTCGTTCTCCAAACCGGCAGCTCGCGACCGTCATAAGTGGCCTTCCAGCCGGGATACCACTGGTCGGCCAAAACGACGAGCCCGGGCGTTTCCATCTTGACGTCGATTGCGACGAGCGAGGGCGACTCTTCGACGATGCTCGCTTCGCCTAACGCGGTGCCGGTCGGAAGATCGACCGCTTCGGCCACCAGCGCCAGTTGCCGCGGGTTGAAACTTGCCTCGCTCAATCGGTCCAGGGTTCGCTGAGCATCGGTTTCCACCTCGGAGCGGGCCGGAATATACACGCGCGGTAGGCAGTGAGGGTTTTCGCGAACCCAGTAATCGAGACCAACCCACCGCGGCTTGGCGTCCGGCGGGGGCACACCGCGGTAGATGACGTACCGCAGGTTGAGCATATCGAGAATCGGCTCGCCGAGCGGCGGGATAAACCACTGGCTGCCATGCGTATTATGGTTCTCCACACGATGGCCGTCGACCCACAGTTCGCATCGCTCGAACAGCTCCATCAGCCGCCGCGGTCCGGCGCCGTCGTAACCACGAATGTCGCGTAGATCGTGGGTCTGATTCAAACACGCCGGCAGACAGTCCCAGCCGCAAATGCGCCCCGGCGCGGCCGATGCCAACGTCTCAAGGATCGGCAGTTTGGGATAATTCAGCGACCAGTCGACTTGCGGGCTAACGCCGTGGGCATTGTAGATCATCTCACCGACCATCGCCGCGGCGAGCGCCGCGGGCATCCACGCGCGGAACCAGCGCGGCCGAAAAAACACCGCCCAAGCGGCCGTCGCTACGCCGCACCACAAGGCACTAAGGAAGTACGTCCCAACAAACCGTAGCTGAATCGCCATGGCGGCTTGCTTGGGAACCACCGCCGATCGACTCAACTTCGCGATCGGTTCGGGCAGAACCACCGCGCGATACAAGCACCATGCGCCCAGCGCGGCCACGGCGATCGCCGGCAACAAGAACCAGCGGCGCCGCTCGATTTTGTGATGCGCCAGCAGTTCAAGTCCGATGACACCCAGGGAAATCACGCTAAAGGCCGTGACAAAAACGAAGCGGTTGTTTTGCAGCAGACGTAGCGGGAAAAAACGGAACAGCGGCGCGACCCCGGGAACACCGAGCGTGTGGCTCAGCGCGAAGCCTCCGATCACCAGCCAGCCGATGCAAAGCACGCGATGGCGGCGACTAGCCAAGGCGAGCGGAGCGGCAAACAGCGCCATCAGCAGTCCGGCGTAGCCGGTGGCGGCCTCTTCGCTACGTGCGTTGGGGGCGTGATAGATCCCCTGGGTGTATTGCCCGCCCGGGGCGATGTAAAGGCTTCCCCGCTGCCACGATCCATAGAAGTAAGGCAGCACCAACAACGGCAGCGCGGCCGGCCCGACGCTGGGAAATTCAACCCGCCCCGATTCGCGGCGGGCGACACGCCGACTGTGGCGAAGATACTCGATCGTGGGCAGGTTTTGTGGTGCCGAGAGCAAAAAGCCGATCCCCCAACCGGCCCCCAGCGCAAGCATCGCCCGAAGCGACGCGACGGACGCCAGCCGCCCGAGGCCAAAGCGGTCGATGAGGGCCACCGGCGCATACAACGCGGAGGTCAACAACACATGCGCCGCAACGCCGGCATGTCCGCTGACCAACAGCGCGGCGGTGGCCAACGCAAGCCCGATGCCGCCCGGACCGCCGGGACGGCGAACCGTGGCGTCGGTGGCCAACAAAACCCACGGCAGCCAAACCGCCACGAAGCTGGGCGGATAGCCGCGCCAAAGAATCAGGAAGCCGATCAGCGGAAAGCACCACGCCCCGACGGCAGCGGGCCAAAACGAGACACGAAGCGCGCGGCGAAAAAACAGATAGGCCCCCACCCCGCCGACCAGCGACTTGAGCAACTGCACCCAGGCAATCGCCACGGGCGAGGGGAACAGATAATCGGGCAGCCGAAACGGCGAAAAGACGGCCGTGTTGTTGGCCGCGATAAACGGCGCGCCGCAATAGTTCAGCGGGTTCCACAGCGGAAGACGACCGGAGCGAACCTCGCGGGCCGCGTAACGCCGGCGAAGATCAATCGAGATGATCTCGTCAACCAACGTGCCGTTTTCGGCGACATAGCCGCGCGTCTCGGGCGTGACGGGCAAGTAATACTTGGGCAGCTTCAGAATGTCGAGCGGCAGCAGGATCTTTCGCCCGGCCAGCGACGGGGCGTAAAGAATCGCTTGCGTCGCCACGATGCCGGCGATCAGCAGCAGCGCACGCTTCAGCGGCGTGCGCGGTTCGCCGAGCGGCGCGCGACCGAACGGCGGTGATTCTTCTAACACGGGATGTCGGGGGTCGGCCGTGCGCGACATGCGGAAGACTATCAGGCAATCGTGATCTGCTCATCCAGGTAAACGTCCTGAATGGCGTGCAGCAAATCGATGCCCTCGTTCATGGGCCGCTGAAAAGCTTTTCGTCCGCTGATCAGGCCCATGCCGCCGGCGCGCTTGTTGATGATCGCCGTCTTGACCGCTTCCGCTTTGTCCGACGCACCCGACGACGCGCCGCCGGAGTTGATCAACCCGACACGGCCCATGTAAGAGTTGGCTATCTGATAACGACACAAATCGATCGGATGGTCGCTGCTCAGCTTGTCGTAGACCAACGGGGAAGTTTTTCCAAACTTGATGGCCTTGAACCCGCCGTTGTTTTCCGGCAGCTTTTGTTTCACGATGTCCGCCTGAATCGTGGAGCCCAGATGGTCGGCCTGCCCGGTCAAGTCGGCGGCCACGTGATAATCTTTTTCCGGCGTTTTGAAGGCCGGGTTGCGCAGGTAGCACCACAGGATCGTGGCCATGCCCAGTTCATGGGCCCGGGCAAAGGCCCGCGAAATCTCGACAATCTGGCGATTCGACTCCAGCGAACCGAAGTAGATCGTCGCGCCGACGGCCGCCGCGCCCATGTTCCAGGCTTCGTCGACCGTGCCGAAAAGAATCTGGTCGTACTTGTTCGGATAGGTTAGCAGCTCATTGTGGTTGATCTTCACAATGAACGGAATCTTGTGTGCGTATTTGCGGGCCACCATTCCCAGCACGCCGAACGTCGACGCCACGGCGTTGCAACCTCCCTCGATCGCAAGGCGAACGATGTTTTCCGGATCGAAATAGGCCGGGTTCGGCGCGAACGACGCACCGGCCGTATGTTCGATTCCCTGGTCAACCGGCAAGATCGAAACGTAGCCCGTCCCGGCAAGGCGGCCGTGGTTGAGCATCCGGTTCAGATTCGTCAGCACGCGAATGTTGCGGTCCGACGAGGCGAAAACTCGGTCGACGAAATCCGGCCCCGGCAGATGCAACGACTCTTTCGGAATGGTCGTGCAGCAATGGTCGAGCAGCCCTTTGGCATCGGCACCAATCAGTTCCGTAACTTGAGACGCCATGATGATTCTTTCTCCTACAAACGGCGACGCCGTGAGAGTTCACGCCGCGGTGTTAACGGTCCGATTTTAGTGCGATAAGTCCGATTGTTCGGACGAGCGGCACGCCAGGGTTCTTTGGCGATGGGGAACGAGCGCCTCGTTCAAACCAACCAAAGTGTAGCGTACCGCTAAGGGAATTATTTGACAATTGCCGTCTCGTCCGCCCAAGGTCTATCCGCCACGCCGGATCTTACGTCGATCAAAGGCCGGATTGTCGAAATCAAGGGTCTCATCATCGCGGCGAAAACCTTGCTGTCTTCCAAGCCAAGAGGAGTAGACCAAAGGCGTTTGCTCACCGGGAGCCAAGACGTGTACTCCCTCAGCCCTGCTCAGACTCGCGCGGGGCGAGGTTGGCTTTCGATCGATCGG
>Ga0114931_10008996_pt1 | contig 12010 bp, 12 predicted proteins | sample 2SBtaG_FD_89579 | JGI IMG/M metagenome (GOLD analysis project Ga0114931, IMG submission 89579) | Deep subsurface microbial communities from Kolumbo volcano to uncover new lineages of life (NeLLi) - 2SBTROV14_V59a metaG | ecosystem: Environmental > Aquatic > Marine > Volcanic | place: Kolumbo...
ACGGCGATCGCGAGGCGGGTGCCGTCGCGGGTCCAGCCGCCCTTGCCGGCGAGCCAGTCGCGCTCGGCGAGCAGGTCCGAGGCGAAGCGATCATAATCGTCGGCGGTCCGCGTCACCAAGCGCAAGGGGTTCTGATCGTATGAGTTTGTTCGCGAGGCTCGGCGCCGCGCTCGGCTTCGGGGCCAACGGCGCGGCGGCTTACGAGGTCGCCGGGTCCGGGCGCCGGACGCTGGCCTGGGCGCCGGGGAATCCTGGCGTCAACGCCGCCATCTTCGCCTCCGGCGCCGCCCTCAGGGCGCGCTCGCGCGACCTGGTCCGGCGCAACCCCTGGGCAGCCAACGCCGTCGAGGCCTTCGTCGCCAATTGCATCGGCACCGGCGTCAAGCCCCAGTCGATGGCCACCGATCCCGCCTTCCGCGAGGCCGCGCACGCGCTGTGGTGGGACTGGAGCGACGAGGCCGACGCCGCCGGCGTGACCGATCTCTACGGTCTCCAGGCGCTCGCCTGCCGGGCCATGCTCGAGGGCGGCGAATGCTTCGTGCGTCTGCGCGCACGTCGTCCCGAGGACGGGCTCACCGTGCCGCTGCAGCTCCAGGTGCTCGAGGCCGAGCACGTGCCGTTGTCGATGAACACCGCCCTCGCCAACGGCAATACCGTGCGCGCCGGTTCGCGGGCGACCGGCTGCGCAACCCCGACCAGCTCCGCCGGTCGCCCGCTACCATCGAGCCGGCGGAAGCGTTATGAAGAACCAGGACTCTCATTATCCGTGAGGGACCAAAGGGGAGCAGGTCACCTTCGGCCCCTCGCTGATAAGCGGCTGGTCGACCGCTGATCGTCCGCGCGCGGCCTCGGGCGCGAGGCCGCCGGAGAGCGGATCAACCCGTCACGGAATTCGGCGAAGAAGCAAAAGGAAAGAGGGTGGGACCTTCGCCCCGCCCTCGATCCGCGGTCTTGTCCGGGCCAACCTACCTGAGCAGGTTCGTCCAGATCCTGTCGTACAGACGAATGACCTTGTCCTCGCACGGCGGCACGAACTCCATGTTCGCACTGGCCGGGGGGTTAACCTCGGGCGCGCTCTTCAAATCGGAGTCCAGATACGGCTCGGTTCCATGGACACCCGCCGTGTAACGCGCGAAGTTGGTGAGCGTGGCCGCGTTCTCGGGCACCATCATAAAATTCTGGAACAGCTTGGCGTTTTCCAGGTTAGGAGCTCCCTTAAGGACGACTAGGTTATCCATCCACATGGTCAACCCTTCCTTTGGGTATGCGTACTTGAGGGTCTTCTTTTCCGCGCGCGCCCGCATGCCGAACCCATTCCAGATCATGCCGGCGGCCGCGTCTCCCGAGACAAGCACTTCCTTGGCGCCATCCGAATTGAAGCTCAACCAGTGCTTCTTCGACTTCTGTAAAAGGTCGTTGACCTGCTTCATCTGCTCCGGATTATCGTTGCAGCGCGGGAACCCGAGGTAGCGGAGCGCCACATTGATCACCTCGTTGACGTCCTTGAGCATGTTGATCTTGCCGTCGAGCACGGCCGGCGGCTCGAACAAGATCTTCAGGGTGTCGATATCGCCATCGTAGACGGCGGTATCGACCATGAAGCTGGTCGTGCCCCATTGGTAGGGCACCGAATAATGCCGCCCCTTGTCGAAATAGACATCGATCCAGCGGGGGTTCATGTTCTTGAAGTTTTTCATCCGGTTCGGCTCGGTTTTCTCGAGCATCCCCTGCTGGATCAGAATGGCGACCATGTAGTCTGACGGGACCGCGATGTCGTAACCCGTCACGCCCGCCTTGAGTCGCGCAAGCAGCGTCTCGTTGGAATCATAGGTGTCCATTGTCACCTTGACGTCGTACTGCTTCGAGAACTTGTCGAGCAGTTCCTGCGGCATGTAGTCGAACCAGTTGTAGATTTTCAGCTCGCCCTCCGCGCGAACCGGGGCTGGCGCGGATACGGCCAACGCGCCGATCATGAGGCCCGCCAGGGCACTGATCCAAATCTTTCTCATCGTCTTTCCTCCTTTATCCGAGAGCCTTGCGGCTCCCTTTTTCGATGCAAGTTGTGACTTTCCCCGAAGCATTTCCGGCATGTCACCGGGCCGAAAATTCCTCCTTGGTCAGGGCGATACGCGCGCCTGCATGCGCCCCACCAGATACGACAGCGTCACGAACGTGATCGAAACGCCGAGCAACAACGTCGAGATCGCATTGATCTCGGGTGTCAGGCCCGTCCGAACGAGCCCGTAGATAGCGAGCGGCAGTGTCGTGGCCCCCGGCCCGGCAACGAAGTTCGTGATGATGAAATCATCGAGCGAGATGATGAATGCGAGCATGAAGCCGGACAGGACACCCGGGAACATCAGCGGGAACAACACATGCGTGAATGCCCTCCAGCCGTTCGCATAAAGGTCGCGCGCGGCCTCGTCGAAGTAGGGCTCGATCCCATCGAGCCGCGAACTGATCGGCAAATAGGCGAACGGAATGCAGAACACGCTGTGCGCGAGGAGGATGCTGCCGATGCCGAGCGGGATCCCAACGAGCACGAAGAACGCGAGCGAGGCGACCGCCGAGATGATCTCGGGCACGATCAACGGCAGGCTGATGATCACGAAGACGCCCTCGCGCCCACGGAACATGCGCCGACGCATGGCGATGGCGGCGGCGATGGCGAAACACGTGGAGATCGTCGAGGCCGACACCGCGACGATCAGCGACGTGATGGCCGCGCGCTGTATCAGCTCATCCTTGAATGCCATGACATACCAGTCGAGGCTGAACCCGCCCCACACGGTGATCGACCGGATCTCGTTGAACGAATAGATCGCGATCACGATGATCGGCCCGTACAGGAAGATCATGCACGCCCAGGTCATGGCGCGAAAGCCGGGGTAACGGCGGAGATCTCTGGCTTTCCGCGGGAACGTTCGGCGGAACATGGACATATCAGTGCAACCTCACCTTGGCGCGGCTCTGCTGGCGCGCATAGAACACGAGCGTGACCAGCACGACGGTCATCAAGATCATCGCCGCCGCCGACCCGAACGGCCAGTTCCGCGACCCCTGGAATTGGAGGGCGATCAGGTTGCCGATCATCAGGTTCTTGCCGCCGCCAAGCAGGTCGGGCGCGATGAACGATCCCAGGCTCGGAATGAAGACGAGCAGCGAGCCGGCGACGATGCCGGGACGGCAGAGGGGCAGGATGATCCGCCACATCGTCGTCCACCGGTCGGCATAAAGATCGCGCGCCGCCTCGACCAGCCGAAAGTCGAAGCGCTCGATCGTGGCGTAGATCGGCAGGATCATGAACGGCAGGTAGCTGTAAACGAGCCCAATCCCGACGCCATAGTAGGTATAGGCGATGTGAATGGGATCGGAGATCGCGCCGAGCCAGATCAAGGTATGGTTGAGCGGTCCTTCGTCGCGGATCAGGAACAACATGGCGATGGTCCTGATCAGCAGGTTCACCCAATAAGGGACGGTGACCAGCAGCACCCACATATTTTTCTGACGCACCGGGCGCGTCGCGATGAAATACGCGGTTGGGAAGCCGATCAGGAAGCAGATGGACGTGGACACGACTGCCTGGATGAACGATCGGCCATATATGCCGAGATAGGCCGTCGAGAACACCAGGGAATCATCGAAGATATCCCTCTCGAAAAGAAATTGGATGTAGGCGTTCGGCGTGAACTCCCAAATCACTCCGCCGTACGTCCCCGGCGTCAGGAACGAATACACCAGAATGATGAACAGGGGTGCGACCAGGAACGCCGTGATCGTCAGCAGCGACGGCATCAGCAGGGTCGCGCGTAACAGGCGTTGCGCGCGCTCTCGGCGCTTCGTCGATTCCGGAAGTGCCGGTTGAACGACGTCCGCCATCAGTCCACCAGAACCCATGCCGCTCCGGCGTCGAAATTGAGCGCCACGGCGCTTCCCACGGTCACCGGCTGATTCCCCCCATGAGCATTCTGCACACGAACGAGCATGATCATCCCATCGTCGAGGCGAACGGGAAAATGGGTGTCCGTCCCGAGGTAGATCGGCCGCTCGACGATCCCGCGAAGCTCTCCTTGTTCACCGCTCGGCGGGGCGAGCGAGATTTTCTCTGGCCGTATCGACAGGTCGATCCGCTTGCCAACGTCACAGCCGTCGGTGACCTTGGCAACCACCCTGGCACCGCCGGGCCCGCGGCAAATCGCGAAGCCGCCCTCGATCCTCTCGATTTCCGCCTCGAGGAAATTGGTCTGGCCAATGAAATCGGCGACGAAGTGATTGATTGGCCGCTCGTAAATTTCTTCCGGGGTGCCGATCTGCTGTACGTGCCCTTCGGACATGACGGCGATGCGGTCGCTCATGGTGAGCGCTTCTTCCTGGTCATGGGTGACGAAGATGAAGGTGATCCCCGTCTCCACCTGTAGTTGCTTCAGTTCGAGGCGCATCTGCTGGCGGAGCTTGAGGTCGAGCGCTGACAGCGGCTCGTCCAGGAGCAGCACCTTGGGCTGCGTGGCAAGGGCACGGGCGAGCGCGACGCGCTGCTGCTGGCCGCCCGACAACTGGTTGGGTCGTCGGTCGGCCAGTTGTTCCATATGGACGAGCGCGAGGACGCGGTCGACAACCTCGGTAATCTCGGCGCTTGGACGGCGCAGCATGCGCAAGCCAAAGCTGACGTTGGCGCGAACCGTCATATGCGGGAACAGCGCGTACTGCTGAAAGACCGTGTTGACTGGCCGCTTGTCGGGCGGCAAATGACCGATCTCGTCGCCGAACAGCAAGATGCGTCCGGCCGACAGATGTTCGAATCCGGCGATGCAACGCAGCATCGTCGTCTTGCCGCAGCCCGATGGTCCAAGCAGCGTAAAGAACTCGTTGTCCTTGATCAAAAGATCGACTGCGTCGAGTGCGCGAACGGCCCTGGCGCCTTCGCCGTAAATCTTGGTGACGCTCTCGACGGCGACGGCGGTTTCAGTCCCCCTCGCTCCAATATCTCCACGACTATCGCGGCGCCTCCGATCGTTGGACAGGTTGGCTGCGTTCGTTGGGTGGGATGCCGTGCTGATTTTCATGCCCCCGGCACCTCCGGAGCCTTCTCCGGAAGATGCCCCGGAGACGACGGGCGATTTTGATCGTAAATCTCCTCGGAGGTCCATCCGGTCAGCGCCGAATGAGGCTTCTTGATGTTGCAATAGTCGATCCCGGGGGCGATCACGGCCCTCATTTGTAAACCGGTCTCGAAGGCTTGGAGATAAACGCACTCGCACTTGGCCAATTGCCGCAACCGCTTGACTGTAACGTTGTCTATCCTGCGTCCCTTTGTGGTCGCCGGCACGAACATGGTAATCATAATGTCAGAGAGTCCACGCCAAGGGTTTTCGGGGAAAAAGGTTCGATGAGGATCGCGACGGCTCGGGCGTGGTATCGGATCGCGCGGCTGGATGACGGTGTCACCCACATCTGCGAGCCGTACATCAAGCCCTTTTATCGCTGCAATATCTGGCATATACGAGGCCGCGATCGCGACCTTCTGTTCGATACGGGAATGGGGGTGGTGAGCTTGCGCGGGCAGGTTGCGCATCTCGCCGGGCGGCCGCTCATCGCCGTCGCCAGCCACACGCATTTCGACCATATCGGTGGACATCACGAGTTCGCGGAGCGCGCCGTGCATCCCGCCGAGGCGGCGATTCTCGTCGCGCCGGATCGGCGCGCGACGCTTGCAGAGCGATTCGTTAGCGATGAAATCTTCACCTGCCTTCCCCCCGGAAACTACGGATCGAAACGCTACACCGTGCTGCCCGCACCGGCAACGCGTCTCATCGAGGACGGCGACGTGATCGATCTCGGCGACCGCCACTTCGTCGTGATGCATCTGCCCGGCCATTCGCCGGGCTGCATTGCGCTCTGGGAGGCCAAGACGGGCATTCTCTTCTCCGGCGACGTCGTCTACGACGGACCGCTGGTCGACGACTGTTATCACTCCGACGTCGAAGCCTATGTCGCCAGCATGGAGAAGCTGCGGGATCTTCCGGTCCACGTCGTTCACGGCGGTCATTTCCCGAGCTTCGGGGCGGCGCGGTTCCGCGCCCTTATCGACGAATATCTCGCCGGCAAGCGCCGGCCCGGCTGTCCGGCCGAGGTCTCGTCGCCGACGCGCTCCGGTTGAGCCATGGTCTCAGGCCGGCAGCGCGACGATGTCGCCGTGACACACCGCGACATCGACCATGGCGCCGACCTCGATCGCCGCTTCGGCCGCCGCGCCAATCGGCAGGCGCATCAGCAGTTCGAGCGGCGGCGTTCCTTCGACGACCGCGCGGCAGCGAAGATAGCTGCCCTGGAATGAGATCTGGGTCAGCCGCGCGCGGCCGAAGCGCAGCGCGTCATGCTCGTCGGCCGCGGCAAGCCGAAACTGCTCGGGACGGATGCACAGGGTGACGCGCTCGCCCGGCGCCGCCGATCCGGGCAGCGTTATCGCGCCGAGCGGGCTCTCGACCCGGATCTCGGCCCCCGACCGTTCGCGCACCATTGCCTCGAAGAGGTTGCTCTCGCCCATGAAGGTGGCGGCGAACAGGCTCGCCGGTTTCAGGTAGACCCGCGCCGGCGGCCCCATGTCCTCGATTCGGCCTTGGTTCAAGACGATGATCCGATCGGCGACGCTCATCGCCTCCTCCTGATCGTGCGTCACATGCACGAAGGTCGTGCCGAGCCGCTTCTGAATGCGTACCAGCTCCTCCTGCATTTGCCGGCGCAGCGCCAGATCAAGCGCGCCGAGGGGCTCGTCGAGCAGCAGCAGCTTCGGTTCGACGGCGAGCGCGCGGGCCAGCGCGACGCGTTGGCGCTGACCGCCGGAAAGCTCGTGCACGCCTCGTCCGCCGTAGCCCTCGAGGCCGACGAGGCGCAGCATTTCCTCGGCGCGCCGGCGAGCTTCGGCACGCGGCCGGCGCCGCATCCGCAAACCGAAAGCGACGTTGCCGGCAACGCTCATATGAGGAAAAAGCGCGTAGTCCTGAAAGACCGTCGCCGTCGGCCGTCTGGCCGGGGGCAGCGCGGTGACGTCGCGCCCGTCGATCAGGATGCGGCCGGCGCTCGGCTGGGTGAAGCCCCCGAGCACGGATAAGAGCGTCGTCTTGCCGCTGCCCGAGGGACCGAGCAGGACGACGAATTCGCCGTGCGCGATCTCGAGATCGACGTCCGCCACCGCGACCACGGCGTCGTAGTGCTTGGTCACCCCCGTCAGCCACACCAGCGGATCAGCCATTCTTCCGCCTCGCCCGCGAGAGTAGAAACTCCACCGCGAAGACCAGCATGATCGACACGCCGAAGACCAAGGTCCCGACGGCGTTGAGCTTGGGGCTCAGGCCCGAGCGCAGCATGTTCCAGATGACGACCGGCAGGGTGACGTCGAACCGGGTCAACAGGAAGGCGATGACGAATTCGTCCCAGGACAATGTCGCCGAGATGAAGAAGGCGGCCAGCAGCGCCGGCCAAAGCATGGGGACGGTGACCAGAAGCAGCGCCTGGAGGTCGCTCGCGCCGAGATCGTGCGCGGCCCTCTCGATGTTCGCCTGGTGCTCGCCGAGCTGCGAATAGACGATGGCGAAGGCGAGCGGCAGGTTGATGACGACGTGACCGATCCCGACCGCGAGCAGAGATTTGCCGAACCCGAGCGCGTTGAAGCCGATCAGCAGCCCCATGCCGACGATCAGGTATGAAACGGTAATGGGGGCCATCAGGAAATACTGGATCGCACCGGCGAAGCGAGGGCGGCGGCGGGCGAGGCCGTAGGCGGCGAGTAAGCCGAGCGCGGTCGCGACGAGCGAGGACAGCACCGCCACCAGGAGAGAGTTCCACAACCCATCGAGGAGTTTCCGGTCGGCGAACAGCGCCGCATACCAACGCAGGGAAAAGCCCTTGAACGGCGGCACCGGGATCAACCCGTCCTGGAATGAGAATTCCACCAGCACAACGATCGGCAGAAAGATGAACACGGCAACCGCCGCGAGATAGAACGCGCAAATCCACGGGCCCGGACGCATGGTCTAGACTCGCTCCATGCGCAGCCATCGGGCGAAGACGAGAAACGCCGCGGTGACGACGAGCATCAACACCATCGAGAGCGCCGAAGCCATCGGGAAGTCGGCGAGCCGCCCGACCTGGAGCATGATCGCCTGCGGCAACAGCATCTCCTTGCTGCCTCCGAGAATCTGCGGCGTGATGTAGTCGCCGATCGCGAGCACGAAGGTGAGGAAGGCCCCCACCGCGACGCCGGGCAGGCTGAGCGGCAGTGTGATGTAAAGAAAAACCCGCGGCGCCGAGGCGCCGAGGTCGGCCGCGGCGCGGCGGTAGGACTCGCGGATCTGCACTAGGTTGGCGTAGATCGTGAGCGTCAGAAGCATGGTGAAGAAATGCACGAAGCCGAGGATCGTGGCGCCGCGGCTGTTGCCGAGGCCGATCGGTTCGTTAACCACGCCGAGGGCGAGCAGCGCGTTGCTGATCACGCCCTTTTCCGACAGCACGAGCAACCAACTGTAGGAACGGATGAGGTAAGAGGTCCAGAACGGGATGACGATGAGGACGAGCAGCAGGCGCTGCCAGCGCGGCGGCACGCGATAGGCGAGGATGTAGGCGACCGGGTAGGCGACTGCGATGCTGACAAGCGTGGTCCAGAAGGTGACGGCGAGCGAGTTCCACAACGCCTTGAGATAGACCCCGCCCGCCTGCTCGAAAAAGCTGCGATAGTTTTCGAGTGTCGCCCCCACCGCCGGGTCGGGCCGCGTGAAGCTGAGCGCCAGCATGCCGGCGAGGGGCATGACGAAAAAAACGGCCGTGAAGGCGAGCGCGGGCCACAGCGCCCAGCGTCGCAGATCGAGCGGCCGAACGGCGGCCCCATCGCCTCTTCGCGCGCGCATTACTCGGAACGTTCAGGCTTGCAGGAACTCCTGCCAGACGGCGAGCATCTCCTTGTCGAGCGTCGGATCGGGGATGAAGTACGGGTACGAGTTGGCGATGAAGGCCGGCTGCTCGTCCCAGCGAAGCCGCTTCTTCACGCCTTCGTCGAGCGCCGCCTTGCTGTTCGCCGGCATCGCCCAGTAGCAGGACGCGGTCGCGAGCGCCGCCTGGCCTTCCGGGCCGACCACGTATTTGACGAACTCGGTTGCGAGGTTCTTGCGCTTCGAGGCGGCGAAGACGCCGATCGCCTGTTGCCAACGAATCCCGCCCTCTTTCGGTAGCGTCCAATCGAGGTTCGGATCCTCGGCCACCAGACCGGCGGTCACGAACTCGCCGCCGGCGATGATGATGTCGGCGGCGCCGGTCACGAGCGCGTTCTGCACCGTGGGCACGTCGCCTATGACCGAGGCGAGCTTCTTGATCTCGAGCAGCTTTTCGCGAATCGCCGGCAGATGCGCCGTGCTCATCTCCCGCGGCTTTATGCCGATCCCGAGGGCGACCATCTCCATCGTCGGGATGTAGTAGTCGTAGACCGCGATTCGCCCCTTGTACTTGGGGTTCCACATCACGTCCGCCCGCCTCATGTCGCCGGGATCGACCTTCTTATTATTGAAGGCGAAGGCGTTGTAGCCGAACTTCTCGGGCACGGCGTAGAGCTTGCCGTCCTTGTAGTGCAGCTTCGGCTGGCGGAGATCCGGGAATATATCCCGCCACGGCATCCCGGCGTCGGGCAGATGCATGAGTAATCCCCTCGCGACGACGCGCATGACGTCGACCGAATCGACCACGAAAACATCCCAGTCGCCCGGCTGCGACTGCTCCAAGATGGCGAGCGCGGCGCCGGTCTCCTGGTACTCCTTGACGTTGATCTTGACGTCGAACCGTTTCTCGAAGGGCTCGAGAAGCTTCGCGTCGGTGTGGTCGCACCACATGAGCGCGTTGAGTTCCCGGCCGGCGGCGAAACTCGGGCCCGGCCGTCCCACGGCGAGCATGGCCGTCGTGGCGACGGTCGCGCCGAGGAAATGTCTGCGGCTGAGTCCGGATGCTTGGATGGCGGAGCGCGACATGACAAGACCTCCCTATCTTGTCGGCGGATGAAGAAGTTTTCTCGTTGACGAAAAAATGAATGAACTACAAAGTTGGGTCAACTCATTTTTGCCGAAGGATCATTGGCATGGGGCTGCGCGAGCGGCAGAAGGCGGGGCGGCGGCGACGGATTCTCAATGCGGCCGACCATCTCTTCCGCCGCCGTGGATTTGCCGGGACCAGCATCGAGGAGATCGCCGAGCGCGCCGGGGTCGCCGCGGGCACGGTCTACAACTATTTCGAATCGAAAGGCGATCTTGCCGTTTCCCTGGTGCTGCTCGACGGCGAGGAGGTGCGCGCCGAGGGGCGGCACATCGTCGATGACCCGCCGCGGGACCCAATCGTCGCGGTTCGACTTTTACTCGAGGGATATGTCGATCACGCCCTCGTTTACCTCGACAAGAAGCTTTGGCGGCATGTCATGGCGACGTCGTTGACCCAGGCGAGCACGGTGGCGGGCCGCGCCTACGCCGAGAACGACCGCAAGCTCGCCGAGCAGGTCTCGGACCTCCTACGGTCGTTGAAGCGCCGTGGCGCGATCGGCCTGGAGGTCGACTGCGATGACGCCGGGCAGATCCTATTCACCATCTGCAACGCTCATTTCATGAGCTTCGTCGCCCTCGATGACATGCCGCTCGAAGAGATGAAGCGGGCGATGCTCAGGCATGTCATCCAGACGTTCGCGGGCATCGGCCCGGGTGCGCGCGGGATATGGACGACGGGTTCCGGGGCGGCGGATTCCGAGGATCACCGTTCAAAGGGAGCCGGTGCAAAACGGGTGGAATCCGAAGGTTTCTGAGATTTGCCACATTCGCGCGCCTGGCGCGCGCGTTTCGAGCGGGCGCTCCGGCGTATCCGCAACTGTCTGTCAGGGCTTTGACCGACCCGAGACATAGTTGACGCTTTGTACCGGACACATGGGTAACAGTTTCCGCCATTTGGCGGGAGGTGTTGATGCCGTGGAAGGAGAGTTCGGTGAAGCGGCAACCCCGACGCCGCCCGCGATCCTTGCTGGCAAGGCGCCGGTCGCGCGGGTCTCGCTCGCCATCGGTCAGACGGCGATCGTGAACGCCGACATCACCGACGAGCGTCATCTCGGGTTGCTGGGGCTCGGAGACGCGGCGACCGAAAATGTCGCGGCGGGAGGCTCCGGCCCTCTCCTGCGCAACGACGGCGATGGATCGGGGCTCTCCGGTATCCAGTCGTTTCCCGCCGGAACGCGGATGCTGTTTCAGCAGAGCACAGCCCCGACCGGATGGACCAAGGAGACCGGCGCCGGCTTCGACGACGCGGCCTTGCGGATCGTCACCGGCACGGTCGGCGGCGGCGGTGCTACGGGGTTCGCGACCGTGTTCGGAGCCGGCAAGACGACGGGAGCACACACGCTCTCGGTCGCCGAGCTCGCGCCGCATTCGGGCCATGTCGACAGCGTCACCACCACGACGGTCCAGGCCCCCTCGATGTCGTCGACCACGAGGACCGTGGTTACCGCCGTCAACACGAGCAACCGCGGCTCCGGGAGCGCCCACGACCACACGCTGAGCCTCGACCTCGCCTACAAGGACGTCATCGTCGCCACCAAGGATTAGCGCGCCATGCCACGATACACGGTCATCGTTCCCGATCGCCTGTTCGGCGTCGACGGGGTGTTCCGCGAGATCGACATCTCCAAGCTCGACCCCCGTCTTCATGCCTTGCACTGGGACGGCGCGAAGGGAGAGGTGGAGCTCGTGGAACCCCGCGAGAACAAGCCGATCACGTCGTTCCCCGAATTCGCTGCATTGGTCGCGGCGTGGACGGGCGCAGGAAAACCCAGGCCCGCGCCGGCGCCGACGACGATCGCCGAGGCGCGCCGGCGAAAGCTCGCGGCGCTCGAGGCCCACCGCCACGCGATCACCGACCGGGGGTTCCTCTGGACCGACGTGCATCGCTACGACCGCCATCGCGAGGACATGGTGATGATCCGCAGCATCGTCGCCGCGAT
>Ga0114931_10008998_pt1 | contig 12008 bp, 10 predicted proteins | sample 2SBtaG_FD_89579 | JGI IMG/M metagenome (GOLD analysis project Ga0114931, IMG submission 89579) | Deep subsurface microbial communities from Kolumbo volcano to uncover new lineages of life (NeLLi) - 2SBTROV14_V59a metaG | ecosystem: Environmental > Aquatic > Marine > Volcanic | place: Kolumbo...
CGGGGAACGGGGCAGCTGCCGAAATTCGAGGAGGACCTGTTCGCGGTCCAAAACGATCCGCCGTTTTATCTGATACCCACGGCGGAAGTACCGGTCACCAATCTGGTTCGGGGCGAGATTCTCGATGCGGACTCGCTGCCGCTGCGCTTCGTCGCCCACACGCCCTGTTTTCGCAGCGAGGCCGGCTCCTACGGCAAGGATGTTCGCGGCATGATCCGTCAACATCAGTTCGAGAAAGTCGAACTGGTGCAGATCGTGAAACCGAAAGATTCGGCGGAGGCGCTGGAAGCGCTGACCGGACATGCGGAGGAGGTCTTGAAAAGATTACAGCTGCCGTTTCGCCGCGTGCTGCTGTGCGCCGGAGACACCGGCTTCTCGTCGGCCAAGACCTACGACCTGGAGGTCTGGCTACCGGGACAGCAGGCCTACCGTGAAATCTCATCCTGCAGCAATTTTCGCGATTTCCAGGCGCGCCGTTTGAAGGCGCGCTGGCGCAGCCCCGAGACCGGCAAACCCGAACTGGTCCATACCCTCAACGGATCGGGCGTCGCGGCCGGGCGCGCGTTGATCGCCGTGATGGAGAATTATCAGGACGAGAACGGCAATATCAGGGTGCCGGATGTGCTCCTGCCATATATGGGCGGCGTCACTGTGATCGAGAAATCAATGCCGGCTTGATGGGGGCGCCGTTTGTGTCCGCTCAGACTTTTCGAGAGGTCTGGGGCCAGTAGAGTCACCACATATCGCGGTTGCATCGCAACAATTTGCGACAGCTATCGGAACGAGAAAATATCAGCCACAGATACGGACCCGCGCGGGTAGGAGTTAGATCTCATTTCGCCACAGAGTGAGACCGCACCGTTTTAATGACTTAGCCGTCGGTACCTACCGCTCACACACCCTCCACTGGCTCCCGCATTGTCACAAACTCCTCGGCCGCTGTCGGATGAATACCGATGGTGGCATCGAATTGCGCCTTGGTGGCCCCGGCTTTCATGGCGATGGCGATGCCCTGTATGATTTCGCCGGCATCCTCGCCGACCGTGTGGGCGCCGATCACCCGGTCGCTGGATTTGTCGACCAGCAGTTTCATGAAGGTTTTTTCGTCGCTGCCGGTGAGGCTCTGCTTCATCGGCGTGAAGCGGGAGACGTAGACAGCGATCTGTGCATATTGCTTCCGCGCCTCCTCTTCGTTCAGGCCGACCGTGGCAAGATTCGGCTAGCCGAATACGCAGGATGGAATGCCGGTGTAATCGACGCGGGTCGGTCTGCCGCCGTATAGGGTCTTTGCCAATGTCATGCCTTCGGCTAGGGCGACCGGCGTCAGGTTCAGGCGATGGGTGACATCGCCGAGTGCATAGATCGATGGGATAGAGCTGCGATAGTGCTCGTCGACGATGATTGCTCTGTTGTGGTCGAGCGCTACGCCGAGCTGCTTCAGACCCAGTCCAGAGGTGTTGGGAGTGCGCCCGGTGGCGGTGAGGATCAGGTCGGTGGCTAAAATGGTGCCGTTGGTGAGTGTGGCGCGCAATGCGTTTTTGGTTTTAGCGACACGTTCGAGATTGGCGCCGAAGCGGAGTGTTATGCCCCGCTTTTCCATCTCGCCGGCGAGATGGCGGCGCGCCTCCTCATCGAATCCTCGCAGAAACAGCGGGCCGCGATAGAGGAGGGTGGTATCGACCCCCAACCCGTTGAAGATGCCGGCGAACTCGACGGCGATGTAGCCGCCGCCGACGATCAGCACCCGGTCGGGCAGATTGTCCAGAAAAAATGCTTCGTTGGAGCTGATGACATGCTCGTTGCCCGGGAAGTCGGGAATGGTCGGACGACCGCCGGTGGCGATCAGTATCCGCGCCGTCGTATAGCGATCCTCCCCCATGCTGACCGTGTGCTCGTCGACCAGCGTTGCCCGGCCTTCGAACAGCGTGACACCGGCATTGATGAGCAGCGTGCGATACACGCCGTTCAGCCGCTCGATCTCTCTGTTCTTGTTGCGGATCAGCCGCTGCCAGTCGAACCCGATGTCGCCCAGCGACCAGCCATAGCCTTCGGCCTCCTCAAATTCGGCGGAACAGTGCGCTGCGTAGACCAGCAACTTTTTCGGGACGCAGCCGACATTGACGCAAGTGCCGCCGAGACGGCGCTCTTCGGCGATCGCAACGCGGGCGCCGAAGCCGGCCGACATCCGTGCGGCGCGCACGCCGCCGGAGCCGGCGCCGATGACAAAGAGGTCGTAATCATATCGAGGCATTGTCGCTCTTTCAATCTAAAAATGTAGGGTGCGCCGTGCGCACCAACCAAGCCGATACGGCATCTTCATTGCGTGATCTTTCGGCCCATGGCGGGTAATATAGCGTTTTCGGCGCTTGTTGGGCAAAGAGAAGTTGCATCGTTGCTCGGCGGCGCGCGATAAAGAACACGACGATGCCCTCGACCTAGGAGGCTGTCCGAGGATAGCGATCGCAGCGAGGGCGAGACTGATTGAGTCAGATTACTGATGGAAACCCTCCTTGGTTTCCACCCCTTCGGAGCCGCTAACGCGGTCCAAATTGGCTCCCGGCCAATTTGTCGATCATTTGAGGCGAATAGCGGGCCTATTTAACGCTAATGATCGGAAAATCTGGCCGATCAGACTTGTCCGCAGTCGATCAGTCTATTCTCGGATAGCACCCTAGTACAAGCGCTCGTGCAGTGGGCTCGTGCGCGGAAAATGGGCGCGCAGGAACTCCATCTGATCGGACAATACCTTGCGTCCCTGCAGATAGACGTATTCGGCATGGGTTGGAGCGAACGGGATCGCCAACAGTTGCATGCCGGCCCTCTCAGGTGTTGCACCAGCCTTGTGGTTGTTGCAGCGCTTGCAGGCGGTGACGACATTGCTCCAGCTGTCCGCTCCCCCGATGCTCAGCGGAGTCACATGGTCGCGGGAGAGATCGCGGTGAAGAAATCGCTCTCCGCAATACATACAAATATAATTATCCCGCTTGAACAGCGTGCGGTTGTTGAGCGGTGGAACATAGTTCCGGTTGATTTTCTGAATGGCGAAATGTCTGCTGTACGTTGCTACGATCGAATTGACTTCGATGGCGCTGCGCAGTCCGGTGATTGCGTTGATCCCGCCGTGGATCGTGTACAGCAGCGTTCCGACCGTATAGGCGACATGCCCAAGGGAATAAAGCTTGACCGCTTCCTGATAGTCGATCCACTCCAAGGGCATGCCGGAGGCATCGGTTCGTAGCACCTGGTGGTTTAAATGCTCCATTCGTTCTTCCCCATTAGTTATGATGTGTTCCGGGTCTATTGCCGTGCTGTCTGCCAGTGACTTATTCACATTACGAAAAAACGGAATGCCAACTGAATATTTTTTGTGATCTTGGCCGTGTTACTCCAACCGCATATCTGTAACTCATTGAATATTCTTGCCTTTCAATTTTGATAAAAAAAGTTACAATTTGAGCCGTAAGCAGAAACCATGCCCTCTGAAGCCTGTTACCGCCAGATTTTCCACAAAGTTATCCACAGCTTCAGTGGGTATTTCGATTACCGTTGTGACAATAATAACTTAGCTGAGTTTGATCGAAAACACTTTAAGTTGTTTTATTGACAATACTGCTATCTATCCGGTTCATGCCCAAAGTCCTCAAAGTCGCTGTTGCAGCTCCCATTCGGCACATGTTCGATTATTTAGCTGCCAAAGATACCCCATTTGGGCGGTTAAATCCAGGCATACGGCTCTCTGTGCCCTTTTGCCGCAGTACCAGAGTTGCCTATTTGCTGGAAATCAGCGACGTGCCCGATGTCGACCGCCCGCGTTTGAAGTGTATCCATGCAATTCTCGATGAACGGCCGCTGCTCTCAGCCGCCGATCTCACGCTGCTGCGGTGGGCCAGTCGCTATTATCACCATCCCATCGGAGAAGTGATCAGCACCGCCTTTCCGATTCTGCTGCGCCAAGGGAAACCGGCGGTCGTCAAGGGGGAAACCACGCTGCGTTTGACCGAGCAGGGCAGGCGAATCGAACTCGATCTGCTTCGGCGCGCGCCGCGACAGGCGGCTTTGTTGACTCAGCTGCGCGCCCATCCCCAAGGCATCGGTTCCACCTGCCTGTCTGTGCTCGATTGGGATTGGCGGGCCGGCGCCCGGCGGTTGGCCGAAAGAGGCTGGCTTGAAATACTCGATACGCCCCCTCCGCCGGACGCTTGGGTTGCCGGTAGTCATAGGGCGGCGCCGTTTTCACTCAATGCAGATCAGCGGGCGGCGGTCGAAACGGTGTCCGCTGCATTCGGCCGCTTCACGACCTTTCTGCTCGAAGGCGTCACCGGCAGCGGCAAGACAGAAGTGTATATGCAGCTGATCAGCACAATCCTGGAAAGGGGCGAGCAGGTTATGGTGCTGCTTCCCGAAATTGCTTTGACGCCGCAAATCGAAGGTCGTTTTCGCGCCCGCTTCCCGGAGCCCATTGCCGTATTCCATTCCGGGCTCTCCAAAGCGGAGCGTCTCAATGCCTGGCTGCGGATTCAGCAGGGCGGCGCATCGATCTTGCTGGGAACCCGTTCAGCAGTGTTCATTCCGCTAAAAAAACCCGGCTTGATCATTCTGGATGAAGAGCATGATGCTTCCTTCAAACAGCAGGAGGGTTTCCGCTTCTCGGCGCGCGACATTGCGATTGTCCGCGGACGGCAGCTGGGTATTCCGGTGCTGCTTGGTTCGGCCACGCCGTCCCTGGAGAGTCTGTTGAATGTTCACAAAGGCCGCTATCGACATCTGCACCTGACGGAACGTGCCGGTACGGCCAGTCATCCGCAGCTGCAGCTGCTCGACATCAGAAATCAAAAGCTCAGCGAGGGCCTTTCGGCGCCGCTGATTGCAGCCATGAAGCTAACCCTGGACCGCCGGGAGCAGGTGCTGCTGTTCCTGAATCGGCGAGGGTTCGCGCCGACATTGATCTGCCATGCGTGCGGTTGGGTGGCGCAGTGCCAGCGCTGCGATGCGAATCTGGTGGTTCATTCGGCCGAACGGTGCTTGCGTTGTCACCATTGCGGGCATCAGCAGACTATCCCCGATTCCTGTTCGGCATGTCAGGCGTCGGCTCTGCGCCCGCTTGGTTTGGGTACGGAGCGGGTGGAACAGGCGCTCGAGCATCATTTCCCCGATGCCAGGCTGGCCCGGGTCGACCGTGACAGCATAAAACACAAGGGCGATTTGGAGCGAGTCCTGACCGAAATCCAATCCGGAGGGATCGACATCCTGTTGGGCACACAATTGCTGGCCAAAGGCCATCATTTCCCGCAGGTCACGCTGGTCGGAATTCTCGATGTCGATTCCGGACTGTTCAGCACCGATTTTCGCTCGACCGAGCGCATGGCTCAGATCATCGTGCAGGTTGCCGGAAGGGCGGGGCGCGAGGAGAAATCGGGATCCGTTATTTTGCAAACGCGCCATCCGTAGCACCCGCTGCTCTGTGCACTCATCCGCGAAGGCTACGACGCGTTTGCCGTCAATGCGCTGGCGGAGAGGCGCGCCGCCCGCCTGCCGCCATTCAGTTATCAGGTGCTGCTGCGGGCGCATGCGGCGGATGAGGTTACCCCGCAGCGCTTTTTGACCGCGGTCTGTCAGCTGACCCGAAAGATGACAACGTCGTCCATTGATATCCTTGGTCCAGTGCCCGCACCGATGATCAAACGGGCCGGCCGCTACCGTTTTCAGCTGCTGTATCAATGCTCTCGACGTGAGCCGTTGCATGCGCTGCTCGATACGATCGTGCCGCAACTGTATTCGCTTCCCGACAGCCGACGCGTCCGCTGGTCGCTGGACGTGGACCCGGTTGATTTGTACTAGTTCAGGAATCAGGGAACAGGGAACCGAAATGTTAAGCTACGATCAGTCCACTGCCCACTATTCACGGTCCACTGTATAATAGCCGGCCACATCTTTTGACCCGGTTTCACTATGAAAAAACATTTGGAAGCTCTTTTGCAGGAGGCTGTCGATGCACTCAAAGAGCGCGGCGGCATTGCCGGGGAGATTGTACCGAATATTGTTGTAGAGCGGACGCGGGATGCTCGCCACGGCGATTTCGCCTCCAATCTTGCGTTGACTTTGGCAAAGCCGGTGCGCTCCACTCCGCGGGAGTTGGCGCAGCGAATTATCGATGCGCTGTCCGATGATGCGGCCATTGAGCGGGTCGAAATCGCCGGCCCCGGATTCATCAATTTTTTCGTTAAGCTTCAGGGGCAATATCAGGTCATTGAAACGATCCATGAGCAAGGCCATTTTTTCGGCCGAAGCGAGATCGGGAAGGGGCTGAAAGTTCAGGTCGAGTTCGTATCGGCTAATCCCACCGGCCCTTTGCATGTCGGCCATGGACGCGGTGCCGCATACGGCGGCGTGGTGGCCAACCTGCTTGTTGCGGTGGGCTATGATGTGCAACGGGAATATTATGTCAACGATGCCGGACGGCAAATGGATATTCTCGCTGTCAGCATCTGGCTGCGTTATCTCGAGGCGTGCGGCGAACTGCTGCCTTTCCCCGGCAACGGCTACCGTGGTGAATATGTTCGTGACATCGCTTGGGAGATTCACAAAGAGGCCGGCGATCGATATCGCTGCCCGGCCGATCGGGTGATGGATGGGCTTGCGCCCGACGAACCGCAGGGAGGCGACAAAGAGGAGCATATCGACGCCCTGATCGGCCGCGCGCAGACACTGCTTGGCGCCGAGCTCTATCAGACGATTGCGCAGGCGGGCCGCGATCACATCCTTGCCGACATCGGCGATGATCTAGCCGAATTTGGACTACACTTTGACGAGTGGTTTTCCGAACGTGTTCTGATGCAGTCCGGCGCGGTCGAAAACGCACTCGAAAAGCTTCGAGAGGCAGGCCATCTCTATGAGAAAGAGGGTGCCTTATGGTTTGCATCGAGTGCTCTGGGCGATGAAAAAGATCGGGTGGTGACACGCGAAAACGGCCAGACCACCTATTTCGCCTCCGATATCGCCTACCATATGAATAAATTGGAGCGCGGCTTCGAACGGATCATCGATATTTGGGGCGCCGACCATCACGGTTATGTGCCCAGGATCAAGGCTGCAATACAGGCCATGGGAGAGGACCCATCGAAGCTGGAAGTGCTGCTGGTTCAGTTCGCCGTGCTCTATCGGGGCAAGGAGAAAATTTCGATGTCGACGCGTGCCGGCGAGTTCGTCACCCTGCGGCAGCTGCGCAATGAGGTTGGCAGGGATGCGGCCCGCTTTTTCTATTGTCTGCGCCGTGCCGAACAGCATATGGATTTCGATCTGAAGCTGGCCTGTTCGCAATCGAACGACAATCCGGTCTATTATGTGCAATATGCGCATGCGCGCGTGTGCAGCGTGTTGCGGCAGCTGGATGCAAAAGGGCTGGAGCGCAATCTGATGCAGGGGATGGAGCAGCCCGAACGGCTCGTCGAACCGCATGAACGGGCGCTGGTTGGGACTTTGTCACGGTATCCTGAAATCGTGGAGCGCGCAGCGTTGCAGCACGAACCGCATCAGTTGACGCAGTATCTGCGGGAGCTCGCCAACGATTTCCACACTTATTACAATGCTCATCAGTTTCTGGTCGATGACGAAGTATTGCGCAATGCCCGCCTGAACCTGATCTGTGCCGTCAGACAAGTGATCGCCAACGGCCTGTCATTATTGGATGTATCGGCTCCGGAGTCCATGTAATTATGGCTAGAGACTACAAGCATCGAGCGCAGCGCGGCAAGCAGCGCAAGCGTGAAGGAGGTTCCGCCGGGAAATGGTTGGCGGCCGCTGTGCTGGTTGTGCTGTTCGTGGCGTTTTTGGGGTTTCTTCGATTGACCGCGCCGCCCGATCGGGGGCGGAGGCAGCCGCAATCGGTGGAGATCCCTTCGAAAACGGTAAAGACGAAGCCGCTGCCGATCGAAAAGAGCGAACCGGACAAGGCCCCACCGACCAAAAAGGAACAGGCCGAAAAGCCGCCCTCATCCACTCCGCGTTTTGATTTCTACACAATCCTACCGAAAAAAGAGGTGGTCATTCCCGAGCATGAGATCAAAACACGCAAGCGTGAGGAGCAGCTCGGCAAGGCCAAAGCGCACAGTTACAGCCTGCAGGCCGGCTCATTTCGCAACCTGGCGGATGCTGATAAACGCAAGGCGCAGCTTGCATTTCTTGGCATAGAGGCCAGAATCGAGACGGCTCTGGTTAACGGAAAGCAGTGGAATCGGGTCAAGATCGGCCCCTATTCGAGCATGAGCCATGTTGATAAGGTCCGTTCGCAATTGCGTCAAAACCATATCGATGTTGTCGTGCTGAACAACGAGCCGTGATGTTTTGGGGGGTAGAGCGAATCATGGAATTCGAAAGAATGAATGGGCGAAACCTGTTTTTGGCGGTGGGGATTGCCTGGATCTTCCTGCTTTTTCTCACAGGGTGTGCCGGCACGACACCTCCGGTGGCGAGCAAGCCGGTTGAGCGGGAGGCGGGCGCTCCCGGCGCTGCAGGTTGGTGGTATGCCCGGTTTCGAATGGTATGGTCAGAAAACACCGATGTGGATTGGTCCCTGGACACTTTGATCGCCGATCGCATCGTCTCGCCTGTGCTGCAGCGTTATCGGAACCATATCCGGTTGTGGCGCTTTCACCGACGCGCCGCAGCCGATCAGGCAGGTCACCAGTTCAGTTTCATTTTCTATGCATCCCCGGAAACGGCGCAACGGATTTATCACGACATCGACCGCAATGTTCTGTTGGATCGATTAAAAGGGGATGGCAAACTCAAGCAGGTCGTTTACGATGATACCAATGAAATCGGCCGTCCAAACTACCAAGACACCAGCGACAAACACTGGCCGATGGTCATCCAAAAAAGCTGGCCGCACTTCATTCAAGGAGCCAGCCGGATGTGGCTGGAACTGGTTCAGACGCTGGCCCCGGAAGCGCAGCAGCGGCATCCGGAGGATCTCTATGCTGTTTACCGGGAGGTTCAGAGCGCCGTGAACAAGCTCTGGCTGGACGAGGGCGGGCATGTTTTTCTGCATCACCTGAGCGCGCTGTATGCATACCAGCCGGTGATCGTCACCGAACGACAAGCGGTCCGGTTTTAAAGTCGCCCGGCTGTCACGTCGCTCGTCGACCGGGCCGTGGGGTGCGCCGTGTGCACCACGGAATTTTTCAAGTCTCCGCCCATTGTCATTACGTCGCGATTCGATAGCACGGCTCATAGCGGCGGCCGGGGAGCTTCATGCGCTGCTGCGCGACAAACGATGCGAGCAGGGCATCCAATGGTTTGATAATCCGGGCTTGGCCCTTCAGTTCGAACGGACCGTGCCGTTCGATGGCCTGAATTCCTTTCTCTTTCACGTTGCCCGCCACGATGCCGGAAAAGGCTCGGCGCAGATGGGCGGCGAGATGGTGCACCGGCTGCCCGTCGTGCAGTTCCAGCCGGGATATCGCCTCATGGGTTGGTACGAACGGAGTCTGAAACAGCGGGTCGACAGTCAATGACCAGTTGAAATAGTAGGCGTCGTTGCAGTCTTTTCGGAAACGGCGAACGGTCGCCATGCCCTGTTTCAATTCGCGGGCGACGCGGGCCGGATCGGCGATGATGATTTCATATAATTGTTGCGCCGGGGACCCGAGCGTTGCCTCGATGAACGCATCGATCCGGTGAAAATAGTCCTCGCTGTGCGCAGGACCCGTGAAAATCAGTGGGAACGGCTGCTCGGCATTGTCAGGATGCAGCAATATCCCCAAAAGATGCAATATCTCTTCCGCCGTGCCGACGCCGCCGGGGAAAACGACGATGCCATGCCCCACCCGGACGAACGCTTCCAGGCGTTTTTCGATATCGGGCAGAATCACCAGGTCGTTGACGATGGGGTTGGGCGATTCCGCCGCGATGATGCCCGGTTCCGAAATGCCGATATAACGTCCGCTGCGGATGCGCTGCTTCCGGTGTCCAACCGCCGCCCCTTTCATCGGTCCCTTCATCGCACCGGGCCCGCAGCCGGTGCACACATCCAGTCCTCTCAGCCCCAGCTCATAGCCCACCTCCTTGGTATAGTCATACTCTTCACGCTCGATCGAATGGCCGCCCCAGCAGACGATCAGGTTGGGATCGTTGTGCAGGGCCAGGGTGCCGGCGTTGCGCAGGATATGAAACACCGCATCGGTGATGTCGGCGGAGCGGCTCAGATCGAAATTGCTGTTGTCGACAATTTCATTGCGTGTATAGACCACATCGCGCAGCACGGCAAACAAGTGCTCCCGGATGCCCCTGATCATCTCGCTGTCGACAAAGGCGCCGGCCGGCGCATTCTTGAGCGCCAGACTGATGCCTCGCTCCTGCTGCACGACGCGGATCTCAAAGTCCTTGAACCGCTCGAACACGATCTTGCTGTCATCGATGTCGCTGCCGCAGTTCAACACCGCCAGCGAGCAGCGCCGATAGATATCGTATAAGCCCCCGCGGCTGGTGTCGAGCAGCTGGTTGACTTCGAATTTGGATAATATTTCCAGGCTGCCTTCGGGGGTGACTTGGGCATCGATGGTGTGCATGACGATTCCTTGCAGAGTTGGGGTTGATGAACGTTCCCCCGTGGGGGCGGAGCAAATGTGCTGCCGGCGGCCTCATAGCAGGTTGGGGTGAGGAACGAACCCCAACGAATCGCCGACGTCCCATCGCACCATCGCGTTGGGGTTCGCACGGCTGGCCCGCAACCTGCGTGGCTGCTTTCTACCCCGCCAGCACGATCGGACAATTGAGTTCCTCGATCAGTATTTTCAGGGTGTGATTCAATTGCTGCGCCTGCTCTCGGTTGATGACCATCAGACTGCAGCCTTTTTGTCGGACAGAACGCAGCAGCGCATCTGTTTTTGAAGGCGGAGTGGTCATATACTGTAGCGGTGAGAGCCCCGGCGGAACCGCTGCGCGTTCCGCCCCACGCGGTGAGTGCGGCTCGCGGAGTGCAGCTATGGCTTGCTGTTTCAACTCGCCGGCCTTCTCAAGTGTTGTCGCTTGCAGAACAATAAGCAGTTGCTTCTGCTCCGCGGCGGCCAGGTCATTGGCGATGGCCAGAGCCCGTGCAGCGGCCGGGGTACCGTCGAATAGGACCCAAACAGGCCTGGAAAGGGGCGGCTGGATGCCCGAGTATGGTTTTGCGGCGGCTCGTTGACCCGGTGCATCGGGCGGCTCTGTATCCCGTTCTCTGCCGAGAAAGAGGATGTCCATCTCTGTTGCGGCGGATATTGCTTCGGTCACGTAGTGGCCGCGGACGATCTTGACCGACGCGTGCAAAGACGTGTCTTGGGTGACTTGGGCGAGCAGCCGGCGGATGAGGTGCAGCTGCGTTCGAAGGCCGCGCGACATCACCGGTGCATCGAATTGGCGTTCGACGGTCGATATCCGGTCGACCTCCCTGGCGAAAGGCAGGCCGGCGAGATGGACCAGATTCACATCTTCGATAAAAAGCGCCAGGAGTTCGGCTTTTCTGCGCGTTGCGAGGCTGGCCGCGATTTCAAGTGTGCAGCGGCTTTGTCGAGACGTATCGAGCGCGACAAGAATGCGCGCCGACACGGTCGATGAGTCAGTCATGCTTTTTCTTCCCCTTGTCTGCCAGATTGTGGCGAATGTCGGCAAATTCCAGCAGCTGCTGTTCCACACGTGCATTGACGCTGCCTTCGGCGAAACGGCCTTCAGCGTCACGCTCGCCCGCGGTGACGTTGGTCAACAGTTCGAGTGTCTGATCGACGGTCGCCACCGAGTAGATGTGGAATCGGTCCGAGCGGGCGGCTTCGACGACATCGTGCCGCAGCATCAGGTGTTTGATATTGATTTCAGGAATGATCACGCCCTGCTCGCCGGTCAGCCCGCTCTGGTTGCAGACATCGAAAAAGCCTTCGATTTTTTCATTGACGCCGCCGATCGGCTGCGCTTGTCCGAGCTGATTCACCGAGCCGGTGATTGCCAGCGACTGCCGGATCGGCACGCCGGATAGAGAG
>Ga0114931_10008999_pt1 | contig 12008 bp, 11 predicted proteins | sample 2SBtaG_FD_89579 | JGI IMG/M metagenome (GOLD analysis project Ga0114931, IMG submission 89579) | Deep subsurface microbial communities from Kolumbo volcano to uncover new lineages of life (NeLLi) - 2SBTROV14_V59a metaG | ecosystem: Environmental > Aquatic > Marine > Volcanic | place: Kolumbo...
CACCTCCTACTTCCTGGTGGTGGCGGGAGGAGGCATCTTCCTGGCTACCATCATCCGTAAGGGCCTCGGAGGGCTCTCCGAGGCCTTCATCAAGCTGACGCTGATGCTGCCGATCGCCATGGTCCTGCTGCTGATCGGCGCCTGGTACGAGGCGGTGGTGGTGGCCGTTCCCTGAAGCGCGCCGCGAGCGGAGGTCGTATCAGAAGGGGAACAGCGGTCCGGAGCGCAGGCTTACTCCCAGCTGGAAAGCGGTGAGGGTATAGTCGAGGGTGGCGCCGGTGGCGGGGCTCACCATAGTCAGACGGACGCCTATCAGGAAGTTGCCCGAGTGAATGAGCGCGAAGAGTTCGGGATCGGCGGACTCATCGAGATCGAACTGCACCCGCCGCTGCTGGATCGGACCCGGACTCAACATCACCGTTTCCGTGACGGGGGCGGTCGCCTGGAAGGCGGAATCGCCGTCACCAAGATAGAGGCCCAGGGTGACGGTGAGATCCTCGGTAGTCCCCGAGAGAGCGAACGAGCCGTCCAGCTCGAGCGCCAAGCCCGCTATCGAGGTGAAGAGTGCGGACGGCACCCCAAGATCCGCACTGCTCAGCCCCCGGGCGTCCGGCAGCTCGAGGCTGGTGTTCTGCCCCACCCCCAGTTGGCCCTGGCGGTCCTCGTCGGTCAGGAAGGGTAAGGCGTCGACGGCGAACGTCAGCACCGTTCCCTTGCTGCAGGCGCCGAGGAGAAGCAGCAAGATGGCCCAGGGCAAAACGATTCTCCGCTTCATGAGCATCACCTAAAAACCAAGTACCAGGGAGCCCGACACGCCCAAGGTGCGATTGGTAGTCAGAGGAGAAAGGTGGCTGTGCAGGGCCAGGTCGACCCCCACCCCGGCGAGTCGGAGGCCGGAACCCACGCCGAAGACGAAGCCGTCCTCGAAACCCAGGCCGGCTCGAGCGAAGAGGGTGGCCGGTCCCAAACCGAAGCCGGTCTCGATGCCCGCATGGCCGCTGAAGCCTGTCAGGTCATAACTACCGTCGGCAGCTACCAGTACGCTGCCGAGCAGTGGCATACCGAGTTGTGCGCCGCTGGCTCGGTACGCCCCGTTCAGGTAGAACTCCAGGCCATCTAAGAGATAGCTGCGCTCCTCCGGCGTCTCGCTGGAGCTGCTGCCGCCGCCGTTGTCACCGGCAAAGCGGAGGAGCATGCCGGACCAGCGCTCGAAGCCGAGGTTGCGGACGCTGAAGCCCAGGGTCACCTAGCCGGGATCGGTGGGCAGGATGGTGGCCAGACCGATATCGCCATTCACACCGAAGCCAAGCCGCCCTTCGGTAATGCTGGAGAAAAAAGCCGTGCCCTGATAATCGTAACTTACCTCGGGCCCGTCAGCACCGCTGGTAGCAGTGACCGAAGCGCTTGCCGTGCCGTCGACCTTGGCCAGGCCCAGGAAGGGCGATCCCCGCAGGCCGACGAAGATCCGTCCGGAAGCCGCCAGAGGCGGCAGCTCGAAGGCGACAGCCAGGTCCAGAGCCACGCCCGCCGTTCCCCTGGCGCTGGCGGTGAGCTTCCCGCTCGAGGCGCCACCGGAGAAAACCTTCTGCAGCTCGGCATCTGGCCGTAACGCACCGCCGAGACGCACAAAGGGTCGCACCGCTACCAGCAGGGGACCGAGATGAACTCCCAGCGGAATCTCGGCCGTCTGCTGGTAGCTCACCTCTCGCTGCTGCTCGAGCAGCAGCGGGGAGCCACCGCGCAGGTCGATGGCCAGGGTAGGATTCCCGTCACCATCCTGACCTATGACGAAGAGAATCTCTTCGGGACTGGTGGCGGGATTCAGCAAGAAGGTGTTCAGCTGGCTGGCCTGGTCAAGGGTGGTGAGCAGGTCGAAGGCGTCGCTCGCCGGATCCAGCCGTTCGTCGGACAGAAAGGCGATGGCGCCGAGGGGCAACGGCACACTGGCTCCCCGAGCAAAGGCGGCGGCGGCGTAAGCGGGGTTCTTGACGGCGGCGGCTCCGGGAGTGCTCACCCCCCCCATTCCCAGCTCCCGAGCGCCGCTGGCCATGACCATGCCGATGCCGGTGATGAGGAGCAAACTCCCCACGACCAACCCCATCTTAAACCAACCACAGCCGGCAAGGAGGTGGGCCGTGCGGATGTTCGGGGGGGCAGGGCAGGAGTACATGAGCAACCAATCAGACACAGTCAAGCCGGGCACGAGTTCAAGCAGAAGCAAAGTTCAACCAGCTGCAAATTAGCACGCCGACCCACCAGGCAGCACAGAAAAATAGCATATTTGCAGGCCTTCCACCGCGAGTTTCTTGGCGGGCGGAAGAGAGCCATCTCAACGGAGGTGAAGAGCTTGCAACACCGCCGGCGCGACCGCCGGGAGATCGCGCAGGTCGCAAAAATGCCCGGCGGCTCGCCCCCAGGCCAGCAGCGGCACGGAAGCCCGGGTATGAGAGGTGGTGGACTTATCCTCCAGATTGCCGTGATCGGAGGTCACCAGCAGGGTAACGGCGCTGCCCAAGTGCTCTATCAGCCCGCCGAGGAAGGCATCGAAGCGTTCTACCAGTCCCAGCGCTTCCACCCAGGAACCCCGGTGGCCCAAGCGGTCGGGAAGCCAGAAGTCGAAGAAGGTGAAGTGGTAAGCGGCCGCTACTTCGGCCAGGGCGGCACCCGCCCCCGCGGGAGTATAAGCTGGGAGGCTCGAGTCGAGACCTTTAAGATAGGAGCCCGTGAGGTCGGCGGCCAGTGCCCGTCCCTGCCGATAAGCTTCCAGATCCAGAAGCGCCAGCGAGGCTGCCATGGCGGCGTACGCTGGGGCGTTCGGCTTCAAGCGGCCCTGCTCGAGGGCGCGGAAGTATCCTGGCGGGTAGGCGTTAGCCAGACAGGCCGTCAGGCCCGCCGAGAGAGCGGCGTGGAACAGGGTTCCTCGGTCAAGGGCGGCTTTCAGGGTAGGCCCAGGCCAGGGTCCATAATGCCACCCCATGAGGGCAGCACCGTTCAGTCCGGTCAGCAGGGTCGTCTGTCCGGTCGCCGATTGCGGCAGTCCCGGGTAACCCAGGGTGGCGTCCAGGGCCGTGAAGGTCAAGCCTTGCCGGCACAGCGGAGAACGCACCTCGGTGAGACTGCCGCCGAGGAGGTCGTCTAGAACCGGGGTGGCGGCCGCCGCCAGGGGGTTGATATCCGGCTGCTGGGGGCCGAGCCCGACACCGTCTATAAAGAGCAGCAGGAGCCTGTCACCGGACTCGGGGCTCACCCCACTCCCATGGCCCTTTTGACCCTGCCCAAGGTCTCCGTTGCGACCTCGCGTGCCCTGGCGGCCCCCTGCTCGAGGGTCGCTTCCAGAGCGGCCCGGTCCGCCATGATGGCGCGGTAGCGTTCCTGGATGGGCGTGAGGGTATCGAGTATCACGCTCAACAGGGTCTTTTTCAGATATCCGTACCCTCGACCTTCGAACTCGGCCTCCACCTCTCGGCGAGAGCAGCCGGTGAGGGTCTGGTACAACATCAATAGGTTCAGCACTCCGGGTGAGGCGTGGTCGAAGCGGGTCTCGCGCCCAGAGTCGGTGACGGCGGACATCACGGTCTTGCGAATCTTGGTCTCGTCATCCAGCAGATTTATGGCATGCCCGGAGCGCTTGGCCGCCAGGCTCTTGCTCATCTTCACCTCCGGCTCGTCGAAACCCATGACGCGGGCGCCCACCTCGGGAATGACCGCCTGCGGCAGCACGAATACCTCGCCGAAGAGGTTGTTGAAGCGGGTGGCGATATCGCGGGTCAGTTCGATGTGCTGACGCTGATCCTCCCCCACCGGTACCTGTTCGGTGTCGTAGAGGAGGATATCCGCCGCCTGCAACACCGGGTAGTCGAGCAGTCCGGTGCCTACGCTCTCGTGCTGCTGCGCTTTGATCTTGAACTGGGTCATGCGGCTCAGCCAGCCCAGCGGGGTTGTGCAGTTGAGGAGCCAGGTGAGTTCGGCGTGTTCATGAAGGTGTGACTGCACAAACACGGTGTTCTTCTCGGGATCTATGCCGCAGGCGAAGTAGAGGGCAGCCACTTTTCGCACGTTCTTTCTCAAGGTGGTGGGATCGATCTCCTCGGGAACGGTGAGGGCATGAAGGTCGACTACGCAGAAGAAGCTTTCGCGGAGATCCTGATGCTTGGCCCACTGCCTGAGCGCCCCGAGGAAGGTACCGATATGGAGTTCACCGGTAGGTTGCACGCCGGAAAACACCCGCGTCCTGGTGGTGGTGCTCACAACCACCTCTGTTGCCGAAGCCGTGTCGCTCATCTCCCAAGTATAGCCCTAGTCCGGCACCACAGAGACCTCGCTGGCAAGGTATTAGGATACGGGGATGGTAACCAGGTGCAGGACCAGAATCGCCTGGATGCAACTGAGTCCTTTGCCGGATCACCCTGCCTGTCGAGGAGCAGAGCAACAAGATAGTTCAGGGGAGCAGGAGAATCACCATGGTGCTCTTGGGCAGGGTCAGGAACTGCCCTACCCTACGACCATGACCACTCACCAGGTCGAAGCTGCCGGCCGCTTTCAGGGGGGCAAGATCGAACTCGTGTTCCTTGGTAGAGAAGTTCGCCAGCACCAGAATGACCTGTTCTCCCGCCTGACGACTGAAGGCCAGCACACTCCGCTCACCTACATCCAGCAGCTCCAGGGTGCCTCGCGACAGGGCTTCGTGGTTCATCCTCAAGGAGATGAGGGTCCGATACCACCGTAGCAGCGAATCGGGGTCCTCCTGTTGGGCGGCAACGCTGACCTTAGGATCATCGCTGCTGAACGGGTACCAGGGCTCTCCAGCGGTGAAGCCCGCCCCGGGAGTTGCGTCCCAACGCATAGGGGTGCGTTTCGCCTCATCGCCCTTGCCGGGTCCGTTGGGCATGCCGATCTCTTCGCCGTAGTAGAGGAAGGGCGTACCCGGCAAGGTAAGCAGCAACCCGGCAGCCAATCGTTCCCGTAGGGGGTCGGGCTTGCGAAAACCCAGGGCGGTGGCCGATCGCACCTGATCGTGATTGGTGATGAAGGTACCGCGCACGGCGGTGGTGGGATAGAGCTTTTCATCCTGTTCCAGCGCAAAGCGCAGGTTGCTGGGACTACGTTTCTCGATCGCAGACAGCAGGGCCTCCGCTAGCGGGAAGTTGAAAGACATGTCGAGCTGGGCATCCTGATGGTAACGGACGATGGTCGGGGTGGAAGTCCAGGTTTCTCCCACCAGGAAGGCTTCAGGCTTCACCAAGTGGATGTAGGAGTCGAACTCCTTGACCCACTGCAGGTTCTCGGGGGTATTGCTGATGTCGCCATCCTGACTCTCTACCACGTGCTGAATGGCGTCTATCCGGAAGCCGTCGACACCGACTTCCAACCAGAAGCGGGCGATCCCCCTCATCTCCTGTTCGACCAGGGGATTGCGGTAGTTCAGGTCCGGCATGCCGCTCCCGAATACCCCCAGGTAGTAACCGCTGGCGGACTTATGCCAGGCGGGCGCCCCACTCACACCCCGCCAGTCGCGCGGGGTCTCCGACCACAGGTAGTAATTGCGGTAGGCGGGATCGCGGGCCAACGCCGCCTGGAACCAGGGATGCTCGCTGCTGGTGTGATTTACCACCAGATCGATGATGACGTTGATACCCCGTTGGTGCGCCGCCCGCAGCAACTCCCGGAAGTCATCCAAGGTGCCGTAATCGGGATTTACGGCCTTGAAGTTGGTGACGTCATACCCGTGGTAGCTGGGGCTCGGCTGGATCGGCATCAGCCAGATGCCGGTAACACCCAACTCCTGGAGGTAATCCAGGCGCTGGATGACCCCCTGGAAGTCACCAATGCCATCTCCGTCACTATCCTGAAAGCTGCGAACGAAGATCTCGTAGTAAACGCACCGGGTTGGTTCTACGGCGTGCGCCGCCCCGGCCAGGAGCGAGCACAACAGAAAAAAAATCTTTACCCCGGCTGGCATGACAAGCTTCACGGCAACACCTTGCCTACCCAAGCCATGGGGTTGGTGGGCACGCCAGCCACCCGCACCTCCCAGTGCAGATGAGGGCCGGTGGAAAGGCCGGTGGTTCCCACCCTGCCGATCACCTGCCCGCGGCTCACGCGCTCACCCACCGAGACTTCGATCTCTGACTGGTGGAAGTAGAGGCTGGTCACCCCCCCGCCGTGATCGATGACCACCAGCCCCCCTTTGATGGGGAAGAAGTCGGCGACCACCACCACACCGTCGTTGGCGGCCTGGATCGGGGTGCCTGCCGAGGCCGCCAGGTCCGTACCCTCATGGTAGGAAACCGGCCCATCAACGACGTAACGGCGGGGGCTGCCGAAGCCGCTGGTATCTACGCCGGTGATCGGTTGCCGGAAAGGCTGATCCCAGAAGGGTGTCGATACGGCGGCGGCGAAGACCCGCTCGAGCGTGCGGCGTTCCAGGGCACGAGCTTCCGGAGTAGCGGCGGAAAGGACGCTCTGGGAAAGAGTCAACTGCTCGACCGGTGGATGGTCGCCGCGAACTACGGTCAAGCTCCCGTCTAGTCGGTAGCGCCGGTCGAACTCGTCGCGGATCAGCACTTCGACCGCCAGTTCTCCAGGGACAGCGTCGAGCGGAATGCCGCTTATGGCCACGGCATCCTCGGAGCGACGAATCGTTTCCAGGGGCTTTCCGGAGACGAAGAATTCGATTTCACCCACTTCGGCGCCTCCAGCCGACCACTGCACTCCGAGGGTGGCCGGGTCGCCCGCGACCACCTGCCGGGGAAGGCGCAGCTCAGGCGTCAGTCTCGGGAGGGCGGCGACCACCGTATGGAAAGCTACCCGGTTGCCGGCACCATCTGTCGCCGTCACCTCTAGCGGCTTGTTGCCCGGTTCGGCCAGCAGCGAAGCGGTAAGCTCCTGCGCACCTTTCTCGAAGGACAGCTCGCCGTAGTTCACCCGATAAAGGACCGGCTCGCTAGCCGCTAGGAACAGATCGAACGCTTCTCCGGCGGGCACCCGCTCGGCGACCTCGACATGTAGTTTCGGTGGGACATCATCTCTTTTCGACTGCGACAATGCCATCCCCAGAAAAAGCGCGCAGGCACCCAATACCAGCAGGGCCCGCCGCAAGCGCTCCACCTTAGGACTCCTGGCTGGTCACGAAGGGAAGATTGCGGTAGCGGTGGTCGACATCGAGTCCGTAGCCATAGACGAAGGCGTCGTCTATCTCGAACCCCAGGTAATCGATCGGCACCTCCACGACGCGACGCGAGGGCTTCGACAGCAACGACGCCACCCTCAGAGACAGCGGTTCCCGACCTTGCAGGTAGTGGATCAGGTAACGCATGGTCAAGCCGGTATCGACGATGTCCTCGACCAGCAGTACGTGTCTGTTCTTCAAGGACATATCCAGGTCCTTGACCAGTTTTACCTCTCCGCTCGATTCGGTACGGGAGCCGTAGCTCGAGACCGACATGAAGTCGATGCTGAGGGGAAGATCGATCGCTCTCACCAGGTCGGCCATGAAGATAAAAGCGCCATTGAGAACGCAGACGAGGTGAAGAGGCTTGTCGTGGTAGTCGAGGGTTATCTGTCGGCCCAATTGCCGGATACGCTCCTGCAAGCGGCCCGCATCGATCTGGACCGTGCCCCCTCCCTCTCTGAAAATGTTAGCTTTCGACATAGGCCTACTACCTCCCAACATCCCCCCGGACAACCACGGGCAGCACCGCGGAGCCAAGAGTCGGTCGGTGCAGTTTTCGCACCGCCGCCGGGGATTCAGCCCCAGGTAGCACCCAAGACCAACTCCACGAACCAGCGCCGGCGTTCACGGCACAGGGTGAGTATAACCGAGCTTGACCAGATCCGTTTCGGTCAACAGCCGGAACTGCGCCGGCTCGAGCCCTTCCAAGCGCAGCCCTGCTATGCGAGTCCGCTTTAGGCGGTTGACGGTGTAACCCAGCAGCGACAGCATCCTCCTTATCTGGCGGTTGCGTCCCTCGGTGAGAATGATCAAACAGCCGCCGCGCCCAGGCAGCGCCCGGTAGGCTCGAGCCGCTCCGTCTTCTAGTTCTACGCCCTCTTCCAGGCGCCTCAGATCCCGCCGGCGCACCTCCCGCTGGCACCAGACGCGGTACTCCTTCTGGTGACCGTAGCGCTGGTGGGTGAGACTCAAGGTCAGCTTCCCGTCGGTGGTGAGCAACAGCAAGCCTTCGGAATCCCTGTCGAGCCGGCCGACGGGATGCAGGCCGGGAACGGCCGGAACGAGATTCATTACGGTAGATCTCTTACGATCATCGACAACGGTCGTCACTACCCCCGGAGGTTTGTTGAGCATCAGGGTCACGAGTTCCAGCGGCGCGATGACCACTCGCCCACGAACCCGCACTTCGTCGGCGGGCCCTACCTTCACGCCGAGTTCCGCCACCCTGCCGTTCACGGTGACTATCCCCGAATCGATCAATCCCTCAGCCTTGCGGCGGCTGGCGATACCCGCCCTGGCGAGGTATTTCTGTAGTCGCTCTTCACTCATGTGACTTCCGCTGGTAATCCTCGCATCTGCGCAGATTACGATTCTACCGTTTATACCAATCCGCCCCAGCAATTCCGAATGGCCCGCCCAGAAGATATATTATATAGCATATCTGTTATATAAGCCGTCCAGCGGAACGAAAGAGGCGGTTCAAAGGCTCAGGCGCTCCCCACGGTCCGGGTGCTCCAACTCCCGAAGCACCGACCCCACGTCCGGGACCTGCCGGGGCACCTCGACCAACCACACCTCGGTGACGTTCCCCTCTACGGCGTCCAGAGACTGCTTCAACTGCTTCGCCACCGCCAAACCTCCCGAGGCGTCGGTGTTGGGGAGCAACACGAAGAAACCATCCTGGATGGGTACCAGGAGGTCCTCCGGCCGCAGCCTGGCCCTGAGCATCCACACCTCGGCCGGCCGCGGGGGAAGGGTGGTGCGCAGACGCAACATCACCCACTCCCCCGCTTGATAACGCTGAGTGAGTTGCGACAGGAAGCCGTGGGTATCCTCGGGCAACGGATAGTTCGGCACGCTCACCACCACCTCTGTTGGTGCCCGCTCCCAGGTCGGCAGGGCGGCGGCGGCAGTCAACAGGGTAGACAGGTCCCGACCGTGACGAGGGTAGGAAACCAGATGGAGACGAGCCCCCACACCCAGCTGAGTGTGGGTGGCCACGAGCTTCGGCACTACCTGAGTGTAGCTGGTCTCCAAATCCGTGTGTGATAGCAGTGCAACGTAGCCACCCCTACAGGGAGCGATGACGTCGCGATAGCGCAACTCGCGCCGGAGGGCGGCGATCTCTCCGGGAAGCAGGGACCTGTCGCTGTAGCCGCTGACAAGCACGAACGAACCGTTGCTCCTCTCCGCCCGCGTAGCCAGGCGCGCGAACTCCTCACGCAAGAGATGATGCAGCCGGTTGCGGGACGGGGCGGTGTAGCGTAACAGTGCGGCGGCGGCCGCCGCCTGACCGGAATTCCCGAGCGTGGCCAGCCACCAACCCCAACCCATCCCGTTGAAGATCAGCCTTAGGAGCAGGAGGAGGAAGGCGTTGGTTGCGGCGAAAACCAGTAGCAGCAGCAACCGTCTTCTGGTCTCGTGCAACGACACCCTCGCGACCGCCACCAGAGCCGCCAGCGTGCCGAGCAGCAGCAATAACAACAGGCCCAAGGCGATCAGCTGACGTGGCGTCATCAGAGAACCATCGATCCGCAGCAACCATCTCCCCAAGCCCCGGAAACCGGCAACCACGGGAACACCGCCCCCGAGTCGAAGCAGCGCGACCCCGAAAACCCCCGACGCCGTGCAGGCGAGGAGGCAGAAGCGCAAGGTGCCGGCCCAGAACATCACCATCCTCCAACCGACTCCCGGGGCCGTAGGTTACGCTGCGGGATCGGCACTCCCGACCGCGATGACGTCACCTCGATAGCGACCAGCTTCGACCCTTTCCCGGTCCCCCGGCAAGAACGACGCCCCCAAGCCGGGACCGTGCCTATCACCACCCACCCCTCCAGGATTCCCCAACCAGCATAACCGCTTCTCTCCACCGATTCTTGCCGGCAATCCCGGAGATGATCCACCCGTCACCGGAGGACACAGTCACCGCATAATTCCTACGGTGATATCATCTCATATGGCTTCCGGTTCCCTGGTGCGCCCACCGACCCGTCGGTTCCCCAAGCCCTTAAGCACGTCCAAGTCATGTTTTGCCTGGGATCGCGGGCGGCCGCGATTATTCGCTCTGCTCGCCCCAAATTCGAGGCAAGATGCCTCGAATTTGGGTGGGAGGTGCTTAATGCGGCTGGAAGTCTCAGGAGCAATTACAGCGGATCGCTCTAACCTGGAACGATTCACCTCGGGTGCCATTTAGGCGTCATGATGTTGGACGACGTTTCCCTGAAGTCTCTGATCGAGGAATCCATCCCCCTCAACAAGTACCTCGGCGTCAAACTCGATGCCTTCGACCGCGAGAGCGCCCAGGTGGTAACCCGGCTGGAGTTGCGCCCGGAGTACCTCGGCAACGTCCTCAGGAAGATGCCGCACGGCGGCATCATAAGCTTCCTCATCGACACTACCGGCGGCGCCGCCGCCGCCCTCTCGCTTAACGATCTTGCCTACGCCCTTAGGCTCGCCACCATCGACATGCGCGTGGACTACCTCAAACCGGCTCGCGGCAAGGTCCTCATCACCACCGCCCGGGTCATGCGCTCCGGTTGGCGGGTGATAGCCGTCCGCAGCGAGGTTCACGACGACCAAGGGACGCTGTTGGCCCTGGGAAGCAACGTCTTCAACGTGTCCCGCTGAAACCTGTCACCTGTCATACCAATTTGCCTTGACAATGTCATAGTCGGGCCTGGTTGCAGGGAGCGACGGCCAGGTGCCAACAAAAAAATCCAAGCCGGTAGCACCCAGGTCAGTAGCACTCAGCGCCAAGAGCAGGCCATCTGTTACGCTTGAGGCCATGATACATCCCCTACATCGGAAGTTCGCCAAGCTCCTGGTGGAGTACTGCACCTCGGTGCTTCCCGGCGAGAACGTCGCCATCACCGCCGAGAGCCCAGCGGAGCCGCTGGTCCGGGCGCTGGTCCGTGAGATCCTGACAGCGGGAGCCAATCCCGTCTTGCGGCTCCTCTATCCCGAGTATCTACTGGACGTGCTCGAGCTGGCTCCCGACGCCTTCTTCGCCGCCGAGCCGACCCTGGAACTGCAGGAGATCCGGGCGCTCGACGCCTGGATCCGCGTCCGCGCTCCCCGCAACAGCCGTGAGTTGCAGCAGGTCGACAAGCAACGTTACGCACTACCAGAAGCGCATGCAACCGGTGCAGGAGATCCGCCTCGAGCACACCCGCTGGGCCACCACCCTCTTCCCCACCGCCGCCGGCGCCCAGGACGCCGGCATGAGCCTGGATGCCTACGAGGAGTTCGTGTACCGCGCCATGTACCTCCTGGAGGAGGACCCGGTCGCCAAGTGGCAGGAGGTTCACACCTTCCAAGAAACCCTGATCCAGCATCTTGCGCAAGCGGACGAGATTCGCATCACGGCTCCCGGCACCGACCTCACCCTGAGCGTCAAGGGACGTAACTGGATCAACAGCGACGGACATCGCAACATGCCCTCGGGGGAGGTGTTCACCGGCCCACTAGAAACCAGCGGCAACGGGGTGATCACCTTCCAGGTGCCCTCGTCGGTGAACGGTACCGAAGTGGCGGGCATCACCCTGCACCTGCGCGACGGCAAGGTCGAAGAAGGTCAGGCGGAGAGGGGCAACGATCTCCTGCAGGCGCAACTCGAGACCGATGCCGGAGCGCGCTACCTGGGGGAGATCGGCATCGGCACCAACTACAACATCCAGCAGGCGACAAAAAGCATCCTCTTCGACGAGAAGATCGGCGGCACCGTTCACCTGGCCCTGGGCCGGTCGTACCGAGAGAGCGGGGGACGCAACGACAGCGCCATTCACTGGGACATGATCTGCGATCTGCGCCAGGGCGGCGCCATCTACCTGGACGGCGA
>Ga0114931_10009000_pt1 | contig 12007 bp, 5 predicted proteins | sample 2SBtaG_FD_89579 | JGI IMG/M metagenome (GOLD analysis project Ga0114931, IMG submission 89579) | Deep subsurface microbial communities from Kolumbo volcano to uncover new lineages of life (NeLLi) - 2SBTROV14_V59a metaG | ecosystem: Environmental > Aquatic > Marine > Volcanic | place: Kolumbo...
GCAGATGAACGAGACACTCCAATGGCTTCTGGGGCTCGAGCACATTTGCATCACCGACGGTGCGCCGTTGTCGATTCGCTTCGCCACGCCCCCAGCGCCCTGGATCATGCTCGTGGGGGCGGTCCTGGCCACCATCGTCGTCTTCAGGGTATATCGCCGCGAGGCCGTCAGAGGTGCATGGCGATGGCCGCTCATGGCCCTGCGCCTCGGCGTCATCATGGTGGTGCTGATCCTGATCGGTCGTCCGATGTTGGTGATGCGAAGGCACCAGGTCGAACCCTCGGTCGTGGCCGTGCTCTTGGATCGCTCGGCGAGCATGGCGCGTCCGGATGTCACCATGAACCCGAACGTCGACGGCCGCGCACCGCCGCAGGCCGAGTCTCGTTGGTCCGCGGGCATCCACGCTATGGCCGCGCCCGTTACCGGCGTCATCAGTCGCCTGCTTTCCCCCGACGCCGATGCGCGAACCCGGGATGACGCGAACGGCCGCACCAGGGTCGAACTCTGGGAATTCGGAGCCGGCGTTTCACGGCTGGGCTCCGTCGGTCGAAAGAATCAGATCCCAGCCCTGCGGCAGACGCTCGAATCCGTTCAGCCGCTCCAACCGAGGACCGACATCGCCCGGGCCCTCGCCTCAGTCCTTGAACAGGCCCGTGGAACCCATCTCGCCGGCATCATCCTCGTCAGTGACGGCGCTCAAACGGCGACATCCAGTCTTGATGCCGCCCTGGTCCAGGCCCAAGCGCGATCGGTTCCCGTCTTTACCGTTGCGGCCGGCTCACCCGTCCCGCCTCGTGACATCGCGATCACCTCGCTCTGGCATGAGGACGACGTCTTCGTCTTCGACGCCGTGAGCCTGGACGTCCGAATGGCGCTTCGCGGGTTCGAGACGCCGACGCCGATCGGCATTGAATTGCAAGACCCGGACACCGGCGACGTGCTCTCACGCAGCACGGTGGATGTCAAAGAACGACAGACCTCCTGCCGGGCCGAATTGCAATTCCGCCCATCGACCGTTGGTCGCAAGGCCTTGCGTGTCGTCGCTGTCTCGCCCTCCGATGAGGAAGACGTGGCAAACAACCAGGCCGAGGCCGTTATTAACGTTCATGACGAAAAGGTCAGCGTCCTCTACATCGAAGGTGTTCCCCGGTTTGAGTATCGCTACCTCAAGAACCTATTGCTCCGCGAGACCACCTTGGAGAGTTCATGTCTACTCCTGGAAGCGACGCCGGGTTTTTCCCAGGAAGGGACGCGGCCCATCCTCCGCTTCCCGCGAAGCGTCGAGGAATTGAACCGCTACGACGTTGTCATCCTGGGCGATGTCGATCCGCGAGGAGATTGGCTCAGCCCCGTGCAGGAATCCATGCTTGTCGACTTCGTGTCGATCCACGGCGGCGGCATCGCCTTCATCGCGGGCGAGCGCAACATGCCGCACCGCCTTCGCCGAACGCGCCTGGAAAAGCTCCTGCCGGTGCGCATCTCGCCCCGCTTCTTCGGCAGGTATGAGCAAACCCTCGATGAGCCGTTTCTTCCGACCCTCACCGCCGAGGGACGCGCCCATCCGATCTTCAGATTTGCCTCCGCGCCCGCCGAGAATCAGAGCCTCATTGCCACCTTGCCGGGTTGGTACTGGTTCGCCCAAGTTGAAGGGCCCCAGCCGGCCGCCACCGTGCTTGCCGTCCATGCCTCGGCCCGAGGCCCCACACCGGTGGCCGTCCTCGGACGCTACGGTGCCGGACGCACGTTCTACCTCGGCACCGACGATCTCTGGCGATGGCGGCAGTACGTCGGCGAAAGCTATTACGAAAACGTCTGGCTCCAGGCCATCCGCACCCTCGCACGAGGCCGAAAGCTCGGCCCGGGCCGACGTTGGCGATTCCAAGCAGACCAAAACCGATACGACCTTGGTCAGACCGTCAACGTTGACCTAACCGACCTGCGGGCGGGCGATCTTGCCACGGTCGACGAGGTGCCGGTCTCCGTTCGCGATCAGCGCGGAGACTTGGTCGGCAGGCTGCTGATGGCCCCCCGGGCTCTCGCCGTGCGCGCTGACACCGGCTCGGACGTACCGCTTTCCGACGCCATACCGGTGACGTTCGAGGGCAACTTCGTCCCGCCCCGCGCCGGCGGCTTCACTTTCTACGCCGACGTTCCCACGCGCGCGACTCAGGCTCGGCCCGTCGCCGTCTCAGTGACCGTCGTGGCGCGCGACCCCGAGCGCCTCCGCCCGGAGGCCGATTACGAAGCCCTGATGCAACTGGCCACGCGCAGCGGCGGGGCCTTCCACACAGTTACCGACGACTTGGCCGCTCTGGCAAGCAGTATCCCCGATCGCAGTGTTGATGTCCCCGACGACGTTGAAGAGTCGCTCTGGGACACACGTTTGGCCCTGTTGCTGTTCATGGGCCTGATTGTGACCGAGTGGATTATTCGCAAGGCGGTGGGATTGACATGATGCCGAGAGCGAACATCAAAGGCTGCCCACCCCGAGCATCATGTCGCCCCATGGAGGCCCACTCATGAGACCTGACGACCTCATGCAGGCACTCCGTTCGGTCCGTCTCAAACTGCGGCTCCTTCTTCTCGTCGACGGGTTGGCCCAGCTTCTCGCATGGACTGCGGCCTTTGTCGCCGTTTTCACGTTTCTGGATTGGTGGGTTCATTTCCCGGGGCTTGTTCGGCTCGTGGTCATGGGCGCCGGCGCGCTTTGGGCTGCCGTCTGGGTTGTGCGACGGGTCGCCCGGCCCATGCTCGCCGCCATCAGTCTCGATCAACTGGCTCTCCGGCTCGGTCGGCTCACCCCGCGCGCCCGAGACCGCCTCGCCAGCGCCATTGCTTACATGCGCAACGGCGGCAGGGGGTCGCCCCAGCTTTGGCAGCGGGTCATCACCAACACGCTCAATTCCGTGGGCGAGGTTCCCCTCACATCAGGCTTGTCGCAGCGTCGCGCCGTTCGTTCCGGCCTGACCGCTGCTGCGGCAGTTTCCCTGATCGTTGCGTTCGGCCTCTGGAGCCCGTCGACGTTCTCCACCGGCTGGCGGCGATTGATCCTTCCCCTGTCCTCCGCCCAGTGGCCGCGCCGGGTCGACATCGAGCCGTTGTCCGGCGGCGGCGTCGTCGCCTCCGGGGAGAGCTTCACCGCCAAGATGCGACTCCGCCGCGGGGACGATCCCGATCTTCGCGCATACCTCGTGTGGATGCAGCCGGGGGGCCAGCAGCAACGCTTCCTTATGAGGCGCGGCGCCGACGGCATCTATCGCCACACCGTCGACGACCTCACGCTTCCGACCTCTTACGCCTTCGCCGCCGGAGACGACAACACCCTGGATCGGCCCTTCATCCTCCGCGTCGTCCGTCGCCCGGCTGTTGCCTCGGCCCGCTTCCTTGTCCAACCGCCGGACTACGCCCGCCGCCCGGCCGACTCCCAGGGCGCATTGCCCCGGCCGACCATCCAACCCCTCGAAGACGCCCCGATCGTCGCGGTCGCCGGCAGCCACGCAAGGTTGGAAGTCTTGCCAAACCGTGCCCTGTTCGACAAAGGCGCACCTCCCGCATTCGATGCAACAACGGGACAGTCCAACGAGGTTCGGTTTGAGGACGGCCGATCGCTCCCGCTGCATCCCGCCGGTGCCACCGAACAGACGCTCGTCACGGAGTTCGTCGTTGCCAAAGGCGGACCGTTCCAAATCCTCCTGGTCGATGCCGACGGGCTCCGATCCCGAGGCGGGCGTCGCTATCAACTCCTCGTCCGCGAGGACCAGCAGCCCCGCGTCGTCCTGACCGCCCCAACGAGCAACATCGAGCTCACCCCGCGAGGCACACTCAACATGGCGGCTCGGGCGACGGATGACTTCGGCATCGCGTCGGTCCGCCTGCTCGCAGGGCTCAACGGCGCCGACATGACTGAGGTGGCAGATCTTCTCGAACAACAACCCGATTCCAACCGCGCCGATCGTGAATCGGGGACTCAGTTGGACCTCGAATACGCCCTGCGCCTCCCAGACTGGGCGACCGCCGACGCCGGCCCGACGCTCAAACCCGGTGACGTGATCGAGTACTTGGTCGAAGCGACGGATCGCTATGAACTCGACGGCCGCCGCCATGACCCCGCCCGATCTGCCACCGCAAAGGTTCACATCGTGTCCAAGGCCCAGTTGGCGGAGATACTCCGGCAGACGCTCTCCAATTCTCGCAGGCCTTTGCAGCAGTTGGTCGCGCGTCTGCTGGCCCTGCGCAACCAGACCGAGGCGTTGGATCGCGGCCCATCGGCGGACCGGGCCCTGAGCGATGCGGAGAAGGAAGAGGCCGAGCGTCTCGCGCGGCAGCTTGATCGACTCGCCTCCGACGGCCGACGATCCTCGGATCGGCTGGACCGTCTCCTGCGCCGAGCGGAAGCCAACCAGGCATCCCACACCGATGTCGCCCTCCAGGCGGACCGCCTCGCTCGCATCTTGTCGCGGCTCACCGGCGAGCCGATGAAACACGCCGTCTCGGCTCTGTCGCGCGCTGCCGAGGCGGGTAAGCCGGTCGCCCAACATGACGAACTCAGCGATGCCGTGCAGACCCAGGACGAAATGATTTCCTCACTGCGCAGGATGTTGGGCGAGATGGACCGGTGGAACGAGTTCGCCGACGTCGTACGACTGACCCGCGCCCTGCTGGACCGGCAAGAGTCCCTGATCCGCGAAGTGAAGCGGCTCGGTCGACAATTCGGCGGCCGGTCCGCAGCTCGGCTCCAGACCGACCAGCGATCCGACCTGCTCCAGACCGCCGCCGGCCAGGCGCAGCTCAAAACCGATGCCGAGGCCCTCGTGCGAAACGCCGGCCAACTCGCCAACGCTCTGGCGACGAAGGACGGTCCGGCGGCGGAATCGCTCACCCGGGCTGTCGAGGTCTTCGGCCAGAGGGCCGTCGCCGATGAAATGGAAGCAGCAGCCGGCGAGATTCACCAAAACCGAATGAATCGCGCACGTCACCATCAGGAGGGCGCCGTCTCCGGCTTGCGTGCGATGCTCGATGCCCTCGCTCGAAAGCCCGATCGCCGGTTGGCCGAGCTGTCGCGGGAACTCGATGACGTCCTCGGCCGGCTCGGTCGTCTGATCCGCGCGTAGCAGGGCCTGATCGATAAATCCCTCGCGTTGGAGTCGCACAACGCCGTCGACGAGGCTTCCGCCGAGGCGGCGGTCGACCTGGCCCAGCGACAGACAAGCCTGTCTCAGACCACAGGGCGACTCGAAGCGCGCATCAAACCCGCCGAATCGGAAGCGATCGACGCAAAGGCCGATCTCACCACGGCGATCAGCCAGATGGAAATCGCCGCTACGCGATTGGAACGCAACGATGTGAACCTAGCCGTCGAGAGCGAGAACCAATCGCTGGATTCTCTCAAAAATGCTCTCGTCCTGTTGCAGACGCTTAGAGACCGCACCAATTCGCAGATCGCCGAGAGATCGCTCTTCGCCATCCTGGAGTCGCTCGTTGCCCTGCGCCGGTCGCAGGCCACGCTAAAAATAGAGACAGGTGTCATTGAAGGACACCGGCAGAAACAGGGCCGAATCTCCCGTGCCGACGGCCTCAAGCTCAATCGCATGGCCAAACAACAGCGGGCCCTGCTGGATCCGCTCACGGCCGTCAAAAAGCAGATGCTCCGCAGCGTCGTGTACCAGCACGTCTGCGGCCTGCTGGAAACAGCCATCGGCTCGGCCGCGGATCGGCTGCGAAGTCATGACTGTCCCGGGGCGATCACCCGCCAGGAGGACATCTTGAAAAACTTCGATCGTTTGATTCGGGCCATCGAAGACCGCCCGGCGAAGCGCGGCAAAAACTATGTCGACGCCGCCGGTGGGGGAGGGGGCCCCGGTTCCGCGACGATCAGCAAGCCCGTGCCGACGCTTGCCGAACTCAAGGTTCTGCGCATGTTGCAGGAAGACATCGCCACGCGGACGCGCCAACTCGCCAAGACGCTGCCCGATCCGCTGTTGCGAAGCGAAGCCCAACTGGCCGGCGTTGAGCACCTCGGCATTGAGCAGCGCGAGGTCCACAGTCTTGCCCTGAAGATGATCCAGGCCGCAGCCCAGCCGGCACCGAATCCCAAAGGAGGCCCGTAGATGTTCGTGTCTCGTCGAAGACTGCCTTGGAACACCCATATGTGGCACCGGCGTCCCGCCGGTGTCGTCACGGGCGAGACGCCCGTGCCACAAGTTTGTTCTGGGGATCAAGGAAGAATCTCGCCGATTGGCTTCTGCCTGATCGCCGCAACGGTCTGCCTGGGCCCGTACTCAGCCCCCCGGGCCACCAGCGCCGGTGAGAAGGTCGACAAGCCCGCCCGATCTACGGCAACAACCCAGCCGTCGCGCGTCGTGGATGAGCGCCTGGTTCGCAAGTTGCTCGGCGGCGAATCATCGGCCCTGGACACCGTGCAAACAACCCTGGCCCGAATGGACGATGCCGCCGAACGCCTGACCGACCGGCTCGATCCCTCCGATGCCACGCAAGCCGTCCAAAAGGAAATCTTGGCCGGCCTTGACCAGATGATCCAGGCGGCCGAACAAAACCGTGGCGGCAAATCAAAGAGTCGGCAAGCCCGCCGAAAGGCCGGCCGCAGGCCCTCGGGCCGTCGTCGCGGACGGTCCTCGTCCAAATCGAGATCATCCAAATCCACGCCGGCATCCAGAGGAGGGCAGGGCGTCGATGACAATGGGAAACGAACAAAGTCGTCAGACGACAAGAGCGACAGGGCCGACCTCGCCAGGCAGTGGGGTTTCCTCCCGCAACGAGACCGTCTCGAAGTTGCCCAGGGATTCGACGAGGAGTTTCTGCCCAAGTTTCGCGAGCAGATAAGAAGGTACTACCGCCGTCTGGCCGAACAAGCACAGCGCAGTGACGACGCAAGGCGAAAATGAAAAAACCACAACACATACCGACCCGAAGCGCCGGCGAAGTCCGATGCAGCATTCCACAAAGGAAACGCCCCATGAAAACCTCAAAGAAAGGCTTGCCGTTTGGCGGACCACTCACCTACATACTGATCGCCATCACCCTCGCCATCCCCGCCGAAGCGCAACCAGGCAACAACCAGAACCAGCCCGAAGTGCTAGCGTGGCCCGACCAACAACCAAGCCCGCCCCAAAAACAATCATCCCCCCGGCGCCCACCGAATAAGCCACTGATCCAGATCACCCGCCCCTCAGCCGAGCTGGAACCGGCGATCAACCGCGGGCTCGCCTGGCTCGCACGTCAACAGTTGCCCGACGGTTCCTACGGCAGTCAGTCTCAATACGGTCGCCACGTCGGCATCACCGCCCTGGCCTGTCTCGCATTCGTCAGCGACGGCCACGTCCCCGGCCGCGGTCGATACGCCAAGGTGGTCGAGTCCGGCCTGAAGTTCGTTCTGGATTCCTGCTCCGAGCAGTCCGGACTCATTGCCGCAGAAACCTCGTACGGGCCGATGTACGGCCACGGGTTTGCCACCCTGTTTCTCGCCGAGATGTACGGCATGTCACATCAGGCCGACCTCCGCGAGAAGCTCCAAAAGGCCGTTGCCCTGATCGTCCGCACCCAAAATAAGCAGGGCGGTTGGCGCTATCATCCCGTCCGGGCCGATGCAGACCTGTCCGTCACCATCTGTCAGGTCATGGCCCTGCGATCCGCGCGCAACGCCGGGATCGCCGTACCCAAGAGCACCATCGACCGCGCCATCAAGTATGTTCAGGACAGCCAAAACCCCGGAGGCGGCTTTCGCTACATGCTCGACTCATCCGGCTCGATGTTTGCCCGGTCCGCCGCCGGCGTCGCCGCGCTGCACTATGCCGGCATGTACGACACGCCCGCGATTCGGCACGGCCTCGCGTACCTCGAGCAATACATCCCCGGCAAGACCGAAGACCAGACCCACTACTTCTACGGCCACTATTACGCCGCCCAGGCGATGTATCAGGCCGGTGGCGAGCACTGGAAAAAGTGGTGGCCCGCCATCCGCGACGACCTTCTCGCAAAACAATCGCCCGAAGGTCACTGGCGGGGGCAGGCTGGTACCGAATACGGCACGGCGATGGCCCTGATCATCCTCCAAGTGCCCAAACAGGCGTTACCCTTTTTCCAAAGGTGACAAATAAGACCAACCTGGAGAATACGCCTCGTCCGGCTTGCCGTTTGGCCGCCCGTGAGCAGGTCACAACTCTCTCAGCTCCTTCAACCAAGGCTCAGCGGGCAAGGCTGATCGGGCATAGAATCTGACACAGGATCGAGCCCCTTGGTCGATCCCCAAGGCCCTGCCTCCTGGGAGCAGCATGCCATGACCAACGCGATTGCCATCCTGCTTTGCGGCATCATAATCGTCCCTCCCGCTGAGGAGACAGAGCGGTCGGCCCACGTTCGAACCGCCGCCGGCCGATTGCATGAAGGGACGATTCTCTCATGGTCGCCGGGCAAGCGCCTCCGCCTCAAGACCAGAAACAAGACGATCGTAGAGATATCATCCCGCGACGTGGACCGCATCACCTTCTCCCCACAGCTTGTCAAACCCCCGTGCGGCACCTGGCTTATCGTAGCCCGCAATAACTCGCGCCTCTTCGGTGACATCGTCGGTGGCGACGACACAAAGATCACCGTCCGCCATGCCCTCCTCGGGCAGTTCAGCCTGCCCCTGGATCAGCTTGTGTCGATCCGGCGCATACGCCGCAAAGCCGGCGATCCACAGCCACCGCGCGCCGGCGAAGAACAGACCGACCGCGACGCCGATTCGGTCCTCATGGCCAACAGAGATCTGATGAGCGGCGTCGTCACCGCCGTCCGTGCCGACGGCATCTCTATCCTCAGCAATGACAACGAGCAGACACTCTCCTGGGCAGTCGTCGATGAGATTCACTTCGCCGCGCCGGGCGGCCCGGTGCATCGGCTGACCGGTGTCCGCCTCCGATTTGTCGACGGCAGCGCACTGCTTGCCAAGGCCCTGGATTGGCAGGACGGCAGCATCAAAGCCGACCTCGACGGCCGCAGCGTCATTCAATTCGACCCGGCGATCCTCAACCGGGCTGAGGTGATCAACGGCCGGCGCGTCTGGCTGACAGACTTGGTGCCGGCCGAGTACCGCAGTATTCCGTTCTTCGATCGGCCCTGGCCCCTGCGTCTCAACGCAGACGCCCTCGGCGGGCCCCTCCGGCTCGTGGGCACGAAATATCAGCTCGGCATCGGCCTCCACGCCGCCTCTCGGGTCAAGTGGAAGCTCGATGACCAGTACGAGCGTTTCACCGGCCTGATCGGCATCGACGACTCGGCAGGCCGCTGGGCCGACGCCGACGTCACCATCTTCGCTGACCAAAAGCCCGTTGCGCGTCTGAACGGTCTTCAACACAAGCAACAACCGCGAAAGATCGACGTCGACCTCCGCGGTGCGTCGGAGTTGGTCATTGAGATCGGATTCGGCCGAAACGGCGATGTCCAGGACCGCATCGACCTCGTCAATCCGGCGTTGATTCGTCGCGCGCCGAGTCCGGCGACGGGCCCGACCGCGCATCCCCAGTGAGAAGCCGACACATCCGCCCGGCCGCCTGCGTCCAGCGATCCTGCGACGGTTCCCGCGCCAGCCCGCAAGCAGCTGTCAAAGCGTTTGCCCGATCTCCGTAAAACAGAAAGAGCCGCGCCAGCGTGTAGCGGCCCGCCGTGGACTTTCGCAGGGGTTCCGGCAGCCCGACCATCGCCGGGACAATGACGCGGGCCTGCTCCCTGCGATCGGCTGGGATGTCGCCACAGACGGCTGGTTCGCCGAGCAACCTTGCCAGCTCGTCCAGGGCTCCGCGGCGCAGCGCTTCACGGATCAGCACCCAAACGGCAAAGGCCCGCACCGGCGCATCGTCTGGAATCGTCGCGATGATCTGCTTCGCTTCCGCCATCTGCTCGTTCAGGGCATAGGCCCAGGCGAGGTAGGCGTTGGCCTGTCGGACCGCCTCGGAAGAGGACGTCCCGGTTTGCTGGGCGTTGTGTTGGAATGCGAGCCAAAGCCGGAGGATGTCTTCACGCCGGTGCTGTTGCTGCAAGAGCTCATGCAAACCGAGCGCCGCGTCCAGGTCGTCGGGCCGGATACTCAGAATCCGTCGATAGTCTTTCTCTGCTAGCTCAGTCTTTCCCATCGCGGCAAGGACGCCGGCGCGATTCAGCCGCACGACGACGTTCTCCTCATCCCTTGCCAGCAAGCTGTCGTAGATGTCGATCGCCTCCTCTGCATGGTGCCTGTTGAACAGCACCACGGCGAGGTGAAACTTCGCAGCCGAGTCGATCGGGTCCAATGAAAGAATCCTGCGCAACAACCGCTCCGCGTCGGCCCAATTTCGGTGGCCGATGCGCAACATCGCAAGCTCGAAAAGACTATCGCGATGAAACGGGTTGATCCGCAGCGCCTTCTCATACCACGAAGCCGCCCCTTCCGTCACACCCGAATCGGCAAGGCTCCGCGCCAAGGCCGTCGCCGCCGGGAGAAAGGCATCGTTCTCTTCTAAGATGCGCCGATAGCGCTCGCGTGCCTCGACGGTCCGCCCCAAGGCCTCGAGTGTCATCGCGTAGTGGTATTGCGTCCGCAAGTGGTGCGGCATCCCCGCGATCGCCTTGCGCAACTCTGCCTCGGCCCGCCGCCAGTCATGTTTGAGCCGATAGGCCTCGCCCGCCTGTGCCGCCAGCCGCGGATGGTCCGGCCAGCGTCGACGCGCCCTGGCCACAACGGCCAGCGCCTCATCAGGCCGCCGCTCAAAGACGTATGCTCGGGCCATTTCGCTGTGTGCCAACACGTCGTCGGGATAGACCTTCAGCACACGCCGATCGCGCGACACCGTATCCGCCCAAGTCGGTGCAAGACCCCAGGCCACCATCATCCAAACCGACAACACCGCCGCCACCGGCAGACCGACCATCCAGCCGGCAGACGGAGCCGACAGGAACCGCCTTGGAGTCTTTTCCAAGAGTCCTGTGGCACCGCCGTCTCGGCGGTGTGTACACGGGCGGGACGCCCGTGCCACAGAGGTTCTAGTATGCACTCCCAAGAGGTCAGAGACTTGCACAATCGCGGCCGCCACCGCCAGATGCAGCCCAAACATCGGCAAATACATATACCGATCCGCCGCAAGGAGCCGCCGCGCGCCCGAAGCCGCCAGAAACGGCGCCATCAGAATCACAAACAGCACCAGACCGACGAAGCTCATCCGCGCCCAACGTTGCGCCGCCACGACGAGGACCGCGAACGCGAGAAACTCCGCCAGCGCGATCAGCGTCGCAGCCGAGCCCCAGTTCGCATGCGCCGGTGGCGGGGACCACGCCGCGAGCCGACTCGGCCAGATGTAATTCTCAAAGTAATATCTCCCCGCCAGGACAAGGCGCAGGGCTGTGCTTGTCGGTCGTTCCATGTCTCCGGCCGCTTGAAACCGCGCCGTCCCGGTCGACCGCAGCGCCAGCCACGCCGCCCCCAGCCCCATCGCCATCATCACCGCATACGCCACCCAACGCCGGCGATCCAGCGGCCGCCCCCGCGCCCGGTCACACCACGCCGCCGCGATGGGCACGCTCGGCATGACCTTCGCCGCCAGCGACAAGAGCCACGCCAAACCCGCCAACCAGGGCCACACGCCGCGGAACGATCGCCGCAGGCAGATCAGCATCGTCACCAACGCAAACGTCGTCGCCAGCAGAATCATCCGCCCGGACACCCACGCCACCACCTCGAGTGCAAAAGGATGACACGCAAACATCGCCCCGGCCAGCAGGGCGATCGCCACCCGTCGCGAAAGGCTTAGTGCCACAAAAAACGCCAGGACTGCGTTGACCGTGTGCAACGCGATATTGGTCATGTGGAACCCGAACGCGCTGACCCCGAACCGTGAGTCCGGCTCCGCCGACGCCATCGCGTAGTTCGCCTGAAGGCTCAGCATCGCCAGCGGTTGGTAGAGGTCCCCGTGAATGATGGTCAGAAGGTCCGCCGCGTGGGCGAGTGATGGGTGGTTGACCAGGATGTGGTCGGTGATCA
>Ga0114931_10009001_pt1 | contig 12007 bp, 11 predicted proteins | sample 2SBtaG_FD_89579 | JGI IMG/M metagenome (GOLD analysis project Ga0114931, IMG submission 89579) | Deep subsurface microbial communities from Kolumbo volcano to uncover new lineages of life (NeLLi) - 2SBTROV14_V59a metaG | ecosystem: Environmental > Aquatic > Marine > Volcanic | place: Kolumbo...
ATCCTGATAATCTCGCCTTCGATATGGTTTTCCATAGAAAATTCTCCAATTCTTCAAAGTCCCAATTGACCCATCCATTATATACTATATGGTAATGTCAGGCGCGAATACGAAGAAGAAGAACCATTTTTATCTTGAATGTCACCACGTAATCTATGCAGAGATGCGCAATTAAAGAATGCATAAATGATACGGTTGAAGGAAGCTACTGTACTGAACATGCAACTGCATTCGAGAATATTGAATTCAACTTCAAAAAGTGGAAAAAGGCTTATGGGGAAGCATTCTCATACGAGGAGTACCTCCAGAACCTCACCAATACTCCAAAGGTTGGAAGGAATATCGTGGATGTTGCTCAGCAACTTATCGAGAATCAATCGACTTGAAATGCCGCTAGATTTCAAAAGGAATAAAAAGGAGCAATATATTCTACAAATAGAACCAGTCTGATTTGACTGGCATTCGGGCAAGTAGATCAGCTCGGTAGATCGCTTCGCTTGCAAAGGTAGAATACCTCAAGAGCCGAAGAGGCCATGGGTTCAAATCCCATCTTGTCCATTCCGAGTTAATATTACATTTTTCTTTACTGTTTTGTAGAGATCTGATTTCTCCCGCATCAAATATTTCAGGATTCATTTTCAAACCTCTCGATGAACCAATTTGTGAGTTGGTATATAGGGAATGTAATTGAAATTACTCCTCATGTCCATTATCAGATGGTACTGAAGGGATTTTCTTCTGAAGTGGAAATTATGAAATGAACCCTTGATCTCTTAGGCTCTCGAAAGTTTTATGATTTGTCATTGTACGAGTAATGTGGAGATGCCGAGAAAAGATGATACGTATGTCCAAGCTGACTGGAAGGTAATTTACCAGAAGTTGAAGCTTCAGGGTTATTCATTATCGAAGATCAATAGAATCATAGGAAGTCAATTCGGACGGAATCTCTACAAGAACTATGCTATGGCTCTCTCGTCTTTCAAAATATTGGAGAAGTTATATGGTGAATCTCTCTCATTCAGTGAATCCAAGGGTTATCAGGTATTTGAGCTTGAGCGCACTAATAATCTTGCTGAATTCATTGGAATTGTTCTAGGTGATGGGAATATTAGCTCTCGGCAGATTACGATTGCTCTAAATAGCTCTCATCCGTGGTATGTCAATCACGTGGTGGATCTTTGCAATAATCTTTTCCACTTTCCAGCATCGGTGAATAGAAAAAGTAAGGAGAATGTCATTTATGTAAGACTCAATCGTAAGGGTCTGGTTGATCAGTTGAATTCAATGGGATTGATCTGCGGAGATAAAATCAAGAACGATTGGAATGTTCCTTCTTGGATCTCAGAATCTCCACATTACTGGTCTTCATGTGTCAAGGGACTATTTGACACCGATGGCAGTATCTACTGGCAGAGGAGTTCACGGAAACGAGTGTCTCTGAAGTTCACCAGTATGAATTCAGACTTTCTCCACCTGTTTGAGAACTTCTGTGATCTCCATTCAATTCGTATCTCTCCCGGTATTTCTTCTTGGCAGATTCAATCTAAAGAAGGTGTGATGAAATTTCAGTATATGGTAGATTCTGAGAAGATTAAGCATTTTGGCAATTACATGAAAAACTGAGATAGTGTGTTATCTAGTGACCTAAGATATTAATAGGTGAATAGAAAATTATCATGTATGTCAAAAGAAGAAGATTCATCGAAGAAAAAATTGAAAGATGGAGTTGCCTCAAAAATAGGTGATGGAATAGCTGGAACTAGTGTCGGTATCGCCAAGACCATTGAGGAAGTTGCAGTAGCACCGATCCGGATTGCGGGGCATACAATCGATGGAGTAGTACAGGGGGTAACTGATGGGATAGAGAATAGTCGCAACCCACTAGAAGCGAGTACCAAACCAGTTGTTGGTGGTCTTATTGGAGGGGTTCAAGGTGTGATGAAAGGTATTGAGAAGAGTGCAGGTCAGATTGGAAAGGGTATCCAACAGATCGGTTCAAATGTGAGTAAGGTCGGTGAAACGATGAGTGGAAAATCCCTAGAATCCTCTGAAGAGGAATGAGTGTATTTTGAATAAGCTATGAATGAATTGAGTAATCTCTTTTGCTATATTTAGATTTTTTAGGAGTTCACATCTGCGTAGTTGTGTTTTGGATCCCTATTATCCGTATGGTATTTCTCGATATACTTTTCATCGATACGCTTCAGTTGTCTTTTTGGATTGGGGAAGATGGTAAGCAGTTCCCAGCCAAGGTCGAGGGTTTCAAATATTGTCCTATCCTCGTGGCTATCCTGCTTGATGAACCTACTCTCAAACTGATTTGCAAATTCGAGGTAGAGTTTGTCCTCATCAGAGAGTGACTCTTCTCCGACGACTGCTACAAGGTCTCTCAGTTCCCTTCCTTTTGCATATGATGCATAGATCTGTGATGAGAGTGCAGAATGATCCTCACGGGTTGCTCCCTTTCCAATAGCTTCCTTCATAAGTCGTGAAAGTGAAGGGAGTGGGTTGATCGGGGGGAAGACTCCTTTTCTGTGAAGTGCACGATCGACGAAGATCTGTCCCTCTGTAATGTACCCTGTGAGGTCTGGAATGGGATGCGTCAGGTCATCGTTTGGCATGGTAAGGATAGGGATCTGGGTGATAGAACCCTTGCTCCCATGGATCCTCCCTGCTCTTTCGTAGATTGTGGAGAGGTCAGAATAGAGGTATCCTGGGAAACCTCGACGACCGGGGACTTCCTCTCGTGCCGCTCCAATTTCACGCAGAGCCTCTGCATAACTTGTCAGATCGGTGAGAATAACTAGCACATGATAATTCTTTTCAAAAGCGAGGTATTCTGCAACTGTGCATGCAATTCTCGGGGTAACAATCCTCTCAATTGCGGGGTCATCTGCAAGGTTCAGGAAAAGGACGACTCTCTCTAATGCTCCAGTTCTCTCGAAGTCATTTTGGAAGAATCTTGCTTCCTCTGATGTGATACCCATAGCTGCAAAGACTACTGCGAAGTTTTCTCCCTCACCGAGAACCTTTGCCTGTCTGGCAATTTGTGCACCAATCTGATTGTGTGGAAGTCCCGATCCTGAGAAGAGTGGGAGCTTCTGTCCTCTTACAAGGGTAAGGAGAGCATCGATGGTAGAGATTCCTGTCTGAATGAATGCACGGGGATATTCCCTTGCCGATGGATTCAGGGGGTTTCCTGCAATATCATGGGTTTCCTCTGCGATGACATTTGGACCGTCGTCAATTGGATTCCCTCTGCCACTGAAAACTCTTCCGAGCATCTCTTCAGAAACTCCAATTTCAAGGGTTTTTCCAATGAATCTCACTGATGTCTGATCAGTGTCCAAACCACTGGTTCCCTCAAAAACTTGGATGACTGCAAGATCATTAGTGATCTCGAGAACCTGTCCCCTCCTTCTTTCTCCGTTGACGGTTTCAACCTCACAAATTTCTGCTGCTGCCACCCCACCCTTTCCTTCAAGGTCCACAAAAAGTAGGGGACCAGATACTTCTTTTACGGTTTTGAACGTTCTGAGCTCATTCTTCACTTCCATGGTCTATCACGGTATAATTTAAATTGATGGACGATTGATCTTATTAAAACTTAGTGAAATTGACTCTGGATATTAGCTGTTCTCACAGTCCTTCGAGTCGCGAGAGTTTGTTTGAGGTTTCGGAAGCAAGGTCAATTCCATTGTACCAGCTGGCATTGAATTCCTTGTTGTTGTTGCTGTTTACAATGACCCTTCCAGTAATCTCTAAGTCCTTGTGGAGTAGATTTCCTTCGTATTTCCTGATGATTGAGTCATCCTCATTCAAGCGTTCACTCAGTTCATATGCTTCCTGAGCACTTACTCCTAAGAGTTTCTCGGCCTTGTCTCCAAAGAACTTCACAGTAATTGTCTCTTCGGAGTCATCGATGGTTACGGTCAGGATCATTCTCATACGACTCTCAACAGGTCCGTGGACAGGACAGACTTTGGTACCATCTGCCTCTTCTTGAAGCTTCTTAGAACACTGACTACATGACTCGTAGATATAGTTTCCAATCACTTTGACTACGAAACCACGGATTTTCACAAGTTCTTCCCCGACAGTCAAATGTGCGATTCCTGTAACTGGGAGCTGTGATGCATTCGGGCGGTAATCTGCTGCCGAAGTGATGGTGACTTCAAGGTTAAAGTCCTCACTGGGTTTAATTACGGTATTTCTTCCAACAGTCACATTGACCCCATAGTTGTCACGTTTTGCCCTCCCGTAGTGCACCTCATATGCTTCACCCTCTGCAAGCTTCTCCAGCACGCTTATGTCGTCATCCCAGGCACTTAAGCGACCCGTCTCACCTGCTTCATCAATCACCTCAAGATTCAACACCTGTGCACTTGTTCCATCTGATCTAGTGATTGTACGCACTTCATTCAACCGACTAATCCTCACTTTGATGAAGACTGGCGAAGTCTGTTCTAGAATCTCAGCAAATAGGATGAAGGGAACACTGATGTTCTCCGTTGACTGTACGTCTTCCTCATCGTTGATGCGCATTTGGGTGTACTTTCCTGCATTCAGCTCAATTTTCTTACTATAGTCATTGTATTTGGGATAGAGTGCAGTCAGGTGTACAATATCACCTTCCTTGAGTTCATTTAACATATTTGCAGCGTCATCCCAGAATTTCACCACAACCAGACCAGTGTCATCCATCACTGAGATGGTTTGTAACTTGCCTGATCCTTCTTTGAAAGTCTTCAGATCATATATTCGAGAGACTTTTCCTGTAATTGTGATGTTCTTCTTCTCCTCTGAAATCTGCCCAATCTTTAGAAAGGTTTCGAGGGAAGCACCAGTGGAGGCAACTTCAATTCCTGCAAGCTCTGGGTCATCAAAGGGGAGTATGGATGAGTACTGTTGGAAGGTGAGTTCCATTACCTCCCTATTCATCCGTGCTCTGAGGTCAATGAGTTTCATGATATCGCCAACTTGGATTTCATCGAGTTGGTCGACTTCCTCATTCCAGAAGGTGACACTCATAGATCCTGTAGTATCCTGTAATGTCAACCCAGAGACCCTTCCAGGTTTTCCATCTGACTTGCGGGTGAATTCACTGATCCCGCGCTTGTGGGTGACCTTACCTGCTACTGTGATGCCTTCTCCTTCCTGTGTTATTTCTGATATCTTTGTGATATTCCCGACAACAAGTGGAGGAAAGTTAGAAGCATCAACTGCTTTTGGATTTTTCTCAAGCACTGATCGGCTACTCAATGAGAGCTCAATATTTCCCTGATTATTCTCCCGAGGCTCACCATCAGTAATCTTCATAATGTCACCAAGAGCAACCTTCTGCTCTTCAATGTCAAAAACCTTCTTCCCCCAGATGACACAAGTTATATCACCCGTACGATCAATAAGCTCTACCCTTCTCACTTGGTTGGGATTCCCATCCTTTGAGGTGAAGTGTTTGATAGGAAATATCCTTCGCACACGACCGGCAATTGTCACGGGTCCCATCCCAGGGACGAGATCTTTAATCTCAAGAGTCTGTGTTTGGCTTACACTTTCGTTCTCAAGTTTTACCCCGTAGTTCTCGGCAATCAGATAGGCTGCACCTTGTCGATTGAGAAATCCACCAAGGCTCTCAATGGTCTTGTCTATCTCTTTATTGATCTCATCAATACTGAGGTTCTTTTGCTCTGATATTTTCTTGATTACTTCTTCAACTGGGAGTTGTTCATTCATTATGATCACTGCCTCGATAGTTTCACGTGAAACTTTTCGGTGACACCAATTTGTTGCGTTGGTTATTTAATCTTCTGAAATAAATATATAAAAGAAGATGACACTCAGAAAACACTGAGCATTTTACAATTTTGAGTAGCCTATGCAATACAATTATTCGTTTAAAGTATTGGATTTTATAGAATATTTTCTGTACTTCAGTTCCTTCTCCAGTGAGAATCTTGCGGAATAAATCTTTGTTGTTTGATGTCCCTTCTGGCAAATATCGTGTAGTGAATAACTTTTGCATTCTCCACAGAATTTGAGAGTTTTCATCTTTTTTCTTCCTTAGTTGTGAACTCAAGCCTGTTGTGCTTGCTTGCATAGTCTTCTAGGGTTTTGTTCACTTCAATAGCTATATCGTCCAGATCTTCATAGTATCGCCCACTCATCCACAGTCTGTAGGTAGGTGCTCCAACTGTGAAGAGTTCAAATTCAACATTATCGTGCTTCTGTATCACAGTTTGAACGAGGATAAGGATTTCTCTGATCTCGTCAACTCCGTCTGGTGAGTAAGAGCGCAGACCAATTTTCATCTCCTTCTCAAATGTGTTGATCTTGATTGATGCCTTTGACATTTCTTCTATTACACTGCTCATATCCTCTGAGAAAAATTCATGAATATCCGCGTCATCCTCTGTAGCAATATACTCAAAGCCATGGTAAAGGGACCCAAATTCCTCAACCAGTATGGGTTCAATCTCACTTCGCACAGATTCCTCCTTCATGCCAAGTTTCTCAGCTATCAATCGTACAATTGCATGTGCAGACATTTGCTGTTTGTACTCCTGAATCTTCTCTTTCTTCTTCTGTGAGGACACCCGCTTGATACTGATATCAACTTGTTTTTTGCGTTTATCCGCCCTCAAAACCTTAGCAACTACCTGTTGATCAAGCCTGACAAAGTTGCGTATATTTCTGATCCATGCTGCTGCTACCTCACTAATATGACAGTATCCCTCAAGATCTCCAAACTCGATCAGTTTAATGTAAACTCCATGTTTTGTGATCTTGCTGACCACTCCGATTATGTAGTCATCCTTTGACGGGAACTCCTTTCCTTTGCTACTCATCGAACTGTCATTGTGCTTGTAGAATTAAAAGGGAATCCTTCAGATCACTGACCTGATATAAACATACAAGTAATAGAGCTTCCCCCCTATATCTATGCAATTGAGTTTCTCTCTGGCCTCCATTGACGATGTGGAGGAACTTGTCCAAGGGAACCTTCTTGACTATGATCCGAGTGTTCTCATGCTCCATCCACTTGAGAGATTCCCCTTGACACAGTGGTGGGGTTCATCTGAGCTTTTTCGATGGCATCTCTCTCTTATCAACAAAGCCGGGGGAGGGGTACTTCTTGCTAGAACCCAGACAGGTGCTATTATGGGAGAGCTTGAATTTATACATGGAGATGGACACACTCATATTTTTTGGCTATACGTCCTTCCGGAGTATAGGAGGAAGGGAATTGCTAGGGCACTTCTCTCTGAATTGCGGGCAAATGTATTGGATGAAATCTGGGTAGAACCGGAGGATACGCGCTCCGAGAGACTTTATAGTAAGTTTGGTTCTGTTATTCGTATTCTGCGGAATTTTGCAATAGTCTTCTCAGATGGATATGACCCTCCTAAATCCTCTCTCCAAGCAATAATAACAAAGGATCTAAGGTCGCTTGAAGGGAAGAAGAGGGTGATTGGACAATACAATGTCAGTCCATTTGATCTCATGCAATTACAGGAGAGTATTGGTTCTGTAGCGGAGTTCCCCATTTGGGGAGAAACACTTCCTCCTGTAGTTGCTCATTATCAAAATGGGATTTCTGCTCTCATCACTCAATATATACGGGTATATACAAATGGTAATTTTGAGAAATCAGAGTTGGAAAAAGTACTTCTGGACTGTATACAAAAGATATATACACAGGGTCTAGCTGGCGTCAACTTCCAGATATATGATGATGAGGAAATGGTATCCTTACTCCTCAAACTTGGTGCAGAGGAACAGGAAGAGACAATGGATCCTGTTTATGTGCTACCCAAGAGTTCCATATAGGTTTCCAAGGTAGAAGCTCACAATTGCTCCAACAACTCCAATCAGCAGATTTTCTGCTCCAGACCAAACCCATGATTTTCTGGTCATGAATGTCTTAAGTGCACCTACTGTAAATAATGAAATCATACTTAATAGTGAAGCAAGGATTAGACCTGCATTTGGATCATTGGCAAAGAAGAAGGGGAGTGTTGCAGGAAGAGATCCAAGTGTAAAAAGTACTGCAACTGTCGCCATAGCTTTCAGAGCAGATCTCCTTTGGTTCTCCTTGATCCCAAACTCAAGAGCCAGCATGACCTTTAGGAGAGTCTCGTCATTTGATGAGACTACATTCACCACCTTTTCCAAGAGATCATTCTCGAATCCAAGATCTGTGAACATCTCATAGAGTTCTCCAATTTCATGATCTCGGTAGTACTTAATATGCTCCTTCTCAAGATCAATCTCTGCTTGGTAGACCTCTTCTTGACTTTTGGTACTTATGTACTCACCTGCCATCATAGAAATCGCACCAGCAATTGTTGCTGCAATTGCTGTAACTGCGATCTGATTCGTGGTCAACCCTGCTCCAACAATCCCTGCAACTAGAAGGTAAATTGAAACAAGTCCATCATTTACTCCTAAAATAATGTCCCTCATGTAGTGTTTGAACCCACTTTGATGTTCTTGAAATTCTGTTATTGCAACAGTCTCTTCATCCATAAAACACTTAAGAAGTATCACAAAATTAAATATTTTTCATTGATCTCAAAATCATGACTGAATGCTGCTTCACTGCCTTCTTGTGAAAGGTGTAGCTCCTTTTCAGTGCGAGACTCTCTATGTAGTATTCAAGGGGTTGGTATCCTAATTTTTTAATAAATCCCGGGATATACTCCTTGTTCTTCTCGGAACCGTCATGAATGGAGTACACTACATCCGCAATTTCCAGTGCTTTTCGCAGGAAAACCATATCTCCTCTTCCCTGTTGAATTCCAAAAGGTGGATTCATTACACAAGTTTCAAAATGTCCTTCAACATTTAGTGCATCACCCTCTACAATGGTACATTTTTCTCCGACATCAAATCTTGCGATATTCCCCCTGAGGATCTCCACTGCACCTTTCTCCACTTCCACAAATGTGCAGGATTCTGCCCCCATCAAGACCGCTCCTATCCCTAAAATACCTGGACCAGAGCAGAGATCAACCACGTTACATCCCTCGATATCTCCTAGATTGAAAGCTCTGAAAAGAAGACCTGAGGTAATATCTACTGATGTCCCATACTGTTCATAATCTATCTTTGGTGATTGAAAGTCTTCATAATTCTGTGAGAGTGCGATGCTGAGTTGTTTCCTACTCACCATGGTATCTCCTCCAAATCAACTGGATTGGAATAAATTCGAAAAAAACCATATGTGTCCTTTTGGAACACTCTGTAGTTTGCAGAATAGACTATACTATCACTAAAATCATATGGAGTGATCTTAGAAAACCCAAGATAGTTGAAGAGTGATCTGTCACGTATTTCTTGAGAAATAATCTTTTGAATATCTATCTCCTCTATTGATTCAGTCTCAGCACTAGGTTTGTCGAAGAAGTAATTCAAACGATGGTGATGAATATTCAGTTCTTTTGCACATATTTTCATCTCATCTAAAGTGTCTGTAAGGAGGAACCATAACCTGAGGATTGTTTTTGTTTTCTGTAATTTTTCGAATGTTATGGGATAACTACTTCCTTGATACCTCCTTCTGTAGAAAAGTTTTCTTTTTTTTCTCTGTCTGCAACTTGTGTCTCTTCTTATCACTGCTAAATAAATTCCTCTTTGAAAATATCTTTTGATCTCGTCTGTTAATGATTCTGGTGAATACAGTAGATTTCTGTGAAGCTTCAAGAGCACTTTGGAAGCCTCGTCTCTGAATTCGACTTTGTACTTCAGATAGGAGAGATCATAACTTGGAATAAAGTGTGTAATGAAGTCGTATAAGCGTGGATCTCCTCCTTTTGTGATATGCGTAAGGGTGTATAAGTATGCAATTCTCGTTGTTACCTTGTTCTCCCAGAGCAAGTGGATGTCATAGAGTTGCTTTAATCCATAAGCAGATTTTTCTGCAACTTTGTCGAGCATATTCTGGAAATTTGGAATGTAGCGATAGAGCTCCTTTTTGATCATTTTCAAGGCAAGATCATTATTCTTGCCCCCATCTTTGAGGACAGTAGCTGCCCAAATAATAAAATACAGAGGTTGAACATTTTCGCTCTTTTCTTTGTGTGTGCATTTCAAATCAATTAGTGATAGTTCTGATGGTATCGCTTTTTGGGTGAGAAGAGGTATACTGAATTTTTGAGTGAGGTTTATCCAATCCAACCAAACCCCACCTCTCTCATCATAAAATGATGATCTAGTAGTATTGAGCTCTGGTTGGCAAGAATCTATTCTATCAATTCCTATATCTTGGAACTCAGAAAGATCATACAAGAAACCGAATTGAGTTGATATGTTTTTCTGAACAGTGGTTAACCAGGTCAAATTGCTGATGAAAAAATTTTCTGTAAAAATATCCTCGTTAATGTAATTGTTGAGATCTCGAAACTCAATATCCTGACCAAACAGGGGGTAATAATAGGCAAATCGCATGTTTGCTAGTACGGTATCTTTGTATTTTCTGATCATCAATTTCCAAGAAAACATTTTTCCTATACTCAACTCAATTATACCTCGAACGAGGAGCGAGATAAGATCAACCTTTGTTTTCTCTTGGGTTCTGAAAACTCGCTGCTTTTCTGTGTGATTAAACAATCGCATGAATGACAGGCCATTACCCTTTCTCCCTATCAATTGGTACTTCTTGAATATTTGGCTTCTTCGACTGGAAAATAGTGGAGATCCTCTTGGACCTGCTCTCTTAGGATCCAGATCTGAAAAATCCCTTGTTTTTTTTACGAATGTATTAATTGTTGTAATTTTTATTTTACGAGTAATTTCCCTTCTCTTTTGCTCCATAGCTTCAAAATGCTTAACAGGAGATGAAGGAGATTTCATCAAATTTTATGTAGTTCGGGAGTTTATATATTATTTGCTTGTAGTTAGTGTATGCTGAATTTCCTCATGCTTTTCGTTGAAAACTATCCATACACTGTATCGGAATCACTCCTGAATTTCAGAATCTACCTCTATGGTCTCCTAGTATTTATTCTCTTCTTCCTCACCTATAGCTTTATAGCAAAATCCAAGAGAGAAGAGGAGATTAATGGTATTCGAAATCCTCTGACAAAATCCTATCTTGCTGCCTACAGTGGGATTCTTTTCATCTCACTCAATGTGTTTATCAGCTCCCTTTCCTTGTTTCTCAGTGATGGGAGGTTGATACTCTTTGGTGCATATAAAGCAGTACTCTACAACTTAGGTACACTGATTCTGATTATTGGTTTAGTGAATTCCTCTCTCTCAATTATCTACTTCAACGACTTTCTTAGAAACGTTCTTAAAATATCCTACTATGTCGCCATTTTGTTAGCAACACTTGGACAGGTAATTGTCATTTTGGAAGCATTTGGAGTCTCTCACGGATTCCTTAGTTCAAAACTCCCACTCATTCTTGCCACTGGGGGATTGCTCTATCTCTTTGTCCTTGGGACTTCTTGTCTTGGATTGATACAACAGTTAAGGTATAATGCAAGCCCGATTGAGCGTCTTAGAATTCAACTTTTGGTTCTCACCTTCATTATACAGATTGTCCAAATATTAGCACGTGTGGCTGCTCTTGTGGTTGCTTCAAATCCAAAGCTCTTCAATTTATTCTCTTTTATCATCTATCCACTAATCGATTTCATTGGTTACCCTATCTCCATGATTTTCTTACTTATGTCGATATATACTCCAAGTTGGTTGCAAATTAAAATGAACATTATTCCAAAAGAATATGCGAATTTGATATAACTACATTCTTCTTCCCCGACGACCACCCTTTCTGCGTGATCCATCGTGTGGAAGTGGAGTAACTTCATAGATGTCGCCAATTTTAAGGTCTGCACGGGTTAGAGCTCTTAGGGCTGCCTGAACTCCAGGACCTGGTGTTCGACTTTTATGTCCTCCAGGTGCACGAATCCAGACATGAACTCCAATGAATCCCTTGCTTTTTGCTTCATCTGCTGCTGCATATGCTGCTCTCATCGCTGCAAATGGAGAAGGCTCC
>Ga0114931_10009002_pt1 | contig 12005 bp, 8 predicted proteins | sample 2SBtaG_FD_89579 | JGI IMG/M metagenome (GOLD analysis project Ga0114931, IMG submission 89579) | Deep subsurface microbial communities from Kolumbo volcano to uncover new lineages of life (NeLLi) - 2SBTROV14_V59a metaG | ecosystem: Environmental > Aquatic > Marine > Volcanic | place: Kolumbo...
ATTGGAGTCTCCATCGATTGACGCATTGGCGTCTGCAAACGCATCACATTATTCTTTCAAGGAGGAAAGTCTATGCGACGTACTGTCTCTTTCCTGTGCCTGCTGTTAACGCTGGCGCTGGTTCTGGCTGCCTGTCCCGCGCCCGCGCCGGCTGCACCGGCCCCGGCAGAACCGGCCGCTGCGCCCGCCAGCAACGAGTCCAGCGCGGCGGCGCCGGCTGCCGAAGCCAAAATCCTGCGTATTGGCGCCGCGGTCAGCGAGACCGGCAAGTATGCCCGCGAGGGCAAAGACGCCCGCCAGGGCTACCTGCTCTGGCAGGATTGGGTGAACAACGAGTATGGCGGCATCAAGGTCGGTGGCGAGCGCTACCAGGTCAAACTGATCATGTACGACGACGAAGGCGATCCCGACACCACGGCCAAGCTGGTGGAGAAGCTGATCACTGAAGACAAAGTTTCCTTTCTGCTTGGCCCCTACAGCTCCGGTCTGACCAAGAGCGCCAGCGCGATTGCCGAAAAATACAATGTATTGATGGTCGAGGGCAATGGCTCGAATGAAACTCTCTTTGCCCGTGGTTTCAAGAATCTCTTCGCTGTGCTGACGCCGGCGGGCAACTACACCGAATCGGCCTTGAAGATGCTCTCGGAAAAGGGCGCCCAATCGGTTGTGATCGCTTACGAGGACACGGCCTTCCCCACCAGCGTCGCCAAAGGCGCCGAGAAGTGGGCCAAGGAATATGGCCTGGATGTACTGGCCGCGGAGAGCTATCCGAAAGATGTGGCCGACGTGAGCGGCATCATGAGCAAGTTCAAGGGCCTCAATCCAGATATCTTTGTGGGCGGTGGCCACTTCAACGACTCCCTGCTCTTTGTACGCGCGGCCAAGGAGCTGGACTTCAACCCCAAGGCGATGGTGATCACCGTTGGCCCCAGCAATCCTGAATTTGTGGCCGAAGTAGGCGAGGACGCCAACTATATCATTGGCCCCACCCAGTGGGAGCGGACCATGTCCTACGAAGATCCCTGGTTTGGCACCGCCGAAGAGTTTGCCCAACGCTATGAAGCCAAATGGGGTGAATCACCCACCTACCAGGCTGCGGAATCCAGCTCCACTGGATTGGCTCTGCAACTGGCCATCGAAGCGGCCGGTTCTCTGGACACAGACGCCGTGCGCACAGCCCTGCAGGACCTGGATGTCACCACCTTCTATGGCCCCATCAACTTCGATGAAACGGGCAAGAATGTGGGCAAGCCCATGGGCAGCATCCAGATTCTGGACGGCAAGATTCAGGTCGTTGCCCCGCCGGCCAGCGCGGTGGCCGAGATGGCATATCCCAAGCCGGCCTGGAAGTAAATGGATTGCGTGTCTCGTGTTGCGTAGAATCGTGGCGCCTGTTCAGCCAGGCAAGATAGGGACGCAGATCTTCATGATTTGAATGGATCAACGCTGATTTATGATGGATTCATGTCAAGATCAGCGTTGATCTGCATGAAGATCGGTGGGCGCTTTCTTGTCGCTGCGTTCGCTTTTGACTGGCTGAACAGGTGCGAATGGCGCCGGTTTTTCTTCGTGTCCCCCTTCTCCCGGACGCCCTGCTGTGCTTGAATGTCACTGCGTGCGCAGTGCGCAATCTCTCACCTCTCCCAGCGGAGAACAGATCCGTGGATACATTTCTCCAAGCCCTGGTCAGCGGTATTCTGCTGGGAGGGTTCTATGCGGTCATGGTCTTAGGTTTCTCGGTCATCTGGGGTGTGATGGGCGTGATCAATCTGGCCCATGGCGAGTTTCTGATGATCGGCGCCTACTTCGCCTGGGCCATGTTTCGCACATTTGGTCTGGACCCCTTCGTTTCCATGCTGTTGGTGCTGCCGTTGATGTTTGTCGTGGGCTATGCGTTGCAGCGGGGATTGATCAACCGGGTGGTGGAACGACCCCACCTCATCTCCCTTCTCGTGACCTTTGGCCTCTCCATCAGCCTGGCCAACCTCTACAAACTGATCTACTCGGCCAGCCCGCGCAGCGTCTCGGTCAGCTACAACGGCTCAGTCTCTTTGGGACCCATCACCCTGCCCATTGTCAAGGCTCTGATCCTGGGTGTGGCGCTGGTCTTCATGGGCGCGCTCTCCCTTTTCCTGCAGAGGACCCGCATCGGCAAGTCGATCCGGGCGGCGGCCCAAAACCGGAACGCGGCCCGCATCGTGGGCATCGAAGTCGGCCACGTGTATGCCATCACCTTCGGCATTTGCGTAGCCCTGACCGCGGCCGCCGGCGCCATGTTGAGTATGACCGCGCCCGTCTTCCCGTTTATGGGCCCCCCCTTCACCTTGAAAGCCTTCACCATCACCGCGCTGGGCGGCCTGGGCCGCATCCCCGGCGCTCTGTTGGGTGGGATGCTCCTGGGCATCGTTGAAATCATGGTGGCGACATTTGTCCCCGGCGTGGGCACAAATCTGGGCATCGCCACCAGCTTTATCCTGCTCGTGGTCGTGTTGATCGTTCGTCCTCAAGGGCTGTTGCAGGGGCTGCGTCCCATGGAGGTGTCCGAATGACAAAACGGCTCGGAAGGTTTTTCAACGGATGGGGAGGACTGGTCGTCTGGCTGGCGCTGATCGCCATCCTTTCCCTCTTTCCGTTCACCGATCCCAAAGGCGTGGCCCTGCTCACGGCGACGCAGGTTTTCATCCTCGTTACGTTGGCCTCCAACTGGAATCTCATCGGTGGGATGACAGGCTATGTGGATTTCGGCCACGCCGTCTTCTTCGGCATCGGCGCCTATGTCATGGGGATTCTGGCCACCCAGATGCAGGGGTATATCCTGATTGCTCCCCACCTCGGCTTCTGGCCGGCCCTGCCTTTCGCCGGCATCATCGCCGCTCTCTTTGCCCTGCTCATCGGTCTACCTACGCTGCGTCTGAAAGGCCCCTACTTCTCCATCGCCATGCTGGGCACATTTGTTGCCATGCGTGAGGTCATCCGTATCCTCAAGCCCTTCACCGGCGGCGGCGAGGGGCTGGACCTGCCCCCCATCCTCAATCGCCAGGGGGACTACTATTTTATGCTGGGCGTGATGGGCTTCGTGGTGGCGCTCATGTGGTGGATTCGCCGCAGCGAATTCGGACACAGCCTGATCGCCATCCGTGAGGACGAGGTGGGCGCCGAGATGCGGGGCATCAACACCACGGCCCACAAGGTCATCGCCTTTATGACCGCGGCCTTTCTCACCGGGATTGTGGGCGCATTCTGGGCCTATCAGAATACGTACATCGATCCGGATGTGGTCTTCATTGAGAAACGTACAGTGGAGATGGTGATGATGAGCATGTTGGGCGGGCTGGGGACTGTGTGGGGGCCGCCGCTGGGCGCAGCCACCCTCTACTTTCTGCAGGACCTGGTCTGGGGCAAGTTCCTCCAGTACCATCTGCTCATTTTGGGCCTGCTCTTGATTCTGCTCGTACTCTTCGTGCCCGAGGGCATTCTGGGAACCCTGGGCGACCGCAGCAGTACATCGTTGGGCCGGCTGTTCAGTCGAATGCAGCGCAGAGGCGATGGGTGAAGATTCCCCCAAGAATCGTGGCGTAAAAGGATGGCTCAACAGGGATTCAGGGGGCAACCCGCACGATTTCACTTCCACACTCTACGCTTTTGGCTGTGAGGAAAAGCAATGACCCACACACAACCTCTCTTGGAAGGGCGCGGCGTCTCCAAATTTTTTGGCGGTCTGGCCGCGGTCAGCAACGTGGACTTCTGCGTCTATCCCGGCGAGATCGTCGGGCTGGTGGGGCCGAACGGCAGCGGCAAGACGACACTCTTCGACTGTCTCAGCCGGGTGCAGGACCTCGACCGCGGCCACATCTACTTCAAAGGCCAGGATGTGACCCATTTGCGCCCCTACCAGATCGCCCATTTGGGGTTGGCCCGCACCTTCCAGGTCATCCGGGTCTATCGCAAGATGACTGTACTGGAAAACATGATGATCAGCCGCCAGTGGCGGGGTGAATCTTTTCTGGGAATGCTCAAGCCCAGACACGCGGACACAGAAGCCAGAGCCAGACAACTGCTCGATTTTCTCCAGATCAGCCACCTGACCCACGAACAGGCCGGCCATCTCTCCGGCGGCCAACGCCGTCTCTTGGAGATCGGCATGGCGCTCATGCCCGATCCGGATATTGTTCTGCTGGACGAGGCCACCTCCGGTGTCAATCCCACCCTGATCGAAACGATCATCGGCCGCATCCGCGCCCTGAACCGGGAGCAGAACAAGACGTTTCTGCTCATCGAGCACAATATCGACTTCATCGCCGACCTGTGCAGCCGGGTCTATGTGCTGAACTACGGGGAGAAGCTGGCCGAGGGAACCCCCCAGGAGATCATGGAGAACGAGGCGGTGATCGACGCCTATTTTGGGGCCTAAATAGATTGTTTGAGATTGGAGAGTAGAGATTCAGATGACACATTTCTCTGGCAACGGTTCCCCCCTCCTCGCCGTCCGGGACATCTACGCCGGCTACCAGGACTTCGATATTCTCAAAGGCGTGAACCTGGACGTCTATTCCGGCGAGATTGTGTGCGTGATCGGACCCAACGGCGCCGGCAAATCGACAGTGTTCAAGGCCATCTACGGCTTTGTCAAGATCCGCCAAGGCACGGTCACCTTTGCCGGGCGCGAGATGACCAACCGGCGCCCCCAGGAAGTCCTGGACGCGGGCGTCTCGATCGTCCCCCAGTTGCGCAGCGTCTTTCCCCAGATGACAGTGCTGGAAAACCTGGAAATGGGCATGTTCCTGGAACGGGACCAGTCGCAGGTGCGCCAGCGCATCGACTATGTGCTGGGACTCTTTCCCCGCCTGGCGGAACGACGAAGCCAACTGGAGGGCACCATGTCCGGAGGCGAGCAACGTATGTTGGAGATCGGTCGCTCGCTGATGCTGCAACCCAAAATGGTGATGATGGACGAGCCGAGCGCCGGCCTGTCTCCTCTGATCACACGCATGATCTTCGAGAACATCCAGCGGCTGAACCAGGAGTTGGGGCTGACTGTGCTGATGATCGAACAGAATGCCCGCCAGGGACTGGAGGCCAGCCACCGGGGCTATGTGTTGGAACTGGGCGAGAACAGTTTTGAGGGGCCGGCCCAGGAATTGCTGGAAAATCCCAATGTACGCCGCGCCTTCCTGGGCGGACACTAGGCGGGGATGGGAGACTGAGGATTAGAGATTGGGTGGGGCGTGTTTAGCCCATCGGATTTGGTTTCGAGTCATCAGTGAGCAGTAATCAGTGGGTGTGGCAACTGATTACTGCTCACTGATGACTGTTTACTTACCCTTCCATCAACACTGCTTTTCCTACCAACACTACTTCCCAAATTCCAATCTCCAATGACTCTTCCTCGCTACTTCGCCCGCCGCGGTCTCTTCTACGGCTGGGTGATCGTTGCCCTCTCTTTTTTCCTCATCGCTCTCATCTTCGGTGTGCGCCTGAGTTTCGGTATCTTTCTGGATGTGCTCACACGCAGCGAGCTGGGCTGGAGCCGGGCGGCCACCGCCGGCGTTTTCAGTGTGACAATGGTCGTCTTCACCCTGCTGGGATTGCCGGCAGGCTGGCTTCTCGATCGTTTTGGTGCGCGGCGGGTCTACCTCTTCGGTCTGCTGGTGATGGTCAGCGGGCTGGTGATGACCAGCCGCATGGGCAGCCTGGTCCAGTTCTATCTGTTCTACGGCGTCTGGACCGGCGCCGGCATCACGATCCTGGGGCTGTCGATCCACGCCGCCACCCTCAGCCGTTGGTTTGGCCGCGACGGCCGCCGGGGACTCGCCATCGGCCTGGCCTTTGCAGGCACAGGTGTAGGCATCCTCGTGCTTGGCCCAACGGTCGAGCGGGTGATTGCGCTCTACGACTGGTCCACTGCTTTCCTGGTGCAGGCGTTGCTTCTGGGTGGGCTGGGCATTCCCGCCACCTGGCTCTTTCTGCGCAACCGGCCCCAGGATGTGGGACGCCTGCCGCTGGGCAGCCCGGCAACGGAGAAGACAGCCGCGCCGCAAACGCATTCCGGCGCCGACCGCCTGTGGACCCTGGAAATGGCCGTACACACCTCCACATTTTGGCTGTTGCTGCTGGCGGGAGCGTGCAGCCTGTTTGCCCTGCGCATGATCACCGTCCACCAGGTGGCGCACTTTGTCGACAACGGCATTTCTCGCCTCACCGCGGCGACCGTTTTCGGCGCTTCCGGATTGGTCACCGCAGCCGTGTTTATTATTTTCGGCCAGATCAGTGATAGAATCGGACGGAGCAACACCTTTTATATCGGCTCCGCGGCGCAGCTAACCGCCATTGGCCTGTTGCTCAGCCTGCGGCCCGGCGCTTCGCCGGCCATCCTCTACACCTATGCTCTGCTATGGGGGATCGGCGAAGGCAGTCGCAGCGGGTTGCTCACCGCCCTGGCCAGCGACCTGTTTCCTGGCCCGGCGCTGGGCGCGATTGTGGGGACCATGGGCGCGTTCTTTGGCCTGGGCGCGGCGCTGGGAAGCTGGCTGGGCGGCGCGATCTACGATTGGAGCGGCAGCTACAGCACAGCCTTCTCTCTGGCGTTGGTCGCGACCCTCGTCGCCACGGCTGCCGTGTGGGGCGCCGGACGCGCAGCCGCCCACAGTCAACAATGAGCAGCCATCAGGTTTGTGGGTTTCGCACCCACCGATCACTGTTCACCGTTAGCCACGACATCCCTATCTCCACGACATCGACCGGATCACCCCCTATCAGCGAGAACAAGCCCATGTCTATCGAACTCCTGGCCTACACCCGCCCCAATCCGGCGCTGGACCCGGCTGAACTGGCCGCGGTGAGCGATCTGGCGACGATCTGGAAGGGCCAAGGCACCGACCAGGAAAATCTCATCGAATATGCCGGGCGGGTCTGCTATCGCAGCACCCAACGCATGGGAACGGCGCCCGGTTTTATCCGGGCGCGGGTGCGGGAAGGCCACGAGGACATCATCGAGCATGTCGTCGTCACCCTGCGCGTGCGCGGCAGCGACGATCCCCTGCGCTGGCGCCTGCTCAACCGCCACTGTGAGGTCACCCAGGAGAGCGACGGCGTTTGGGTCGTCAGCGGCAACACACGTGTCTGGCTGGACCTGCTGCGCCGGGGGATCGCGCAGGAGGCGCTGCCTTTTCTTTGCACCATGGCGCCCAATGTCTATGCTGAGTTTGCCGGCGATGGGCAGGAGACCACCATCACCCCACCGCCTGTCGATTGGCCCGTGGACCTGGCCGCCCTGCAGCCAGCAGAGCGGGATGGAATGCGGGTCACGCTGCTGGGCTACACCCAGCCGCTGCTGGACGATACGGACGCACGCACCCAGCACGGCTCGGCCACCTTTCTCTTCGAAGGCATCAGCCGGGCCTGCACCCACCAACTGGTGCGCCACCGGCTGGCGAGCTTCAGTCAAGAGAGCCAAAGGTACGTCGGACTTGACAAAGGAGACTGGAATGCGATCATTCCACCGGCGATTTCTGCCCATGAGGAAGCCAGAGCCAGGTTGACGGAAGCGTGGGTCTATCTACAGGAGACCTATCGAGACCTGCGGGACATGGGGATTCGCAAGGAGGACGCCCGTTTCTTGCTGCCCAATGCGGCCGAAACCCGTATTGTGACCACCATGAACTTTTCCGCCTGGAGCCATTTTCTCTGGCTGCGGGCTGTGGACAAAGCCGCCCAGTGGGAGATTCGAGCCATGGGCCAACGTGTGCTGGAGATGCTGTACGCCATCGCGCCCGATGTCTTTGCCCCGCATTGGCAGGTGTACGTGGAGCAGTTTGGTGGGGGAGAGGGATTGGCAATTGGGGAGTAGAGATTGGAGATTCGCCCAACCCAATACTACAACGAGAGTTCACGTAGAGGCGAGGCATTCCGCCCAGATGGGGGCTGAACGATCTAGTTTGAAAAGCAGAAATGGACTCACTCATGCTCCAATTACCAGGAATGCCTTGCTCCACACAGCCTTGACCTGCCAAGTTTCGTTGTCGTGCTAATCTCCAATCTCACAATCAAGAGAGGGCGGCTCGTGTGAGCCGCCCTCTTTATGATTAGAGATAGAATCGTTGCTGGCCTAGAAGCCGTCGGCAAACTTCTCCAGCTTATTGATCGCCCGCAGGGTCACGTAGACTGTCTGTGTCTTGACATTCACGGCGATCTCGTAGGGATCCACACCGACGCTAACCGTAGCGACCACATTGTTGGCCGGCCCAATCACTGTTACGGTGCCCGCTGCGGTATCGGCCACAAAGAGATTGTTCGTCACCGGGTCCACAACCAGCCCCGTGCCGCCCACATCTGGACCTGTGCCGCTGTTGCCCACTGGCACCGTGGCGAGCGGGACGAGAGACTTCGAGCGCTTCTCAAAAATGTCCACGTACCACTTGCCGCTGGGAATTACGTAGGTTATGTAAACTTTGTTGTTGTTCGAGTTGTACGCTATCGCGAATGGCACTGTCCGTTGCTGATTGCCAAAGTCTTTCGTCTCAGACGTATCGCTCAAGCGCCAGCCGTTGCCATCTTTGTACAGAACCCAGACATTGCCTGTGTCCCGGTTACCGACGATCAATTGCTTATTGATCTGATCCGCTGCGAGACCATAAGGGCCTTTGCCGCCCGTACCCAGATACTGGACCACATTGCCGTTCTGGATGATGGCGATGCCATTGAGTCCGCGGACGACCACAGCCACCGTATTAATGTCAGGGAAGATCGCCATCAGGGCCGGATTGGGGCCGACGGCGATCTTCTTCTTCACGGCCAGCGTGTTGGCGTCATAGACCCAGACATCGCCGCTGGCAAAGTTGCTCACGTAGACCTCGTTCAGTCCTTCGTTGATCACCACGTCCCACGGTTGATCGCCGGCCGGCGCTGTGGCCACGACTTTATTGGTGGACGGGTCGTACTTGATCAGTGTGTCTGTATCCCGGCTGGAGATGAAGATCATCTGCATGCTATCGTGTACAGCAATGCCCTTGGTGTGGATCAGGCTATCCACCGGGCAGCCGGCCGGCGGGCAATCCGGTTCACCCTCGCCGCCGGCGGTCCCGGTCGGCGTCGGTGTGGGTGTGGGCGCAGGCGCGCCGCCCAACACGGGCAGGAAGAGCGCATGTTTTTCGGGATTGGCGACCGTGACGTTGGCGGGCGATGCGCCGACAACCGGGTCCACCTTGTCGCCGTTCTCATCTGTCGCCGTGCCCGTGGAGGCCACATTGGCTGTATCCTGCAAGGTGATTAGCTTGAAGGTGACTATGAACTGCACCGACGCGCCTGGCGCCAGATCGCCCAGGTCGGTGGTCACGTCGGCCCAGTCCAGTGTGCCGTTGTTGCCGCTCACCATCACAGCCGGCGTGCTAATGCTCGTGCGCACGAACTGGATGATGTTGGCCTCGTAGATGTCCTGCACAGGAATCTGGACCAGTGTGGTGTCGCCCAGGTTGCTCACGCGGATGGTGAAGACGATTTCGCCGTTCAGCGCCACCGGGCCGGTGGGGCTGGTGGTCGTCTTGAGGATACCGATGGCCGGGTTGGTGATGCGCACCGGCGCCTGGTCCTGTCTGTCGGGCACGGTATTGCCCTTGTCGTCCTGGGCGCCGCTGACCGTAGCCACGTTGATGGTCTGTTTGTTGGGCAGCAGGTCGGTGCTCTTCTTGGTCACAAAGGTCACGGCCAGCACTTTGCTCTCGCCGGGCTGCATGACGCCGCCGCCGGTGATGTCGTTCCATAGGAGTTGGCCGCCGGCATTATCCACCGAATCCGGCGCCGGAATCGCATTGACATACCCCAGGTAGGTCGGGTCAAACGTGTCCTGCAGGGGCACTGTGACCAGCGTCGTGTTGCCCGTGTTGACCACTGTGATGACAAAGCTGATCGTGCTGCCCTGGACGACGATCCCATCCGCAGCCCCGTTCGACGGAATCAGCCGCTTGGTGACGGAGAGATTGGGCTGCGCGGCCCCGGTCGTCGCCGTCGGTGTGGGCGTCGGGGTCGGCGTATGGGTTGGCGTCGACGTCGGCGTGCTGGTCGGCGTCGGTGTACTGGTCGGCGTCGGCGTCGGTGTATTGGTCGGTGTCGGCGTCGGTGTATTGGTGACCGAAGGCGTGGGCGTCGGCGTCGGCGTGTTGGCCGGTTTGTACATGCCGGCGTCGATGTCGTTGTTCACGGTTCCGGACACGACCGGTATCGGCGCCGTGGAGCCGTTGTTGGGGTCGGCGTCGCTGTCGATGCTCGGGTTGCTGCCCTGACCCTGGGGACTGATGACATAGAGCGCCGGTTTCTCAAAGACAACCGTGTATTGGCCAGGGGCCAGGTTGTCGAAGGAATACTTGCCGCTGCCATCGGTGGGGATCGTCTGTACTGGGTTGGTGTCACCCACCTTGAAAAGTTTGACCGTTACGCTGGGAATCCCCAACTCGCCGTTGCCCTGGATACCGTTCTTGTCCACATCGTTCCATACAAAGTCGCCGATGTGACCAGGGGTGTACATCCCTGCATCCACGGTCACGTTGTCCTCGCCCGCGGCCAGGGTGATCACGTCCGAACGCCCTGTCGTGGTATCGGCATTGCTGTCCACCGAAATGTCGCCGCCCACACCCTTGGGGCTGAATGTGCGACCGCTGGGCAGAACAAACTCCACCATGTAGTTGCCAGCGCTCAATTTGTCGAAACTGTACATACCCACGCTGCCGGCGGCGCTGTCGGTCGTGGTGCTGGTGATGAGGTTGCCGCCGCCGTCCAACAGGCGCACGGTCACAGCGCCGATGCCCGGCTCGCCCACGTCCTGAATGCCGTTGCCGTTTTGATCGTCCCACACCCGGTCGCCGATAGAGCCGGTGATGGCTACTTTGGCGTCGTCGGTGTCGGTCACGTCCGTGTTGGAAATCTTGCTGCCGAAGGTGTCGGCCGGCGTACCTTTGGCCGTAGCGATGTTGACGTAATCGCCTGAGATGACCCGCTGCGCAGTGCAGGTGTCACTTGCACCGGGGGCATAGGGGCCAGATTTGGAGCAGACGGTGAAATCATCAGCCGGGTTGCCCGGCGTGCCGTTGTCGTCGGTGAGTACAACGTCGATCAGGCTGGTCTCACCGGTATTGGTAAACGTGTAGGTGAAAAGGACGTTTGTCTGCCCGCTGATCTGCAATGTAGAGCCGTCGGGCGCGTTGCCGGCGGTCTTCACCACCTTGATGCCGGCTTTGGCAAAGCCGAAGTCGAAATCGTTGCGGTTCTTGATCGAGGCCGGCTCGATAACCAGGGCCGGGTTCCCGTAGATGGTGCTGCCACTGGTCAGCACATAGCCGTCGAGTGGCTGACCCGGGTCGAACATATTGCTGGGAATCTCGACATGGTAGACAGGGCCGCCAAAGGTGATCTGGACAAGATAGTAACCCGGCGTGGTGGATGAGGTGACCGTGGTGGCAAAGATGGTGTCGCCGCTGTCCAACACATTGGGAGTGGTTCCGTCGTCGTTCCACACCTTGACGGTCACGCCCGGTATGCCCGGCTCGCCAGCATCCTGAAAACCGTTGCCATTCAGGTCGTGCCAGACCATATCGCCCAGGCTGGAAGCGCCCTGGGGCGCTGCGATCTCCTGGGGCTCGGCCGCAGCCGCAATGCTCACGCCGAGCAGCATGGCAACCAGAAGCCCGCACAGGGCTAATAAAATCGTAAATTGGGTGTAGCGCTTTTTCATCGGTGCTCGCTTTTCCATAGGAACAATACCCTCCTGAGTTCGAAAAATCTATCTGGCACTACCTTATCACAGAATACTGACGAAAACTATTACGGTTTGCTGATAGAAATGAGAGGACCGACAAAGAAATGGGATATTTTGGAGAGAAAACCAAACGAGGAGGGGAGGGCTGGAGATTGGAGGTTGGAGGTTGGAGATTGACTCAGCCCGATCTCCAGTTTCCAATCTCCAATCTCTCTAGCGGTTGACCGCGGGCAGGAATAGGCCATACGTCCGTGCTTCTGGC
>Ga0114931_10009003_pt1 | contig 12003 bp, 12 predicted proteins | sample 2SBtaG_FD_89579 | JGI IMG/M metagenome (GOLD analysis project Ga0114931, IMG submission 89579) | Deep subsurface microbial communities from Kolumbo volcano to uncover new lineages of life (NeLLi) - 2SBTROV14_V59a metaG | ecosystem: Environmental > Aquatic > Marine > Volcanic | place: Kolumbo...
CTGACCGCCGACCATGGCAACTGCGAACAGCTGGTCGATCCGGACACGGGCAAACCGCACACCCAGCACACAGTCAATCCTGTGCCTTGCATGATCATTGATCAGATCCGCTGGAAGCTGGCCAGCGAGGGCGGCCTGGTGGATATCGCGCCCACTGTGCTGCAATTGATGGGACTGCAGCAACCCGGCTCCATGACCGGCCACTCACTATTGCTCAAGCCGGTGGATTCCTCTTCGGCAGCGGCCTGACAGCCTAACGAATTGTTCCCGCCTCCAGGCCGGTGATACGGGCCAGGGTCTCCGTCATGGTCACACCCAGGCGGTTGGCAAACTGCTCGAATGGATCTGGCTTGACAGTGTAATCGACGATCTTTTTCTGACCGACGATCTCCCGCGCCACATAGCTGGCGCTGCCCAGGCCGTCCACCAGTCCCAGTTTTACACTTTGTTTCCGGTCCAAACCAGCCCCGAGAACAGCTCATCATTCTCTTTCAACCTGTCACCACGGCCGGCCTTGACCATGTTGATGAACTGTTTATGGATATCTTCCAGCATGGTCTTGACATGCTTCACATCCGAATCCTGGAGCGGTGAAAAGGGGTCGAGAAAACCCTTGTGTTTGCCGGCGGTGAACATGCGCCGCTCCACCCCGAGTTTGTCCATGGTATCCACAAAGCCGAAGCCATTCATGATGACCCCGATAGAACCGACCATGCTGGCCTTGTCGGCGTAGATCTCGTCCGCCGCCGAGGCAATATAATAGCCACCCGAGGCACACATGTCAGAGATTACGGCATACACCGGTTTGTTGGGATGAAGCTTGCGCAGGCGTTTGATTTCGTCGTAGACATAGCCGGCCTGGACCGGACTGCCGCCAGGGGTGTTCATGCGCAGGATAATGGCCTTGGCATGGCTGGACTCGAAAGCGTCACGCAGGCTGGAAATGATATTGTCGGCACTCGCTTCGGAATCGGCCGCGATAACACCGCGGACATCGATCAGGGCAGTATGCGGCGAGGTCATGGCCAGACCGCCTTCGCGCCCGGGCAGCAGGGCCACCAGGAAGATGATCAGATAGGCGATGATAAACAGCTTGAAGAAGATACCCCAGCGTCGTGCGCGGCGTTGTTCCTTGAGCGCATTCATGGCCAGACTGGTGATGACCTCACGTTCCCAACCAGGTTCATCGGTGCTCTTTTTTTCCTCGACGGCGGAGTTTTCTGTCCAGGGGTCCCGGGATGACGATGGATTATTGTCTTCTTGCATCACTGTGTCCCTTTAGTTTTGCTATACGTTGTCGGCCAACCAAGTCGCCAGGGCGGCTACGCTGTCCAGGCAGGCCAGTGGCGCCAGGCTTGCCAGCCGCTGTGGTTCATGAGCGCCATAGGTGACCGCCAGTGACGCCGTCCCGGCCCGCCGGGCCATTTCCAGATCGTATTCCGTATCTCCCACCATCAGGGTGCGTTCAGGCGTGATGTCCAACTCGGCAATAATTTCGCGCAACATCATGGGATCCGGTTTGGAACAGGTCTCGTCGGCGCAACGGGTGGAATGAAAATAACGCCGGCAATCTGTCTCGTCCAGGGCCCGATCCAGCCCCTTGCGGCTTTTTCCTGTCGCCACACCCAGCCACAGCCGGCGCTCCTGCAAGGATTGTAGTATCTCATGTACCCCGTCAAACAGCACTTCAGGCATTGGGCAGGCCACCAGGAAATGGTGGCGATAGCAGTCTACAAATCGTGGGGCAAGCTCGGGTTCCAGCTCCGGATGAAGGGTGTTGATGGCCTCCTGCATCCCCAGGCCGATGATATTGCGGCACTCGGCATCGCTCCTGTCAGGCAGCCCCATGGCCGTGCCCGCTGCCTGCAACGAGGCGACGATGCGGGCGGCGGAATCCATCAGGGTGCCGTCCCAGTCGAAAACAATCAGCTCAAATTGTGCAGACATCCGGACTCAACTCAACTTCTTCAACACGGCTTCCAGGGGCTCGTCCAGTGGCGCCTTTACTTCCAGGCGGCCGCCGTCCCAGGGAAATTCCAGCCGGCTGGCGTGCAGAAACAGCCGTTTCAGACCGTATTCCCGCATTTCCCGGTTAAATGCCTTGTCGCCGTATTTGTCGTCACCAGCCAGCGGATGACCGCTGTGGCTGGCATGTACGCGAATTTGATGGGTACGGCCGGTGAAAAGTTCAACCTCCATCAGGGTCGCCAGCTTGAAGCGCTGCTGCGGGGTGAAACGACTGGCCGCCTCCTTGCCGTCAGCACTCACCCGCACGACCCGCTCACCTGAACTCACGGTGTTCTTGCGCAGCGGCGCATCAATCACCCGGCTGCCGCCACGCCATTTGCCCTTGCACAGGGCCAGGTAGAATTTATTCACCTCGCCGCTACGCAGGGCCTCGTGCAGCCGGCGCAGGGCGGAACGCTTCTTGGCAATCAGCAGGCAACCCGAGGTGCCCCGGTCTAAGCGGTGCACCAGCTCCAGGTTCCTGCATTCGGATTTCAGTTTGCGTATCGCCTCGATGACACCGTAGCTGATCCCACTGCCGCCATGCACGGCAATTCCGGAGGGCTTGTTGAGCACGATCAGGGCATCATCTTCGAACAGCACATTGCGCTCAATACGCTCCAGCACCCCCCGGCCGGGTTCGGCAGGGGCCTCTCTGTCCGCCTGGCGCATGGGGGGAATCCTGACCTGATCGCCCGCCTGGAGGCGGTATGGCGGCTTGACCCGCCCTTTATTGACTCGCACCTGTCCGGTGCGTAACAGACGATAAATCATGCTTTTGGGCACGCCTTTGAGGAAACTCAGCAGAAAATTGTCGATACGCTGGCTAGCACGTTCGGCGTCAATTTCGACTATTTGTACGCAGCGGTGTGCATTTTCCGAAAAATCAGTCATTTATAGTCACTTTTTAAGCCGGAAATGTATTTCCAGCAACAGGGGAACGTGTTATATTCAGCAGGTGTGATCCGGAATGTTTGGCCGTTAATACGATATGGCCTTCTGAATTTTACCGGCTCCCGGATGCAATACTGAAATCGTCTGATTTTGAGCCGCAGGGCGAACGTTAACATGAAGAACGAAATCAGGCGGGGTATTGTCAACAAATGGTTAAAACTGCCAATAGTCATATTTGGTGGTTGAACAAATTTTAGCACTTCATGAAGAGCGGATAAATTTTTCATGGAGTAGCGCAACAAAATGCGCGCAGCCCGCAGGGCTAAATCAAGCAATAAATTTGTAGTTAAACGAACATCGGCGTACCCGTGATGCATGGGCAGCTGAATGGACCCTGTCAGTAGACAGCAGGACCGAGCAGGTCGAACATTTAACGGATTCTATACTTGCCGGCGCGCACCTTTGTGAAGCAGCCGCACGGTGACAGAGTAGCGAGAAATTTACGGCCAGCCAGCGTCATATCATCGTCGATGATGTATGACAATCATGCTGCACTGCGGTAATTGATTTTAAATTGCAGCTGTTCATTCAGTCTCCGCCCGTCCTGGTACGGGGCATACGCCCAGGAGATAAATTAAAATGAGAAGAATGCTAATCAACGCAACTCAGAAAGAGGAGTTGCGTGTCGCACTCGTCGACGGTCAGCGCCTGTATGACCTCGATATCGAATTGCCCGGCCGGGAACAGAAAAAGTCCAATATCTACAAGGGCAAAATCACCCGCATCGAACCCAGCCTGGAAGCCGCTTTCGTGGACTATGGTGCCGAACGCCACGGTTTCCTGCCGCTCAAGGAAATCGCCCCCAGCTGCTACGTCCGTCAGCCCCAGGACAGCAATCGCCGCCCCAACATCAAGGAAATCCTGAAAGAGGGCCAGCAGGTTGTCGTCCAGGTGGACAAAGAGGAGCGCGGCAATAAGGGCGCCGCATTGACCACATTCATCAGCCTGGCCGGTCGCTACCTGGTGCTGATGCCCAACAACCCCCGTGCCGGTGGTGTGTCGCGCCGTATCGAGGGCGAGGACCGCAGCGAACTGCGCGAGGCCATGGCCGACATGGAGATTCCGGAAGGCATGGGCGTGATTGTGCGCACCGCCGGTGTCGGCAAGAGCACCGAAGAACTACAGTGGGACCTGGATTACCTGGTACGCCTGTGGCAAGCCATCGAAAAAGCCGGCCAGGAGCGCTCTGCCCCTTTTCTGGTCTATCAGGAGAGCAACCTGATCATCCGCGCCATCCGCGACTACTTCCGCCAGGACATCGGTGAAATTCTGATCGATTCAAAGGAAGTCTATGACTACGCTCAGGATTTCATGACCCAGGTCATGCCACACAACAAGAAGAAGCTGAAATTCTACGACGACAGCGTCCCCCTCTTCTCGCGCTATCAGGTGGAAAGCCAGATAGAGACCGCCTTCCAACACGAGGTGCGTCTGCCCTCCGGCGGCGCCATCGTCATCGATCGTACCGAGGCACTGGTCTCCATCGACATCAACTCCTCGCGTGCTACCCAAGGCAGTGATATCGAGGAGACTGCACTGAACACCAACCTGGAGGCGGCCGAGGAGATCGCCCGCCAACTGCGCCTGCGTGACCTGGGAGGCCTGATCGTCATCGACTTCATCGACATGACGCCGTCACGCAACCAGCGCGAGGTTGAAAACCGCCTGCGCGAGGCACTCAAGATGGACCGCGCCCGCGTCCAGGTGGGACGCATCTCACGCTTCGGCCTGCTGGAGATGTCGCGCCAGCGCCTGCGCCCGTCGCTGGAAGAATCCATCCAGACTACTTGCCCGCGCTGCAAGGGCGAAGGCTCGATCCGTAATGTTGAATCCCTTGCCCTCTCCATCCTGCGCCTGATCGAGGAAGAGGCGATGAAGGAGAACTCGGCCCGCATCGAAGCCCAGCTGCCACTGCAGGTGGCCACTTTCCTGCTCAACGAAAAACGCAAGGCAGTCAGCGAGATCGAGGCACGCCACGATATTCACGTGGTTCTGGTACCCAACCCGGCACTGGATACCCCCAGCTACGAGGTCAAACGCATCAAGGCTGAAGAGCTGAAAGAGATCGAGGGGGCCAGCAGCTACCAGATCATCAAGGATATCGAAAACGAAGAAGAGACCGTCGCCAGGCAGCAGGCCCAGAGCGAACAGCCCGCTGTCAGCCGTGTCCAGCCGAGCACCCCTGTTCCTGCCCCTGCCGCAGCACCGACGCCCAAGGCCTCCGCCGCCCAGCGTGATGCCGAGGCGGGCTTTATCAAACGCATGTGGAACGGCCTGTTCGGCAACAACAAGGAAGAGGCCGAGGAAAAAGACGAAAAACCACCGCAGAAAAAACAAGAGACCAAAACTGGCGAAAAGTCCGGCACCCGTCGCTCAGGCCAGCAGGCACGCGGCAACGGTGGTGGTGGCCGCCGCTCCTCATCGCGTCGCGGTGGTGGTCAGTCACGCGGGCGCCGTTCCTCCGGCCGCAGTAAACAGGGCGAGGAAAAGCAGCAGCCGATAACAGCAGCAACCCAGGCGGAAGCTGAAGCTGCACCGGCCCCCGCCGGTGATACCGAGAAACAAGAGCGTCCCGCCGGTTCAGGACGAAGTCGACGCGGCCGCCGAGGTGGCAGGCGTCGTCGTCCCAATGGCGGCCAGGCCCAGCGCCAGGCCAAAACTGAGAACGGCGAATCGGCCAAGGATCAGACCACCCAGCCAGAAACTGAGTCTCAACAGGGCCAACGCCCAGCCGAGACAGCAGCCAAGCCGGAGCAGAAGCGTAAACGTAGCCCCGCAGCAGAACAGCAGCCAAAACAGGGCCGTGAGGCGACATCTGGCGCCCAGGAGCCGGTAGCCAAGACCGAAAGCAGGCCCGCCGAGCAGGCCGACAAAGGAAATGAACGGCCCAGAACGGGGTCCCAGCCGGTGGCAGATACGATGTCCAAAGCGGCTGAGCCGGTGCAAAAGAGTATGGATCTGCCACCGCCAGAGCAGAAAGCCCCGAGTAGCCCCGCTGCCGAGAAGCCTGCCCCAGCCGCCGAGAAACAGAGCGTCCAGGAGTAATGCGGGCTAGCCCGGGCAATGTTAAGCGCATTGCCCGGACCGTTTTACATGTGGATCAAAGATGCCGGCTGCGGATATCCTGCAGTAGACCGGCGCTGGCATCCTCGATCAGATCCAGCACCTTCTCAAACCCGCTTGCCCCGCCGTAATAAGGATCGGGCACCTCATCCTCCTGCTGCTCGGCGGCAAAGTCGAGAAACAGGTGCAGCTTCCCTTCATGACCGACCGGACAAATCATTTCCAGTCGCTGGTGATTGTCATGATCCATGGCCAGCACATAATCGAACACTTCAAAATCCTCTGCCGTGACCTTGCGCGCCCGCAGGCTGGCGAGATCGACACCGCGCCGTGCCGCCGCGGCCTGGGCGCGTGGATCCGGCGGTTCACCGACGTGATAGGCATGGGTGCCAGCGGAATCCACTTCGATCAGGTGTGAAAGGGATTCATCATCAATCATTTTAAGGAAAACACCATGAGCGGTCGGTGAGCGGCAGATATTGCCCATGCAAACAAAAAGTACTTTAACCATGACAGCGTCCTCCGGATTTTCTATAATGATTCTAGCCCGGATGTTTCATAAATTCGCGTGATTATCGCGCAGTATATTGGTTTCACAAGGGATTTTCTGAAGGCGTCGCGTATCGGTGATTACGCGCAACTGAAGAAAATCACGTGTGGAATCAAGAGGCAAGCGAGAACACGTGCAATTTATGAAACATCCGGGCTAGGATTAATACAATATCCTACGGCAAAGAAGGTTCAGCACCATGCACAGCCAGACAGTGAATGTGAACACCCTGCGCAATCTCATCGGACAGGAAGTCCAATATAAGGGGCAGCTCTGCATGATTATTGAAATCGTCGAGGATATTCCTGCCGTAATCCTGCAGCACCACGAGTCCTCCACCACCATCCAGCCCGATCAACACGGCGAAGCTCATCGCAAGGTGCCTCGCACCGTTACCCTGCCGGTCATGGACGAGGAAGGCGGCGGTTATCACCCCGCGTTTTGCGATCTGGATATTATTCACCTGCTCGGGGAAACCGTATCAACTCTGCGTTGCCCCTAAGCCGGCTTTTCAACCTTGTCCTTCCAGCAACTGCCTTACACGAACCAGATCGGCCTCGGTATCAATACCGGCAGCTGAAGAGACCTGCGCCTCGGCAACATGGATTTTATGGCCATGCCACAACACGCGCAGCTGTTCCAGCGATTCCATGCGCTCCAGCTCAGTTACGGGCCAGCTGACATACTCACGAATAAACCCGGCGTGATATGCATATAGACCGATATGGCGGTAATGCAGGGCCTGTTCCGGCAGCTCCTCGGTGGTGACCGAAAAGGCATCCCGATCCCAGGGAATGGGGGCACGGCTGAAGTAAATGGCATAACCTTCCCGATCGCTGATGACCTTGACCGCATGGGGATCGAACAGTTCGGCCGCCGTCTGGATACGCTCGGCCAGGGTGGCGACGCTGGCCGGCGGGTGATCGGCGAGGTTCTGCGCCACCTGATGGATCAGCTCGGGCGGCATGAGGGGCTCGTCACCCTGCAGGTTGACCACAATGGCATCATCCGCCAGTCCGATCTTGCCCACCACCTCTGACAGCCGTTCAGTACCGGAACTGTGTTCGGCCGAGGTCATGCACACCTCGGCGTCGAAGCCGGCAGCGGCTTCAGCCACACGTTTATCGTCAGTGGCGATGATGATGCGCTCCGCCCCACTCTCCCGCGCCCGTTCATGCACATGCTGGATCATCTTCTTGCCGGCAATCTCCAGCAGTGGTTTGCCGGGCAGGCGCGTCGATTCATAACGCGCCGGGATGATCACGCAAAACTGCACTACTCGACCTCTTCGAGACTCATGCGGCGTGCTTCATCCTCAAGCATGACCGGAATATCGTCACGGACCGGATAGGCCAACCGGTCGGCCTTGCAGACCAGCTCGTTCGCTTCCTTGTGGTATTGCAGCGGTCCTTTACAGACCGGACACACCAGAATATCCAAAAGTTTTTTGTTCATATGCCTTACCCGATTAATTGTTTGAGCATCTGCAGCAGGCGTAATGCTAACGCCTCCGGCAATCGCGCCTCAACAGGAACATACCACATCCGTGACGAGGCGAAGGGACGACATTTTACCGCATCCTTCTCTGTCATGATGACCGGCAGCCCATCGTCGAATGCCATATCCTGCGCGCTAAAGGGGTGATGGTCAGGAAAGGGGTGTTCGATCACCTCAAGACCGCGACTTTCGAGCAGTTGAAAAAAACGCTGTGGATTGCCTATACCGGCCACGGCATGGACTTGTTGTCCAGCAAAGGATTCGAGCGCACGGGAGAGGGACTCATCCGCAAGGGATTTTATCTCACCACTTTCCAGGCTCATGGCGAATTCACCCTGGCTGGCCAGACCATTGGCGACGACAAAGTCGACACGATTCAGCCGCGACGTTGGCTCACGCAAGGGTCCGGCGGGCAGGCAATGACCATTGCCGAAACGCCGCTCCCCGTCCACCACTGCCAGTTCGATATCACGCTTCATGCGATAGTGTTGCAGACCGTCATCCGCCACAATGACATTGCAGCGACCGTGTTTGAGCAGTTGTTTCGCCGCCTTCACCCTGTCCGGACCGGCCACCACAGGACAGTTACATTGCCGTGCCAGCAGCACAGGTTCATCGCCCACCGTGCGCGGGTCGCTATCGGGGCGTACCTGTTGCGGCCAGCGCTGCGCCTCGCCACCGTAGCCACGCGTCACCACGCCCGGCTGATAACCCGCCTTGCGTAACAGTTTCACCAGCCAGGCCACCAGTGGTGTTTTGCCTGTGCCGCCGACATTGATATTGCCCACTACGATCACCGGCACCCCCAACGCATAGCTGCGCCGCAGGCCCAGTCGATAGGCCAACCGCCGCAGCAGTGCCAGGCTGCGAAACAGCCATTCAGCCGGCAACAGCCAGAGCGGGGCGCGTGGTGAGTACCAATAACGTTCCGGTGATTTCATGGAAAGCGTGTCAGTGTGACGCAATTATTGTTGTTTCTGTTTCCGCGTGGAAATGGACATGCGCAGCAATCCCACCTGCCGGGCCGCATCCATGGCTGTGACCACCGACTGGTGAGGGGCCATGGCATCGGCGCTGATGATCACGGGCGGACTCTTACGGTCGCCCTTGGCCTTGCGCAGGGCCCGTTTCAGGGTGTCGATCTGGGTGTTGATCACCTGTTGCTTGTCGATGTAATAGTGGCCGTCACGATCTATGACGATCTCCAGCGGATGCCCCACCTGCTCCACCGGCTTATTGGAGGCCTGGGGCAGATCAATCTTGATTGCTGATTCATCACGAAAGGTCGTGGTGACCATGAAAAAGATCAGCAGCAGAAACACCACATCGATCAGTGGCGTCAGATTGACCGACAGCTCCTCGCGACGGAATTTGCGCAGGTTCAATTTATTCCCCCTCCGCCAGATCCTGTTCGCGCAGGCCCAACAGAACCTCCACCAGTTTCAGGGACTCCTGCTCCATGGAGATCACCAGTTCGTCCACCTTGCGCTGAAAATAGCGATAGCACATCAGGCTGGGGATGGCAACCGCCAGCCCGGCAGCGGTGGTGATCAGGGCCTGGGAGATACCACCGGCCAGCGGAGTGGCATTGCCCACCCCCTCCACCATGATGGCGGTGAAGACCTGGATCATGCCAACCACCGTGCCCAGCAACCCCAACAGGGGGGTGATCTGAGCGATAGTGCCCAGGGCGTTGAGGAAACGCTCCATCTCCAGCACCACCTGACGGCCGGTCTCCTCGATAGCCTCTTTCATACTGGAACGGTCATGGTGACGGTTAAGCAAACCGGCTGCCAGAATGCGTCCCAGCGGCGAGCCGCTCTGCAGCTGTTTGATCTTGGTGGCATCCAGTTCGTTGTTCTTGATCCAGGTCCAGATCTGGGCCAGCAGGTGTTTGGGGCAGATGCGCCGTTTCTGCAGCGCCCAGACACGTTCGCCGATAATCGCCAGGGCGACCACCGAGCAGAGGACGATGGGGATCATTAACCAACCACCGGACTTTACGATTTCAAGCACTGTGGCTCACTCCTTCCATTGAGTAACTGATTTTCATCATACTATTTTACGGACATCCCCAAGGCTTGTTTAGGGAAATGTGTCCAATAATGGTGACTCAGTTGGCGAAATCCGTGCGGGGATGAAACGGATTGCGTCCCGAGACGCATGGAAATCGCCCCTTCGAAGCCGGATGCCAGCAGGCCGGCCCCCTGCGCCTCATAGCGTTTGACAATCTCCTGGCGCGGCAATCCGAAGCGATTGTGGTAGCCCACGGGAAACAGTGCCCAGTGCGGCGCCACCGCCTGGATGAACCGGGATGTGGAGGAGGTTTTGCTGCCGTGATGGGGCACCACCAGCACATCGGCGTGCAGATTGTCTCCCTGTCGTTTGAGCAGGGTGGCCTCGGCCTGTTTCTCGATATCGCCAGTGAGCAGCAGGGCCCCCGCCTCGGTGCTAACCTTGAGGACACAGGAGCCATTGTTCTCACTGCCGGAAAAGCGCGGCCCCGGATGCAGCATTTCGAACCTCACCCCGTCCCAGCGCCAGTGCTGGCCGCTGGTGCAATCCCGTGCCCCATGGTCGGCCAGTTTCCCGGGCACACTGCTCAGAATGGTCTGTACCGGCATACCCCGCAGCAGGCTCTCAGCCCCGCCGATATGGTCGTTGTCGCCATGACTGACAATCAGGGTGTCGATCCGCTCGATGCCGCGACTGATCAGATACGGTAACACCACCGCTGAGCCGGTGTCGAAGCTGTCGCTAAAGCGAGGGCCGGTATCGAATACCAGGGTCTTGTGCCGGGTCTGCACCACCGCGGACAGCCCCTGCCCCACATCCAGCAAGGTGAACTGCGCCTCACCCAGGGCCGGCCTGAGCTGGGGCAGACAAAAGGCAGTCGCCAGCCAGACGCCACCAACCCAGCGGGCAGGCCAGCCGCGCGGCGCCAGCAGCCAGAGCGTTCCAATTAACGCGGGTAGAATCACCCAGGGGGCGATAAAGGCGTGATAAAGCTGTGCGGCCGGCATCTCCGCGAGCGCCTGCAGCAGAGGCCACAACAGTCCCAGGCAGGTATCTGCCAGCTGCAGGAGCCCTTGCCCCAGTGGCGGCAGCAATACCAGCGTCAGGCTGCCGAGCAGCACCAGGGGCACCACCAGCAGGCTCACCAGTGGCACAGCGATCAGGTTGGCCAAGGGAGAGATCAGGGAAGCCTTCTGGAACAGCAGCAGCGTCAACGGCAGCAGTCCAAGGGCGATCACCGCATGCATCCGGCCCCACTTCCACCAGCCGACGGGGCCGCTCACCCGGCCACCCAGACCGAACAGGATCACCGCCACCGCTGCAAACGAGAGCCAGAAGCCTGCATCCATCACCGCCAGCGGATCCAGGGCCAGCACCAGCAGCAGGGCCAGCAGGAGTCCGTCCCAGGGGCGACGGTAACGCTGTCGGATAATGGCCAGCATGAACACCACCACCATGATCAGTGCCCGCTGGGTGGGAATGGAAAATCCCGCCATGGCGGCATACACCAGCGCCGCCAGGATGGCCGCCACCGCCCCGGCCTTGGCCGCGGGCCAGCGCTGCAGCAGACGCGCCGAGCGGGACCAGCCCCAGCGCAGCAGGAAAAAGGCCAGACTGGCGACCAGGCCTACATGCAGCCCGGAAATGGCCATCAGGTGGTTGGTACCGGTCTTGAGCAGCACCGTCCACTGCTGCTGGGTAATGTCCTGACGCAAGCCGATGGCCAGGGCCTGGATCATGCCGCTATAAGGACCACCCTCAAGCGCCTGGTTGATACGCTGTGCCAGGCCGGCACGCCAACTGTCCAGACCGTAACCAATTCCGGCCTCCCGGGTGAGGAAGCGGTTCTGTTGGCTTTCACGCACATAGCCGGTGGCGCGGATCCGGTGACGAAACAGCCAGCCCTCGTAGTCGAA
>Ga0114931_10009004_pt1 | contig 12003 bp, 9 predicted proteins | sample 2SBtaG_FD_89579 | JGI IMG/M metagenome (GOLD analysis project Ga0114931, IMG submission 89579) | Deep subsurface microbial communities from Kolumbo volcano to uncover new lineages of life (NeLLi) - 2SBTROV14_V59a metaG | ecosystem: Environmental > Aquatic > Marine > Volcanic | place: Kolumbo...
CGTTCATCCGGTAACAGGTGAAGAGCGTTTTAACAATGGTTCCATAGATATTGGCGCTTATGAGTTCAATCGCAATCCTGTTTCTATAGACACCGGGAGTAATGGTACTCCGGATAGTTTCGAACTTTTCCAGAATTATCCGAATCCGTTTAATCCGGCCACAACAATTCAATTTTCTGTTTCAATAACAGGTCCTGTGTCTCTGGAAATATTTGATTTATTAGGGAAAAAAGTGGTTACCCTCATTAATGCTAAATTGCCGAAAGGTGTTTACAGAACTATTTGGGATGCTAAGAAATTTCCAAGCGGAGTTTATATTTATAGGTTAAAAAACGTGACTCAAACTCAGCAAAAAAAACTTCTGCTTCTTAAATAGTGTCCGAACGAAGCCTGCTCAGGGACTGCCACAGTAGTCCCATATCGACTCATGCTCTTCATGCTGAGCGGAATCGAAGCATTATGATTTTAAAGAACTTACGTCACCTTTCGCCTCCGCTCAAGGTGAAGGATGGCGCTTTTGGAATAGTCCCGCATTATCGTCAAATTGAGTTTTCGGTCAAGCCCTAAGTAAATTACAATTATTGATATATTTGCACCTCTATCTGCATTCGCCTTCGCCCCCAAAAGATCATATAAATTTATTATTTTTCATTGAAAAGCTCCTTACTTAAATTATTTGGCGTTGTCTCTCGTCAACCTGTTCTGCAAAAATTAATTTTCAAACTTATCGAAAATTATCAGATATCCTCCCGAACGTTAAAGCGCCGTAAAGGATTCCCCTTCCAGATTTTGATCTACCACAGGGTTCTTCCCGAAGCTGATGATTTCGCAATAGACGCTGTTACCACAGAAGAATTTCGACAACAAATTGAACTTCTGGCTTCCTATTTCAGAGTTGTATCATTAAAACAACTGCTTGATGAACTTGACCGTGAAGCCCTGCAACCTTATACGATATGCATCACTTTCGACGATGGCTATCAGGATAATTTCCGCTATGCATTTCCAATTCTGCAGGAATATGAAGTTCCTGCAACGATATTTCTGCCAACTGATTTTATTGGCACAAATAAAATACTTTGGCATGATGTTGTATTAAATGCCTTTAAAAATACGAAAGTCACTCAACTATCTTTTGAAAAAGCGACTATTATGAACAGAAGTCTATCTAACACCTTAGAACGAAAGAGAACAGCCTTCCAATTGTTGGAATGGTTGAAAAAATGCCGGCCGGCACTGCGAGATGAATATATTGATGAATTGCTAAACTTGTGTAATATTATGGACCCATGTCAAGAGCGCCTCATGCTTAATTGGGATGAGGTTAGAACAATGTTCAACAGCGGCATATCATTTGGAGCGCACACAAAATCACACCCCATCCTCTCAACCCTGGAGGATGTAGAAAATATTGAAGAAGAAATCGTGGGGTCTAAAAGAATCATTGAAAAAGCTTTAGCATGTCCAACTGATTTTTTTGCTTATCCCAATGGGAAAAAAGAAGATTTTGACGATCGTAGCAAACAAATTATAGACAATAGCGGATTCAGATGTGCAGTCACAACATACTGTGGAACGAATTCAATTTTTCAAGACAAGTATGAGCTTTCAAGAGGTAAACCGTGGTATCAGGCGATGAATCAATTTTTTGCACTACTGCTGTGGATGCGCTTCAGATAACGTATTCATTTATAAAAGAATGATTTAACAATATCAACAGACGGGAATTTTTAGTTGCATATTCATAACTTCATCTATCCACAATCCACTTTAACGTATTTATTTTTCTGTGTTCATTATGCGTGATTTAGTAGTAATCATTTTATTCATTGTTTTAATCGGTTTATCCCTTCGTAAGCCTTTTTTGGGCGTTTTAACCTACTACTGGATTAGTTTGATGGCGCCCCATAAATATACCTGGGGATTTAGTAATACTCAACCATTGGCAATGATCGCAGCGATCGTTACGATTATTAGTGCAATCATCCATTTAAAAGAATTACATTTCCCAAAAACAAGAGAGACATTTTTATTTCTATTATTTTGGTTTTTTATCACATTGACGACTTTTTTTTCAATTTATCCGGACCAGGCCTGGATAAGTTGGCAAGAGGCATCAAAAGTTTTTATTATGGTATTGCTTTCCATAACCATTGTTAATACCAAACAAAAATTACACTATTTCCTTTTGGCTATTGTCATTTTCATTGGGCTAATTAGTGTGAAGGGTGCTATTTTTGGTATCTTAACCGGTGGAAATTATAAGGTATGGGGCCCTCCTGACTCCAACCTTCAGGACAACAATTTTGTTGGAGTGGCCATGGTTATGCTCATACCTTTATGTTTTTTTTTATCTCAACTTGCTGCTCAAAAGTGGGTATCCTTAATGTTATTCGTTACTGGGATTTGTTCAATTATAACAGCGGTCTTAACATATTCCAGGGGCGCCTTAATCGGATTGGCAGTAATATTCTTACTTTATTTACTTAGAACGAAACGCAAAATCATCAATATTACTGCATTAACATCAATTGTAGTGATTGGGATTAATGTGTTACCATCTCAATGGTTTGATCGTATGGAGACAATAAATACTTATGAAGAAGACGCCTCCGCAAATCAACGGTTAGAAGCATGGAGGTTTAGTTTTAATATGGCCAAAGCGAATTTTCTTGGCGGGGGCTTCAACTGTTTCTCTCCTGAGCAGTATTATTTGTATTCACCTGTTCCGGACATAAATATTAAGAAAGAAGCTGATGGCCAATTGGTTGCAAATACCGCCCATAGCATATACTTTGAAGTGATGGCAGAGCAGGGCTTTATTGGTTTGACAATTTATTTATTATGTTTGTTCTCGGCCTTATTCTCATTGTTTAAGTTAAACCGACTTGCAAAGATGATTCCAAATGCTAAATGGATTGAAAACTATAGTAAAGCTTTAAGTACCGCAATTATTGGGTTTATGGCATGTGCAGCATTCGTTTCCAGGGCATATTTTGAGCTCTTTTGGGTGTTTTATGCTGCAGTGATTTGTCTGAAATATATTGTTTATTCTGAAAACTGGGTAGATGCTGTTGAAATAGAGACATAATTCAAATTTGTATGCAAACAATTTCATTATGTATGAATAGTACTTTGGTATGAATGCTCTATTTAAAATTTCAAAAAAAGATTTGTATAATGTTTTTTTGTTAAAGTACGGATCTCATGAAAAGACCGGATGGGGACCACGGCAAAGACTTCAGTATGGATATTATCAACCAGCCGATTATTACGAGTCGCTCATAACCAAATTAGTTGCTCATAATACTTTCTGGTTAGATGTAGGTGGAGGAGGTAATCTATTCCCTCACAATATAAAATCATCCGATTTTTTGTCTAAGAAAGCCGCATTCATTGTGGGTGTAGACCCAAGTGATAACATAAAAAGTAATCCGTTCATAGATGACTATTCTCAGTGTTTCATTGAAGAATATCAATCAAAAAAGAAATTTGATCTTGTCACATTACGCATGGTTTCCGAACATATTGAATATCCGGAAAAAGTTATTGCAGCTTTATATAAATTACTAAAAAAAGACGGAGTAGTTGTTATTTTTACTGTAAATCGTTGGTCACCAGCGACAATCATTTCACGATTATTACCATTTAAACTGCATTACCCAATTAAAAAGTTCTTTTTCCGTGGAGAAGAAAAGGATACATTTCCAACTGTTTATAAGATGAATACCAGAAAACAGCTAAAAAACCTTTTTGAAAAATCAGGATTTAAAAAGGAATTGTTTTCTTATATAGATGATTGCTGTACATTCAATAGATTTAAACTATTGAATAATATAGAACTTATATTTTGGAAAATCATCAAATTCCTGGGAGTACCATATCCTGAAAACTGTATATTAGCTGTTTATAGAAAGATCTCGTAGCAATTTCAGAAAATGTTATTAGATAGTCTTTCTCCCAGGATTGAATCTTACTCAACTACATTATCCCTTCTTAAGATGACGCAGGACGACATAAACGAACTTTTTATTATTTTTGTTTTAAAAGTATACTATCAATAATTCAAATCTTTGATCTTTTCGTATTATGAATAATAGAAATGTGATGACATTGCAGAAGAGAGTTAAAACAGTCTGTTTTTTAGTCATTCTTTTGAATTGCAGTTGGACATCAACTCCGTATTGTGTCGCCAACCAGAATCGCGTAATTAAAGTTGGCGCAGGATTTCCAATATTAAAACCGAGTTCTGCTGCATCTATTGCAGTAGACGGGGATACCATAGAGATTCTGGCAGGCACCTATAGAGGTGATGTTGCTGTCTGGCGCCAAAACAATCTCGATACGTGGCATTTATGGCAAAGCTCGTATTGAGGCAAATGGAAAAAACGCCGATGGCAAGGGTATCTGGGTGATCAAAGGCAACAACACTGTTATTGAGAACATAGAGTTGTCTGGCGCTAGCGTTCCGGACCACAATGGCGAACGCTCCCCGCACGGGACCTTCCTATGTCACAACTTTTACCGGCCTTTATCCCAAAAATCACAAAGTATATTCCAATCTTGATCGGCTCAATGAAGATACATCCACTTTAACCGAAAGAATGCGTGACGCTGGATATATGACAATAGGACACTTTCAAGGAGCATGGCCGAGCACCTTCATTAACCTCGATCAAGGATATAACATACTGTTCCATCGCGGGATTCCTATTTACAAACCGTTTAAAACACTGGACGATGCAATTATGTCTTTGTATAATGCGGTCAGGGCAATAGTTGAAGAAAAATTTCTATTAGAGTCCTCAGTAATGACAGATCAGGCAATTCGGTACATTCGGGAAAACGCGCAAAGTGGTCCTTTCTTTTTACATGTGGCATGGAATTATACCCATGATCCATATGAACCACCTAAAGAATTCCGTAATAAATTTATTAGACAAAATGAAATAAGTGAAGCTTCAAAAAAAATTGCAATGTATGATGCAGAGATTAATTTCGTCGATTATCATGTTGGAAGAGTCATACGAGCCCTGGAAAAGAACGGTTTATTGGACAACTCATGGATAATATTATTCGCCGATCATGGTGAAGAACTGGCTCGCAAACATGAAGACGGCAGGGTCTTGTGGGGGCACAGCAATTGGGTATATGATTCGAGTGTAAATATCCCCTTGATCATTCGTCCACCAAATAATATGGCTCTCTCTCCCCATCAAATTGATAGTGTTGTTGAATCCGTTGATATTACACCAACTATTTTGACTATAACGGGACTGGACACGGCAGGTTTGGATGGTTTTTCACTGGAACCATTTTTCAGAGGAGAAAGCCGTACAAAAAAGTGGGCATATAGTGTGGCAAGAGCTTATGATGGCGAGTTGGAATCGTCTCTTTCCATAAGAACGAACGAATGGCGATATATCGAAACATATTATGGCCCAAATAAATTCGTAGGTGAACTGTACCATCATGACCCTAATTGCTATGATGAGTTGAACAATCTTTATAATAAATATCCGGATATAGTGGAAATATTGTCAGAGAAGTTGCGACATTGGCAATCTCCAGAATCAATTATGGTTAAGTGATCCCTCATATTATTTAATAGAAATTACATAGTTATTGACTTACTTAGGCGAGAGTACTATGGATGAATTATTGAAAGAGCTTTTTTTAAGTGGGGCTGTGGAAACGGTAACTTTAGTACAGTTGATAGTTGCAACATTTTTGAGCTTCGGATTATCCCTGATTGTCGGATATATATATCGTGCTACTCATCAGGGCACATCTTATTCACAAACTACGGTACACACCATGATCATCATGGCGGTAGTCGTTTCCGTTATTATGTTAATTATTGGGAGTAATATCGCACGGGCTTTCAGTTTGGTTGGCGCATTATCGATTATTCGGTTCCGCAATGCCGTAAAAGAAAGTCGGGATGTTGCTTTTTACTTTCTGACAATGGCAATTGGAATGGCATGCGGTACCGGATTTTATGGAGTCGCCATTGTTTTCACAATATGTGTCACTGTTATGATCTATTGTCTGACCAGATTTAATGTTGGTGCAAAAACGAGTGTCGAGGAGTTGTTAAGAATCGGCCTCAGTCAGGATGTAAACTATCGCGAAGTATTTAAGGAGGTTTTCTATAAATATCTCGAGAGTGATTACTTATTAACTGTAGACACGGATGAAACTGACCGATTGGATTTAGTTTACACTGTAAGACTGCGCAGAAAAGTCAGTGAACAAGATTTACTGAATGACTTACGAAACATACACGATACCATTCAGGTTCAATTCTTGAGGAATAATAATACAATAAATATATAAGTTTACTTCATTCTTTAATTGATATGCATTGGTTATTCCGAAAACATCAGACCGCAGCTATTATAATCTATCTGATTCTTCTTTGTGCAATCTGCTCACTCCCATTTATGTATGTCAGTTTTATTCCGGATGCTGTCGACCAGGGTGTAGCTGTGGGGATGCGGTATATTATGTATCGAAGATCGTTTGATGAAGTTGACGAGGCAAATAAAGAGTTGTCCGAGGGAAAAACAGATCAGGCGGAACAAAGGCTCCAAAATTTTCTCTTGGAAAACGGGACCCCTCAACCTGACCAACTTATGACTAACTCTGTGGTTGCAGCTCATATGTTGCTAGCAGACTTGTATCATAAACAGGGAAAATCAAATAAGGCGATCAGGTTGTTAAACGGAATAGTGACTCGGGTACCGCTTCACTACCGAATCTGGCATCTCCTGGGGATCCTTTATAAGGACAAGGGTGATTATGATGCAGCCAAACGATCTTTTCACCACGCTTTCAAACTCGCGCCTAATCATCCGCTCATCGTTGAACATTATTTGGAGGTGTTAGCTCAATTAGGAGAATTCGACTCAATTGTCTGGGTTTATGATCAGTTCCAGCGTGCTCTGAAGAGAGCTGCGCCAACGGTTCAGATACGAGCCGGAAGTGAACGCCCATATCTCCAACGGTATTTTTTGCAGTTGGTGGATCTACCCGTTGAACATGGTCTCTTCACTTCAACCACGACGCTTTACGGACTAAAACGCGGAAACAAGAGAGTGCTAAAAATTCCCAACCAAATGTTAACTAATTGGTTTCTTAGTGAGAAGGACATTTATATCCAATTGCGTTTTGAAAACATCTATGATGGGTTAGTAATAAATGGATTGCAGTTAACTTATGATAGTGGTCGCAGTCAAATTTTTCAGTTTAATCAGCAAAATATCTCATACTTTCATCAGCAGCATTCGGGTTCATACTTTATCGCTGAATTTCCGCTAAACATAGAATTAACGGAGGTGGTCGAATTACAAGTTATTTATTCATGTCCTGTGTATAAGTTATCTTCAGATGCTATGAGAATTATTGAGAAGGCTAAATTAAACATTGACCAGGCACAAAATCCCAAATGAGTTTTCGCAAGAATCACTTTAGAGAGGTGTTGGTATTGTCGCTGCCTATCGTTGTGGGGAGTATTATAACCATTTTTGCGGCTCTAATAAGTTTCTACAATGCTGAAATAGCTAATTTCCATGGCTATCCTACAAGAAGCTTACGCGTCGGGGGCCTTAAACAAATGTTGAAATTTGAGATAGCCTCTCTAAATCCGAATATCAAAAGCAGATATTTGCCTAACAAATCAACTGATTCGTCCGATATCAAACAGATTAATCTGAGAGTCAGGAAAGCTGTATTAAACAAGCTCAAAGAAGATATGCCTGCATCAGCCAAAATATGGCAACCCGCCTGGTTGATTCGTGATGGTACTTATAAAAAAGTTCAGCTTAAAAACCGTGGGCAACGACTAACTAATTACTTTTGGCCACGAAAAGCATGGCAAATCAAAATTAAAAAAAAGGACATTCCTAATAATGGTTTAAGGTTAATTAAGATTTCTCCTTTTATTGATAGAATTGAAAATTATGTTGCACTTTCATTAGGTAAAAAACTCGGATTACCCGTATCTCGGACTGAATTGGTTCAATTATTTATTAATAAAAAAGAGCAAGGTTTGTATTTACAAGAGGAGGAAATTGACGAATCAATGATACGTCACAATTCTCTTATGCCAGGTGATGTCTTTCACGGAGAATTGTTTTTTCCGAACGAACCAAAACTCAACACGGATGATCTCTTCGTTAATCCCTTTTATTGGAGAAAAAAATCACGAAATAACCTCTATGATGAAGAATATCGTCCCTATTTAACAGAATTCCTGGATCTGATCTGCGATGAATCCTATGGATCCTATGAAAAACTTTATTCACTTTTGGATGTAAACGAATATGCCAGGTATTTCTCGGTGATCACTTTTATGGGAGATCAACATGTAGATGACTCCCATAATCATAAGTTCTATTTTAATCCCTTGAATGGTAAGTTTGAAGGTATCTTGTGGAATATTATGTTCGGTGACTTAAACGGGGTAGGCGTTGAAAGTTTTAATAATAGGCTATTCCGCAAACTCGTGCGAGATCCGAGATTCCTCGATCAGGTGCATACTGTCTTATATAATGAGATCCTTGCAAGGGGTGTCATTGAGAATGTTATTGCTGAATTAGACTCCATTAAGGATAACTTCTTAAAGTATGACGTTGAGACTGAGCAGCTAAGCGATTTTATTGAGAATACGAAACTGCGGCTAAAAAAGAGAGAAGATGTATTTAAAAAAGTAGGAAATATGGCAGAAGTGATTTTTGACACGCAGAGAGTCGACTATGGGATAATACTCTCAATTAATGCAACTTCAATACGCTCCTTGAAACTGGTTGGCATTTCTTTAAATCACATGCCAAATGGAATTCATCTTTATGAAGATAGAGATTTTAATGGTAAGATTAGTGAAATGGATCGGGAGTTAAAACTTTCACTAAATAATAATACCATAAATATCTTGCAAAATGATGCCCTCCTTTTTGTCGGACGTGACCTTTCTGCACCGTTCATGAAACACCGGGAAGAAGACTTCCGCGTAAGCAACAACTACACAAAATTAGCGCCATTACAAAGTCGATTATTGCTTGAATATGAAAAGAGCAGAGACCCAGTTACCATCACATCTCTAAACGTTGTGCAGACTATTGGCCAGGCGCCCGTGGATGTTAAACCCGGAAAACCTAAATCAAAAACTATGACCGCCTCAATACATCCTTGGCGCTTACAACCGGAAGTGGAGCCAGTGAATTATATATTCGAAGGAACTGTCACTCTAAAGAAAGATTTGCTCATGCGTTCTAATGATACATTAACGATTGCGCCCGGCACTCGATTCTTGCTTGGTCCGAAAATTTCAATTATATGCCATAACCGGATTCATTTAGACAATGTCACTTTTAAACGTTTAATCCCGGATAAGCCGTGGGGCGTGTTGGCATTGCAAGGCGCCGCTGCAAGCGGTAGTTCAATAAAAAGTTCCACCTTTTCCGGGGGAAGCAATAAAACATATGATTACATTTATTACAGTGGAATGTTATCTGTCTACTATGCAGATAGTGTGCTCGTAGACAACTGCCTGTTTTCAGATAACATACTAGGCGATGATACTATAAGATTTGCTGAATGCAATGGGATTTCTATAACCAGGACAAATGTTAATAGAGCAAACGGTGACGCCATAGATTTAGATATTTGTACGGGAAAGCTACAAGAGATTACAATACAGGATAGCGGCAACGATGGGATTGATCTTATGACCACAAAAGTCAGTTTGCATGAAATCAGAATTAAGAATGCAGGTGATAAAGGCATTTCTCTCGGAGAGGAATCTAATCCAATTATCACGAAATCTGTGATTATGAATTCTCCAACAGGTATAGGAATAAAGGATGGCTCAAATCCGATTATATCTAACGTGGAGTTTCGGGATAACAAAATCGCCATTGATAGTTATGATAAGAACTGGCGTTATCCGGGCGGTGGGAGGGGAGAAATTTACACTTCTTTGTTTCACAATAATCAAATAGACATCAGACTTGACAAAAAGTCTCAGATTTCACTAACCGACTGTTTAACAGAAAACAAATTTGATTTGCCTGCAAATTTGAAAGTCGGACAATTTGTAATTAAACATAGTGAACTCAACGATTCAGATTACTAAAATCATGCAAAGCGAAAATAAATACGAACGCACCTTCAATCGTTTTGAACTAAAATATTTGCTTTATTATAATCAGGTTGAAGAATTTCTTTCTTTTATTGCTCCATACGTAATAAATGATGCATACGGTGGCCCTGATGGTTCTTACAAGATAATATCTCTTTATTATGATTCCTCTGATCTTTTATGCTACAGAGAAAAGATCGACGGAGAGAAATACCGAAGAAAATTAAGAGTTCGTACTTATGGCAACCACTCTGAAATAGCTTTCCTTGAAATCAAACAAAGATATAATCTTACAGTACAAAAAAGACGATTCAGGGCTTCGTTGCCGGAAATCCTATCTTACCTGGATACAAGCAAAAATGGAATAAAAAATAAAAGGTATGATCCTACTATAGAGGAGGCAAATATTTTAGTTCAAAAGCTCAGACTGGAACCCAAAATTGTTGTGAGTTATAATAGGACCGCCTTTTTTGACCGATTTAATAAAAACTTGCGTATCACCATCGACAGAAATGTCAGATGCCGACATATCGCCTTAAATATCGAAACCAATAAAACGAAAGGTCGATACGCATTGCAACCTGAGATGATGATTCTCGAAATAAAATTCAATGAGTCAATACCGACATGGATAGTTTCCTGTTTGAACTACTTAGACCTCCAGGTTCAAAGAATATCAAAATACTGCAATGCAATTGAAAATTTACAAATGTATTTGCCGATTACCTCCAGAAGGCCTGACGTCATATCGCTAATAGGTGCTTTAAAATAAAACTTTAGGCGAAAAAACAGAAAATTATCTCTGTATACTCTAATGATAATAATCGGAATGTAATAACATTGCAGACTGGAGTTAAAATAGTCTTTTTTGTGGTCATTTTTTTGAATTGTGGTTGGACATCCACACCGTATTGTGTCGCCAATGAGAATCGCTTAATTAAAGTAGGTGCTGGTTTTTCAATACTTAAACCGAGTGACGCCGCATCTATTGCCGCAAACGGGGATACAATAGAGATTTTGGCAGGTACCTATAGAGGCGATGTTGCTGTCTGGCGCCAAAACAATCTCACGATACGTGGCATTTATGGCAAAGCTCGTATTGAGGCAAATGGAAGAAATGCCGAAGGCAAAGGAATCTGGGTGATAAAAGGCGACAACACTACAATCGAAAATATTGAATTCTCCGGGGCATCTGTTCAGGATCGTAATGGCGCTGGGATACGACAGGAGGGCTCTGGACTTTTTGTTAGAAATTGTTATTTCCATGACAATGAAAATGGCATTTTAGCAGGGGCTAACCCTACAAGTAAAATTGTGATAGAGAATACGGAATTCGCTCACAATGGAGGGGGTGACGGTAAGACCCATAATTTATATATTGGAAATGTAAAAAGTCTGACACTGCGTTTTTGCTATAGCCATCACACCCAAATTGGCCATAATTTAAAAAGTAGGGCTCAAAATAACTTTATACTTTACAATAGACTTATGGACGAAAAAACCGGAACGTCCAGCTATATCATTGATCTGTCAAATGGTGGCAGAGCGTTTGTAATTGGAAACATAATCCAACAAGGACCTAATGCTGAGAATTGGCATATAATTTCCTATGGTGCTGAAGGATTGAAGTATCCGGAGAATTTATTATATATCATTAATAATACAATGGTTAATGACAGAAGTAGTGGGGTATTTATTCGAGTTAACCAAAAATCCACTCCTGCTATAATAATTAATAATATCTTTTACGGTAAGGGAGACATTCTTAATGGTCCCGGTCAACAACTGACGAACTTAATAATTTCAGAATCAAGTTTGCTTGGATTAAGTTGGGATAGCAGCGGATTTGTTAACATGAG